>CXWL01000382.1_pt1 | contig 80518 bp, 68 predicted proteins | sample 590931 | NCBI WGS metagenome assembly CXWL01 (sample SAMEA3498368, study PRJEB10139) | groundwater metagenome | biome: water well; material: biofilm material | place: Germany | collected 2015-04-27
ATGACAGGCGTTGCCGGCAGTATCTCCGATATTTTCTCATGAGCCCGCAAAACGCCCGGAAAATCTGGCTTTCTCTGCTTCGGGTCAGCATCGCTCATGGCCGCGCAATCGCTCATGCGGTTATACTTTACAAGGGGGCCAGCAATTCATATATCGCCTGCCGCTGCCCCAAGGGGACTTCCAATAACCGTAAGGCAGCCTTGCGTTGAACTGATTGCCTTGGAGGTCCCTTGAATTGCACACGCATCATAGCACGCTGGGGCTAGCGACCGCCCCCGCCGATGCCGTCAGCGGCACCGAAATTGCCAAGTTGCGCCCGGTCCAGCCGGTAACGCTTCTCCGTCCGCATGCAGCGCGGCGCGCTGCCCGCTTCTTTGTCGAGAGGTTTCCGGGCAAGTCGCTCTATGCGATCAAGGCCAATCCCTCGCCCGACCTGATCCGGCTGCTGTGGGACGGCGGCATCACGCATTTCGACGTGGCTTCCTTGAACGAGGTTCGGCTCGTCCATGCGACCACGCCAGAAGCAATTTTGTGCTTCATGCATCCGATCAAGGCCGAGGAGGCGATCGCCGAAGCCTATTTCGAGCATGGTGTGCGCACCTTCTCGCTCGACACGCTCGAGGAGCTGGACAAGATCGTCCGCGCCACCAAGGGCGCAACCGACCTGACGCTGTGCGTCCGCATCCGCGTGTCGTCCGAACATTCGAAGCTCAGCCTTGCCGCCAAGTTCGGCGCCGATCCGGCCGAGATGAAGCAGCTCCTGATCGCTGCGCGCCAGGTCGCCGATGCGCTCGGGATCTGCTTCCATGTCGGCAGCCAGGCCATGACCCCCGCTGCCTATGTCCAGGCAATGGAGCACGTTCGGGCAGCGATTGTCGAATCGGCCGTCACGGTGGATGTCGTCGATGTCGGCGGCGGTTTTCCAAGTGTCTATCCAGGCATGGAGCCGCCCGCGCTCGAAGCCTATTTCGCCGCCATTCACCGTTCATTCGAGGACTTGCCGATCAGCTATTCAGCCGAACTCTGGTGCGAGCCGGGGCGCGCGCTCGCAGCCGAATATTCCTCGCTGATCGTACGGGTCGAGCGTCGGCGCGGCGATGAGCTTTACATCAATGACGGCGCCTATGGTGCGCTTTACGATGCGGCGCATGTCGGCTGGCGCTTCCCGGTTGCGCTCATGCGTGAGCCACCCTCGGATGTGCGGGACATGGCGTTCAGCTTCTACGGACCGACCTGCGACGATGCCGACCATATGGCCGGGCCGTTCATGCTACCGGCTGACGTCAATGCCGGCGATTATATCGAGATTGGCATGCTCGGCGCCTATGGATGCGCGATGCGCACGGGATTCAATGGCTTTGGCAATGGTGACACCTATGTCGTCACCGATGAACCGATGGCCTCGCTTTACATTGAGGACGAACGCGAAGCACTTCCGTCCAACGTCGTGAAGCTGTAACCGCCTGCATCAATAGATAGTCGTGCTCCTGCGAAAGCAGGAGTCCAGCCCGGCACCGATGTTGGACTGGGCTCCTGCTTTCGCAGGAGTACGAAGAATTTACGGAGACAATCGAATGACCACCGACCAGATCAATGCCCAGCGCAAGGCAGAGCTCCTTTCGACGACCGTCGAGCATATCGACATCAAGAGCTTTGATGCCCGCCCGATCATCGATGCAATGGGAAAGATGAGCTTCACCAGCCGCGACCTTGCGCGCGCGACGGGCATCTACAACCAGATGCTCGAGGATCCGGATTGCTCGATCTTCCTCGTGATCGCCGGATCGACCTCGGCGGGCGGCTGCATGGATCTCTATGCCGAACTCGTCCGCAACAACATGGTCGACGGCGTGGTCGCGACGGGGGCCACTATCGTCGACATGGATTTCTTCGAAGGGCTCGGCCACAAGCACTACCAGGCGCTCGAAGTGCCCGACGACGATACGCTGCGCTCGCTCTATATTGACCGCATTTACGACACGTATATCGATGAGGAACAGCTTCAGGACTGCGATTCGACGATCAACCAGATCGCCGAAAGCCTCGAACCCAAGGCCTATTCGAGCCGTGCCTTCATCCGCGAGATGGGCAAATATCTCGCCGAAAACGGCAAGAAGGAAAACAGCCTCGTCAAGCTGGCCTATGAACGTGACGTACCGATCTTCTGCCCGGCGTTCGTGGACTCCTCCGCGGGGTTCGGCCTTGTCAAACATCAGGTTGATCGCGCCAAGGCGGGCAAACCCTATATGATGATCGACGCGGTCGCCGATTTCCGCGAGCTGACCGACATCAAGATCAAGGCCGGCACAACCGGCCTGCTCATGATCGGCGGCGGCGTGCCGAAGAATTTCATACAGGACACTGTTGTGTGCGCCGAAATCCTCGGCCATGAGGATGTAGAGGTTCACAAATATGCGGTCCAGATCACCGTCGCCGATGTGCGCGATGGCGCCTGTTCCTCCTCGACGCTTCAGGAAGCGGCGAGCTGGGGCAAGGTCAATACCGGCATTGAGCAGATGGTCTTTGCAGAGGCCGGATCGGTCATGCCGTTGCTGGCGTCCGACGCCTATCATCGCGGTCGCTGGAAAAACCGGATCAAGCGCAAATGGGGCGCAATCTTCGACTGATCGTTTGCTTTTGACAAGCAAATCAAACTGATGCAGCTTCTCCCTCCCGAAATAAGAATGAGGTAGGGGAGCAGTTAATGGAAAATACAATACTCGCGCCAGCAGCCGTGCTGGTGCTCTGGTCGCTCATCATGCTGGCATGGATGGCGCTGACTCGGTTTCCCGCAATTGCCAAAACCGGAATGGATTTCAAGACGGTGCCGCCCGGCGGGCGGGGGCAGGATCTTGATGCAGTCCTTCCGGCAAAGGTGAACTGGAAAGCGCACAACTATACCCATCTGATGGAGCAGCCGACGATCTTCTACGCAACCGTCTTCGTCCTCGCATTGTCTGGTGCAGGCGGTGGCCTGAACACACAATTGGCATGGGCCTACACGATCATTAGGATCATCCACAGCATCTGGCAGGCAACCGTCAACACGATCATGCCAGTGCGCTTCGGCCTGTTCCTTCTCTCGACGGGCTGCCTTCTCGTCCTCTCGGTCAACGCTGTGCGCGTGACGATGGGAGTCTGAGCCATGAAGAGCGAAATTCTTCAGCCCATCGTCGCGCTAGCTGGGTGGACGATGCTCATGTGGCTCTGGATGTATGCGACCCGCATTCCCGCGATGGGCAAAGCCGGTGTCGATGCGGGCAATATGGTAGGTGGCACGGGCAAGAATCTGGACGAAGTCCTTCCCGGGAAGGTCCAGTGGATCGCGCACAATTACAATCACTTGCATGAAGCACCTACGGTCTTTTATGCGGTTGCGCTGGTCCTTGCCATCGTCGGGCAGGGTGACGGCATCAACGCCAAGATTGCCTGGGCCTATGTCGGGCTGCGCGTTCTCCACAGCCTGATCCAGGCGCTGTGGAACCGGGTTGTGGTGCGTTTCGCGGTCTTTGTGCTTTCAAGCCTCGCGCTGATTGCGCTGACACTCCACGCCGCGATCGCAGTCTGTAGCGGCTAGCGATTGAAGGTTGCGGCCAGTTCCACATGGGTTGACCATCGGAACTGGCCGACCGGCCTGATTTGGTCGAGTGAGTAACCACCATCGACCAGCATCTTTGCATCGCGCGCAAAGGTTGAAGGGTTGCAGGATACATAGGCGATGCACGGGACTTTCGAGCGGGCGAGTTGCTCGACCTGCTCCTTGGCCCCTGCGCGCGGCGGATCGAGGATAACTGCACCAAACCGGCCAAGTTCTTCAACGGTGAGAGGGCGCCTGAAAAGGTCGCGATGCTCGCACGAAACGGCCTTCCCGCCGCGCCGTGCCCCGGCTTGCAAGGCAAGGATGGCGTCCCGCGCACCTTCGACTGCGTGAACCGGCCCCTCGACCGACAGGGCAAAAGTGCCCAGCCCTGCGAACAGATCGGCCACCGCGCCGCAACCGTCGACGGCCGCCTGCACATCGGCAACCAGAACAGCCTCCCCCTCGGTCGTTGCCTGCAGGAATGCTCCTTCCGGTAGCGGTACGGCAACGTTGCCCAGCGTGATCGTCACAGGCTCCGGCTCCCAGCGTGCGGATGGGCCATAGCCCTCATCGACGGACAGGCGGGCAAGTCTTTGTTTCTGCGCAAATTCGAGAAGCGCTTCAGTCGCAGCGAGGCCGTCAATGTCAACGCCGACCAAAAGCAGATCAATACCCTGATCGGCGCGAGTCATGCGCACGGTTGCGCGCTTGCGTTCGGGCAGCAACCTCGCAAGCAGGTGGCGCAGCGGCTGGATCGTCGCCTCAAGCTCAGGATGCAGGACTGCACAGCTGCCCAGATCGACAATGCTGTGACTTGACGCTTCGTTAAAGCCCAACCGGACGCTTCGGCCCTTTCGTTCGGCCGTCAGCGCTGCGCGCCGTCGGCTTTCGGGCGGCGAGACATGGGCATCGAGAAACTGGTCGAAGGCGATCCCCTGCGCAACAAGCGCCGAGCGGATCCGGTTATGCAGGAAACCCGCAAAGGCCGCATCGTCCACATGCTGGAGCTGACAGCCCCCGCAAACGCCGTAATGCGGGCAGACGGGCGCGGCGCGATGAATGCCGGGCGTGACCGTTCCATCGTCCTGGACGACGTCTCCGGGCGCCGTCAGGGTGTGGAAGCTGCCATCTTCGGCAATGCCGTCACCACGCGCCGCAAGGCTGACAATCCGCTTCATGGGCGTCGCATCACAGGCAAGCGGACAATGCAGAGGGGATGTGCCGGACAAGATCGTCCGCGATCAGTGCCGGACCGGCAAGGCGTGCGGCCTCCCCATGCAACCAGACGGCCATGGCCGCCGCCTCGAATGGCGCGATGCCACCAGAAAGGCAGGCCGCTACCATCCCGGCCAGGACGTCTCCGGTCCCGGCGCTTGCGAGCCAGCCCGGCGCTGGGGCAGCAACCCGCACGCGCCCATCCGGTGCCGAAATCACAGTATCGGAGCCCTTGAAAATGACCACCGCCCCCGCTCTCTCCGCGGCGGCGCGGGCACGATCGATCTTGCTCCCGCCGACCTTGCCGAACAACGCTTCGAATTCGCCTGCATGTGGCGTCAGGATCACGGGCGCCGACCGGTTGCGCAACGTGTCCAAGTCTTCCGGCTCGAGGAGCACGATGGCGTCGGCATCGAGCACCAGCGGGTGGCCCGTCTGCAATGCGAGATCCAGCTGCGCGCGCGCTTCGGCATCGCGCCCAAGGCCCGGCCCAACCAGCAGTGCGCCCACCCGATCATCCGCGACAATCTTTCCCCATTCCCTGCGAACAATCGCGTGTGGCATTGAGGTCCCTTCAATGCCAGACACCAGAACATAGCCCGCGAGGCGCATCGCCGCCTGCGCTGAAAGCGCCGCCGCCCCCGGCATCTGCCCGCCCATGATTGCGACCAGCCCGCGCCGGTACTTGTGGATCTCCGGGCCGGGGGCATTGATATGTGGCCTGACCAGCACGGCTGCCGAACTCGCGACAGGGATGCCAATATCGGCGAGCCTGACGATGCCGCAAAGCCGGGCCGAGGGCTGGAGCATATGCGCAGGCTTCAAAGCACCGAGAGCAAGGGTCAGATCCGCTGGCACGGCGCCCAGATCGGCCCCATCATCGCTTCCGACGCCGCTCGGCACATCGACCGCGACCGTGAAGCGGGAGCCTGGCTTGAGCCTCGCAAGTGCCTTGACGACCGGCGCTTCCAGCCCGCGCGACAAGCCCGTTCCAAAAAGGGCATCGACAAGAACCGGCGCCGGTTCGGCATTCACCAGTTTTTCGACATCGCCTCCCCATGCTCTGCGGCCTGATGCCGCAGCCTCGGTCGCTGGATCCCCCTGCGCGGCCACCCGCACCTCTATCCCGCGCTTCGCCAGGTGCCGTGCAGCCACATATCCGTCTCCACCATTGTTTCCAGGCCCACAGAGCACCAGCACCGGGCGGCCGCTCCCGAAACGCCAGACGGCGTCGGCGACGGCCTCTCCGGCCCGTTCCATGAGCTCTTCAACGGTCGCCCCGCGCGCCATTGCCGCAGCTTCCGCAGCCTGCATTTCTGCTGCCGTCAATATGGGGCCAACCGGAGCAATCATCACTGCCTCGGCTCGCGCGACTTGATCGTGGCCGGGATACGGTAGCGATCCGATCCCAGCGCAATTTCGATCGACCCGTCGGTGACCGGCGTGACTATCGCGGGTTCGGCGCCATCCGCTGCAACCACGCCGCGCCCGTCATGCGTGACAACAAGGCGCCGAAACCCGCCACTTGGCGCTGAAAGGGTCAGTGTGACACCCCGCCCTCCCACATCACGCCTGACGGTGCAGACCTGCGCAAAATCCGCCTCGCCATCAACCGCGCAACTGATTTTTTCCTCTCTCGCGCCGTCAACCTCGTCCGGCCGATCCCCGCAGGCGGCCAGCACGAGACAGACGAGAGCGCTAGATGTCCGCATAGACATGGGTTTCGGCCGCACCGCCGGGATGCGTCACCGCCCCTTTCCAGGCTGGCCCCACATTCTGCGCATAGCGCCAGAGCGCACCCGACTGGTAATCATTGGCCCGCGACTTCCATTTCGCCCGGCGCGCCGACACCGTTTCTGCCGGGACATTCAGGTCAATTGTGCCTGCAACAGCGTCGATGCTGATCTCGTCTCCATCCTCGACAAGCGCGATCGGCCCGCCATCCGCCGCCTCTGGCCCGACATGGCCGATACAGAATCCGCGTGTCGCGCCCGAAAAGCGGCCATCGGTGATGAGGGCCACCTTCTCTCCCATGCCAAGACCATAGAGCGCAGCGGTGGTCGACAGCATCTCGCGCATGCCCGGGCCGCCCTTCGGCCCTTCATAGCGGATCACCACCACCGATCCTTCCCTGATCTGCCGCGCCTCGACGGCTGCAAAGGCATCTTCCTCGCAGTCGAAAACCTGTGCCGGCCCGGTAAATTCCAGACGGTGCATCCCGGCGACCTTCACGATCGCTCCATCGGGCGCGAGCGAGCCCCTGAGCCCTACGACACCGCCCGTCGGCGAAATCGGCGCTGTCGCCGGATGGATGACCTTCTGATCGGGATTCCAGGTAATTTCCTCGAGATTCTCGCCCAATGTCTTGCCCGTGACGGTCAGGCAATCGCCGTTGAGCAGGCCTTCGGAGAGCAGCGACTTCATGAGCATATAAACGCCGCCCGCTTCATACATGTCCTTGGCGACATAGTTCCCGCCGGGCTTCAGATCGGCCATGTAGGGCGTTGATTTGAAGATTTCAGCGACGTCGAACAGATCGAACGCAATCCCTGCCTCATGCGCCATCGCCGGCAGGTGCAACGCGCCGTTGGTCGAACCACCCGTCGCCGCCACGATACGCGCCGCATTTTCAAATGCCGCACGCGTACAGATGTCGCGTGGACGGATGTTTCTGGCGAGCAATTCCATCACCTGCACGCCCGCTGCGTGGGCGATCTGGTCGCGCGTACTGTAGGGGGCCGGCGCCATGTTCGAATTGGGGAGCGACAGGCCGATCGCTTCGCCGACACAGGCCATCGTATTTGCTGTATACTGCCCGCCACAGGCGCCATGCCCGGGACAGGCGACCTTTTCCAGTTCATGGACTTCGGAAAGCGGGCAGGCTCCGGCCGCGTATTTGCCGACCACCTCGAATACGTCGACCACGGTCACATCCCGGTCGTGATAGCGGCCGGGCAGGATCGAACCGCCGTAAACGAAGATAGACGGAACGTTGAGGCGCAGCATCGCCATCATCATGCCAGGCAGCGACTTGTCGCACCCGGCAAACCCGAGGAGCGCATCATAACAATGGCCGCGCACCGAAAGCTCGACCGAATCGGCAATCACCTCACGGCTGATGAGCGAGCTTTTCATGCCCTGATGGCCCATGGCGATCCCGTCCGTCACCGTGATGGTGTTGAACCGGCGGGGCATGCCGCCACCCTGTTCGACCCCCTTGCGCGCTATATCGGCCTGATGGTCGAGAGTTGTGTTGCAGGGCGCGGAATCATTGCCGGCGCTCGCAATGCCCACAAAGGGCCTCGCAATCTCTTCCTCGCTCAGCCCCATCGCATAGTAATAGCTGCGGTGCGGCGCGCGTTCCGGGCCGAGCGAGACATGGCGGCTGGGCAGTTTCGACTTGTCGAACATATTGGTCATTGCGCTCTCTCTTTCGGCAGGGGCCTATGCCGAGGTGGCGACGGAAATAGCAAGCGGCTATTCGGGCACACGGGACACCATTCGCAATTTCCAGCCTATCTTGCGGTACGAAACCGCCCGAATATTTCCCATGCGGCAAGAAAAAGCGCGGCGATCATAGGCCCCAGGACAAAACCGTTGATGCCAAATATGCCGAGCCCCCCAAGAGTGGAGATCAACACGATATAGTCCGGCATCCTCGTATCCCTTCCCACAAGGATGGGGCGCAACAGGTTATCGACCAATCCGATCACGAAAAATCCGCAAAAGACGAGGACCAACCCCTGCCAGACCGACCCTGTCACAAGCAGATAGATCGCAACCGGAACCCAGACGAGCCCGGTTCCGATTGCGGGAAGCAGCGAGAAGAAGCCCATCATTACGCCTCCCAGAAGCGCCGCGTGTATGCCGAGCGCCCAGAAAATCATTCCGCCGATAATGCCCTGGAGGATGGCAACAACGACGCTACCCTTGATCGTCGCCCGAATGACCGTGGCAAATTTTTCAAACAACGCGGCCTTGTGCCCCTCGTTGAGCGGCAGTTTCCGGCTGATCTGGTCAGCAAGCTTTTCTCCGTCTCGAAACAGGAAAAACGCAAGATAGAGCATGATACCGGTGCCGATCATGAACCCGAACGCACTTTGCCCAAGATTGAGCGCGCCCGTTGCAAGCGTGCGGACTATGTTTGCGATGCCGTCGGAAAACCGCCGGCTGGCCTGGTCGAAATCGGTGAGTCCGAAGCGATCGAGCAAGCGGGTCACGCTTCGGGGCAGGTTATCCTGCGCGTTGGTCAACACACCGGCCACATCAATACGGCCCGATTGGATCTGCCCGTACAGATCAACGATTTCGTTGACCAACGCCATTCCGAGCAGGACAGCCGGAACAATCACAAGCGCGACAATGGTGAGGAGCGTGAGCAAAGCCGCTAAATTCGGCCAGCGCGGCATGGCACCGATCAGCGTCCGGTGCAGCGGATGGAACAGGATGGCCGCAACCACGGCCCATAATATTGGCCCCAGATAAGGGGAAATGACCCAGAAGAATGCCAGCGTCATCAAGACAACAAATGCCAGGAAAGTACGGTTTTCTATCGTTTGCATCTCATGCCCCGATATTGTTTGCACAGTCTTGCACAACCGGAGCCAGCACGTCCACCCAGCGCTTGACCCCATCTGCATTACCGATCAGGTCCTGTCGCATCTCGATGCCGAGATAGGCAATGCCATTTGCTTCGCCATGACGGTCCATCGTCGCATTGAGGAGTTTACCCGAATAGGGTTTCTGGTCCCCGACCAGCGCCCCTTTGGCTTCTAATGCGGCGATGGCGATCCGCGCCGCCCTGTCATCATTGTTATAGAGTATGCCGATTTCCCAAGGCCGTTCTTCGTCTGGCTGCGTGGCGAGGCGGGGCGTGAAGCTGTGGAGCGACACGAGCATGCGTGGCCGCATCGTCGCAATCGTCCGGGCAATTTTGTCATGATAGGGGCGCCAGTAGCGTTCGATGCGCGCCAGCCGTTCGTCGTGCGGAATGGCGTTGCCCGCAATGGCATGTCCATCGCTTGCAATCGGGATGATATGCGGGGCGTGATCCTCCCGGTTGAGATCAACGACGAGACGAGAGACATTCCCCAGGATCGCCGGAATACCGAGCCGTTCGCACAATGCTGCTGCCAGTTCGGCAACGCCGATGTCGATCGCTATATGTGTGTCGAGCAGCTCCGGCGCCAGCCCCAGGTCAATTCCCTCAGGCACATGATTTGAAGCATGGTCAGCGATCAGGAGGATCCCCGCCCTGCTGTGTTCCGCTGTGCCTTGCCGCGCCTTGGTCATAATCTGCTGTTGCCCGCCTTCATTGACAATGTCACCAGTGGTGCAGCCAGGAGAGAGTCGCAAATGTTTGTAATTGATCGCCGCCAAACCCTGATTGCCCTGGGGCTGGCGCCAGCCGCGCCCGCTCTTGCCAGGCCAAAAAGGCCTCCGCCGCCCTCTCTGGGCCCGCTGGAGTCGATCACCGAAAAAATATTGGCGCATTTCCCGGAATCGGCAGTTTACAACGGCACACCCGGCGCGCTCAACGGTGGTCCGCTGGCGCGAACACTTGACGATTACACGCCCGCCGGGGAAGCGGCCGCACGTGGTTCGCTTCAGTCTGCGCGGGACTATCTCGCACAGGTCCGGTTGGCGGCGGATAGCGAGCTTGCGCGGCACCTGCCCCTGATCAGCGCGATCCTCGAGAATGCGACGCGCAGCGCATCCATATCCTATGGGAAGATCAACCCGTTCAACTTTTCGGGCCATGTCCCTTATGTCGTGTCGCAACTGACTGGCCCGCATGTCGATGGCCTGAACTGGATGATGGAGCAGCAGTCGCTTGCCAGCGTCCAGGCCGTCGATGCGTGGATCGCCAAGCTGGACGGTTTTGGCTCCCGGATTCCGGGCGTCATCGAGAAAGTTCGCGCCGACGCGGCGCTTGGTTGCACGCCACCGCGCGCGCTGATCGAAAAGACGATCCCGATTCTGGAATCATTCCTGAGCGGAAAGGCATCGCACCAGCCGATCATCAAGGCCGTCCAGCTGCGGACCGAAGCGGCGGGCCTTTCGCTGCAATTGCGCCAGATGGCGACGCGAAGGGCGATCACGGCGCTTCAGAAGCGTGCCCGACCCGCCATTGAGAAGTTGCGGCTTGAACTACTGGCGATGTTGCCCAATGCGAGGTCCGACGCCGGGGTCTGGGCCCTGCCCGATGGAGCGGCCTTTTACGCCGCCAATGTGCGGACGCTTGGCGACACCGCCCTTTCGCCTGATGAGATCCACAAGATCGGGCTCGGCGAGGTGGCGCGGGTTTCTGCGGAAATGAACGGGCTCCTCGCGGCCCGGGGGATGACCGAGGGCAGCCTTGGCGCCCGGATGATGGCCTTGGCGAGGGATCCTTCGAACCAGTTTGCAAACAGCGATGCAGGCCGCGAGGAACTGCTTGCCTATGTCCGCAACAAGGTGCGCGATGCCGAAGCCCGCTATGCAGAACTGCTACCCGGCGATCTGGTTCCCCGACAGTCATTGCTCGTGAAGCGGGTGCCTGTCGCCACGCAGGAGTCAGCGCCCGGCGGCTATTATGACGGCCCTTCGCTCGACGGCACCCGACCCGGCACATATTGGATCAACCTGCGCGACATGGCAGCAGTCGCCAAGCTCCGGTTGCCGACCCTCAGCTATCACGAGGGCGTTCCCGGCCATCACACCCAGGGGTCGATCGCGGCAGCGCTGGGTGAAACGCCCACTCTGGTTAAGATTGCCAGCTTCAACGCCTATGCCGAAGGCTGGGCGCTTTATGCCGAACGGCTCATGGCCGAACTCGGCGCCTATCGGGATGATCCGCTGGGCGATCTGGGCCGGTTGCAGGACGAACTGTTCCGTGCCGTGCGGCTCGTCGTCGATACCGGCCTTCATCACAAGCGCTGGACGCGCGAGGCGGCGATTGCCTGGATGCTCGACGCGACGGGCGTCGCCGAAAGCCGCGTCACCGCTGAAATCGAACGCTATATGGCGTGGCCGGGGCAAGCGCTCGGATACAAGCTCGGCCAGTTGCGGCTGGTGTCGTTGCGCGAACGGATTAAGGCCAAATCGGGCAAGCGCTTCGACATCCGCGATTTCCATTCGGGCGTTCTGGGTGGAGGAGCGATGCCGCTTGACTTGGTCGAGGCGCGACTGGGACTGGGTTAGAGCAACGTGCCAAATATCCGCATCACTCGTCATTGCGAGCGCAGCGAAGCAATCCAGAGGGCGGTGTCGCTGGATTGCTTCGCTGCGCTCGCAACGACGATTCACAATTCAAGCGCGATGCTCTAGGCCTTCTTTTTGGCCGCCTTCTTCGCTGGCGCCTTCTTCTTCGGCGCGGCCCTACCCTTTTTCTTGGCCGGCCCCTTGGCCGCTCGTTGGTCGATCAACTGAGCGGCTTCCTCGAGCGTGAGCGCGTCCTGCGCGATGGTTTTGGGCAGGGTCGCGTGGTTCGTGCCGTCGGTGACGTAAACGCCATAACGGCCTTCCATCAGCTTGATTTCGAGTTCGGTGCGAGGATGCGCGCCCAACACCTTCAGCGGCTCGCGCGAACCATTCCGCGCCCGTCCGCCGCCATTGGCCGCTTCGGCGAGCTTGACGACCGCGGCATTCATTCCAGTCTCGAACACGTCCCTTGTCGACTGGAGCCGGGCATATTTGCCGTCATGCGCCAGATAGGGGCCATAGCGCCCGATGCTCGCGGTGATCGGATTGCCCGTTTCGGGGTGATCACCCAGCATGCGCGGCAGCGACAATAGCTTGACTGCCCAATCGAGGCCGAACTCCTCGGCGGGGACATCCTTCGGGATAGAGCCGCGCTTCGCCTCCTTGCCCTCGCCCATTTCGACATAGGGACCGAAACGCCCGGACTTGCGGGTGATGTCCTGCCCGGTCTCGGGATGCTGGCCGAGGATTTCAGGGCCATTGCCGGCGCCTGTATCCGCTCCGTTCGGTTGCGCGAACTTCCTGGTGAACTTGCATTCGGGATAGTTGGAGCAGGCGACGAACGCGCCGAAGCGCCCGCCGCGCAATGACAGCCGACCCTCCTTGCACGCCGGGCAGAGCCGCGGATCGGCGCCGTCGGCCTCTTGCGGGAAGAGGTAGGGAGACAGGAATTCATCAAGTGCCGCCGTCACTTCGGACGGTTTCTGCTCCATCACTTCGGCGGTCTTGGGCTTGAAATCGCGCCAGAAGGCTTCGAGCACGGCCTGCCAGTCGGCCCGCCCTCCCGAAATGTCGTCGAGCTGCTCCTCGAGCCCGGCGGTATAGTCGAACTCGACATAGCGATCGAAGAACCGTTCGAGAAAGGCAGTGACGAGCCGCCCGCTCTCGTTCGGGATGAAACGGTTCTTCTCGACGCGCACATAATCGCGGTCCTTCAGGACCTGCAGCGTCGACGCATAGGTCGAAGGGCGCCCGATGCCGAGTTCCTCCATCTTCTTGACAAGGCTCGCTTCGGAATAGCGCGGCGGCGGCTGGGTGAAATGCTGTTCGGCCTCGACCGATTTCTTGGCCGGGGTCGCCCCTTCGGCCATGCGCGGGAGGCGCTTCGCCTCATCGTCGTCGCTGTCGTCGATGCCTTCTTCGTAAAGCGCGAGATAGCCGGGGAAGAGCACGACCTGACCCGTAGCGCGGAGGCCTGTCTGGCCGGTCGCATCAGAGAGTTCCACCGTAGTTCGCTCAAGCCGCGCCGAGGCCATCTGGCTGGCCAGCGCGCGCTTGAAGATCAGGTCATAGAGCCGGGCATGATCACCGCCGCCCGTGCGGTCCTTCGAGAAATCGGTCGGGCGGATCGCCTCATGCGCTTCCTGCGCATTCTTCGCCTTGGCCTGGTATTGGCGAGGCTTGTCCGGGACATAGGAGGCGTCATAGCGATTGGCGATCGCGCCGCGCGCCGCGCTGATGGCCGAATGATCCATCTGGACGCCGTCGGTCCGCATATAGGTGATTGCGCCATCCTCATAGAGCGCTTGTGCCAGCCGCATCGTGTGGCTCGCGGAAAATCCCAGCTTGCGCGCGGCCTCCTGCTGCAGCGTCGAGGTGGTGAAGGGCGGCGGCGGATTGCGCGTCAGCGGCTTGGTCTCGACCGAAGCGACCGAGAAACGGCCCGCCTCGACAGCGGCCTTGGCGGCTTCGGCATCGCCGGCATTGCCGATCGTCAGCCGCTCAATCTTTTCGCCCTTGTGACGGACGAGGCGCGCGACGAACGGCACGCCGTCATGCTCCATATTGGCGATGACCGACCAGTATTCCTGTGCGCGGAACAACTCGATCTCGCGCTCGCGATCGACCACGAGGCGCAGCGCGACCGACTGGACGCGTCCGGCCGACTTGGCGCCCGGCAGCTTGCGCCAGAGCACCGGCGACAGCGTGAAACCGACAAGATAATCAAGCGCCCGGCGCGCGCGATAGGCGTCGATCAGGTCATGATCGAGATCGCGCGGATGCGCCATGGCCTCGGTCACAGCCTGTTTGGTGATCGCGTTGAAGGTGACGCGCTCGACATGTGCGGGGAGCGCCTTCTTCTTCGCCAATACTTCCCTTACGTGCCAGCTGATCGCCTCACCCTCGCGGTCGGGGTCGGTCGCAAGGATCAGCGTGTCGGCACTCTTCGCCGCATCGGTGATGGCCTTGAGCTGCTTCGCCTTGTCGGCGTAAGTGTCCCACACCATTGCGAAACCGTCATCGGGATCGACCGATCCATCCTTGGGCGGCAGATCGCGGACATGGCCGAACGATGCCAGCACGCGGTGGCCCGGGCCCAGATATTTCTCGATAGTTTTTGCCTTTGCAGGCGACTCGACAACAACCAGCTTCATGTGACCGAATTCATCCCCCTACGCATACGCGCGAGGGTGGCGGGCAGGCCTGCATGATGTCAAGCGCATGAAACCCGCCCCCCGGCATGTCGTGCAAGACGCCCCGCGATTTCCAGTTCGAGCAGGATTATCTGCACCGCCGCAGGATGCAAAGCAGACTGGCGAATGATCTCATCCACCAAAACCGGCGTCAGGCTGAGAAGGTCCAATATGGTCCGGCGATCGCCATCGGACGGATCGGCGGAGTCGGGCTCTGCGTGAAAATCCTGCTCTGGTGCGCGCAGGCGCCTGCCCGAAAGGGGCTGGATTGCCTCCATCACGTCGGCGACCGACTGAATCAGGGTTGCGCCCTCGCGGATCAGCAGGTTGCACCCTTGCGCCCGCGGATCGAGCGGCGAGCCAGGAACGGCCATCACTTCCCTGCCCGCTTCATTGGCCAGCCGGGCCGTGATCAGTGACCCCGATTTCGGCGCAGCTTCGACAATCACGGTTCCCAGTGACAGCCCGGCAATGATCCGGTTGCGCCAGGGGAAGTGCCGCGGCAGCGGCTCACGACCGGGCGGCTGTTCCGTTATCAGCAACCCCCGGGTCGCAACATCTTCCTGCAACCCGGCATTTTCTGGTGGATAGGCAATGTCGATGCCGCTTGCGATCACGCCGATCGTTCCGCCATCAAGCGCACCCTGGTGAGCCGCTGTGTCTATCCCGCGCGCAAGGCCGGAAACGACTGCCACACCTTCCTCAGCCAGACCATGCGCGAGTCCGCGGGCAAAGCGGATTGCCGCGGCCGACGCATTTCGTGCACCGACGACTGCCACGGCCGGCCGTTCGAGCAGGGCAAGACGACCCCGCACGATCAGGGCCGGCGGGGCAGTGTCGATTTCCGCCAGCAGCGCAGGATACAGGCCCTGACCAAGAAAAAGGTACCGCGCACCCAGCTTCTCGACAGCTGCAACTTCGCATGCAATGTCCGCCAGATCGGCAAGCTGGGGTGCACGCCCACCACCGCGAACGGCCAACAGGGGAATCGCTTCGAGTGCGGCCCGCGCCGTGCCGAAACGCCGGATCAGCTGAAAATAGGTGATCGGGCCAATATTGGCCGAACGGATGAGCCGCAGCCGATCCAGCAGATCCTGCCCCGAATCCGTCATTCGCGCGATTGACCGACCCTGGGTTCGGTGCCGTCAATCAGCCGCCCGATATTGGCGCTATGCTTCCAGATCACGATCAGCGCGAGCGCGAGCAGGGCATAGCCCATACCCATCTGCCCGATCAGCGAGGCAGCAATCGGTGCGGAAATCGCCGCCGACATGCCGCTCACCGAGGAAATCCGCGTCGCGGCCAATGCCCCCAGCCAAACAAGCGCAAAAACAAGCCCGAGAACCCAGTTCAAGGCAAGCGTGACACCCAGCATCGTGGCAACGCCCTTCCCGCCCCGAAACTTCAGCCAGACGGGATAGACATGCCCGATAAAGGCGGCAGCGCCAGCCATCAACGCATAGTCCGGGCCGAAGCGCTGGCCGATCATGACGGCCACCGCGCCCTTTGCCATGTCGAGGAGTAGAGTGGCTGCGGCCAGCCCCTTCCGGCCGGTCCGCAAGACATTGGTGGCACCGATATTTCCCGAGCCGATCGCCCGCAAGTCGCCCGCGCCGGTCAGCCGGGTCAGGACAAGGCCGAAGGGAATGGATCCGAGCAAATATCCGATCCCGATCGGAATGGCCGCCACGGTCCATACAATGTCAGCCATTACTGCACCTTTCGGGATACAATCGTCGAGCGATAGGTAAACCAAAGTCGCAACGGTTGGAAAGCTGCATTTGGCGGGGTGTTCAGTGTGCAAATACGCCTTGATTGCGACTTGCCGTTCGCTATGCGCAGCGCATGGCCGACAATCGCCCGATCCTGCTGTTCGATTCCGGTGTCGGCGGGCTTTCGGTGCTTGCCCATGTCCGGCACGCGCTGCCATCGGCCTCGATTGTTTATGCGGCGGACAATGGCGGCTATCCCTATGGCACGAAGTCCGAAACCGAGATCGCTTCGCGCGTGCCGGCCTTGCTGGGCCGCCTTGTCGAGCGGTTTGCACCGCGGATCGTGGTCATCGCCTGCAACACGGCCTCGACGATTGCACTCGGCCATGTCCGTGCAGCACTCGACCTGCCGGTGGTCGGCACTGTTCCGGCGATCAAGCCGGCTGCGCTTGCCAGCAAGACGCGCGTCATCGGCGTGCTCGGCACCGACGCGACCGTCCGCCAGCAATATGTAGACCGGCTCTCTGTCGAATTCGCCAGCGACTGCCGTGTGATCCGCCACGGCTCGGCCGAACTCGTCGCTCTTGCCGAAGCGAAGCTGCGGGGCACGCCTCCCGATCCTGCCCGGATGAAAGCGATCATGGCAGGGCTGTTCGACCAGCCCGGTGGCGGCGGGATCGACCAGCTTGTCCTCGCCTGCACGCATTTTCCGTTGCTGGCAGCCGAGATCGCCGCCGCCAGCCCAGCCGGTGTCGCGCTGGTCGAGAGCGGCGAAGGCATTGCGCGCCGCACCGCCTTCCTGACGCAGGGGCAGGACTGGTCCGCCGATCCGCAGGGCATTGCGGTCTTTACACGCGACGATCCCGATCTTGTTGAACTTCGCCCCGCCCTGGCGGACTATGGCCTTTCCGAAATCCGGTTTCTCTAGGACGATTCCATGCCGCTCGACAGCCAGCAACTCCTCGAACGCTTCAACGCAAAGATGCCGCCCACCGGTATTTTGTTCGGGACCAGGGTCCTTGAAGTCGACCAGGCGGGCGGGAGGGTTCGCATGTCGTTTCAGGTCGATGACCGTTTCTGCAACCCGCGCGGCACGGTGCAGGGTGGGATTGTGAGCGCGATGCTTGACGATGCGGCGGCCTTTGCGGGGATTGTGGCGCTTGGCGAGCCGGGCTTCATTGCTTCGATGGAAATCAAGACAAGTTTTCTTGCGGCCATCAAGCCCGGCACGCTCTTTGCCGAGGGTCGATGCCTGAAGATGGGGCGCTCGTCCTGCTTCCTTGAGGCCGACCTGACGGACAGTGAGGGCAATATCCTCGCCAAACTGAGCAGCTCCGCAATTCCCGTCCGGACGGAACAGAAACCAAATTTGGTTAACACAAACCGCTAGTTGCGAATCGTTTGCGCTGGAATTCCCTACATTCTGCCCTTAAAGCGCCAAAAATTGATCGCGCTTGTCAGGGCGAAGGACCGCATGGACTATAGCAAGATATTCAACTCGGCGATCGAGCGCCTTCACGAAGAAGGCCGGTATCGGGTGTTCATCGACATTTTGCGCAACAAGGGATCGTTTCCGAACGCGCGATGCTTTGCCGGTCACAATGGCCCCAAGCCGATCACGGTGTGGTGTTCCAATGACTATCTGGCGATGGGCCAGCATCCCAAGGTTATCGCGGCGATGGAAGAAGCGCTCCACGACGTGGGGGCGGGTTCGGGCGGCACGAGGAACATTGGCGGCAACACGCACTATCATGTCGATCTCGAGGCCGAACTGGCCGATCTCCACGGCAAGCAGGGCGCGCTGCTCTTCACCTCGGGCTATATCTCGAACGAAGCGACGCTGGCGACGCTTGGCAAGATCCTGCCCGGCTGCATCATCTTCTCCGATGAGCTGAACCACGCCTCGATGATTGCCGGGATCCGCAACTCGGGATGCGAGAAGCGGGTGTGGCGGCACAATGATCTGGCCCATCTGGAAGAACTGCTCGCCGCCGAAGATCCCGAAGCGCCCAAGCTGATCGCGTTCGAAAGCGTGTATTCGATGGATGGCGATGTCGCCCCCATACATGCGATCTGCGATCTTGCGGACAAGTATAACGCACTCACCTACTGCGACGAGGTCCATGCCGTCGGCATGTATGGCCCGCGTGGCGGCGGAATCAGCGACCGCGACGAGGCGGCGCACCGCATCACCATCATCGAAGGCACGCTGGGCAAGGCGTTCGGCGTGATGGGCGGCTATATTGCTGCCGACAAGGTGATCGTGGATGTGATCCGTTCCTATGCGCCCGGCTTCATCTTCACCACCAGCCTTTCGCCGGTGCTCGTCGCCGGTGTGCTCGCAAGCGTCAGACATCTCAAGGCATCGAGCGCCGAGCGCGACGCGCAACAGGCGGCAGCGGCCTATCTCAAGCAGAGCCTCGCCGATGCCGGTCTGCCCGTCATGAACTCGACAACGCATATCGTGCCGCTGATGGTGGGCGACCCCGTCAAGGCCAAGCGCATCTCGGACATTTTGCTGGCCGAATATGGCGTTTATGTACAGCCCATCAACTATCCGACAGTCCCAAGGGGCACCGAACGCCTGCGCTTCACGCCCGGCCCTGCCCATACGCAGGAAATGATGGACGAACTTACCAAGGCCCTGGTCGAAATCTCGGGCAGGATGGAAATTCGCAAAGCCGCCTGAGCCGCTTCCAAGTTATAGGTGCCGCAAGAAATGGCCCGGCTGTGAGCAGCGGGCGGATTGCAGTCGACGGCCCCAATTCAAATAAATTTTGCCGCCATGCGTCCAAAATCGCGTTGGATGCATATTCCATTCAGACGCGTTTAACTTGGCATTGAACCTCTAGGCGAGTGTCTCATCTCGGTTTGGGGGCAACCCTCGGGCGCGGGCGGCTTACGGCAAAAATGCCGAGACCGCCCTTCGATTGCCACCCACATGATCGGCTCTGCGCACTGTAATGCTTATCGGTGCAGGCTGGTCTTGTTCGCGGGGCATGGCCTTGCGACTGCGCCAAGGCGTGGGCCATGAACGCCTGCTGTCAAGAGCGGGTGAGCGAGCGAAGGCCGGAAAGCCCCTTANNCGGTCGGATCATCGACCAGAAATGCGGGCCGCCGCCCGGAACATTCCACTCCTCCGCGATCTCGAATCCAAGTCTTAGGTAGAGTGGTACGTTTTGCGGCGTTGCCGTTTCGAGATAGGTCGGCAGCCCATAGGTCGCCGTTCGTGCAAGGCCATCGCGAATGATCGCGCCGCCCCAGCCCTTGCCCTGAAAATCGGGCTGCACGCCAACAAAATGAAGATACCAATAGGGAAAGGCCTTGGGATGATGAGCGTCGAGCGCGTTGCTGACGGCGATGCCGCGACCGATTCCGGCACCAAAGACGCGAAGCATCGGGATCGCGCTTCTCAACAATTCCAGCGGCCCGGTATCAGCTGTTCCCGGCGCACGCCAAAGCGAGCAGGATTCATGGGCAGGCGATTTCAGGATCATGCCCTTGGGCAGGTCGGACTCAAACAACAGCTCGAACAGGATCGGCAGCCGCGCCCTGCGGCGCTCGGCATCCGGGATGATCCAGCACAGGGCCGGATCGTCCTGAAAGGCCAGCGCCAGCGTATTCACAACCGATGGCTGATCGCGGGTTCCGGCATTCTCAAAGCGTCGGTCGGTCATCATGCAGGAATGATGGCACCGCCTTATGGTGATGGCAACGCCAACCACAATCGGTTGTGGAATTGCCCCCCGTGTTCCCCTAGAGGAAGGGCATCCGATTCACATGACATTGAAGGACCCGGTCGCAAACGATGCGCATCGCCATTGCCTCTGACCATGCGGCACTCGACCTGAAAAACGCGCTCGCTCGGCACATGCGGGACGCGGGGCACGATGTGAACGACCTTGGACCCTTTGACGGCGCATCGGTCGATTATCCGGACTATGGGTACATCCTGGCCGAGGCGATCGCCAATGGCGATGCCGAACGCGGCGTTGCGCTATGCGGGAGCGGGCTTGGTATTTCGATGGCCGTCAACCGCAATCCCGCGTGCCGCTGCGCGGTTGTCACGGAGCCATATTCGGCAGGGCTGTCACGCGAGCACAATGACGCCAACGTCCTTGCCATGGGCGCACGCATTATCGGGATCGAGATGGCCAAGGCCTGCCTCGATACTTTCCTGAAAACCCCGTTCGGCGGTGATCGGCATGTTCGCCGCATCAACAAACTCTCAAACCCCAAAATCGCGAAAGTCCCTGCATGAGCACCAATCCCGCCGCTGTCCTTCACGATGTGCAGCCCGACGGCTTCTTCACCCGTGGGCTTTCCGAGGCCGATCCTGCCGTGTTCAACGGCGTCCGTCACGAGCTTTCGCGCGAGCAGCACCAGATCGAATTGATCGCCTCGGAAAATATCGTTTCGAAGGCGGTTCTCGAAGCGCAGGGTACGGTCTTCACCAACAAATATGCCGAAGGCTATCCGGGCAAGCGCTATTATCAGGGCTGCGCGCCTTCGGACGAGGTGGAAACGCTCGCGATCGACCGCGCCAAGCAATTGTTCGGGTGCGGCTTTGCCAATGTCCAGCCACATTCTGGCGCACAGGCCAATGGCGCGGTGATGCTCGCCCTGACCAGGCCCGGCGAAACGATCATGGGGCTTTCGCTCGATGCGGGGGGGCACCTGACCCACGGCGCCAAGGCCGCGATGTCAGGCAAATGGTACAATGCCATCCAGTATGGCGTGCGCCCAGACGATCACCTGATCGATTTCGACCAGGTCGAGGCGCTGGCCAAGGAACACCGGCCGACGCTGATCATTACCGGTGGCTCGGCCTATCCGCGCCACATCGATTTCGCCCGTTTCCGCGCGATTGCCGATGAGGTGGGCGCGATCTTCATGGTCGATATGGCGCATTTCGCCGGGCTCGTGGCGGGCGGATGCCACCCGACACCGTTCGGCCATGCCCATGTCGTGACAACGACGACGCACAAGACGCTCCGGGGCCCGCGCGGCGGCATGATCATGACCGATGACGAGGCGATTGCGAAGAAGATCAACTCCGCCGTATTTCCCGGCCTACAGGGTGGCCCGCTGATGCATGTGATCGCGGCCAAGGCGGTTGCCTTTGGCGAGGCGCTTCGGCCCGAGTTCAAAAGCTATTCACGCGCTGTTGTCGAGAATGCGAAAATGCTGGCAGCGACCTTGCAGGAACGGGGTTGCAACCTGGTTTCGGGCGGCACTGACACGCATCTCGCGCTGGTCGATCTGACGCCATTGGGGGTGACGGGCCGGGATGCCGATGAAGCGCTCGAGCGCGCGGCCATCACGTGCAACAAGAACGGCATCCCCAACGATCCGCTGCCCCCGGTCAAGACCTCGGGCATCCGCGTCGGATCGCCGGCGGGCACGACACGCGGCTTCGGACCCGCCGAATTCCGAGAGATCGGCAATATGGTCGCCGATGTGCTCGATGGCCTGGCCAAGAACGGCGAAGCGGGCGACGGGCAGGTCGAAGCCAATGTGCGCGAACGGGTCCGCGCGCTGTGCGAACGCTTCCCCATCTATCCGGGCTTTTGAGCCTTGCGCTGCCCGTTCTGCTCGCACGCCGAAACCCAGGTCAAGGACAGCCGCCCGACCGAGGACAGCGCCTCGATCCGCAGGCGGCGGCAGTGCGAGGCGTGCGGCGCGCGCTTCACGACCTTCGAGCGGGTCCAGTTGCGCGAACTGACCGTCATCAAGTCCGAAGGACGGCGCGAGCCCTTCGAGCGCGAAAAGCTCGAACGCTCGATTGCGATCGCCTGCCGGAAGCGGCCCGTCGACGGCATGAAGATCGAGCGGCTGGTGACGGGCATCCAGCGCCAGCTTGAAACGCTGGGGGAGGCCGAAATCCCCTCGACGCGGATCGGCGAACTGGTGATGGACGCGCTCCAGGGGCTCGACAGCGTCGCCTATATCCGCTTTGCCTCGGTCTATCGCGATTTCACCGACGCAAGCGATTTCGAGGGCTTTGCCGGGAGTATTGCCGAAGCGGCGCGGAAATAGGCCCTTCGATACGGGCCTTCGACTTCGCTCAGTCCCTACTCAGGATGAGCGGATAAATATACGCTTTCCCCTCCAGCGGCTTGAAACTTTCCCTCTCCGCTCATCCTGAGTAGAGGTTGAGCTTGTCGAAGCCTCGTATCGAAGGACGCCCCAAGTGGCATTTTACGCCTATATGCTCCGGTGCGCCGACGGGAGCTACTATGTCGGCCATACGGACGATCTGGATTACCGCATCGGCCAGCATAGCTCCGGATCGCTCAAAGGATATACGAGCAAGCGATTGCCAGTGACTTTGGTCTGGTCGGACAGTTTTCCGGAACGCGATCAGGCATTTTTTGTCGAACAAAGGTTGAAGGGCTGGTCGCGTGCCAAGAAGGAAGCCTTGATCCGGGGAGATTGGGGCCAAATAAGCGCTCTGGCTCGCAAACCGGCCCTTCGATACGGGGCATCGACAGGCTCAGCCCCTGCTCAGGATGAGCGGACACACTATGCCCCCCTCCCCCCCGTCATCGTCCTTGTCCGCCCGCAACTGGGCGAGAATATCGGGAAGGCGGCGCGGGCGATGCTCAATTTCGGGCTGGCCGAGATGCGGCTTGTGTCGCCCCGCGACGGCTGGCCCAATCCGGATGCCGGGCCGGCGGCTTCGGGCGCTGACATCGTCCTTGAACAGGCGCGGGTCTTTGCAAGCGTGGCGGAGGCGACGGCCGACTGCGCGCATGTCTATGCAACCACGGTGCGCAAGCGCGGCGTGACCAAGCCCGTCATGACGCCCGAAGGCGCCGCTTCGCAGATCCGCGCGGCGGCGGGGCGCAGCGCGATCCTGTTCGGGCCCGAACGATCGGGGCTGGCGAGCGACGATGTGGCGCTTGCCCGCGCCATCATCACGGTGCCGGTCAACCCGGTCTTTGGTAGCCTCAACCTCGCACAGGCCGTGATCCTCATCGCCTATGAATGGTCGAAGGCCGAAACGCTGGCGATGCCGCCATGGACGAAACTCGATCCCCCGGCCCCGCAAGACGAGCTCGAGGGGCTGATCGTCCAGCTTGAGGCGATGCTGGAGGCTGCGCGCTTCTTCTTTCCGCCCGAACGCGCGCATGTGACCCGCCGGACGGTGCGTTCGATCCTCACCAAGCCGCAATGGACGGCGCAGGAGGTCCGTACGATGCGCGGCGTCATCCGGGCGATCGGCGAGCCCCGAGAAAGAGGCTAGCCTGAAGGCCGTCCGTAATGTATATATAGCTCATCCCGATGTAATGATGGAGTTTTCTGTGATCGGTTCCGTTGCGTTTTTCGTGGCCACGATGCTGGCCGAGGCGGCAACTCCCGCGCCGACGGCGGCAGTGCCCAATCCTCAGGACAAGATTATTTGCAAGCGTTTTCTGGAAACAGGATCGCTCGTGAAGGCCACCAAGATATGCCACAAGCGATCGGAATGGGCGCGCATCGTCGATGCCAACCGCAGCAATGCGGAAGATCTGCAGACGGCAAAGAACGGTCTCCAGTCCAACTGAGGCCGGTTCCCGGTTCAGCTTGACTTTCGCGCCGCACACTGTAGTGGCGCGCACTTCGCAATTGACCCTGCACTCCGGTGAAGCAGGTGTCCGGCCGGGCCAGCCCCGTGTCGCGCGGTTCCGGAAACCGAAACAGATAACGCAATTGAAGGATTACACATGTCGAAGCGCCAGAGCGCCAAGTACAAGCTCGACCGCCGGTTGGGCGAAAATATCTGGGGTCGTCCCAAGTCCCCCGTCAACCGCCGCGAATATGGCCCCGGCCAGCACGGCCAGCGCCGCAAGGGCAAGGTTTCCGACTATGGCCTGCAACTGAAGGCTAAGCAGAAGCTCAAGGGCTATTATGGCGACGTCACCGAAAAGCAGTTCAAGCAGAGCTACCAGACCGCCGACAAGATGAAGGGCGATACGTCGCAGAACCTGATCGGCCTGCTCGAGCGTCGCCTCGCTTCGGTCGTCTATCGCGCCAAGTTCGCGCCGACCGTTTTCGCCGCGCGCCAGCTCGTCAGCCACGGCCATGTCCTTGTGAACGGGGTGAAGTGCAACATCGCCTCGCGCCGCGTGAATGTGGGTGACGAAGTCAGCCTGGGCAGCAAGGCCGTCGAAATGGCGCTGGTCATCGAGGCGCAGAGCCTCGCCGAACGCGACATTCCCGATTACGTCGCGACCGATGGCGCGTCGAAGGTCACCTTCGTTCGTGTGCCGACGCTCGACGAAGTGCCCTATCCGGTAAAGATGGAACCGAACCTGGTCGTCGAATTCTATTCACGCTGAGTTTGGCTACAGCCAAAAAATGGGGCGGTCCGCTTGGGCCGCCCTTTTTACTTGGTTGCGGCCATCAGGAAATCGGCACTTTTCTTGAGCATCTGCGCGCGGACGGCGGAATCGACGAGGCTGTGTTCAAGCTTTGGATATTCGACAAGCTCGACGCTCTTGCCTGCCTCGCGCAGTTTTTTCGCCATGAAGCGCGATTGCGCAATACGGACGTTGCGATCGAGTTCGGCATGGAACATCAGGACCGGAACCGAAATCTGACCGGCGTTCTGGGCGGGCGACCCTTCCACGATGTGCGGCCCAGAACCGATGAATTTTTCCTGGACGCGGCGGTTCGAAAAATCCTTCCATTCGGTCTTCAGCATCCCGAGATCGGTCACCGGCGCAATCGCGACAACCGCCTTGAACAGGCCGGGGTCGAGCACGGCGGACTGGAGCGCGGCATAGCCGCCATAGGACCAGCCGACGATGAACAGTCTGGCCGGATCGGCAACGCCGGTCTTTACCAGCCAGCGGCCCGCATCATCGACATCGCCGATGGCCGTGCGCCACGACTGGAAGCCATTTTCCTGATACCAGCTATCGCCAAAGCCGCTCGATCCGCGATAATTGGGCTGAAGCACAGCAAAGCCGTGATTGGCATAATATTGCGACAGCCAGTCGAACCCCCATTCATCGCGCGCCGAAGGCCCGCCATGCGGCATGACGATCGTTGGCAAATTCTTGCCAGCCGATCCGGGCGGCAGCGTCAGATAGCCGGGGATCATCGTCCCGTCGGCAGCGGGATAGCTGATCGGCTGCACCGCAGAGAGCGACACAGCCGCCAGTTCGGGCCGTGACGGCATGATCGGCTGGAGTTTCTTGGCGGTCCGGTCGAAGATATAATAGGTTCCAGGGCTGGTGTCTCCGCCCGCCCAGATCAGCAATCTGGTTTCATCAAGGCTGGCATCCACAAATTCGACGAGTGGCTGGTTGGGCAAGGCCTTGCCAAGTGCGGCGGCAAGCTTTTTCAGGTCGGGGTCGAAATAGACGGATTGGCGGCGTTCGGTTGCAAAGCTCGCCCCCACCACGCGCTGGCGTTTCCCGATCCGGATCAGCCCGTCGACGTCAACATCAGGCCGCGCCAGAATGACGGTGCTGGCGAGCGACGCATCGGCTAGCGAAAGCGAGATCAACGCCTGCCGCCCGTTCATTTTCAAAAAGCCATAGGCAAGGTTTTTCTGCGGATCGACCGCATAGGGATTGAACCCTTCGCCGGTGAGCGTGTTCAGCGCGCCAAGCGGCTCCCATCTGCCAGAACCCAGCGGGCGATAGAGATAGCTGATGTTGCCGGTGTCATAGCCTTGCGCGGTTTTCTTGGAGAGGCCCATGATCCGCACACTGCCCATCCCGTCCGAGATGAATTCGACCGCATCGGGCCGGGGGCTTTCCACGCGCTTGACCGCCAATGTCCGCGTGTCGATCTGATCGACGCCGATCCCGTCATCCCTGGATTCGATCAACGATCCGACCTTGGCCTCCGGCACATAGGATCGCGTCATCAGGACGACGCCGTCCGCATCCGGCTTGTAGTCGATGATTCCGCCGCCTCTGAAATCCGCAAAAAGCGCATTCTGCCCGCGACGCTTGGAAAGCAGCTTGACATTGCTGCCATCGCTGTTGACCGCAATCATGTTGGAGAAACCATAGATTTCCCCGCCATATTCCTGGTATCCGCCGAGCTGGCAGGCAAGCCGGTCATTCGCGACCCATTCGCAGCCGTAAAGCTTTTCGGGATCGCCCGATGTCTTCAGGATGACACGAGGCGAACTCTCCTTGGTCGTGTCCATGCTGTAGAGCACGACCGACGCGCCCTGCCCCGGCCCCAGAAACGCTATTTTCGTGCCGTCGGGCGAAAGGCTTGCGCCAAAGATCGCCTCGCGCGCGCCAAAGGCGGCGGCGGGATCGACCGGCGGTGCCGTCTGGGCGAATACGGCCGATGACAAGCAGAGTGCTCCGGCAGTGATTGTAGAACGACGTCGCACGACATTTCCCCAAACGGCTTGTTACGAGCCGCAGTCTTGCGAAATTCGGCGTCGAGCGCAAGTCTCAAAAAGTTTGACTATATGTTCCACATTTTTATTTTCAGTTTTCCTATTTGGCAATTTTAACTTGACAGCGCGACGCTCATATGGGATAAAGTGGGATCGCTGAGAAGTGCGATTCGCATCGTTGGCGAAAGGTGGGGCAGTCCAACCGGATTGCCTTTTTTGTTGTGCCGCGCGCAGACATTCGTCACCACCCTGCACCATCACCACGCCCGGAGAGTTTCCCGATGCATCGCTTCCTCCTTGCCTTTCTCGCGCTCGCCGCCCCCGCCCTCGCCGAAAACCCTTCCTTCTCGACCGGGACGCTGAAGGAAGTCACGCGAACGCTTTCCTCCGACACGTTCGAGGGCCGCGCGCCGACCACAGCGGCGGAAGACAAGACGATCGGCTATATCGCCGGCCGGTTTGCCGCGGCGGGCCTCCAGCCCGGCAATCAGGGCGACTGGTTCCAGAAGGTGCCGTTGGTCGAGGTCACCGCCGATCCGGCGATGCGCCTCGACATTTCGGGCGGGAAGGCGCTGCTCAGCCTTGCCTACAAGACCGACATGGTTGCCGCCTCCTACCGGGTCGTACCGATGACCGACATCCGCAGCAGCGAGATGGTTTTCGTCGGCTTCGGGATCAACGCGCCCGAGCGGGGGTGGAACGACTATGCGGGCGTGGATGTGAAGGGCAAGACCGTCATCATCCTGATCAATGACCCCGATTATGAGACCAAGGGGTTGAAGGGCCCGTTCGAAGGCCGGGCGATGACCTATTATGGCCGCTGGACCTACAAGTTTGAGGAGGCCGCGCGCCAGGGGGCGGCGGCCGCTCTCATCATCCACGATACCTTTCCCGCCGCCTATCCGTGGGGCGTGGTCGTTTCGAGCTGGACCGGACCGCAACTCGGCCTCGATGCGGCCAACAACCATATGGACGATACCCAGGCCAATGGCTGGATCACCGGCGATGCAGCCGCACGGCTGATGACGGCAGCGGGCAAGTCGCTTCCGCAACTGGTTGCGGCTGCCAAGAGGAAGGGCTTCCGCGCCGTGCCGCTTGGCCTGAAGGCCAACCTCAATTTTGCAAACACGATCCGGCGCCAGGCTTCGCACAATGTCATCGGCATCCTGCCGGGCAAGACGCGCCCCGACGAATATGTGGTCTATTCGGCGCATTGGGACCATCTCGGGCGCTGCGAACCGGTCGACGGCGACACGATCTGCAACGGTGCGCTCGACAATGCGAGCGGGACAGCGGGTCTGATTGCGCTTGCCGAAGCACAGGTCAAGGCGGGCCCGGCCGACCGGTCGATCATCTTTCTTTCGGTAACCGCGGAAGAATCCGGATTGCTTGGTTCGGCCTATTATGGCGCCAATCCGGTCTATCCGCTGGATCGGACAGTCGGCGGGATCAACATGGACGGGCTGAACCTGATCGGCCGGACGCGCGATGTTACGGTGGTAGGCATCGGCAAGTCCGAACTTGAGCCGATCCTGGCCCGACTTGCAAAGACGCAAAACCGGGTGATTGTGCCCGAGGCCAACCCCGAAAAGGGCAGCTTCTTCCGTTCGGACCATTTCAGCCTTGCCAAACATGGCGTGCCGATGATCTATTTCGGGAGCGGCCAGGACCTGCTCGAAGGCGGCGAGGCCGCTGGTGTTGCAGCCCGCGAGGATTACATCACCAACCGCTACCACAAGCCTCAGGACGAATACCGCGCCGACTGGAACTGGGCGGGCGCGATCGAGGATTTGGCGCTCAACTATGAAATCGGCCGCGAACTGGCGACTGGCGACCTATGGCCAAACTGGTATCCATCGGCGGAATTCCGGGCGATCCGGGACAAATCGCGCGCGGCAAAATGATACACGGGAATTGACGTGCCGGTTTTGCCGATCAATGATCGTGGGAAAACCATAAAAGGGAGTGCGCATGTCAAGGAAGGGTGTTGATCTGGGCGGCGATGGCGATGCCAATGTCGCCCTCAATCCGATTGTCGGGCTGGCACGCGAAGACCTGCTTGGCGCGGTCTCGGTCATGCTGCGCGAAACGGCTGCCAAGCCTGCAACGACCCTCAAACACGCCAGGATGTTTACCGACGATGTGGTCAAGATCCTGACCAACAAATCGGAAATCGCCCCCAGCCCCAAGGACAAGAGATTCCTGGATCCGACCTGGTCCAGCAATCCCTTCTACCGGATGGGCATGCAATATTATCTGGCGGCGCAGAACAGCGTGAACCGCTGGATTGCCGATCTCGAGCTTGACGAGCTTGAACGGGCGCGGGCCAATTTCGTGAGCGGCATGATCATCGATTCGCTGGCGCCCACGAATACGCTTGCGGGCAATCCTTCGGCGATCAAGAAGGCGGTCGAAACAGGCGGAGGCTCGCTGATCCGCGGACTGAAGAATGCTTATGAGGACATGGTGCACAATGACGGGATCGTCAGCCAGGTCGATTCACGCCCGTTCAAGATCGGCGAAAATATTGCCTCATCGCCGGGGGCGGTGATCTACCGGTCGGAGATCATGGAGCTGATCCAGTACCAGCCGACGACGGAGACGGTCCACGAAATCCCGCTGCTGATCATCCCGCCGCAGATCAACAAGGCCTATATCAACGACCTGACGCCCGAAAAGAGCATCATCCGTTATGAACTGGCGCACGGCATCCAGCCTTTCCTGATCAGCTGGCGCAACCCGCAGATCGAGCATCGCGAATGGGGGCTGGACGAATATGTCGAGGCCATCCTCAAGGCTTTGGACATCATCGCCGATGTTACAGGCGCGAAGAAGGTCAACGTCGCGGGGGCCTGTTCGGGCGGGATAACCACCGCGACGCTGCTATCACGGCTCAGGGCAATGAAGGACGCCCGGGTCAATTCGGCGACGTTGATGGTGTGTGTGCTCCATCCGCAGCGCAACGACAGCGAAGCGGGCGCGCTTGTCTCCGAACACGGCATCAAGCTGGCCCGCGAACGCTCGGCGAAGAAGGGCATATTGGAAGGCTCATCGCTCGCGCGGACCTTTGCCTGGCTCCGGCCCAACGACCTGGTCTGGAACTATGTGATCAACAACTATCTGCACGGCGAAGACCCGCCCGCCTTCGATATATTGTTCTGGAACAATGACGCGACCAACCTGACGGCCGCGCTTCATTCGGATTATCTCAGGGTCTATGAGGAACAGCCCTTCGCCAATCCCGGAACGTCCGAAGTGGCGGGGCACGTGGTTGACCTGACCAAGGTCGATTGCGACCTGTTCATCATGGCCGGGGTTACCGATCATATCACGCCCTGGAAGGCCTGTTACCGCTCGACCCAGTTGTTCGGATCGAAGAATATCGAGTTCGTCCTTTCGCATTCGGGCCATATCCAGGCGATCCTCAACCCGCCGGGCAATCCCAAGGCGAAATTCTACCGGGCCGGCGGCGCGATGCCGGCGACACCCGAAAAATGGCTTGCCGGTGCCGAGGAAGTGGCGGGAAGCTGGTGGCCTTACTGGATGAAGTGGTTGCAGGATCGGTCCGGAAAGCAGGTCGCTGCACCCAAATCGTTAGGAAACAAGGCATATAAGCCGGCAGGCCCTGCCCCCGGAGAATATGCCTTTGGCTAAGTCAGGACAAAGAATGGCAAATATTGCGTCGCCCCAAGTCTCGATGGAAACTGTCGACGGGCGCACGATCCGCGTTGCGCGCTGGACATCGGGCAGGAATGACCGCCTCCCTCTCCTTTTCTTCAACGGCATTGGCGCAAACTTCGAACTGGTCGCGCCGCTTGCGGAAAAAATGCCCGAGCGCGATTTCATCACCTTCGACATGCCCGGCGTAGGCGGTTCGCCCGACCCTGCCCTGCCCTATCGCCCCTGGATGATCGCGCGCATTGCCGACGTGCTGCTGGACCAGTTCGGCTATGACCGGGTCGATGTCATGGGCATCAGCTGGGGCGGCGGCCTCGCCCAGCAATTTGCCCTGCAATTTGGCGCACGCGTGAACAAGCTCATCCTTGTCGCGACAACGGCGGGGATGCTGATGGTGCCTGGCAAGCTGTCTGCGCTGTCCAAGATGGTTGATCCGCGGCGCTATCTTGATCCGGACTATATGCTGAAGAACTTCAAGACGCTTTATGGCGGCGTCGATACAGGGGCAGATGCCCATGCAGAGCGGATCACCCCGCCAACAAAGATGGGCTATTTCTATCAGCTTGTTGCGATGATGGGCTGGACCAGCGCGCCTTGGCTGCCGCTGCTGCGTGCGGAGACGCTGATCATGATGGGCGACGATGATCGTATTGTCCCGCTGGTCAACGGCAAGTTTCTCAACGGCCTGATTCCCAATTCGCGGCTCGAGGTAATCCCGGGCGGCGGGCACTTGTTCCTTATGGCAGAGGCCGATCTCTGTGTCGGGCTGATCAACGAATTCCTGGATGAGGTGCCGAGCGAACGCCGAAAGGCGGCCTGAACATCGGCGAAGGGCCCGTTAGAGTGCGGGCTTTGCGCCCGATCCCGGCTGCATGCCGATGCCGTGCGCCTTCATCCTGGCGATTTCGTCCTGCGTTTCCTTCAGGTCGCGCAAGGCCAGGTCATGCAGACCCTGTTCGACACTCTGCTCATTGCCAAGGCCCCGACTCGTGCCGCCCGATTGCGCGATCATGGCCGGTCGCATTGCCAGCCAGGCAAGCGATACGAGGACCACGCCTATGAAAATGCCGAACGCCAAAAGGCGTTGCCGCTGAGAAGTCATCGCTGGATCGCCCCTGTGGTAACAACTGTTAGTCAGTTTTGTACGCTCGACCCGATGATTCACTCAAAGAAAATGGCCCATACCAATACACCGGGCCCTAGTTAAGAGACCGCGTGAACAAGTTCACATCGCCCTCGGGTCGCAGATCCGGGATACACTTTCTTAATGATAAGTAAATTGGCGATTTTGCGGTGTCCCGCATTGGTCCGCCCGATTTGACAAAAGTTAATTCTGTTGTCGCCAGTCGCGTAACCTGTCCTTGATCCGCCGGAGGCGTGTATAGATCCGGCCCAACCAGTCAGCCACGGGCGGCAAGGTCAGGATGGTCGTATCATATTGCGAGTAATGGCGGTTGAACGCGTCCTTGTGCACATAATTGCCGACGATGCTGTATTCGAGTGCGAGCGCCGTTTCATCCGGAGCAATCCGGGCAGGCCCGGTGCCAAGCAACGGATGGATGGCCCGCGTATAGGCAATCGGGCCGGTCAGTCGGAAAACTCCGATCCGCCCCACGCCGAATGTCCATGGCCGGTACGCATCGATGTTCGAAAGCACCGCCAGGATCACGGCGCGCATGAACGGATGCCCGGGCGCGGCGATGATGTGCCATTGCTGGAACTCGCCTCCAGAAACATGGGCCAGCTCGCGATGAAGCCCGAAGCCCTCGTGCACCTGCCCCTCCCGGTTTCGCCATTGCGAAATGACGAACTGTTCGTCGCCACGGATGACTTCATCGATTGGTCGCGTGAAACGGCTCTTGATATCGAGATAGACGCCACCGAGCCGGTATATTGCGAGGTAGCGGAAGAAATCGGCACGCGCCGCACCGTATTCAGGCTTGATCCGGAGATATGCGGCAAGAAATTCTGCAGAATAATGTTCCAAGATGAACTGCTCGATCGCCTGATCGTCGTACAGGCGGTGATCCCAGCCCGGATTGGCAGAAACCAGGTCGGCAACATTGTCACGAAGTGCCGCCGGGAGGGTCATGCCCGGATAGGTCTGGTGAATGATCCGGGGAATGTGCGATCCCGGCGCAGCAGCGGGCAACAGCCGCTCCCAGTTGGCTACCCTCATGCGGGCTCTCCAGGGTCGGAGTGGCAAGACTTGTAATCGACCATCGCCTGAAACGCCTCGGGAGAAACTGGGTAACCCGAAATGGCCCAACCCGGCCCATATTGCAAATTACCGGCGAGGCTGAAATGGGCGAAATTACCGGGTCTGCACCGATCGCAGCGGTCGATCGACCGTCCAAACTGCCATGCCAATGCCGGCCTCGTTTAACAAAGCCTCGAGCAAGTGTCCGAAAATGGGGCACTTCGCAGAAACTGGCATTTTGCCGCACTTTTCGGGTTAATTTTTCGTAAATTTCTGCTACCACCGAGTCGCTTGGTCGCATGCTCGCAACGACGAGTCGAACCCAAATCACCAGAGTACAGGGGTATTGAAATGAAAAAGACGATTTTGGCGGCGGCCGCCATGGCATTGTCACTTCCCGCGGCGGCGCAAGCTGCAGCGAATGTGACGATCAATTTTAGCACAACCAATGCGATTCCAGCATCCAACGACTTCCAGAGCCAGCTTAACGGTCTTGGGCTTACCCAATATGCCACGGCTGGAGCCTCGTTGTTCCTGAATGGTCCGGCGAGCCTGGTTTTCGAATTCTTGGGAAGCGAAAGCGGCTATAACGACACCTTCAGCACCGTTGGAGGTCTCACCCATACCGAAACCAGCTGGCTGGAAGACCATTTCGCAGCACCGATCCTGATCGGGACCGAATATTTTGCCGGTGGCGACCTGTTCAAGCTGCTGAACTTCACGAGCAATCTGGGTGTTGGTGCAACCGTCGGTGACGATGGTTTCGGCATTTTCCTCGGCCCAAGGGCTGTGAGCGGTGCAACCTACAACACCTTCTACCTTGGTTTTGACGACGAAATCACGCGTCAGGACGACAATCATGACGATTTCATCGTTCGCGTGACGGTGAATTCACCGGTTCCGGAGCCTTCGACCTGGGCAATGTTGCTCTTCGGCTTCGGCGTTGTCGGCTTCGCCCTGCGTCGCCGCCTTGCACGGACGACCGCGTTCGCCTGATCGGCAACCAAGCAAATAGCATTTGACCCCGCCGAAGAAATTCGGCGGGGTCTTTTTTTGCAAATCATGTGCTGTGCCCAGGCCTGACCGCGAACCCGTAAAGCGCTTCGCTATCTTCGTCCGAACAGCTTCTCGATATCGCCGTGCGCCAGCTTCACCCAGGTGGGGCGCCCGTGATTGCACTGCCCCGAATGGGGCGTGACTTCCATTTCGCGCAGCAGCGCGTTCATTTCACTGACCGAAAGTACGCGACCGGCCCTGACCGAGCCGTGGCAGGCCATTGTCCCGGCCACGGCATCGATCCGCTCCTTCAATGAGAGCGCCTCTCCGTGAGCCGCAAGTTCATCGGCAAGATCCGTGACAAGGCCCTTGATATTGCCTGTCCCCAATACAGCAGGCGTCGCACGCACGAGCATGGCGCATGGCCCAAACCGTTCGAGATCAAGGCCGAAGGCCGAAAGGTCGAGGATCCGTGCCTCAAGCCTGTCACAGGCCGCTTCATCGAGTTCGACGACTTCCGGGATCAGCAAGGCCTGCGACGCTGCTTCGCCTGCCTCAACCGCGCGGCGCATCCGTTCGAGCACCAGCCGCTCATGTGCGGCATGCTGATCCACCAGCACAAGTCCGTCCTCTGCTTCTGCGACGATATAGGTTTGCGCAATCTGGCCGCGCGCTACCCCCATCGGATAGTTGATTGCCTCGGGCGGGCTTTCCGCCGCAACCTCGGCGCGGGCCGCAAGCGGCGGCACAGCAAAACCCAATCGATTGTCCCAGACGCGCGACTGGACGGGTGGTGCAGGCCAGGGCTGGACCATATTGGCTTCGGTGCGCCAGCCTCCCAAGGCCGCAGCCGAAGCAAGCGGCACCCGTCCCTGCCCCGCCTCATCAAGCGCTCGACGTAATCCGCTGACGATCAGGCCGCGCACGAGCCCCGGATCGCGGAAGCGGACTTCTGTCTTGGCCGGATGGACATTCACATCGACCTCACCCGGCGGCACCTCAAGGAACAAGGCAACGACGGCGTGCCGATCGCGTGCCAGCATGTCGGCATAGGCCCCCCGCACCGCGCCCACGAGCAGGCGATCCTTGACCGGCCGGCCATTGACGAAGAGGTATTGGTGATCCGCCACCCCCCGATTGAAGGTCGGCAAGCCTGCCACGCCCGTCAGCCGGACACCCTCGCGCTCGAAATCCACGCCCACGCTTGCGCCGGCCAGCGCACGGTCGGTCAGCGCCGCAACGCGGTCGGGACCGGACTCGCCCGGCGGGACGAGCAGCGTCCGCCGCCCGCCATGATCGAGGCTGAACCCGATATCGGGCCGCGCCATCGCCAGCCTTTTGACGACATCGGCGCAGGCCGCATATTCCGACCGCTCCGAGCGAAGGAATTTGCGCCGGGCCGGCACCCGGGCAAACAGGCCCTCGACCCGCACCCGTGTTCCCGGCGGAATTGCGACAGGCCCTTGTTCTATGAGGTCGCCATTGTCGACGATCCGGGTCCAGCCATCGCGCCCACGCTCCCGGCTTTCAATCGTCAACCGTGCGACGCTGGAGATGGAGGGCAGCGCCTCCCCTCGAAAACCGAGCGTCGTCACGGCATCGATGGCCTCATCGGGCAGTTTGGAGGTCGCATGTCGCTCCAGCGCAAGCGCGATTTCAGCAGGGGCCATGCCGCAGCCATCATCGGCAACCTCGATGCGATCAATTCCCCCGCCTTCGAGCGAAATCGCGATCTGGGCCGCCCCGGCGTCGATGGCGTTTTCAACCAGTTCCTTCAACGCCGCAGCCGGTCTTTCCACCACTTCACCCGCAGCAATGCGATTGACGAGATGCGGGGGCAGTCGGCGTATTGACATGGTGCACGCTCTAGCCCAAGCGGCCTCATCCCGCGAGCGGCAGTTGAAGAATCGGGGAGATTTTTTCCCGAAGCGCTGCTAACTCGCGTCCGTCGCGCAATTTCAGTCGGGCGAGCACTGCAAGCCCGAATAGATCAGGGTATCAGGAATGTCGTTTTTCTCACGTTTCTTCAAGATGATGTCGCATGACATGGCGATCGATCTGGGCACTGCAAACACCATCGTTTACCTCCGCGGCCGCGGCATCGTTCTCAACGAGCCGTCGGTTGTCGCCATCGAAACCATCAACGGCGTCAAGCGCGTCAAGGCCGTGGGCGATGATGCCAAGCTGATGATGGGCAAGACGCCGGGTTCGATCGAGGCCATCCGCCCGCTTCGTGACGGCGTGATCGCGGACATCGAAGTCGCCGAGCAGATGATCAAGCACTTCATCCACAAGGTGCATGGCCAACGCCGCTTTCCGAGCTGGCCGGAGATCGTGATCTGTGTGCCTTCGGGCTCGACCTCGGTTGAAAAGCGCGCGATCCGGGACGCTGCGTCGAACGCAGGTGCGAGCCAGGTCTATCTGATCCTCGAACCGATGGCGGCCGCCATCGGCGCGGACATGCCCGTGACCGAGCCGGTCGGGTCGATGGTCGTCGATATTGGCGGCGGCACGACCGAAGTCGCCGTGCTTTCGCTGCGCGGGCTTGCCTATACGACTTCGGTCCGTGTTGGCGGTGACAAGATGGACGAAGCGATCGTTTCTTATGTCCGCCGCAACCATAACCTCTTGATCGGCGAAGCCACGGCTGAGCGGATCAAGAAGGAAGTCGGCGTTGCCAAGCCGCCGGCAGACGGGGTCGGCAAGACGATCCACATCAAGGGCCGCGATCTTGTGAACGGTGTCCCCAAGGAGATCGCAATCAACCAGGGCCAGATCGCCGAGGCGCTCGCCGAACCGGTCGGGACGATCGTTGAAGGTGTGCGGATTGCACTGGAGAACACCGCGCCCGAACTCGCCGCCGATATTGTCGATCAGGGCATCGTCCTGACCGGCGGCGGCGCACTTCTCGAAGGCATCGACGAAGTGTTACGCGATGAAACGGGATTGCCGGTCACGGTTGCCGATGATCCGCTGACCTGTGTTGCACTGGGCACGGGCCGCGCGCTGGAAGACCCGATCTTCCGGGGCGTGTTGCTGACCGCCTGAGGATCACGCCCTGATGGCGCCGCCCTCTCCCCGGCGCCCCGGCTTTTCGAGACGGGCGCAATACAGCCTGTTTGCCGGCTATGTCGCGGCTGTCGCCGGAATGTTGGCGGGGCTGCTGCTTATCCTGACTGCGCGGTTCGACCCTGCGGGCCATGCCGCGCTGCAGGGCTTCTTTTCCGACATATTCTCGCCAGTCTCCTCCGCCGTGCGCGGCGTCGGCGCGAGTTTGCAGAACGCGGGTGGCGAAGTCGGCGCCTATTTCAACGCCGCCACGAAGAACGCGGAGATGAAGCGCGAGCTTGAAGCCGCGCGCCGCAAGATCGTGAAGGGCGAAACAGCAGCGCTCGAAAATCGGCGATTGAAGCGGCTTGCAGCGCTCGTCGAGCGCCTTCCCAGGGGTGCAACCGCCGCCCGCCTTGTCAGTTCGACGGGCAGCAGCAGCCGGCGCTATGCCACCCTTGCCGCCGGTAGCGCTGACGGAATCAGGGCCGGACAACCGGTCCGAACCGCTGAAGGTCTGGTCGGTCGGGTCGTGCAGGTCGGCCAATGGTCATCGCGCGTGCTGCTTATCATCGATGGCGGCAATATCGTGCCGGTGAAGCGCGTGCCGGATGGGACGCCTGCCTTCGCGTACGGGTTGGGAGACGGGCGGCTGGACCTGAGACCACTTGCGGCAGGCACCAACCCGTTCAAGGTCGGGGACCTGTTCGTGACTTCGGGCACAGGCGGCATCTACCAGCCTGGCATTCCCGTCGCGATCGGCGTGAAGCATAACCGGGAAGGCACGATCGCCCGCCCGCTTGCCGATCCAGCGCGCTTCGATTTCGCGGTGGCCGAACCGGAGTTCGCCATTCCGCCGCCACTTCCAATCAGCCAGACAGAGGCCGGATCACGCTGATGGCGCGCCATCCGCGATCCCGAATCGGCCGCGAGCCATCGCAGGCGCAGCGCCAGGCTGTCCCCATTTTCGCGACCATGCTGGGTTCGCTCACCCCAATGCTCCCGATCATTTCCACAGCGCCCACGATGCCGCCCTGGGGGCTTCTCACACTGCTCGCCTGGCGGATGTTGCACCGGAACCTGTGGCCTGTCTGGATAGGCCTCCCGCTCGGCCTGTTTGACGATATGTTCAGCGGCCAGCCCATCGGTTCTTCGATGATGCTCTGGACGCTCTCGCTGCTTGGCCTAGACCTGCTTGACCGGCGCATGATCTGGCGCGACTTTCGCATGGAATGGGGCATAGCGGCCGGCCTCATCGTCGCCTGCCTCCTGCTCCACCTTCTGATTACCTATGGAACGGGGGGTGGCACGAGCCCGCTTGTCCTCGTGCCGCAGATGATTTTTTCGGTTCTTTGCTTTCCGCTGGTTGCGCGGATTTGCGCAGTGCTTGATGATTGGCGCTTGCGGTGACGAATCGGGATTGATGAAGAAGCCGACGCGTATGGTTACCGAGGCCCAACAGGCCTTCAGCTTCACCCGGCGATCGATCGTGCTGGGCGGGGCGCAGCTTGCCGTGGGCGCGGTGCTGGCCGGGCGCATGGCCTGGCTGTCGGTTGCCCAGAACGAGAAATATTCGCTGCTGGCGGAAAGCAATCGCATCAACCTGACACTGATGCCGCCGCGGCGTGGATGGATCGTGGACCGTGTCGGAAGGCCATTGGCGCTCAACCGTACCGCGTTTCGCGTCGATATCATTCCCGACCGGCTGACCGATCGGGAGCGGACGCTCTCCGAACTCCAGACGCTGCTTTCGATCGCGCCCGACGAAATGGAACGCATCAGGGCGGACCTCCAGAAGGCGGCCGGCTTCCAGCCTGTGCAGGTTGCCGACAATCTCGACTGGGAGCGGTTCGCCGCGGTTACCATCCGGACATCCGAACTCCCCGGCGTGGCACCGGCGCAATCCTATGCGCGCTATTATCCCGAAGGTGCCGGAGTCGGCCATTTGCTTGGCTATGTTGGCGCAGCATCGGCCAAGGAGTATGAAAAGGCGAAGGACCCGCTCCTCATCACGCCCGGATTCAAGATCGGCAAAGCCGGGATAGAAGCGCAGCTGGAACCCGTCCTTCGCGGAGAACCCGGCGCGCGGCGCACCGAGGTTACAGCGCGAGGCAGGCTGGTCCGCGAGCTCGACACGCGGTCGGACATTCCGGGCCAGACGGTCAAGCTCACCGTCGATGCCGGCCTCCAGGCCTATGCTGCCCGGCGACTGGGCCGGGAATCGGGCTCGGTCGCTGTCATCGACTGCCAGACCGGCGGCATTCTCGCGATGGTCTCGATGCCGTCATTCGATCCGAACGCCTTTTCCGACGGGATCAGCAATTCGGAATGGACCATGCTGCGCGAGGACGACCATATCCCGATGCTCAACAAGACGCTGCAGGGCCTCTACCCTCCCGGTTCGACGGTGAAGCCGGTCGCTGCTCTTGCGCTCCAGCGCCACGGCGTCGATCCAAGCGAGACAATATTCTGCGGCGGCGGCTACAGGCTGGGCAATCGCGTCTTCAAATGCCTTGGCCGACATGGCACGATGAACATGACGAACGCGCTGATGAAGAGCTGCAATACCTATTTCTACGCGATGGGACGGCGGATCGGCTATGACAAGATCGCCGAAGTCGCGCGCGAACTGGGCCTTGGGCAGGAGTTCGAGCTTCCCTTCCAGTCCCAGCGTTACGGAACGGTGCCTGACAGCGCATGGAAAATGCGCAAGCTCAAACAGAAATGGGCGGATGCCGATACGCTCAACGCCACGATCGGGCAGGGCTTCCTCCAGGTCAGCCCCTTCCAGCTTGCCGTGATGGCTGCCCGCATTGCTTCGGGCCGCAAGCTGGAACCCCATATTTTTCCGCGCGGCAACAGCGCGGCTCATCCCCTCAGCTTTCCCGAGGCGCATCTGGCGGTTGTGCGCGAAGGCATGAACCTTGTCGTCAATGGCGCCGGCACGGCCGTGCGCAGCCGCCTGCCCCTCGAAGGGGTCCAGATGGCGGGCAAGACCGGAACGGCGCAGGTCCGCAAGATCGAAGGTGCGCAGCGGGGCCAGTCGGGCGCATGGAAGTATCGCGATCATGGCTTGTTCGTCTGCTTTGCACCCGTCGAACAGCCGCGTTACGCCGCCGCCGTCGTGATCGAGCATGGCCTTGGCGGCGCGCGCGCGGCCGCCCCGGTTGCCAAGGATTTCATGACCTATCTCTATGATCCGGCCAAGGCGCTGGCGGCCCTTGTGGAACTGGAAAATGGCTGGGGTGGAGGTATCGGCGCCCGCATGGCAGAAGATCGTGCGCGCTGGAAGGCCGGCCATGCGCCTGCCAACGCGCCGCCGCCCCTGGCGGTGGGCAGCAATGTTGCAGCCCCTCCGCCCCCTGCGGAGGGCGAGGATTGAGCCAGACGTCCATCCTGCCCGAACCGTTCGCGTCACTGCCCTGGCGCGTGATTTTCATCATCCTCGCGATCGGCGGCTTCGGGCTTGTCGTGCTCTACTCGGCAGCTGGCGGCAGCCTCAGGCCGTGGGCGGCGTCACAGGGGAGCAAGTTTGCCGTTTTCCTGGTCATGGCCTTGGTCCTTTCCCGCGTGAATGAACGGCGGTGGAAGGACATCGCATTTCCCGGCTACGCGATCATCCTTGCGCTCCTGCTGTTCGTTGAACTTCTCGGCGCGGTGAGCGGGGGCAGCCAGCGGTGGCTCGATCTCGGCATCATCCGCCTTCAGCCCTCAGAACTGATGAAGCTCTTCATCGTGCTTGCCCTTGCCCGCTTTTTCGACGTGCTGCCGGCGGGCGAGATTCGCCGCTGGAACGCCGTCTGGCTGCCGGGCATACTGATCGGGCTGCCTGCAGCGCTTGTCATGCTCCAGCCAGACCTTGGAACCGCATTGATGATCGTCGCGGGCGGGGTGACTGTCATGTTCCTTGCGGGCCTGCCGCTCCGCCTCTTTATTGTGGCCGGCGCGGCGATTGCAGCCATCACGCCTCTCGCCTATTTTTTCATGTTAAGAGACTATCAGCGCAAGCGCGTGCTGATTTTTCTCGATCCGGAAAGCGATCCATTGGGCGCGGGCTACCATATCACCCAATCCAAGATCGCGATCGGATCGGGCGGCGTTTTCGGCAAGGGCTTCCTCAATGGCACGCAAAGCCATCTCGATTATCTGCCCGAAGGCCATACCGATTTCGTCTTTGCGACCATGTCCGAAGAATGGGGCCTGCTCGGAGGCGTTTTCGTGATCGGCGCGTTCCTCCTCCTCTTTCGCTGGGGAATGCGCGTGGCGGCGAAGGCCCAGACCCGGTTCGGACGCCTTGCCGCCGCCGGCCTGACCAGCACGATCTTCTACTATTTCACGATCAACCTGATGATGGTTATGGGGCTGGCGCCGGTGGTGGGCATTCCGTTGCCACTCGTCTCCTTTGGCGGAACGGCGATGCTGACGGTGATGATCTGCATCGGCATGCTGATGTCGATCGAGCGCAGCGGCAAGAGGCGTTCTTCATTCAGTTAGGGGTTTGCAAATCGCTAACACCATGCTAGCGGGCCGCCTTCCGCAGCGACCGCGATGGCCGCTTCCGCCGGAATGGACGCATAGCTCAGTTGGTAGAGCAGCTGACTCTTAATCAGCGGGTCCTAGGTTCGAGCCCTAGTGCGTCCACCATATTTTCAATGACTTAGCGTAAAACCAGGCCTCAAACCGGATCTGCTTGTTCATCTGGGGTTCCACTGGGGCGCCGGATTTTCGAGAGTTTTTGGGAGACGCTCCCATAGGGGAAATGGTGTTGAATTCCTGTTTTGATAGGATTAAATCCTACTGACACAGGAGGCTTGAGCATGCGTTCGACCCAGCAGTTTAGCGTGACGTTGCCCAACGAGATGGCCGCGCTCGTTCGCGCCAAAGTGGCGTCGGGAGAATATGCCAGCGAGAGCGAGGTCATTCGCGACGGTCTTCGCGCGCTGAATGCTCGCGAGCGCGCACTTGATGATTGGCTCAGACAGCAAGCGTTGCCTGCCTATGAGGCCTATCGCGCCGATCCTTCGCGAGGGGTTCCGCTGGAAGAAGTGCGCGCGTCTATCGGCAAGCGAGACGCCTGAGTGCAGGTTGAACACTGACGATGGCCTATCGCATCGTCTTTACGCCCGAAGCCCGCGACGAACTCGATCAGCTATACGCATATATTGCGGCGGCAGCAGACGTGGATATCGCTTCGCGTTTCGTGGATGGCATTATTGACCATATTGCCACCCTTAAGGAATTCCCCAAGCGCGGGACGCCGCGTGACGATCTTCGACCTGGCTTGCGCACTCTCGCTTGGCGGCGTCGGGTAACGATCGCCTTCATGGTTGAGGAACGCGACGTGGTCGTTTTCGGCATTTTCTATGGGGGGAGAGATTTTGAGAGCCTTCTGAGAGAGGACTGAATGGCCGATCGTTACGCCTTCGGATCGGGCTCTCAATCAGCGGGCCCCAGGTTCGAGCCTTAGTGCGTCCGCCACGGCTCATGAACAGCGGAATAACGTTCAGCAGGGGAATCGGCCATGCTGGCCGATCGTCCCATATCGGGACACCATCGCACGACTCATCCCTGACGAAATTGAAATTCCATTGGTGCCCAGGAGAGGACTCGAACCTCCACGGCCTTGCGGCCACTGGCACCTGAAGCCAGCGCGTCTACCAATTCCACCACCTGGGCACAGGGCGGGCAAATTTGCCGCGCGGGAACGAGGCGCGCGGTTACGGCGGCGGTTGCCGCTTGTCAATGCGGTGCGCGGGCGGCATGGGCAATTTCACACAGGATCACGAAGCAGGCAGGTTGCGATGGTTGATACAGTGACAATTTTTGGCGGCGACGGCTTTGTCGGCCGCTATGTGGTGCAGGCCTTGCTGAAGTCGAGACACCGCGTTCGCGTCGCCAGCCGCAATCCCAAGCGCGGCTGGTTCCTCAAGGCGCAGGCAAATCTGGGGCAGATCGCCTATGTAGTCGCCGACATAACCCGCCCGGAAACGCTGAGGCATGCCGTGGAAGGCGCCAGCGCAGTGATCAACCTTGTCGGCATTCTCAAGGGCGATTTCGATGCGGTCCATCGCCACGGCGCCCGCAATGTCGCGGAGGCAGCCAAGACCGCCGGCATCGAAACATTCGTGCAAGTGTCTGCCATCGGTGCGGATGCGGAGAGCCCGTCGGCCTATGGCCGCTCCAAGGCAGAGGGCGAAGCAGCCGTGCGTCGGGCATTCCCCACCGCGACGATCCTCAGGCCATCGATCATCTTCGGCCGCGAGGACCAGTTCATCAACCGCTTTGCCGGACTGATCCGCTTGCTGCCCATCGTTCCCGTCATCGGTGGCGCGACGAAATTCCAGCCCGTGTTCGTCGGCGATGTCGCCCATGCGGTGGCGGCGATCATCGACGATCCGCAATCCCATGCTTCGAAAACCTATGAACTGGGTGGCCCGGAGGTCATGACAATGACCCAGGTCAACCGCTGGATCGCCGAGGCAACGGGGCGCGATCGCCCCTTGCTCGAAATACCCGATGAAGTATCCGGCCCGCTTGCTACCCTGACGGGATGGCTGCCCGGCGCGCCGATCACGCGCGACCAGTGGATGATGTTGCAACGCGACAATGTCGTGGGCGCAAAGGCCAAGGGGCTTGCCGCGCTGGGCATCGCACCGACACCGCTCGATGCGGTCGCACCGGGCTGGATGGTGCAATATCGCAAACATGGCCGGTTCGGGGCGACTGCATGAGCGACCTGTTGACGGTCATCCTGCTCGGCATTGTCGAGGGGCTGACCGAATTCATCCCGGTTTCGTCGACCGGGCACCTGGTCCTTGCGGGCGCGCTGCTGGGTTTCAAGGACGGTTCGGGTGGCGCTTTCGATATCGTGATCCAGCTGGGCGCGATCCTTGCCGTCATCGTCCTCTACTGGCGCCGCTTCCTCGATGTTGCGATCGGGCTGTTCGGCTGGAAGCAGGGACCGGTCGCGTTCACGCGCAACATCTTGCTGGGGTTCCTGCCTTCTGCCGCGATCGGGGCTCTGGCATACAAGGCGATCAAGGCAATGCTCGAAACGCCGGCGATCGTCGCCTGGGCGCTGATCCTGGGCGGCGTCGCGATCCTCGCGATCGAACGGATGACCAAGACAGTCACTACCGAGAGCGTCGAGGCGATGAACTGGAAGACCGCGCTCGGGATCGGCTTCATCCAGTGCCTGTCGATGATTCCCGGCGTCAGCCGCTCGGGGGCCACGATCATGGGTGCGCTCGTGCTCGGCGTGGAGCGCAAGACCGCGGCCGAATTCAGCTTCTTTGTCGCGGTTCCGACGATGATGGGGGCCACCACATTGGCCCTGTACAAGGAAGGCGCGGCTTTGGCTGCGGCCGACATTTCCAACATCGCGATCGGATTTGCGATCTCGTTTGTCGTGGCAGCGCTGGTGATCAAGGGGTTCATGGCGATCGTTACGCGCTATGGTTTTGCGCCCTTCGCCTGGTACCGTATTGCCGCCGGGGTTGTTGCCCTGATCTGGTTAAACTCCATTTAGGCCCGATGCGGGATCAAATTCCCTTGATGATGTGGCGCACAGCGCTTTCGGCAGAATAGGTTTTCCGACCTGCATTAAGCAGGGTGACGCAGACGGGCATGGGCGCTATGGCTTCGCGTTCCATGTGGCTGCTCTACCAATTTCCCCTATGTCCATTTTCGCGCAAGGTCCGGCTCCTGCTGGGCGAAAAGGGCGTCGGCTATGAGCTTGTACGCGAATATCCCTGGGAGCGCCGTGACGAATTCCTTGACCTGAACCCGGCGGGACAGACGCCTGTGCTGGTTGAGCGCGACAAGAATATTGCCGTCATGAGTTCGGGCGCAATCTGTGAGTACTTCGAGGAAACCGTCGACAAGGCCCCGATGATTTCGGGAACGGCAACCAACCGCGCCGAAATCCGGCGTCTGACCGCCTGGTTCGATGAACAGTTCTACGCCAATGTCGTTGGGCCGCTGATGCATGAGCGGATGCTGAAGCGCATCCTTCACCGTTCGACGCCCGACGGAGCAACGCTACGCGAAGCAATGAAGAGCGCAAACCAGCTTATGGACTATGTCGATTGGCTGCTCGACCACCGCAACTGGATAGCGGGTGCGACGCTGAGCCTGGCCGACCTTGCGGCTGCCGCACACATCTCGGTTGCCGATTATCTTGGCGGGATCGACTGGCGCGGGCATGAAGCGACCAAAGCCTGGTATTCCGGCCTGAAATCCCGTCCAAGCTTCCGTCCGTTGCTTGGCGAGCGGATGGATGGGGTGGCCCCGCCCGACTATTACGACAAGGTTGACTTCTAGGCGGCGTGTTCCAGCGTCATCAGGTAATTCAGCGACAGATCATCCGACAGTATCAAGCCTCTTGCGGGCGAAAGCGAGAGGCCCCGCCGGTCTGTCACGCGCAATCCGGCCATTTCCGCCCATCCCGCCAGTTCACCGGGCGTCAGAAAACGGCTCCAGTCATGAGTCCCGGCAGGGATGGCCCCAAGCCCTTCGCCAAGCGTGATCATGGCAAGGCGGGACAGGTTTGTGCGATTGGGGGTCGAAAGGATCATCAGGCCGCCCGGCGCCATCCGCGCAGCAAGTGCTGCCATGAAAACCGTGGGATCGGCGACATGTTCGATCACTTCCATCGCGGTCACCAGGTCGAACCTCCCGTCCAGCCCGGCAATTTCGGCGCAGCGATAGTCGATGCTGAGCGCCTGCCCCTGCGCATGTGTGCGCGCAGCTTCGATATTTTCAGGTGCGGCATCGATGCCCGTCACTTCAGCTCCCATTCGGGCCAGCGGTTCGCACATCAGCCCGGCCCCGCACCCAACGTCGATTGCGGTTTTCCCGGTCAAGGGTTTGAGCGACTGCGGCGCGCTTGCCCAATGCGCATCAATCTGCTCGCGCACATAAGCGAGCCGCACCGGGTTGAGCTTGTGCAACATCGCCGAGGATCCCTTCGGATCCCACCAGTCCGCCGCAAGCGCACCGAAATGTCGGGCTTCTGCCGGGTCGATCGTGGTTGCGGAGCTTGCCTTTGCCATACCCCTTCCCTAACAGGACGGCGCCCTTTGGCCAAAGGGCTTTTCACTATGAGAACAGGGACGTTTCGTGGCCAAAATCGTGATGAAATTCGGCGGCACCTCGATGGCAGGGACGGAGCGTATCCGAAACGTCGCCATGCGCGTCAGGAAAGAGGTCGAGGCCGGCAACCAGGTTGCAGTCGTCGTGTCGGCCATGGCGGGGGAAACGGACCGGCTCGTCAACTTCTGCCGCGAAGCAGCCCCCTTGCATGACCCGCGCGAATATGACGTCGTTGTCGCCGCTGGCGAGCAAGTGACATCGGGACTTCTTGCGATGACCTTGCAGGCGATAGGCGTTCCCGCGCGCAGTTGGCTTGGTTGGCAATTGCCGATACGTACATCGGACGCCCACGCGTCAGCCCGTATCGAGGATATTGATTGCGACGCGCTGAACGCTGCCCTTGCAAGTGGAGAAGTGGCAGTCATTCCGGGCTTTCAGGGAATGGCCGATGATGAGCGCGTGACGACGCTGGGGCGGGGTGGTTCGGATACTTCCGCCGTTGCGGTTGCAGCGGCAATGAAGGCCGACCGATGCGACATCTACACCGATGTCGATGGCGTCTATACGACGGACCCCCGGATTGTCCCGCGGGCGCGCAAGCTGGACAAGGTCACCTATGAAGAAATGCTCGAACTGGCGAGCGTCGGGGCCAAGGTGCTCCAGACCCGTTCGGTCGGGCTGGCGATGAAGGAAAAGGTACGCGTACAAGTGCTGACGTCATTCGACGACAAGCCCGGGACGCTGATCGTCGGCGACGATGAGATTGGAGAAAATGACGTGGAACGCCAGCTGATAACGGGCATCGCCCATGACAAGAACGAGGCCAAGATCACTCTCATCAACGTGCCGGATCGGCCCGGCGCGGTGGCGAGCATCTTTACCCCGTTGGCGGAGGCCAACATCAATGTCGACATGATCATCCAGAATATCGCGCACGATTCAGGATCGACTGACGTGACGTTCACGGTGCCCGGCGCCGAGCTCGCCCGCGCGCTTGATACGCTCGAAAAAGCGCATGACTCGATCGGCTATGACAGGCTGCTGCACGATACCAAGGTCGCCAAGATCTCGATCGTGGGCGTCGGCATGCGCAGCCATGCCGGTGTCGCTTCGACGATGTTCAAGGCGCTCGGGTCTCGTGGCATCAATATCCAGGCAATTTCCACCAGCGAGATCAAGGTGTCCGTCCTGATCGACGAAGATGAAACCGAACTCGCCGTTCGTGTGCTGCATACGGCCTATGGGCTCGATGCCGAGGACCCGGCATGACCAAACTCGACGCGCTGATGAAGCGCGGGTGTGAATTCCTTGGCTCCGAAGTTGCGATCATGGCCGGCGCCATGTCGTGGATCAGCGAGCGGAACCTTGTTTCCGCCATGTCGAACGCGGGCGGCTTTGGCGTCATTGCCTGTGGCGCGATGCCACCCCAATTGCTCGATGCCGAAATTGCCGCGACAAAGGCGATGACTGACAGGCCGTTTGGCGTGAACCTCATCACCATGCATCCCAATCTGGATGAGTTGATCGATGTCTGTGCGCGCTATCGTGTCTCCCATGTTGTCTTGGCAGGCGGCCTCCCGCCGGCTGGATCGATCGACGCGATCAAGGCGAGTGGTGCCAAACTGATCTGCTTTGCCCCTGCCCTGTCGCTGGCCAAGAAGCTGGTGCGATCGGGTGTCGATGCCCTTGTCATCGAAGGCATGGAGGCCGGTGGCCATATCGGACCGGTATCGACATCGGTTCTCGCACAGGAAATACTTCCGGAAATCGCGCCGCAAGTGCCCGTTTTTGTCGCCGGTGGCATTGCCCGTGGCGGAGCCATCGCGGCTTATCTCGAACAGGGAGCGGCTGGCGTCCAGATCGGGACGCGTCTGGTCTGCGCCACCGAGTGCATTGCGCATCCCGCTTTCAAAAAGGCATTCCTCCGTGCGTCCGCGCGCGATGCGGTCGCCAGCGTGCAGATCGACCCGCGCCTGCCCGTCATTCCTGTCCGCGCGCTCAAGAACGCGGGCACCGAGGAATTCACGCGAAAGCAGGTCGAAGTCGCGGCCATGCTCGATCGCGGAGAAATTGACATGGGCGAAGCGCAACTTGCGATCGAGCAGTTTTGGGCTGGAGCGCTGCGCCGCGCCGTCATCGATGGCGATGTGGAGAATGGCTCCCTGATGGCCGGGCAGTCGGTCGGCATGGTCAAGGGCGAGGAAACGATCGCTGAAATACTGAAGACCCTGGCGACCGAGGCGCAGGCAGCATTGGAAACGCGCGCAACAATCTGATAGCGCTGCGGGTATGCCCACCGCCACTGCCTCTGCCCGCGGAATCCTGACCGGCCTCCACGAGGTCATGGCTTCGCGCGCGAACGCGCAGGCCAAGCTCAACAAGGTCGTCCAGATAATCGGCGAAGCACTGGCGAGCGAGGTGTGTTCGATCTACCTCCGGCGCGAAGGCGTCCTCGAACTGTTCGCAACCGTGGGGCTTAACCAGGCAGCGGTCCATGTGACCAAGCTTGCGATGGGCGAAGGGCTGGTTGGAACGATTGCCGAGCAGATTGCAACGCTCAACCTCGACGAAGCGACAAGCCATCCTGACTTCGCCTACAAACCCGAAACCGGGGAGGAACTGTTCCACAGCTTCGCCGGCGTTCCCATCATCCGCAAGGAAGATGCCGTTGGCGTGCTGTGCGTCCAGCATGCCGAGCCCCGTTGTTATGAAGAAATTGAAATAGAAGCATTACAGACAGTTGCGATGGTTCTTTCGGAATTGATCGCAAATGCGGGGCTGATCGACAACGCAGAGGCGCGCGGATCCAAGATCCAGAATACAGCGGCGATCCGCCTCACCGGGCTGAAGCTCGTCGATGGCATGGCGCGCGGTTCTGCGGTCTATCACCAGCCGCGCATCACCATCGAGCATACCGTTGCCGAAGATACCGAGGCCGAGCGGCACCGCGTCTATTCCGCATTCGACAAGATGCGCGAGCAGATCGACAGGATGGCCAGTCAGGCCGAATTCGGCGGTGACGGGGAACATCGCGACGTCATCGAGATGTACAAGATGTTCGCCTATGACGAAGGCTGGTCGCGGCGGATCAACGAAGCCATCGATAGCGGCCTGACGGCCGAGGCTGCAATCGAACGAGTCCAGCAACGTACGCGGATGCGGATGCGCCAGATCGACGATCCCCTACTGGCGGACCGGATGCACGACCTTGAGGATATGTCCAACCGGTTGTTGCGGATTGTTTCAGGACAGCTGGGATCGGCGGCCCAGGCCGGATTGCGGCAGGATACGATCCTGATTGCCCGCAATCTGGGGCCGGCGGAGCTTCTGGAATATGATCGCCGCCGCCTCAAGGGTGTGATCCTCGAGGAAGGATCGCTGACCGCGCACGTGATCATCGTCGCGCGTGCAATGGGTATCCCGGTACTGGGCCGGGTCAAGGATGTCCGGCGACTCATTTCCGACGGCGACCTTTTGCTCATGGATGTCGCGCAAGCTGCGGTTTTCGTCCGGCCAACATCAGCAATGGAAGCTGCGTTCGAAACGCAACTGGCGGTCACGCAGAAGCGGAGAGCCACGTTTGCCGCGCTCAAGGCCGAGCCACCAAAGTCGAAAGACGGCATCCGGGTCGCGCTGATGATCAATGCAGGGTTGCGCGACGATATGGCGGCGCTTGATGTGACTGGCGCGGACGGGATTGGCCTGTTCCGGACCGAATTCCAGTTTCTCGTCTCGGCGACCATGCCACAGCGCGAACGCCAGCTCCGCCTCTATCGCGACGTTATCGAAGCGGCTGGCAGCAAGCCGGTCGTCTTCCGCACTGTGGACATTGGCGGGGACAAGGCCCTGCCCTATCTTCGCCATGATGGCGACGATGAAGAAAATCCGGCGATGGGCTGGCGCGCGATCCGGATCGCGCTCGAGCGCGAAGGACTGATGAAGGCGCAAGCCCGCGCGCTCCTGGAAGCAGCTGCCGGCAAAACCCTCAACGTCATGTTCCCGATGGTTTCCGAACCCTGGGAATTCGATCAGGCACGTGCCATTTTTGAGGCGCAACGCGAATTTCTCGTGGGGCGGGGCAAACGCGTCCCGGCCGCAATCCGTTACGGCGCGATGCTCGAGGTTCCAGCACTTGCCGAATGCCTGGACATCCTCCTGCCTAAGCTCGAGTTTATTTCGATCGGTACGAACGACCTGACGCAGTTCCTGTTTGCCGCTGACCGCGCTCATCCCAAACTTGCCGAACGCTATGACTGGCTTTCTCCCGCAATACTGCGGTTCCTCGCGCGCGTCGTAAAACAGTGCGACGCTGCAAAAGTGCCGGTGACGGTTTGTGGGGAAATGGGCGGGCGCGGACTCGAAGCGCTTGCCTTGCTGGGATTGGGCATCGAGCGCCTGTCCATCACACCGGCCGCGATTGGCCCGATCAAGGCGATGGTGCGCTCACTCGACGTCGGGGCGGCCCGGTCATTGATGCAAGTATTACTCGAAAAGCCGCCGGCCAGTATCCGCGCAACGCTCACTGAATGGGCGATCGACAACAATGTCGAGGTCTGACCCCGACTGGCGCCGCTCACCCGTCATGAATCATAAGGACGCAGCCGGTTTCGGTCGTCCCGACATCGTGCCGACTCCCGCGCGGCGACCATAGATGATCGCCGAGGCAGAACCGGCGGTCCTCGAGAATGAAATCCCCTGACAGCACAACAAGGTGCTCATCCTCAAAATGCTCGTGCGCGGGAATGACCGACGCGGGAGCGCACCGCATCAACTTCGGCCCCATTGCCCAAAGCCGCTTCATGTCCACGCCGGGAAAGACATTGCGCCAATTGCCGGAGGCGAACGGGTGCAACTGTTTGCCCTGGCCTTCAAAATGGCCCGCCCGCCGCACTGCAGCCATGACCCGACCTTTCAGTCCCGGCGGGGGCGCGATATTTCCCGCCATGCCTGCAAGCGACGCCATCATTGCCTCATTGTCGTCGATCATCGCGTCCAGCAGGGGATCGGAAAGGCGCTGCCGCGCAACATCGGCGCGCTCGCCAGGTGATAATGCCCCGATTGCAAATCGGACCGCAAGCATTCTGTCAGTCATCTCCGCATGCACTCCTTAAGGGCAAGCATGCCGCGCCGGACCCAGCTTTTTGCGGTGCCCAAGGGTACGGACAAATGCTCTGCCAGTTCCGAATGAGTGAGGCCGTAGGTGTAGGTAAGGGCAATGGCATTGCCCTGGTCGGCGGGAAGCAGCTTCAGGCACTGACCCAGCCGCGAATCCGGCGGATCGACCGGCGCCACCGGGATGTCGAAATCGTCGATAGGCTCGGTTGGGCGATCAGCCCGGACCATGTTGAGCGCAACATTGCGGACGATGACGCTCATCCAGCCGATCGGGCTCCCGCGTGCGGGATCATAGAGCTTGGCCTTGCGCCATATGTTCACATAGGCTTCCTGCGTGGCATCCTGCGCCACAGCCTCGTCACGCAATATCCTGAATGCAATCGCGAACAATCGCCTCGACGTCAGGTCGTAGAGCCGGGCAAATTCGTCGGTACCACCGTCCGCGACACGCTCGAGCAGTTGTTCAAGCGTTGCCACTGGAACCGGTTCAGATTGCGCCAAGTGCATGACCCCTATCAACTCGCTGCGGTGAAGGTGTTCGTCGAAAACGGGGTTGGCTGGTTGGGCCGTTCATCGGCTTGCCGAGGCTGTAGCCCGCTTCCGCCGACCGTTTTTCGATTGGCGGCAGCGCCCAAAACGGGGCACGACCATTAAGGCACAACAAACGATCGCCGAAACTATCCAGCGCTCCGCCATCATGCGGCGAGAAAATTAAAAAGCCCTCGCCCGGTCCGGCGCGGCCATCATCGCTCAATTCACTAACCTCAGGCTGCGTTTGAATGCGCTTTCGATCTAAATACATCCGATTTGGGGATTTGGATGCACGGGAACAAAATTCCTGCGCAAAAAATGATGCGCATCGAGGAACGACCGGTCTAAGGTCTTGGGGTTGGGAGATTCTTGAACAATGATGAGCGGAATGAGAATGGGGCTTGCTTGCGCCGCTGCGGTTGTTCTGGTCGGCTGCGATCGCCTTGAGCCGCAATGGAAAGGTTGGGTTTATCCCGATCGCACCGATCCCGAAGTTGACTGGAAACTCGGTAGTTTTGCGACGCTGAAGGAGTGTCGCGATGCCGCTCAAAGCATGATCGACTGGATGCCGGACCCATCATCCGCCGACTATGAATGCGGATACCGATGCAAACCTTCAGACTTTCTTAGCAAGCTGGACGTCTGCGCCGTGATACGGCGTTAGCTGCAGGGTCGGTCGCAAAACCAAATATTATTGTCGTGATTGCGCCGTCCCTGGCGACATGCGGTCCATCATGTGCTCGAACAGGCTGACAACCCCATCCGAATGCGATTGGTACCGGTGAAAATCTTCGGGAGGAACAAATCGATCGGCGAACCATGGGTATTGCGCGGAATCGAATGACTCGCGAAGCCAGTCGACCGCCTCGCGAAGCACTGTGGAATCCTTGGCTTCGGCATGAAAATAATAATAGAGGGCAACACGCATCTGGGGCAGGACCGGAAGCGGCACCAAAGTGCTGGTGATTGCGCGCGTGTAGGATGGCAATAGTGCGATGCCCGCGCCGTTGGCCGCCGCATAGGCCTGGGTCAGCGACGAATTGGTGCGGATCGATGTCATCGATCGTGACCGGTCTGAGCCCAGGAGCAGATCGATCGCGGTATCATTGTACCCCGGCGACGCCTGTTCGACGATGGTATGCTTTCTCAAATCTTCGATCGAGTTGGGCATGCCATTGGCCCGGAGATAATGCGGCGAGGCAAACAGCATGAGATGGATGGTTGCGACCTTCGCCACGATAAGGTTGGCGTCCGCCGGCGGACGATAGGCCAGACCCAGGTCCACGCCGCGACTGCGATCGCGCTTCAGGTCATAATCGAACTGCATGTCAATCGTTGTCGGCCGTATACGGTTGGAAAGCGCCGCGACGCGCGGCGTCAGCCAGCTCGTGCCGACCCCTTCGGTGCATCCGAAAGTGAGTATGCCCGGCTCAAGCAGTCCGTTGTCCCTGGTATCCACGCCATCGAGCGCTGTTCGAGCCAAGGCCGCGGCAGCATGATAGAGCTTTTCGCCCACCTTGGTCAGGGTCGCACCCGACACGCCCCGATGGATGACAGCTTCTCCGGCAACATGTTCCAGCTTGGCAAGATGCGCCCGCACTGTGTTGACGGACACGCGCTGGCGCCTCGCCGCCTCCCTCAGGCTACCGGCATCGCCAACCTCGACAAGAAATTTCAGATCAGACCAATCCAGATCGGCAACCGACAAGAATCTCTTCCCGGCCAGCGTGTTCAGCGCCTGAACAGACGGTTCAATTTTCTCTATCGCTTCCAATTTTTCCCTGTCGCTTAAGGCTTTGGCATAGGCCTTGGCCATATTCACGTGTCGATCATATCGTTGCAACAGGAGACAAGCAATGCGTCATGACGTCATAGATGGAACCGGGAAGGCGTTAATGCCAGTCGACCAGAGTTTTTGGGACGGACTGTTGAATGAGCGCGCCCGAAAAACGCTGTCCCGATTGGGCGCCAAAGCGACGCGCCTGGATCTGGCCAGCGAGGAAGAAGCCCTGGCAATGTTCGCACAGGCGAGCGAAAATCTCACTCTGGCCGCCGAGGCTGCTATTCGGCGAATGCTGCAAAAAAACCCCAACTTGATATATATCATCCGGCGGGATGAAGGCGGTCCTGCACTAGGGCTGTTCGCTTGCCTGCCGCTCAACGAATTCGGCGCAGCGTCGATTGCCAATGGCCAGTTCGATGGAACCAACCCCGATCCGGCATGGATTGTGCGCAACGGCGAAACGCCGGTTGCCATGTATGAGTGGCTCTTTTTCGGGCCGGGGCTTTATATGAAGACCCAGCCGGCCGTCGGCAGGCTCTATCGATCCTTTTCGAAAGTGGATTGCCCCGTCTTCTCCAAGGGAACGACCGATTTTTCTGCCAGACTATTGCTCAGCCTTGGCTTCATCGACGCATGTACCGTCTACCCCAATGCACAAAAGGGCTTTGTCGTCGTATTGCCCCAGAACAACGACGCATGGTCCACCATGCTCAAGGGCAAACGGACAGAAATCCGGCAGGTAAGAAGTTTCGAGGATCTCGCCCATGTCATTTCCATACGTTCGGCAACATATCTGGCCGAACAATTTCCTCTCTATACAGAAGAGTTCGACGGCAATGATTTCTGCGCCACGCACCTGGTGGGCTATATCGATGGGGATCCCGCTGGCGCCGTTCGCATCCGCTATTTCGGGGATTTCGCCAAAGTAGAACGACTGGCTGTCAAACTGGAATACCGCAAGAGCAGGCTCGCCTTCCAGCTCGTCAAGGCCGCAGTTGCACACGTCCGGCGCAAGGGTTTTACGCGTGTTTACGGCCATGCGAGCGCGGAAATCGCACCGTTCTGGAAGCTGATGGGGGCCAGCGCGATGGAAAATCGAAAGCCGTTTCGATTTGCAAACATCGAATATTATGAAATGGGCGCCGAACTGGAGCCCGACCCGCTCGCGATCAAATATGGTGTCGCACCAATGGTAACCATCAGGCCCGAGGGGCTTTGGGATGAACCGGGTGCGCTGGATTGGTCTAATATAGCATCTGATCCGATGCGGACAGAACTCATGATTGCGGGCAGCCGCAAGAGCGCGGGGTGAGTATGCCTGGATGCAAGATAGCGTTGTTCGAGGGGCGAACTGTGGCCCGGACCCTTCTTCGCGAATGCGGAGCGCGCTCCCGGCATTTCGATGCGGATTTGCTGGGAGATCCTGTGTGGGAACTTCTGCTCCATCTGTATGACAGAGAGGAATCGCGTCGCGTCTGTGCAACGCAGGACCTGCGTCGCGGAACCGGAATGTCGATCGGTACGCTCAAGCGATGGATCAAGCTTCTCGAGAGCCGCGGGCTGGTAACGATTGTCGCCGACACCGACCTGCACGAGGACGGGCTGATCAAACTCACCCAATCGGCACATCGCGCCATGGAGCGCTATCTGCTGGACATCTCTCAACTCGATCCAGAGCGTTTCTGAGGCATTCCACTCCCTGATGATCAGCGGGGAAGTTCGCTTTCCCCCATCAGGTATAGATCGACGGCGCGTGCGCACTGCCGTCCCTCGCGGATCGCCCAGACAACCAGGCTCTGGCCGCGGCGCATATCGCCACAGGTGAAGATGCCGTCACTGCTGGTAGCATAGTCCGCAGTGTTCGCCGCCACATTGCCGCGCGGGTCAAGCGCCACTTCGGCCTGTTCGACAAAGCCCGCCTTACGCGGCCCTACAAAGCCCATGGCCAGAAAAATCAGATCCGCCTTCAATATGAACTCGCTGCCGGGAATTTCGCGGATCTGGCCATCGACCCATTCGATCCGCACACATTCCAGCCCCTCAACCGTCCCGTTTGTGCCGATGACGCGCTTTGCCAGGATAGACCAGTCACGCTCGCAACCCTCTTCATGGCTCGTGGAGGATCGGAGCTTCATTGGCCAGTCGGGCCAGACCANNCGGTTCGATGTGCCGACACAGTCCGATCCCGTATCTCCGCCGCCAATCACGATGACATGTTTGCCGGTGGCCGTAATCGTACCGCGCGGCGCGGCGCGGAGCTCATCGTCTCCTGCATTGCGCTTGTTCTGTTGCGTGAGAAATTCCATCGCAAGACGGACACCAGGCATCTCATAACCCGGAATATCGAGCATGCGCGGCGCTTCAGCCCCGCCCGACATGATGATCGCGTCGAAATTCTCGCGCAGCGATTCAACCGAGACATTGACGCCAACTTCGGTGCTGGTGCGAAATTCGACGCCCTCGGCTTCCATCTGGACGAGGCGACGATTGATAAGGTGCTTCTCCATCTTGAAATCGGGAATGCCGTAGCGCAGCAGGCCGCCCATGCGATCCGCCTTCTCGAACAGCGTTACGCTATGTCCGGTGCGCGCGAGTTGTTGGGCGCACGCCATTCCTGCCGGTCCTGAGCCAACGACGGCGATCGATTTGCCGGTCTTGCGGGAAGGCGGCTGCGGCACGATCCAGCCTTCCTGCCAGCCGCGATCGACGATGGCGCACTCGATCGACTTGATCGTCACCGGCGCATCCTCAATGTTCAGCGTACAACTCGCCTCGCATGGCGCGGGACAGATCCGGCCTGTGAATTCCGGAAAATTATTGGTCGAATGCAACATTTCCAGCGCATTCTTCCAGTCGCCCTCATAGACCAGACTGTTCCAGTCGGGGATCGTGTTGTTCACCGGGCAGCCATTGTGGCAATAGGGAATGCCACAATTCATGCACCGCGATGCCTGATCTCGCAGCGCCGTCTCAGCCATCGGGATGACAAACTCGCGATAGTGCTTCAAGCGTTCGACAGGCTCCGCATAGCTGCGGTCGCTGCGATCGATTTCAAGAAAGCCTGTTGCCTTGCCCACAATCCACTCCAGAAAGACGGTTATTCAGCAGCTACTGAGGCGGCGGCGATGCGCTCGGCCTCAAGCTGTCTGAGTGCGCGTGCATAATCACGCGGCATGATCTTGACGAAGCGCTGGAGCGAGGCCTCCCAATCATCGAGGATCGCCCGGGCGCGCTTGCTGCCCGTATAAAGATGGTGCCGCTCCAGCATGATCCGCAGACGCTCGGCGCTGTGACGAAGCATGTCGCCCATGCCATAGTCATGGACATCGATCGCGCGCTGGGTTGGCCGACCGGTGCCCTCGTCCCCGTCAGCATCGGGCAGGATCGGCTCGACATCGACCATCGCCATGTTGCAGCGTTCGCGAAAGCGCCCATCTTCATCATAGACATAGGCAACACCGCCCGACATGCCCGCAGCGAAGTTGCGCCCCGTATTGCCGAGCACGACCACCACGCCGCCTGTCATATATTCGCAGCCATGGTCGCCCGTGCCTTCAACAACCGCGACTGCGCCCGAATTGCGCACGGCAAAGCGCTCGCCAGCGACGCCGTTGAAATAGGCTTCCCCGGCAATGGCGCCATAGAGCACCGTATTGCCAACGATAATATTCTCGGTCGGTACGCGCTTCACATGTGAGGGTTGTTTGACGATGACGCGTCCGCCCGACAACCCCTTGCCAACATAATCATTGGCGTCCCCGGTCAGTTCGAGCGTCACGCCATGCGCCAGGAAAGCGCCAAAACTCTGGCCCGCCACGCCGGTGAAGGCAATCTGGATGGTGTTGTTGGGAAGGCCTTCATGGCCATAGCGCCGCGCAACTTCGCCCGACAGCATGGCACCGACGGTGCGGTTGACATTCCTGACTTCGCGTTCGATCCGAACGGCCTCGCCCCGCTCGAGCGCGGATGCGGCGGCAGCGATCAGATCCTGATCGAGCGCCTTGTCGAGGCCATGATCCTGGGTCTCAATCTGGTGGAGCGGTGCCCCAGCCGAAACCTTGACCTTGTGGAGAAGTTTCGACAGATCGACGCCCTCAGCTTTCCAATGATCGACGGCACGCCGCATGTCGACCCGGTCAACCCTGCCCACCATTTCGTTGACAGTGCGGAAGCCCATCTCCGCCATAATCTGGCGAAATTCTTCGGCGACAAAGAAGAAATAGTTGATGACATGTTCGGGCTGGCCGGTGAAGCGCTTGCGCAATACCGGGTCCTGTGTCGCAACGCCGACCGGGCATGTATTCAGATGGCATTTGCGCATCATGATGCAGCCCGCCGCAATGAGCGGAGCCGTTGCAAAGCCGAATTCGTCCGCACCGAGCAACGCGCCAATCGCGACGTCGCGGCCGGTGCGCAAGCCGCCATCGACCTGGACGGCAATCCGCGAGCGTAAGCCGTTCAGCAGCAAAGTCTGCTGGGTTTCCGCCAAGCCGATTTCCCAAGGCGATCCAGCATGGGTCAGCGACGTCAACGGTGAAGCACCCGTCCCGCCTTCATAGCCCGAGATCGTCACATGATCGGCGCGCGCCTTGGAGACGCCGGCCGCCACGGTGCCCACGCCGACCTCGGAGACGAGCTTCACCGAAATCCGGGCGCCGGTGTTGACGTTCTTCAGGTCATGGATGAGCTGGGCGAGGTCCTCGATGGAATAGATGTCGTGATGCGGGGGTGGCGAGATCAGGCCAACGCCTGGAGTCGAATGCCGGACGCGCGCAATATTCTTGTCAACCTTGTCACCCGGAAGCTGCCCGCCTTCACCCGGCTTTGCGCCCTGCGCCATCTTGATCTGGATATCGTCGGCATTGACCAGATACTCGGTCGTGACCCCGAAGCGTCCGCTCGCGACCTGCTTGATTGCCGAACGCATCGAATCGCCGTTGGCAAGCGGTTTGAAGCGATCCGCCTCTTCGCCGCCTTCGCCCGTGTTCGACTTCGCACCGATCCGGTTCATGGCAATCGCCAGCGTGGTATGCGCTTCTCGGCTGATCGAGCCGAAACTCATCGCTCCGGTCGCGAACCGCTTGACGATTTCGCTTGCTGGCTCGACTTCGCTAATGTCGAGCGGCGCATCAGCCTTTTTCAATGCCATCAGTCCACGAATGGTCAGCAGGCGTTCGCTCTGTTCGTTGATCGACTTTGCGAATTCAGCATAGTTTTTGGGATCGTTGCCGCGCACGGCATGCTGGAGGTTCGCGACATTGGTCGGCGTCCAGGCATGTTCTTCACCGCGGACGCGATAGCCATAGACACCCCCGGCATCGAGCATGTTCGCATAAATCGGGTTATTGCCATAGGCTGCGGCATGCCTGCGCACCGCTTCTTCGGCGATCTGGCTCAATCCTGCGCCTTCGATGGTCGTTGCGGTCCCGGTGAAATATTTGTCGACGAATGCGGTCGAAAGCCCGATCGCATCGAAAATCTGGGCCCCGCAATAGGACTGATAGGTCGAAATGCCCATCTTGGACATCACCTTGAGGATGCCCTTGTCGACCGCCTTGATGTAGTTTTTCTGCACTTCCTGTGCAGTCAATGACCACCCTTGGCGCACCCGGATTTCCTCGAGCGTCTCGAACGCGACATAGGGATTGACTGCCTCGGCGCCATAGCCTGCAAGCACGCAGAAATGATGCACCTCCCGGGCTTCGCCGGTTTCAACGACCAGCCCGGTCTGCATGCGAAGGCCCTGGCGAACGAGGTGGTGATGCACGGCGGCGGTCGCGAGGAGAGCTGGCATCGCGATCCGGTCCGCCCCTTGCGCACGATCGGAGAGGATCAGGATGTTCCGGTCAGCAAGAACCGCCTCGGTTGCTGCCCAGCACATTTCCTTGAGCGCCATTTCGAGGCCGGTCGCCCCGCTCTTGGCATCCCAGCTCATATCGATCGTTTCGGTCCGGAACGCGCCATCGAGCGCTACTTCGACCGAACGGATTTTCTCCAGGTCCGCATTGGTGAGAACCGGTTGATCCACTTCCAGGCGCTTGTGCGTTCCCGCCTCATGCCCCAGCAGGTTCGGCCTGGGGCCAATCATCGACACGAGCGACATGACCAGTTCCTCGCGGATCGGATCGATCGGCGGGTTGGTGACCTGCGCGAAGTTCTGCTTGAAATAATCGTAGAGCAAGCGGGGCCGGGCAGAGAGAACTGCAATGGGCGTATCAGTGCCCATCGAGCCGATCGGATCATCGCCATTCATCGCCATCGGCTCGAGGAATTTGGAGATGTCCTCCTGCGTGTATCCGAAAGCCTGCTGGCGATCGAGAAGTGCGGTCGGGTCATTGGCGAGCGGCGTATCGACGATTTCGACTTCGTCGAGATCCTTGAGCTTATACTGTGCAGATTCAAGCCACCGGGCATAGGGTTCCGCAGCGGCAAGCTCGGCCTTGATCTCCTCATCCTCGATAATGCGACCCTGCTCCATGTCGATGAGCAGCATCTTGCCGGGCTGGAGTCGCCATTTGCGGACGATATTGTCTTCCTTCACCGGAAGCACGCCCGATTCAGAGGCCATGATCACATGGTCATCATCGGTGACGCAGAAGCGCGCGGGCCTCAGGCCATTGCGATCGAGTGTCGCGCCGATCTGGCGTCCATCGGTGAAAGCGACGGCCGCCGGCCCATCCCATGGTTCCATCAGGGCGGCGTGATATTCGTAAAAGGCCTTGCGCCCGGCATCCATCATCGGATTACCCGCCCAAGCCTCGGGAATCAGCATCATGATCGCATGCGCGAGCGAATATCCTCCCGCGAGCAACAGTTCGAGCGCGTTGTCGAGACAGGCCGTGTCCGACTGGCCGTGCGGGATCAGCGGCCACATCTTGTCGAGATCAGGCCCGATCAGGTCTGATTCCATCGAGCGCCGACGGGCGTTCATCCAGTTCACATTGCCGCGCACCGTGTTGATCTCGCCATTGTGCGCAATGAAGCGGTACGGATGGGCGAGCTTCCACGAGGGGAAGGTGTTGGTCGAAAAACGTTGATGGACCAACGCCAGGGCCGACATGGTTCTGGGATCCTGCAGGTCCAGATAGAAACTCCCCACCTGTCCCGCCAGCAACAACCCCTTGTAAACAAGTGTCCGCGACGAAAAGGAGGGCATGTAGAGCTGCATCAACCCGGGCAGCCCATGTTTTTCGGCCAGCGCGGCCAATGGATTCTGGGCCTGTTTGCGAAGCGCCAGCAGTTTGCGCTCAAAAGCGTCCTGGTCGGGTGTCGCGGCGCCGCGCGCCACAATTGCCTGGCGAATCACGGGCATCTGATCAAGGACCGCCTTGCCCAGGCCATGTGGGTCCACCGGAACATCGCGCCAGCCGATCAGCGTCTGTCCTTCCTTGGCGATAAAGGCTTCGAAATGGGAAACGGCGAAATCGCGTGCGGCTTCGTCCCGGGGGAGGAAGCACATGGCTACGGCATAGTCGCCAATTGCCGGCAGGGCATGGCCTTCGCCTTTCGCCCAATCGCGCAGCAATGCGTCGGGAATCTGGATGAGAATACCGGCGCCATCCCCCAGCAACGGATCTGCGCCAACCGCACCGCGATGGTCGATATTGACCAGTATCTCCAGACCGCGCCGAATCGTCTCATGAGTCTTTACGCCTTTGATCTGCGCGACAAACCCGACGCCGCAAGCATCGTGCTCATGACGTGAATCGTATAATCCTTGCTTCGGCGGATAACTCATCCGGCGCCATTTCCCTTGCCAGTTCATGCGGAATTAAGATGCGCGATAGACCGATGTTTGCGCAATTTGAAGCCGAGAATTCAACTTCCGATGCAAAGAATCTTGCGGCGTGGCATAGCTGGGATTGCCGCGGCGGGATCACGACCAGCGCCGCAGCGACTGGCGCAGGGCGACAGCCGCTGTTACCAAACGGCCCATGTTTCATGATTTTGCACACCAGACTGCCCTTGTGACTGGCGCCGCGTCGGGTATCGGCCTGGCTACAGCGCGCCTTCTCGAAGCATCGGGGGCGGCACCCATCGTCGTGACGGACTGGATCGGCGAAACGCTCAAGAGTGCGACCGCTGAATTGAAGGGCGCCGTCCGCCTCGCGGGAAATGTTGCCGACGATGGTTTCTGGGACGATGCCATGCCCCATCTGGGCGATTTGCGGCTTGCCGTCGTCAATGCCGGCGTCTCGAGCAGTGGTATGATCGATGCCCTCGACCTGACCGAGTGGCGACGGGTCATGTCCGCCAATCTCGATGGCGCATTCCTGACCCTGCGTGCAGCGATTCGCGCGATGAAGGCGCATGGAAAAGGCGGCGCCATTGTCGTCAACGCATCGGCATCCGGCCTGAAAGCGGAACAGGGGATTGCCGCCTATGGCGCATCCAAGGCCGGCGTCCTGCATCTTGCGCGCATCGCCGCCAAGGAAGGCGCACCCCACAATATTCGCGTGAATGCGATTGCTCCGGCGGGCGTCAAGACCCCGATCTGGCGCGATACGGAGTTTTTCAGTGATCTCGTCCGCCAAACGGGCAGCGAAGAGGAAGCCTTTGCGCAGATCGCGAAAGCAGGTGCGCCGCTCGGGCGCTTCGCCTCGGCGGAAGAGATTGCCGCGCAGATCGCCTTCCTTCTCTCCGATGAAGCGGCGACGATTACCGGAGCCACGCTCACCAGCGATGGCGGCTATTTGCTTTAGTCAGCGTCGATGCTCGGGCTGCCGATATTGGCGTGCGCAACGCCGCCATCGACCGTGATCGTGTCGCCCACCACATAATTGCCCGCGTTGCTTGCCAGGTAGATGGCGGCTGCCGCCATATCCTCGGGGATACCGATCCGCCGGTTTGGGATATTCTTCGCAACCGCCTCACCATGATCGCGCGCGGCACGGTTCATGTCCGACGCAAAGGCGCCCGGGGCAATCGAAGTGACGTTGATCTGGTCGCGGATCAGCCGTGCCGCCATCCGCCGCGTGAGGTAGATCAGCGACGATTTCGACGCGTGATAGCTGTATGTTTCCCAAGGATTGAGCCGGATACCGTCAATCGAGGTGATGTTGATGACCTTGGAAGGCTGGCCTTGCGACGCCACGGCCTTGAGTTGGGGATAGAGCGCCTGGGTCAGGAAAAAGGGCGATTTGACGTTGAGGTCCATCACCTTGTCCCACCCGATTTCAGGAAAATCCTCGAATTCGGCGCCCCATGCCGAACCGGCATTGTTGACGAGGATGTTGAGCCCCTTCTCCCGCTCCCCGAACGCCGCCGCCAATGCCTTGCAGCCCGCGACGTTCGACACGTCCATCGGGATCGAATCGCAATTGGGGCCAAGTTCTGCCGCCGTCGCGTCGCAGACATCGGCCTTGCGCGACGATATATAGACTTTCGCCCCCTGCGCGATGAATCCTTCGGCGATCATCCGGCCGATATTCTTGGAACCGCCGGTGATGAGCGCCACGCGGCCCTCGAGCGAAAAAAGCCTGCTGGTATCCATGTTCATCCGCCTCTCTTGATGGTTTCGCGCGCCACGATCAATTGCTGGATCTGGCTCGTCCCTTCGTAAATCCTGAAAATCCGCACATCGCGGTAAAGCCGCTCGATGCCATAATCGGCAACATAGCCCGCCCCGCCGAAAATCTGCACCGCACGGTCTGCCACGCGCCCGACCATCTCCGAGGCAAACAGTTTGGCCGCCGCGCATTCGAGGACGACATTCTCACCAGAGTCGCGCTTCGCGGCGGTTTCGAGCACCAGCGCCTTGGCCGCGAGCAGCTCAGTCTTTGAATCCGCAATCATTGCCTGAACAAGCTGGAAATCGGCAATTGCCTGTCCGAACTGCTTGCGCTCGGTCGCATAGGCGACCGCATCGGCGACCAGCCGCTCGGCAACGCCGACGCACATCGCCGAAATATGGAGCCGCCCGCGATCGAGCACGCGCATGGCGACCTTGAAACCCTCACCTTCAGCGCCGAGCATGTTCTCCGGCGGCACTGCGACCTCGTCGAAATTGACGTCGCAGATATGCGCGCCCTGCTGGCCCATCTTCTTCTCATGCGCGCCAATGCTCAGTCCCGGCGAATCTGCCGGAACGAGGAATGCCGAAACACCCCCTGCCCCTTCGCCGCCGGTCCGTGCCATCACGGTGAAGAGATGGGCCTTGTCGGCGTTGGTGATGTAGCGCTTGCCGCCGGTCAGTTTCCACTGGTTGCCGTCCCTGACCGCGCGTGTCCTGACGTTAGCGCTGTCCGATCCCGCCTCGGCTTCGGTCAGCGCAAAGCTGGTGATGATCTCGCCCGAAGCGATACCCGGCAGGTAGCGCGCCTTTTGCGCTTCGTTCCCGGCCATCACCAAACCCTGGCTGCCGATGCCGACATTGGTGCCGAACGCCGAACGGAAGGCCGGAGACGTCTTGCCCAGCTCGAAGACCACGCGGACTTCTTCGGACATGGAGAGCCCCAGCCCTCCATATTCCTCCGGGATCGACAGGCCGAACAGCCCGAGCGCCTTCATTTCCTCGATCAGGCTGTCGGGAATTTCGTCGTCTTCCGCCACCTTCGCCTCAAGCGGGCGCAGGCGTTCGGCGACAAAGCGCCGGATCGTATCAATCAACTGATCGAAGGTGTCGGCATCAAGCGCCATCTCAATATCCGTTCAGCCGCGCCACGCGGTCGGCGTGGAACCAGCTATCGCCGAAAAATTCGTTCAGCGCGCGGTCGCGCTTCATGTAGAGGCCTATGTCATATTCATCGGTCATGCCGATACCGCCGTGCATCTGGACGCCTTCGCGCACGGCAAGGTTGCAGGATTTGCCGGCCTTGGCCTTGGCCGCCGCCACGAACAGTTCGGCGCGGGGATCGTCATCGTCGAGCAGGTGCTGCGCCTTGATGACGATCGAGCGGGCGCCCTCCATCTCGCCATAGAGATGCGCTGCGCGGTGCTGGAGCGACTGAAACTCACCAATGACGCGTCCGAATTGCTTGCGCTGCTTGAGATAGTCGAAGGTCATGTCCATCGCCCCGCCGCCGACGCCGATCATTTCGGCAGATGCGCCGAGCCGTCCTGCGTCGAGCAGTTTTGTGAGCGGACCCCAGCCGGCATCGACCTCGCCGACCACTGCATCGGCATCGACCTGGACGCCATCAAATGTGATCCGCGCGGAGAGCGAGGAATCAACGAGGCGATCGACGTTGGTCGTCATCCCCGCTGCATCTTTGGGCACGGCAAACAAGGTGATGCCGCTTTCCTCGCCCGCGCTACCCGCAGTCCGCGCCGAAACGAGCAGCATGTCGGCAACATGGCCGTGCACGACGAACTGTTTCTTGCCCGAAAGCCTGAAGCCATTGCCCGAACGCTCGGCGACCATTGCCGTTGCGATCGGACGATGCTTCGTTCCTTCATCGATCGCGAGTGCAACAATCGCCTCGCCCGACAGGATCCGCGGGAACCATTGCGCCCGAAGATCAGCCCCTCCAGCTTTCAGCGCCTCGACGGCAGCCACGGCCGTCGTCAGGAACGGCGAAGGCGTCAGGTTGCGGCCGATTTCCTCAAGCACGATCCCGGCCTCGACATGGCCCAGCCCGAGCCCGCCTTCAGCTTCAGGAACCAGGATACCGGTAAAGCCCATTTCGGCGAACTGCTTCCACAGGTCTTTCGAAAAGCCGTTCGCATCCTTGCTGTCGCGCAGGGTGCGGAGATGCTTGACCGGCGCGTTGTCGGCAAGGAACGGCGCGACCGTATCCTTGAGCATTGTCTGATCGTCGGAAAGATAAAGTGCCATGTTTCGTCCTTATGCTCCCGGCATGTCGAGGATGCGCTTCGACACGACGTTGAGCATCACTTCGCTCGTCCCGCCTTCGATGCTGTTGGCCTTGGTGCGAAGCCAGGTGCGCGGTTTCGCGCCACCTTTGGAGCGGGCGCTCTCCCACTCGAGTGCGTCGGAACCGCCCGCCGCCATCACCAGCTCGTGGCGCTTCTTGTTCAGTTCGGTCCCCACATATTTCATCAGGTTCGAATAGGAGGGGTGCGCGCGGCCGGTTTTCCATTCGTCCATGAACCGCTCGGAATGCGCCCGGAAGACAATGGTTTCAACATCGAACATCGCCATTTCGGCGCGCAGCACCGGCTCGTTCGCGGCCGCATCTGGAAAGGCCGCGCCCAGCGATGCCAGCCCTTCACCAAGCCCACCACCCGAGATCATCTCGCGTTCGTGGCCGAGCAAATATTTGGCAACATCCCAGCCGCGGTTGAGTTCGCCGACGATCTGGCCCTTGGGCACCGTCACATTGTCGAAAAACGTCTCGCAGAACGGCGAATTGCCCGAGATCAGCAGGATCGGCTTGGTCGTCACGCCCGGCGTCATCATGTCGAACAACAGGAAGCTGATGCCCTGATATTTGTTGGCCTTGTCGGTCCGGACGAGGCAGAAGATCCAGTCCGCCTTGTCGGCATAGCTTGTCCAGATTTTCTGGCCGTTGACGTTCCAGTGATCGCCCCTGTCCTCGCCAAAGGTCTGGAGCGAGACGAGGTCGGAGCCGGAGCCCGGTTCCGAATAGCCCTGGCACCAGCGGATTTCGCCGCGGGCAATTTGCGGCAAGTAATGGAGTTTCTGCTCCTCGCTGCCGAACTTCAGGAGCGCAGGGCCAAGCATCCAGATGCCGAACGACATGAGAGGCGAACGGCAGCCCAGCTTGGCCATTTCGCTGCGGAGGGTTTTGGTTTCCTCGGCGGACAGCCCGCCGCCGCCATAGGCTTTGGGCCAGTCGGGCACGGTCCAGCCCTTGGCCGCCATCGCATCGAGCCACTGTTTCTGCGCCGGGCTCTTGAACTGGAAATTGCGCCCGCCCCAGCAGGCATCGTCCTCGTCGCGCGCGGGTTGGCGCATTTCGGGCGGGCAGTTTGCTTCCAGCCACGCGCGTGTCTCGCCTCGAAAAACCTCAAGATCGGACATCGGCATTCCTCCTCGTTATGGCACGATTCTCTAAGGCCGCCAGCTCGCTTTACGCAAGCGTCAATTATCCAGCCATCCTTGCCGTAGCGGAAACCGCACACGCGTTGACCAGCCGTGCGACCCGCCTAAAGTGAGTCGCAAATTGCAACTGGAGACAGCGATGAGATTCGCAGGCAAGACCGCCGTGGTAACCGGCGCCGCATCGGGCATGGGCAAGGCAACCGCAATCATGCTGGCAGGCGAAGGTGCGACCGTCATCGCGGGCGATATTGACGAAGAAGGTGGCACCGAGCTGGCTGCCACGTCCAACGGCAAAATCTACTTCAAGCAAACCGACGTCTGCGACGTCGCCCAGATCAAGGCATTGATGGATTTTGCGGCGGAAAAGACCGGCGGGATCGACATCGTCTTCAACAATGCCGGTGCCGTGGGCGCGCGCGAGAAGATTGACGAGATTGATGCCGAGGGCTGGGATCGGACAATGAACCTGCTGCTGCGCTCGGTGGCAATGGGCATTCGCTATGCCGTGCCGCACATGATCGGACGCAAGGGAGCGTCAATCATCAACACAGCAAGCGTTGCGGGCATGTCAGCAGGCATGTCACCCACGGCCTATGCCGTTGCAAAATGCGGTGTAATCCACCTGACCAAGATGGCTGCGGCCGACCTTGCCCGCCACGACATCCGCGTCAACGCCATCTGTCCAGGCTTTATCAAGACCAACATCTTTGCCTCTGCGCTCGAAGTGCCCAAGGAACAGCGCGACATGGCCAACGCGATGATCGCGCAAGTAGCCGCCGACGCCCAGCCGGTGAAGGGCGGCGGCCAGCCCGACGACATTGCCAATGCCGTCCTGTTCCTCGCCGGCCCGGAATCGCGTTTCATGACGGGAACGCACCTGCTCGTCGATGGCGGGCTGCTGACCGGCCCACGCCACGCCTGGGATGAAAACGCGCCCAGCATGTTCTCTTCGCTTGAGGCCTTCGCGGCGAGCGCGCCGTGACAAGGGTTCCGATCGCCGAACGCCTGCCCTTGCGGATCAAACTGGGCAACGGCTTCGGTTCGATCGCCTATGGCGTCAAGGACAACGGTTTCTCCACACTCCTGCTCCTGTTCTACAATCAGGTCATGGGGCTCGATGCGGGCACGGTCGGGCTCATCCTGCTTGTCGCGCTGATGCTCGACGCGCTTGTCGATCCAATGGTCGGATACTGGAGCGACAAGACGCATTCGCGCTGGGGCAAGCGCCATCCCTGGATGTATGCCGCGATCCTGCCGATGGCGGCAAGCTGGATCATGCTGTGGCATCCGCCCAAGCTCGCTGGAGACATGCTCTACACCTATCTCCTGCTCTTTGCCTTCCTCATGCGGGCAGCCGTGTCCTGCTATGAGGTCCCAGCCCTGTCGGTCGTTCCGGCGCTGACAGCGGACTATGACGAACGCACGTCAATCACCCGCTGGCGTTTCCTGTTCGGCTGGGGCGGCGGCCTCGCGATGCTGACGCTGGCGTTCGGAGTTTTCCTCGTCCCGGGGCCAGGCTATCCGGTCGGTCAGCTCAACGTAAACGGTTATGAACTCTATGGCTGGACCGGCGCTGGGCTCATGGTCCTTGCGACGATGGTTTCGGCGCTCACGACCCACCGCCGCCTTGCGCGCCTGCCGGATACGCCACCTACCCATCTGCCGCTTGGCCAGACTATTCGCCAGATCGGAAAAATCCTCTCGAACCGGGCCTATCTTGTCCTTATCCTGAGTTCGGTCTTTGCCTTTGCCAACCAGGGCATGACCTTTTCTGCAACCACTTACATGATGACCTATTTCTGGGAGATGCCTCAGGCCGGTTTCCTTGCCTATTCGGCAACGCTCTTCGTCGGCGTGATCGGGGCGTTTCTCCTCGTCGGCGCGCTCCAGGCCCATATGGAGAAGCGCACCGGCGCGATCCTTGCCGGCATCATTTCATTGACCTTTGCCGTCATTCCCTACTCGATGCGGCTTGCCGACCTGTTTCCCGACAATGGCAGCCCCCTGCTGATCCCGCTCCTCTTCACGCTGATCACGATTTCGAACGCTTTCGCGGTCTGCGCGTTCATGCTGTCCCAATCGATGGCTGCAGACGTGGTCGAGGCGTCCCAGGCCGAAACGGGGGAGCGCTCCGAAGGCCTGTTTTTCTCGGGCTATTTCTTCGTGCAGAAATGCGCATCCGGTCTCGGCATTTTCCTCACCGGCACGATTGTTAGTATTTCAGGCTTTCCGGAAAAGGCCCGGCCGGGAGCTGTGGATAATGCCATCCTGCAATCGCTGGCAGTCTATTTCCTGCTGGTGATGATTGCGTTTGCGATTACCAGCATCCTCATTCTCCGGCGCTTTCCGATAACCCGGGCCGATCATGCGCAGCGCCTGCACCAGCTTGCCGTAGCGGCAGCAAAATCGGTTGATTGAGGGGCTGGAAATCCCCGTTCGATGCTGACATTGACGTAAAGGTAAATCGAGAGGACGACTCACATGGACTTCACTCTGAACGAACGCGAGACCTATTGGCGCGACCGGATCAAGAACCATATCGACCAGCATGTCCGGCCTCGCGTGAAGGATTATCACGCCGAACAGGCGACGGGCGAGCGCTGGAAAGTGCTCCAGGTGGTTGAGGAGGAAAAGGCGCGCGCCAAGGCCGCCGGCCTGTGGAACCTGTTCATGCCGCCGCGCGGTGCGAATCCGCATCTCGACGAAACGGTCGAGTTCGACGGCCCCCAGCTCACCAATCTCGAATATGCCCTGTGCGCCGAGGAAATGGGCCGCGTCGGCATGGCGTCCGAAGTGTTCAATTGCTCCGCGCCCGACACCGGCAACATGGAAGTGTTCAACCGCTACGGGACGGCGGAGCAGAAGCGCCAGTGGATGGTTCCGCTGATGAACGGCGAAATCCGTTCGGCCTTCCTCATGACCGAACCGGCCGTTGCATCGTCCGACGCCACCAACATCGAAACCCGCATCATGCGCGACGGCGATGACTATGTCATCAACGGCGTCAAATGGTGGTCGAGCGGCGCGGGCGATCCTCGCTGCAAGGTCGCGATCGTGATGGGCAAGACCGATACCGGCGCCCAGCGGCACCAGCAGCAATCGCAGATCCTGATGCCGCTCGACGCGCCGGGGGTGAACATCCTTCGGCACCTGCCCGTCTTCGGCTATGACGATGCGCCGCACGGCCATATGGAAATCGAGCTCAAGGACGTCCGTGTGCCTGCGGACAACATCCTGTTCGGGGAAGGCCGGGGCTTCGAGATTGCGCAGGGGCGCCTCGGGCCGGGCCGCATCCACCATTGCATGCGGACAATCGGCGTCGCCGAGGAAGCGCTTGAAAAGATGTGCCGTCGGCTGACCACGCGCGTCGCATTCGGCAAGACGATTGCCCAGCAGACCGTCTGGCACGAACGCATCGCGCGCGCGCGCATCGATATCGAGATGACCCGCCTGCTTTGCCTCAAGGCCGCGCACATGATGGACACGGTGGGCAACAAGGCGTCGGCCTGCGAAATTGCCATGATCAAGGTCCAGGCGCCGGGCATGGCGCTGAAGATCATCGACGATGCCATCCAGGCGCATGGCGGCGGCGGTGTTTCCGAGGATTTCGGCCTCGCCTCGGCCTGGGCGCACCAGCGCACCTTGCGGCTGGCGGATGGGCCCGACGAGGTCCATGCCCGCGCCATTGCCCGGCTCGAGCTTGGAAAATATGGCGAGGCCCGCCCGGCCAACCTGTCCAGCGGCGACCTGGCGGTGACACGATGAAGGCAGCCGTCCTGATCCAGCCGGGCCAACCGCTCCAGATTGAAGATGTCGTCATCTCCAAGCCCGGCCCGCATGAAGTGCTGATCCGCACGGCGGCCTGCGGGCTGTGCCATTCGGACCTGCACTTCATCGAAGGCACCTATCCGCACCCGCTTCCGGCAATCCCGGGCCATGAAGCGGCGGGCATCGTCGAAGCGGTTGGCAGCGAAGTCCGCACGGTCAAGGTGGGAGACGCGGTTGTTTCCTGCCTCTCGGCCTTTTGCGGCCATTGCGAGTTTTGCGTCACCGGACGCATGTCGCTCTGCCTTGGCGGAGACACGCGCCGCCCGGCCGGCGATGCGCCGCGGATCACGCGGCTCGATGGCTCGCTCGTCAACCAGATGCTCAATCTTTCGGCCTTTGCCGAGCAGATGCTGATCCACGAAAATGCCTGTGTCCGCATCAACCCGGACATGCCGCTCGACCGCGCCGCCGTCATCGGCTGCGCGGTCACGACCGGCGCGGGCACGATCTTCAACGCTTGCAAGCTGACGCCGGGCGAAACGGTTGCGGTCATCGGGTGCGGAGGCGTCGGGCTCGCCACGATCAACGCCGCGAAGATTGCAGGCGCGGGACGCATCATTGCGGCAGACCCGATTCCGGAAAAGCGAGCGCTCGCCATGAAATTGGGCGCGACCGATGTGATTGACGCCTCGGCTGACGGAGCGGCCGCTACGATTGTCGAAATTACCAAGGGCGGCGTCGATCATGCGATTGAGGCCGTGGGGCGCCCGGCCTCGGCGCAGCTGGCGGTCAGCGTCCTGCGGCGTGGCGGCACGGCGACGATCCTCGGCATGATGCCGCTGACCGAAAAAGTCGGCCTTTCCGCGATGGACCTGCTCCAGAGCAAGAAGTTGCAGGGCGCGATCATGGGCGGCAATCGTTTCCCCGTGGATATTCCGCGACTTGTGGATTTCTATATCAGGGGCCTGCTCGACCTTGACTCGATCATTGCCGAGAGGATCCCGCTTTCGGGTATCAATGAAGGGTTCGAAAAGATGAAGGGCGGCGCCAGCGCGCGATCCGTTATCGTCTTCGATCAATGAGGCACTGATGGCCACGACGCCGATGGATGCACAAAAACTTTTCTCGGGCACGGTTGCGCCCGAAGGTGCGGACATACTCGATGAAGCCCGGCTGACCGCCTGGATGGAAGCCAATGTCGAAGGGTTTCGCGGACCCTTGCGACAGAGCAAGTTTGCCGGTGGACAGTCCAATCCCACCTACCGGATCGATTCCCCTTCAGGATCCTATGTGTTGCGGCGCAAGCCATATGGACAGCTCCTGCCTTCGGCCCATGCCGTGGATCGCGAATTCAGGGCGATCGCCGGCCTCTATCCGACCGGTTTCCCGGTTGCGAAGCCCTATGGCCTGTGCACCGACAATGATGTGGTCGGCAGCTGGTTCTATGTGATGGCCATGGTCGAGGGGCGGACGATCTGGGACGGCGCGATGCCCGATGCCAGCGGCCCCGCCGAGCGTCGCGCCACCTATGATGCGATGATCGACACCCTCGCCGCGCTCCATAATGTCGACGTCGAGAAGGCGGGGCTTTCCGAATATGGCAAGCCCGGCAATTATTTCGGGCGGCAGGTCGATCGCTGGACGAAACAGTATCGCCTCTCCGAAACCGAGACGATGCCGGAGATGGAAAAGCTGATAGCGTTCCTGCCCGCGACCCTGCCCGAACAGACCCGCACCAGCGTCGTCCATGGCGATTACCGGATCGACAACATGATCTTCGCGGCCGATGCGCCAAGGGTAGTCGCGGTTCTCGATTGGGAGCTGTCCACGCTTGGCGATCCGCTGGCCGACTTCACCTATGTCGCAATGGCTTGGGTGACCGAAAATGGAGGGCGTTCGGGCGTCATGGATCTTGATCGCAAGGCGCTTGGCATCCCCGAACTTGATGAAACGGTCGAGCGCTACTGCGCTGCGACGGGGCGGGACAGCGTGCCGGACATGAACTGGTATTTCGCCTATAACCTGTTCCGCCTTGCCGGCATTTTGCAAGGCATCAAGAAGCGTGTCATCGACGGCACTGCATCGTCGGCGCACGCCCGGGACATGTCGGAACGCGTTAAACCGCTCGCCGAACGCGCCTGGAGTTTCGCGCAGGCTGCAGACGCACGATAGGCGCCGCCAGGGCGCATCAGGGAGGAATGGATGTCTCTTTTCGACATGACCGGGCAGGTCGCGATCATCACCGGTTCTTCACGCGGGATCGGCAAGGCGATTGCCGAGGAAATGGCGGTGCACGGCGCGAAGGTGGTGATTTCAAGCCGCAAGATCGACGCCTGTGAGGCCGTTGCTGCCGCGATCAATGCCAGACACGGCGCGGGCACGGCCATCGCCATTGCCGCCAACATATCGTCGAAGGACAGCCTGCAAGAGCTTGTCGATGAGACCCGCAGGCAATTCGGGAAGGTCGATGCTCTCGTCTGCAACGCGGCGTCCAACCCCTATTACGGCCCGTCGCTCGGGATCAGCGACGAACAGTTCCGCAAGATCCTCGATAACAACATCCTCTCCAATCATTGGCTGATCTCAATGGTCGCGCCCGAAATGATGGCGCGTGGCGATGGATCGATCACGATCATCTCGTCGGTCGGCGGGCTCAAGGCCTCGACGGTGATCGGTGCCTATTGCATTTCAAAGGCCGCGGACATGCAACTCGCGCGCAACCTGGCGGACGAGTTCGGACCAAAGGGCGTGCGCGTCAACTGCATCGCGCCAGGGCTGATCCGCACCGATTTCGCCAAAGCCTTATGGGAAAACCCCGAAACGCTCAAAGTCTCGACCCGCCGCGCATCCCTGAAGCGGATCGGCGAACCGGAAGAGATTGCGGGTGCTGCCGTTTTCCTTGCCTCGCGCGCTGGGGCATTCACCACAGGCCAGACCATCGTCATCGATGGCGGCGCAACGATCAGCGGAGGTTGATATGGGGGCTCTTGAAGGCAAGGTGGCGATCGTGACGGGGGCGGGTTCGGGCATCGGCCGGGCCAGCGCGAAACGCTTTGCATCGGAGGGCGCAAAGCTCGTCATCGGTGACAAGACGGAAGCCGTCCACGAAACGGCCCAGGCGATTGCGGCAGCAGGCGGAACCGTCACCGCGCTCCAGATCGATGCAGGCATCGAGACCGACGTCGAAAAGCTCGTTACCACGGCGCTGGCATCCTATGGCGGGCTTGACGTTGCATACGCCAATGCCGGTATTTCGGGCGGAATGGACGGCATTTTCGATGCAACACCCGAAGATTTTGCGGAAATCCTGCGCGTGAACCTGATTGGCCCGTGGCTGATGATCAAGCATGCGGGCAAGGCGATGATGGATCAGGGGCGTGGCGGCTCGATCATTTGCACGGCCAGCGTCGCAGGCATCCGCTCCGGTGCAGGCGGCGCGCATTATTCGGCGTCCAAGGCGGGTGTTATCAACCTCGTCAAGACCTCGGCCCAACAGCTTTCTGGAACTGGCGTGCGTGTCAACGCCGTCTGCCCCGGCCTGATCGAGACGGGCATGACAGAGCGCGTGTTCGTCTATGCCCGGGAAAATGACAAGATGGACAAGGTCGGCCGCCTCAACCCGCTGCGCCGCGCAGGCCAGCCGAACGAGATTGCCAATATGGCGCTTTTCCTTGCCTCCGATGAGGCAAGCTATGTTAACGGACAGGCGATTGCTGTGGATGGCGGACTTTCAAGCTCGCACCCCGTCACCCGCCAGGAAACAGGAAGGCCCGCAGTCTAATGCTTGCTCGATCAGACCCGCATGAACTGGGCTTCCTGCCCGATCGGCTGGAACGCATTCCGGCCTTCATCAAGGCCAAATATCTCGATACCGGACGGCTGCCGCACGCGGCGCTATTGATCGGACGCGGCGAAGAAATCGCGCATCTTTCGCTGCAGGGAGATGCCCGTAAAGGCGAGCTGCTGAAGCAGGACGCGATCTTTCGCATTGCCTCGATGACCAAGCCGATCACTTCCATCGTGTTCATGCAGCTTGTCGAGGAAGGCAAGGTTGCGCTTTCGCATTCGATCGCGAGCTTCCTGCCTGAATTCAAGAACCTCGGTGTATTTGTGGCGGGCGGCGGCAATGTGCCTTTCGTCTCGCGTCCGGCCACGACCGAAATGAAAATGATCGACCTGCTGCGCCATACCAGCGGGCTGACCTACAGTTTCCAGGAACGCACCCCCCTCGATGCCGCCTATCGCCGCGAAAAGATCGACGATTTCCACAGCGGCCGGACGCTCGACGAGTTCATTGCGGCGCTCGCCCAGATCCCGCTGCAATTCGATCCGGGGACGGCGTGGAACTATTCGGTCTCGACCGACGTGATCGGCGCGATCATCCAGCGTATCGAAGGCAAGCCACTCGACCAGGTCTTCCGCGAACGCCTGTTCGAACCTTTGGGCATGGACGACACATTTTTCCACGTGCCAGCCGACAAGGCGCACCGTTTGCCCGATTGTTATGCCTTCCACCCGAAGGAAAGGATGAAGATCTTCGACAATGGCGATGGCAGCCGCTGGGCGAAACAAGGCAAGTTCCTGTCCGGCGGCGGCGGGCTTGCCTCCACGCTTGCCGATTATCACCGCTTTTGCCGGATGCTCCTCAATGGCGGGGCGCTGGATGGGGTGCAGGTCATCAGCCCCAAGACGCTCGCTCTCATGGCCGCCAATCATCTGCCGGGCGACAAAGACCTGACCGAGCTTTCACAATCGCTGTTCAGCGAAGCGGAAAATGCCGGCGTGGGCTTCGGCCTTGGCTTTGCCTGCAATATGACGCCGCACCGGACGATGGTTCCGGGCTCGGTTGGTGAATTCTATTGGGGCGGGATGTTCTCGACCGCGTTCTTCGTCGATCCGGTGGAAGACATCACAATGGTGTTCATGACGCAGCTGATGCCGTCATCGACCTATCCGATCCGCCGTGAGATCAAGACGATGTTGTACGCGGCACTGGCCGCCTGAACTTCCGGGAGAAGCTGAAATGTCCGTTATTACCACCGAGCGCCACGGCGATGTTTTCGTCATCATTTCCAACAGCCCGCCGGTCAACGCGCTGGGAGCGGCGGTGCGGCAGGGATTGCAGGCCGGGATCAGGGAAGCGCTCGCCGATGACGGCGTCAAGGCCGTCGTCGTGCGCTGCGACGGGCAGACTTTCTTTGCGGGTGCCGACATCACCGAATTCGGCAAGCCTATGGTGGAGCCCGGTCTTGGTGAGGTCATCAATGCGTTCGAGACCAGTCCCAAGCCGGTTATCGCCGCCATTCACGGCACGGCGCTTGGCGGCGGGCTCGAAACGGCGCTCTGCTGCCATTATCGTATCGCGGTGCCATCGGCCCGGCTCGGCGTGCCCGAGGTCAAGCTCGGCCTGCTGCCGGGAGCTGGCGGAACCCAGCGCTTGCCGCGCGTGGTGGGTGTCGATGCTGCGGCCGCGATGTGCGCGCTGGGCGATCCAGTGCCTGCTCCCAAGGCGCTGGCAAGCGGTCTGGTGGACAGGATCGCGACCGAGGGCAATCTGGCCGCAGAAGCCATCGCCTTTGCGCGCGAAATGATCGCCGAGGGACCACGCCCGACCCGCGAACGGCCGGTCAAGGGCGATACTTCCGGGCTGGACGCTTTCAAGGCGGCGAACGCCCGCAAGTTCAAGGGCTTCGACGCACCCTACGCCAATATCGCCTGTGTCGAAGCGGCAACGCGGCTTTCCTTCGAAGAAGGCATAGCGTTCGAGCGCACCGAGTTCATGAAGCTGATGATGGGCAGCCAGGCAGCGGCGCAGCAGCACATGTTCTTCGCCGAGCGTCAGGCCGCCAAGATCGACGGCCTGCCCAAGGACACCGCGTTGCGCGACGTGAAGAAGGTGGGCGTGATCGGCGCCGGAACGATGGGCGGCGGCATCACGATGAACTTCCTCGCGGCGGGAATTCCCGTCACCATTGTCGAGATGCAGCAGGACGCGCTCGATCGCGGTGTCGGCCTGATCCGCAAGAATTATGAGGCGTCGGCCGCCAAGGGCCGTTTCACGCAGGACAAGGTCGAGCAGATGATGGGCCTGCTGACGCCCAGCCTCACGTTCGACGATCTCGCCCAGTGTGACCTCGTGATCGAGGCGGTCTATGAAAATATGGACGTCAAGAAGGAGGTTTTCGGCAAGCTCGACAAGATCGTGAAGCAAGGCGCAATCCTTGCCTCCAACACGTCCTATCTCAATGTCGACGAGATCGCGGCCGCCACTTCACGCCCGCAGGACGTGCTGGGGATGCACTTCTTCTCGCCAGCCAATGTGATGAAGCTGCTTGAGGTCGTGCGCGGCGACAAGACCGCGCCGGACGTTCTTGCAACCGCGATGGCCATTGGCAAGAAGATCGGCAAGGTCGCGGTTGTCGCTGGCGTCTGCCACGGCTTCATCGGCAACCGGATGCTCGCGCAGCGGCAGATTCCAGCCAACCAACTCCTCCTCGAAGGCGCGACGCCGCAGCAGATCGACAAGGTGCATACCGATTTCGGCATGCCGATGGGGCCGTTCCAGATGTCCGACCTTGCCGGGCTCGACATTGGCTGGCACCGCGATCCGAACCGGATCGAGACGATCCGCGATGCGCTCTGCGCCTCCGGGCGCTGGGGCCAGAAAACGGCCAAGGGCTTTTACGATTATGACGAAAAGCGCAACGCCACGCCGAGCCCGGAAGCGCTTGCCATCATCGAGGACTTCCGGTCCAAATCGAACCTCGCCAGGCGCGAGATCAGCGATCAGGAAATCATCGAGCGCACCCTCTATCCGATGGTCAACGAAGGCTATCTGATCCTCGAGGAAGGCAAGGCGCAGCGTGCTTCGGACATCGATGTGGTCTGGATTTACGGCTATGGCTGGCCCGTCTATCGCGGCGGCCCGATGTTCTGGGGCAATCTCGAAGGGGCTGCAAAGATCGTCGAGGCGCTTGAACGGCACGGCCTCAAAGTGGCCGATTCGCTCCAGGCCAAGGCCTGACCAACCTTTCTGGCCGATGAACGGAATGAGTCGAGCGGCGAGTTGAAACCCATATAACAACTCGTCCCGGCCCCGGTTCGATCCACCGATCCGCGCTTGGTTGTGACCCGCGTCACAGGCACAAGGCTGGTCACGGGGTCAATGCGGGGTCGCACCAAAGTGAAAATCGTCGTTCGGGCAATCTGCGCCCTAATCCTTTCTGCAAGCCTTCTTCCCGGCGCCGCACAGGCCAGCCGCTATTTGCAGTGTGTGCCTTTTGCGCGTGAGGCTTCCGGCATCGAGCTCCGGGGCAATGCCAAGACCTGGTGGTCGCAGGCTGAGGGTCGCTATGAGCGCGGAAATGCCCCGCGCGAGGGCTCCGTCCTGACGATGCCGGGCTATGGCAAGATGGGCAACGGCCATGTCGCCATGGTCAGCAAGATCGTGAACGAGCGTGAAATCCTCCTGACCCATGCCAACTGGTCACGCCGCGGCGGGATCGAACGCAACGTCCGCGCGATCGACGTTTCGGATCGTGGCGACTGGAGCCGGGTGAAAATCTGGTTCGCTGGCAATGGCGATCTCGGAACCACCAGCTATCCGGCCTATGGATTCATCCATGCTGGCAACGGTGCAAGCCCGGAAACCCCGCGCAAGGCCTTCAAGCTGGGCGACGAAGTGATCCAGCTTGCCCTGCTCGGGGGCTAGATTCTGTTACAGATTGATAGAAGCACTGACTGTTCCCCTGCCTTCGCCGGGGAACAGTTTCTGCCTAAGTGAAAACGGCTCTAACCCAGGCTTTTCGACGCCTGCTCGAAACTGTCCTTGCTGAGTCCGGGCTGGGCGAGAATGCGCTCAAGCTCGGCCTTCATCAGCGCTTGCCGCCCTTCGTCGAATCTCCGCCAGCGACCGAGCGGCGGGAGCAGCTTCGCCGCCGTTTGCGGGTTGATCGGATCGAGTTCGAGCAGAATGTCCGCAAGGAATCGATAGCCCGAACCGTCGGCGAGGTGGAACTGTTGCTGGTTGGACGAGAAGGCGCCGGCCAGCGCGCGCACGCGATTGGGATTGTGGAGCGTAAAGTCCGGATGCTCCCGCAACTCGCAAACGGCCCTGATCGTATCCTTGCGGGTCGAAAGCGCCTGGGTCGTGAACCATTTGTCGATGACAAGCGGATTGTCGCGGTAGCGGTTATAGAAAATGTCGAGCGCTGCCACGCGTTCACTGGCCTGGGAATTGGCCAGCGTTCCCAGTGCCGCGAGCCGGTCGGTCATGTTGTCGGCCGCTTCGAACTGTCCGAACGCCAGCTGCGCCGCGTCCACCGCACCGCTGCCAGAAACATAGCCGAGCGAAACATTGCGCAGACGGCGCGCGCCCTTCGCGTCAGGGCTATACTCGAACGGCTTTGCCGCATGTGCAGCGAACGTGCCGCGCCAAAGCCCGTCAAGCGCCAGCCCCAAATCCTTGCGCAAGGCCTCGCGCGCCACGTTGATGGCGTCGGGATCGACCACGAGCATCTGGTCCCCGACAAAGGCTTCGCTGGGCACGAGCACCGCCTCCGCAATGAAAGCCGGATCAAGCGCATTGTTGGTCAGTGTTTTGCGCACGGCTTCAATCACGGGTTTGTGATCCGCCTTTCCGGTGCTGACAGCGTTCACGAGCGTATCGAGCATGAGTTGCTGCATCGCCTCATAGCGGCCGAACGGGTCGTCATCATGGGCTGAAAGGAAGGCAAGGTCTGACGCGCTGCGATCGCTGTCCACGATCACGGGCGTCGAAAAGCCGCGATTGATCGAAAGGACCGGCGGTTTTGCAAATCCCTTGAAGCGAATTTCGGTCACAGGATCGGTGAGGACTTCGAGCCGCTCGCCATCATGCATGGCACTATCCCGGTCAAACAGCGCCAGCTTGAGCGGAATTGCCATGGGAAGCTTGTCCGGCTGGCCGGGCGTATCCGGCACCGACTGCGTGAGAGTCAAAACCGCCTCACCGGCAACCACATCGTGCAAAAGCTTCGCTTCGACGCGGGGGGTTCCGGCCTGCGAATACCAGAGGCGGAACTGCCCCAGATTGACGCCGCTGGCTTCCTCCATAGCCAGGACGAAATCCTCGCACGTGACCGCCTGCCCATCGTGACGGGCAAAATAGAGATCGCTGCCGGCGCGGAATTTTTCAGGGCCGAGCAGCGTGTGCATCATCCGGATGACTTCGGCGCCCTTGTTATAGACCGTGGCGGTGTAGAAATTGCCGATCTCGATATAGGATTCGGGCCGGACGGGATGGGCGAGCGGCCCCGCATCCTCCTGGAACTGCGACGCGCGGAGCATCCGCACATCCTCGATCCGCTTGACCGGCGCGGATCCTTGGTCGGCGGAGAAGCACTGGTCACGAAAGACGGTGAAGCCCTCTTTCAGCGAAAGCTGGAACCAGTCACGACAGGTTACGCGATCGCCCGACCAGTTGTGGAAATATTCATGCGCGACGACCCCAAGCACGCCGTCATAGTCAATGTCCGTCGCCGTATCGGGATCGGCCAGGACATAGCGCGAATTGAAGATGTTCAGCCCCTTATTCTCCATTGCGCCGAAATTGAAATCATCGACCGCAACGATGTTGAAAATGGCGAGATCATATTCCCGGCCGTAAACATCCTCATCCCATTTCATGCTGGTCTTGAGCGCCGCCATGGCATGCGCCGTTTTGGGGATGTCGCGCTCCGCCACCCAAATGGCGAGATCAACCGTGCGCCCCGACCGGGTTGTGAAGCTGTCGTGATTGGCCTCCAGATCGCCCGCAACCAGGGCAAACAAATAACATGGCTTGGGGAACGGGTCGCTCCATTCCGCCCAATGCCGCCCGTTGGGGAGCTTTCCTTTCCCGGTCGGATCGCCGTTGCAGAGCAGCACCGGAAATTCCCCCCTCACCGCCTCCATCCGCACCTGATAGCGACTGAGAACATCGGGACGGTCGGGGAAGAAGGTGATCCGGCGGAATCCTTCCGCCTCGCACTGGGTGCACAGCAGACCGCTCGAGGCATAGAGCCCCATCAACTTGGTGTTTGAGGCTGGATTCAGTTCGACTTCGGTTTCGATCCTGTGCGCCCGCCCGTCGAGCGGAATGACAAGCGCGCCATCCTCCATCGTCCAGTTCGAGGTTTCCTCACCGTCAATGCGGACGACCAGCGGGGTTAGTTCGTCGCCATCGAGGCGCAAGGCGCGATCATGCTTGCCATTGCGCTCGACAGACAGGGTGGCACGCACTCGCGTCCGGCTGGCGGCAAGGTCGAAATCGAGGCGGACCTCGGGCACGAGCCAGTCAGGCGGAAGATAATCGCCGCGGCGGATGACGGGAGGGGCCGAGGGCGCGTTCTGGACGTCAAGCATGAGTCGGAGCCTAAGCTCCCGACCGGGGTTGATCAATCCGCATCCCGGTGTATTGTCACTATATAACAGTTGGGAGCAATTTTATGTCCGGCATTGGATTGGCCTTCACCCTGGCCGCATCCTTCGATCCTGAAGCGGCCACCCAAGCCTATCTGGCGACCCTCAAAGGGGCGGCAAGGGCCAAGTCGGACGCCTATTTCGAGGGCGGATACTGGTT
>CXWL01104959.1_pt1 | contig 80390 bp, 77 predicted proteins | sample 590931 | NCBI WGS metagenome assembly CXWL01 (sample SAMEA3498368, study PRJEB10139) | groundwater metagenome | biome: water well; material: biofilm material | place: Germany | collected 2015-04-27
CAGACTCAAACCCCGTTGGATTCACGCTCTCCCGCTCAGACTCAAACCCCATTGGACAACGCTCATGGTTGCGGCAAACCCCATTCTGGTTTATCCTGCGCGCCCTTCCGGAGAGGTGGATGAGCGGTTTAAGTCGCACGCCTGGAAAGCGTGTGTGGGATAACATCCCACCGCGGGTTCGAATCCCGCCCTCTCCGCCAGTTATTGAATAAAAGCCCGTATAGCTCAATGCGTTACGGGCTTTTTATTTATAATAATCACACGCCAATTTTATTGATTATCGGGCACTTGCCTGTGGATAATTTTAAAAACTCCTCTGTCAGTGTCCCCGTTTTGTCCCCGAATGTCCCGCTGCATCACCACGCAACTGTCCCCGTTTTGTCTCTGAATTGACGTAAGCAATCCCGACTCTCAATTTTTAGTCTACCAATACGGACTGCAAAATGATTGTTTGTACCGCGTTCGCGGTGGATACGTGGCTAATTTAGTTCCAGTCCGTAGCCTATCTGCCAGCACGATTAGGCAAATCCATCGCTTTGCGTAACTCGGATTTTTTGGGACGACCGACCCGTCTTGGTGGCGGATCAGCTTGAAGTGTTGGAGTCGATGATGCTACAGGAATTGATTTGGGGCGTCGCCGGTCAATGAATTCAGCAATATCAGAGATACAGACATACCGGCGACCGCCAATCTCAATAGTTGGGAGCAGTTCTTTTCCTTCGGCTCTAAGGTTTCTTAGAGTCTTTACCGAGATCCCACCAACAATCTCACCTGCCTGCTTTTCTGGCACCACCGCCATTCCTCCGGCAGCAGCGCGAACCACGTCAAAGGTATTCATCTCTATGAAGCCCACGATTCAGATACATCAATCCCAAATCTCGTTTCAGATACGGAATGACTTGTGTCTTGAAAACGGCCTATCGAAAGATATAGGCCATTCAGGAATCATAGGGATGTCACAAAATTATTCGGAGCTGAAATGTGCACTCGGAGGACGCATTTCAACCTCTTGTTTTTTGCGTGGCGGTACGATGAACAACCATGATTGCGAAAGAATCGGATGCACGCCACTGAACAGCAAGATAGCCTCGTCCTTCTGACTAGCCGGCACAGCGGATTGCTGCTCCCTCTCGCTGCGGCGGCACAGGAAATCGGCATCAACCCCAGAACTGCTCACAACCAGATCAGCAAAGGTGTCTTCCCGATACCCACCATACTTCGAGACCGTCGCCGGTATGTTCATATCAACGAACTGGCCAGCTACCTTGATGGCCTTCGCCAGCAAGCCGATTAGGCCATATCCTTTTCCAGAAACGCATCCCCTCAAAGGGGTTGACGGAGTGGTAACGCCATCATCGAGATCGAGCGCATCGTCCCGTATTTTCATATACTGACGACAAACCAGCGGAGAAACCATGAACAACCTCGCCCCGTGCCCGTTCTGCGGTAGCCAGCACACCAAATCTCATGAAGTGGACATCAACGGATGGATGGTGGAGTGTATGGGGTGCCGTGCGACGGGGCCTATTGGTCAAACAGAGGCATTGTCTGCTGCGGCCTGGAATAAGCGCTTTGTGGAATCTCAACCCGCTTCCTAACGCACGCCCCGCTTCAAAGCTTTATATCATTTCCCTGCGGCAAGGATAACGCGCTCACGCAACTCCTTGCCCGTTTTGAAATGCGGCATATATTTGGCCGGCACTTTCACCTTTTCACCGGTCTTGGGATTTCGCCCCAGACGTGGGGGCCGGAAATTCAGACCAAAACTACCGAAGCACCGAATCTCGATACGCCCTCCATGTGACAGCGCCTCGGACATGGCATCCAGAATCACTTTAACGGCAAGGTCAGCATCCTTGGCGAGTAGTTGCGGATGCAGTTCGGCTAAACGATTGATGAGATCGGACCGGTTCATGCTTCAGCCCTAATGTAAGATTGTCGGTAGTTCATCGTCTTCTCTCTTTGGCAGCAGATGCATAAATCTACCTTGAGCTTCCGTGAAATAGCGAAACTCGACTACCCCAATTGTCCGTTTCTTCTTGGAAATTCCCTTGGGCTTTATCTGCTGCTGCGCGACCCACACACCACGTCGTGTTTCCAGTGCGAGGGAACATACATCTATCGCGTATGGTGATGCGCCGATACTTCCGTATTTTTCGAGGATCGCGTTCATCTGCGGTATTTTGTCTGGCCGAAGCGACCATGCTTCCATGATCGTGAACACGAAATCAGCATCCAATGCCAACGCCGCTGACTGGATGGTTCGCGCAGACTGGTCTTTGTCCTCGCCGCTGCCTGGCTGAATCATCACCGGAATGATTTGTTTGGTAGTCAGGTTGCCGACAAAGGCGATGGCCTGAAGTTTTTCGCCAGCTTCCAGAAAGCCCCGCGCTTTGTCGATCAGCGAACTGATAATGTCCATGTACGCTTGCGGTGGTGTGCTAACGGGTGCCTCAATCATTTTTTCCTCAATATTTGCCACCGGTCTTGCAAACCGGGGAATGTGCGGTGATGTTCGTTGAGAGCCAGCGTCTTGGCGTCGAGACGCTCGAAATCGGCGCTGAGCACGTCGAAAAACTCATCGGTCGCCGTGCTGCCGCCTTTTTCTTCGCCTTCGAGAATCATAACCTGACCGGAGCGCATTGCGTGAGCGACCTGTTCGCCGAACGGCGTGTTGAGGTTCGGCCAGACCAGCAGCACCACATCGAAACTGCCTGGGAGCAGTGCAACTGCGTCGCCGTGGTGATCAAGGCGAAACACGGATCGCATTGGATAACCGCGCTTCGTGTCACGTATTTGCCGATAGTCCGTCCAGTCGGCTGCGGTGATTGCTATTCCCTGTTGCGCAAGTTGGTCGGCAAGCCAGCCGGAACCACTACCGGCTTCGAGCACCTTTTTACCTTTACACATGGCAGCCAGGGTGAAAATGCATTCTGCCGTAAATAGGCAGAAACCGAACTCCTGGTTGTAGCGCTTGCGTTGGTGGTATGACACATCGAACTGTTCTGGCTGATCCAACAGGTCAGCAGAAAAATATGATGCGGCAGGCAAGCCGGGTAGCAATGGCCCTGCCTGTTCAGCAGCTTCAAGCTCGGCTTGGATACCGGGGTGTGTCAATTGCCGGTCGTGCCCTTGGCAATCTCATACTCGCGCTGCAACCCGGAGCCGCAATCCACTTTTGGGGCGAATAGCGCCATACCAACGTGCATGTAGCAAAGGAGTTGCAGGCCAGAAAAATCCCCGTCGAGGTTCGTAAGCGAATAACGCTTCGATGGGTTGTTGATTTCCAGCCCGGTCTCACCCAGCCGCGCGATCTCCATGGCCACACGCCCGACTTGCTCACGCGGAATCTCGGCGAACCGCTTCATGGCGCCAATCATGTACTCAACCGCATCCGGGCGATACCCGTCATTCACGACCTTGCGGAGATCAGCCTGACCTGCCCGATTCAAAATCAGCTTGGCATCTTCAGCGAACTGCGAATCTGGAAAACGCTTCACCACATCTTTGTAGACCTTCAGCGCTTCCTTTTGGTGCGTATCTATCGAGTCGAGGCAGCGCGCAAACCCCATCAACACACCCGGATTATCTGGTGCCAGCGAAGCGGCTTGGCGGAAATACGGCAACGCCTCCGCGTACTTCCCAGCCCGAGCCAGGGTCGCTGCGAGGTTCTGCTTGACGAGGGCATTGTTGGGCTGGATTTTCGCTGCCGTCTTGAGCACGACTTCTGCCTCGTCGTAGCGCTCAAGTTTGGAGAGCGAAACGCCGATGGCGATGGCCGCGTTGTCGTAGCTCGGATCAAGGTTGAGGCACTTGTTCAACGGTGCCAGTGATTCCTCGACGCGACCAAGCTCCGACAGGGCTACACCGTAGTTGAAGCAGATATCGGGATCATCGAGCATGCCAAACATGGCTTCCAGCCCCGGCAAAGCGTCTTCGATATAGCCGTGATGGAGTAGTCCCATCAGGTAAGTTTTTGGCTCAATTCCCTGCTGTGGCACCGCAACAACGCGCACCATTCCGTCACTCACGACCACCGCCGCAGTCCAGCCCTTTGCCGCATACTGCATGGCGTACTGCATGATGACCGCTTGCTCAAACCCCGGATCGGTGCTTGGCGGCAGGTCGGCCAAATCAAGGGATGTAAGGGAGCGTTGAAAAATCTCTGGTGCTTGCTTATGCATATACGATAACTTTCAGTAGTGCGGGGTACGCCAATGGAACCATAAACACAACTTTTTCAGGGGATGGAGGCCGCATCGGTAGCGGAACCTGCCAGCCGATTTCCAAATGGCACCTGACATGTATCGGTTAGATGATTAAATCTGGAAATCTGGGACAACCGCTCCACTACTGACGGATCAAAATTCCGCTTTACAAGTAGCGCAGCGATTGTAGTCTGCTGGAATGAGTTTACTTCTTCTTGGCTTTGCCCTTGCTGGCAACCGCCTGCTTGAAGGTGGCACCGGCAGAAAACTTGGGCACCGTCGTCGCTGCGATCTTGAGTTTTTCGCCGGTTCTCGGGTTCTTGCCCTCGCGAGCCGCGCGCGCTGCCGACTTGAATGTGCCGAAGCCAACCAAGGCTACCGAATCTCCCTTGGCAACAGCCGTCACAATCTCGTTAACCAGAACATCCAAGGCACGGCCAGCGGCGGCCTTGGATAAATCAGCTTTGGTAGCCAGCGCTTCGATCAGTTCGGATTTATTCATTGAGTTACTCCCTATGTTGGTTGTTATGAAAGATTAATTTTATCTCATTTTTGAATGGGTTGATTGCGCGAAAGCGCTCGTGATGCTGCATCGAGGTCGATCCCTTCAGTCGGCGGCTGCCCATTTCGGCATAAGTTGAGTTCGTAGCGAACTGCAAACGGAATCAATTTTCCGTCCTGGGTCGGCACCGCATCCTGCATCAAGGTCGCTTGCAGGCGAGCACACCCCGCTTCGGCAAATTTCTTCACCGTCCTGACCTGAACCATCACGGGTGCAGAGGAATGTGTCTGTGCCTTGAAAAATTCGGCCGTTGGCCCACTCAACTCTCCGTCGGACTGGCCATTGTGTGCATCAATCGCCGCGATCAGATGCTGTTTCAAATCAGCCGCAAGAATATCCTTGCTCGCGAGAAGCGCGAAAAAGCAGATAGCCATCGTGAGTGTTTTCGTAGGTCGGTTCATTGGTTGTAGTAGCTATTGACGCGTTGCTGGACGGTGCTCTGGACGTTCTGCCCGAAAGACGAAGCACTTGGTACATTCACACTGGCGGAGATTTCCTGGACGAACTCGCTCATGTCGATGCGAGAAAAATCAAGCTGCTCAAACTCAGTCGTGGTGAATCCAGAGCAGTCTGGCCCCTCGGCACTGCCCCATCCTTTGCCCACCTGCCCCCTGCCCTGTTCATTGATGATCCGTGCCAGGCGGGAGTTGAAGCAGCAATACGATTCTGTCTGCTCGATACAGGTTTTAATAATTGGCACACGCGCAGAGCAGAATGACCCGACATGAACGCATAGGTTGGCGTCCCTGTGCATCGCCAGAAGCTGCTCGGATTGCTCGCACGACAGAAGCTCCGAAATCAATTGAATTGCCACTGCTGCCGCCAGAGAATAGGGATCAAAATACAAATTGAAGCTACCCAGCGATCCGAGTGAATATACGGGGCCACCGAGCAGGCCGCTGGTCACCGTTCCTGTGGAAAATGTCATTCCATAAAAGCTGAACGACGGCTGAAAATCTGTAGGTGTAAAAAGCACTTCCGACGAAATCATTGCCTGTGCGCCAGCTTCGATATAGCCGGAGTACTGGGGGTACATGAAGTCGAACATGTATTTGCTGCCCGCATTGATCGCCATCTGACCGCCGGCAAAAGCACCCTGGATGACCGTCGACATCAGCACATTGTTACTCCTGGCCACACCGCCCCCGCCCTTCTTGCAGCAGTTCACCAAGCCAAAGAGCTTCTTGCGGCACTGCTCCCCCACGCCTGTGAACAGTCGTTGATCCGCACCATAAACGCCTGCCTCGCGTGCCGCCTCCATTGATGCCATCGCTTTCCCGAAATTCTGATCGGCAGGGTTGCTGGTATCGAAGCACCCGATTCCACCTTGGCAAAACGATCGCTGATCGCAAACCGTGCGCTGGGTCTGTGATGCCGGGGACGTCTGGCATGAATAGGTTCTTTCACTCATGTCACACGCCCCGGAATCCAACTGGTCAATACATTGAGATGAGACCTGCGTACAACCCCGATCAATCAACTCCTGGCAGTCGTTGGTCAGCGTCGTGCTAGCACAGGTGTAATCCTCAGAGCGAGCCCAGCAGGAATCCCCCGAACTTTGTGCACCGGCCGACAGTGGGGATAAGGTGGTCAAGCATACCTGTAGGCCGTTGATCGTTTTACATGGTGTGCTATCGGTGCAAGTCGTCGCGGCATGGACGCAATTGGTGCTTTGCGCGAATGAGCTGCACTGGCTGGTATCCAGTGTGTTCGACGTGATGGTGTAGGACGTATTGAGCTCAACCACCGTCGGGGTGCTCGTCGAGGCCGTGACGTTGGTGCATTGATACTGTCGGGTGTATTGGTTGCATGACCCGTCGAATGCCGTGCTGTCGCATGTCGAACTGACCAATGCACACCCTTGTGTGGCTTTGATGGCGGCACAATAGTCGATATGATTCTCGGCAATGCAGGAATAGTCATCCTGATATTGCCAGCATGTCGCCGTGGAGTTAAGCCCGCCCACCGGCGGTGTCACACCGGCTAGACACACCGTCGCTCCGCTGGGATCAACCTTGCATGGTGTCGAGTCGACACAAGTATGCGCCGCCAGACGGCATAGGGAATTTTGGTCATAGCTGCTGCACTGGCTGGTGTTCATGGTGTCCGTTGCCAGCGTATAGGTGTTATCGAGGCTAACTGTATTGGCGGGAGCTCCCTGACTGGAGCCACACCGAAATGTCTTCGTGTAAGTATTGCAGGTGTCATTGAAGGCGGTATCGCTGCAAGTTGAACTGACCTGCGCGCAACCAGCCGCCGTCAGAGCTGAACAGTAATCAATCGAATCGGGTTTGATGCAGGTGTAGTTATCCTGGAACTCCCAACAGCCGCCTACGTTGGCCAATGTCACAACAACACCAGATATTGTCTTGCTTGCGGTGCTATCAACGCAGGTCGAGCTTTCCAGTCGACAATCCCCGGCGACCGCTTGGCCCACAGATGTCATGAGTAGCAGCGCTGCAAACGTCAGTACCCTCATTACTGTGCCCGCTGTTGCAGAGTGGCGCACTCATTGGAAGTCCAACTGCTGACAGTTTTCGACATCGGCAATTGGAGTGGCGCACCGGTTCCAGTTCCGCCGGAGGAATTGCACCCGGAACTGACGTTGCGCATCGACGGCGTGCAGGTAGTCGAGTTGCAGCTGACGCTGAAATATACGTAGAGATTGCAGCCGAACCCGAGGTTACTGACGTAGTGGTCGGTGACCGACTGCCCAGGAGCCACCGGAACCGGAAACTGGCCGTAGCTCCCATTCCATGGATAGCCAATCCAGTTGTAGTCGTAGCGATTCACGCCGTCGTAGGATCGGTAAGGCTCCACCACATACGACCGGCCATCGTTTCCGCAGAAGATGTTCATGGCCATGTACGGGTCTACGCACCAACTGCAATCCATAAACGCTGCCCGGCCCAGCCAAGCGCCGGGCGTGCATTGTCCAAATCCGACTGTGGCCGACACGCCACGCCGACAGCTCAATGTTTCATATCCCTGCACCGTCTGGTTGCATTGATAGTTGTAGCTGGTGTTCACCGCGATCTGCTGGTCGATGTAGCAGGTGGCATCACTGAGCGTTTGCATCTGCTCGACACATTGGTACAGGTGATGTTGATCGACGGCGATCTGACGGTCGGTTGAACATAAATTACTGGTCACGGGCCGGTACTCGGTACAGACTTCTGTCGAAAATGTGGCCGGCGTGGTCTCCGTCACCACACGGCATTGCTCCGTACTCGACCCGATATTGACGCCAGTAACCTGCAAGGTTGGGTTGCTGGCGATGGAATTGGCATAACTGATCAGCGGATCGGTGGCACGGTCAATCGAGAAGGCAGGCCGCACGCTCGGGTTGCGTGCCACAAAGTTCACCGCATCGCACTCCTGTCGCCGATAGGCGTCGGCATCCGGCACCTGGCTGGCGCAGTCCGTAACCTTGGTGACACCGGGTCCAGATAGCTGCCCCTGCCCTCCTTGGAACAACTGGGTTTGCGTGGCGCTCTGCCCATACCCTGGAACCATGGACACGGCATTCCCGCTACCGATGCCCTGAAAGGCACCACTGATTGAGCCTGATCCAAGCGCGCTGCCCTCGGTGAATGCCGTACCTGAGTCATAGCCCTGCGCTACCGCATTGGTAGCAGTCGCCATGAAAACCATGCACCAGACAAAAAGGTACCTCACGGACGATATCCAGCCAATCTTGCGGAATAGCGTCTTGCCGCTTCTGCCCAAGTCGGTGCTTGGCGCTCAATAAGATCAAGGGCGTAGTCCTGACCAACGTCGCCATCAACCTTGATATAACTTGCCGGAGCAGCGCATCCGTCCTCGCCGATCTTGGTCGCTTGCCCGGACCGTGCAATTACCAGTGCCGGTACTTGAGCCACCTTGAACTGTTTGAAGGCTGGGGGATGGATGATGGCCGTGACATTTCTCTTCCCGACCAGTGCGGCCAACTCCTCCCCCATTAGGCTCAGGGAGTTGCCTTTGAGACCTCGAAGCACGAGGACGGCGCCCGACTTCTCTGACTGTGCGACGATTCGCTCAAGCGCTTCCTTCGGCATCGAAAACGAGACGAAGACCATCAACTCGGGGATGTCAGATTGCATTGCTACCCTGGGCGGAGACGCATGATGATAGGACTCTGCGATCTGGGAGATGTCCGGACTCTTGGCTACTGGCTTCGGTAATGCGTCAGTTTTTGGCACAGACAACGGATTCGCTACTCTTGCCGGCCCCATTCCCTTTAGAGCTTCCTCCATGCGTTGCCGCGCCACGCGCATGTCGCCGTCGCTTGGCAGCACAGCCTGCGCCCATGCAGCGCTCGACAAGAAACACGCCGCGATGAGTACGCCACATCGATATTGATTCATGGTTTCAAAACGCTCCCTGACAGCAGTTGCGCTTCCGGAAAACCATGTAGGCGAAGTCTTCCCCTTCAAAAGGATATTCCTTGCCCGCTCCCCACAGTACCGTTGATCGCCCCAGCGGCTGGCAGCATTTACCAGCGATCTGCGCCGTCTGCGGGATTGGGTACAGCATCTGATACTTGTAGCCGGTCTTGTCCATGATCGGCTGCGGGTAGTAGCCACAGAGCCCATCCTCGCCGGATGCCGCCCACATCAACCCCTCACGATGCATCTTCGCAATCAGGCGGGTCATTTCCAAACTGGATGCCTGGACGCCGCCAATATGCGCCTGCACGTTTCCGTTAAGTGGATAAAGGCTTCCTTGGCATCCCGCACACCAGAACAACGTGTTCAGTGGAAACCCTGCTGTTGCCGCGACACAATCCGCAGCACAGGCGGCACGGGCCGGCAGATTGCCGAACAGAGCGACATCGGGATTGAAAATGAACGTCAGCTCATCGTCGTGCCACATTGGATCGAGCTCGGTGAGGTAGGCCACGTCGAAGGAACTCTGCTCCAGACAGGCATTGTCGAAGATGGCTTCCAACCAGAAGATGATCGGATCGACATACCAATGCACCTGATAGAAGGACGAGGTGGAGGTGCTGTCCTGGCTGAAACGCGAACCTCGCGGCGCATCAAACCCTGGATTCAGCTCAATGCCACCGAGACTGGTCATGCAAAACGGACGACGCACGACATCCACGCGACGAACCGGCTCCCAGAAGCTCACCTTGAACCCCACCCGCAATTGCGACTGGCACATGCAAACGGGGGAGCCGCCAGGATTGGGCGTGTCTTCCTGCCCCATGGATACCAAGTCAAGGCCGCCAAACCTAATCGGGAGCATGCAACTCCAGCAGATATCCGTGATCGGGTTCGCAAACCGGCCAGTACAGGTCGCGGTTGCAGAGGCTGGCGTTGATGCCCCCCCGGCGGCGATGGCGAGCATGAGGAGGAGCGCGAATTCACGGAAGGACTTCATCGACCCTTAACCTCTTCCCGTCCTGAGTCACGACGGCTGGCATCTGACGAATGCCCAAGCGGCGAACCAGCGTTCCACCCTGATCGTAGAAAACCTGGCGCTTCCAGTCGCGCATGAGATTCAAGGGTTCACCGGCAACCATAATCGGCTTTACTGCTCGATCCTGATTCCACAACAGTTGTTTGGCAAAGGAGACCTGCCGTCGATCCCTGCCATCAAAGAAGACGAGCTTTTCGCGAAGAGATGTGTGATCCAGTGGATTTACCTTCTGTCCACGAGCGAACAGAAGCCCCCCATTGGCACCGCGGATGTCCCGATCCAGCGTCCATGTTGGGTCGATAAAATAAGTGCGCTTAGCAGCTGTCGTCTTAAGACCTGGGACAGGTTTGGGCTTCTCGACTGCACCAATGACATGATCGCGGTATTCGGCTTGCTTCCTGGCAAGCTCACCGCTTTTCTCCATCTGATTGAGGCGCGACTGGATGACTTCCAGCAGATCCGGCTCGGCAATATCGTAGGTCGGCCCGACGACACCGAGTTCTTCAGCGTGTGCGATAGGTGCCAGGCTGAAAAGCAGCATGGCAAAGAGATGGGGGCGAATCAACATGAGGTCGATTCTGGGCGCGAGGTAGCGGCAATGGTTTTTGAAATGCGCATTTTTAGGGCGCATTTCGATGCCGCAAGCCACATCAGATTCGCAGATGTGCCTTCAATGCTCAACGGGATAAGGTGCCGCTATCGCTTAATTGCGGTGAGTTGGCCTTGGAGGAGAACACCGCTCAAGCATGCGCTTCCATCCATTCCTGGCGGCAACGGCCTCTCGAAGAATATCGACATATTCAGCCCCCTCAACACGCTCATCCGGCGGCATTGGCCCTTCGGCAAGTTCTGACAGAAGTCTGCTGCGCGCTGAGCGGGTTTCGCCAAGCTCCAGAATGCGGCTATAGGCTTCGCAGGCATAGGCGAATGTTTCGCGTTTGGCGTAATCAATCTCATGCAGCCATTCACGACGACGGGTTGCGGGCAGTCCGATCGTCTCACGTTTGCAATTGTGGAAAATATGAGCCGCTTCGTGAACCACGTAATCCTCGAACGGATTGTTGTTGCTGAAATACTTCATGGACACGTAGCAGGTCGTCTCTTCGCTCAAACCGACAATATCTGGGGCGCTGTCTGTAAGCGGCTTTGCATCCAAACTTGCGAGATAAATGTTCGCCAGTTTCCACGCCGTACTGAGCCACCGCGCTTTTTCGAGAACTGTGTTTATGGCTGCTGGTGTAAGAATGACGACCGAGCGCTCAAGCATGTCGAGGACGACCGATTGCTCACCCTGTGGAAACAGCCCTCGCACCATAGGTGTAAATTTCTCGCGGGCAAATATGTCCACATCGGCATCCTCTTGGTATAAGGGCGAGACTGCATGCCCTGTCCGCTTCCGAACCGCCGAAATGAGCGCACCTTTCATTGCAGTACTCCCGTTTCTCGCTCGATCCACGAACGTACCACCGGGCCACACCTCGAATAAGTTGTCGTGGTTGCCGCTTGAAAGAAAGCGATCAACCTCTGTTCGTTGCAATGCATTCATCGTTCTGGTGCCGAGTCAGTTGCCGGCATGGCTGGTATTCGATAGCAATGTGATCTTTTTCGGGTTTGAGATATAAACGCGTCGGGAACAACGCCACCCAGTTGCATTATTTTCACCCGCTTCAACTTGAGTCGCTCTATCAGCAATGGTTCGGCCTTCCGTGATGGTATCCAGATAAAGTCGCCATCCTGTTCCGATGTCAGGATGCCTTCTCTCACTCCGTCCCTCAAGGTGGCAATGATACTTTGTATCGCTTCAAGTCGCGTATCTTCGCCCGCCATCTCGATCCCGCCCTGCTTTGTCGGCTGCTGCTGGCTGGAAACACTGGATTGCGTCGGTGAGGCAGCCGGTTCTGATTGGGCGCCCCCAATTTCCATAAGTTGCCTCACTACCGGTTGAAGCCGAACAACCTTCCATTTTTCACCGCTCTCAATCTCTATCTCCACAACCTTGCGGAAAGGCGACAGCGGATCAAGAACCAGCCAGTTCCGGCGCGACAGTTCATTGAGAATGGCTTTGCTCTCCAGCCCATAGCCATTTAGCGCATCAGGCCACTTGAGGCAAAGAACTCCGGAAGAATCGACGTGGATCAAACTCCCGGATGATTTCTTACCGGACTGAATGTCATCGGCAAGCGATCTCAGTGCTTCGCCGACCGGGCCATCGAGTTGATCTATCTGAATCAGCTTGGCGGTCTCCGCCATTTCTGGCTTATCGGGAACCTGGCTGAAAGCTGGCGAGGTTGGCGGCTCAGTTACAGCCGGCAATTGGGGTTCAGGAATATTGGGCTGCTCCTTTAACTGCTTCTCTTGGTCAAAAACCTTTCCTTGAACTGATGGCGGCGCAGGATCAATAACCAGGGTCGTATCGCGCAACCTGATAGCGGTCAGTCTGATGTTGGGTATCTTCTCGGCCAATACAGCGGGAGCGATCACCCAATAGCGACTCCCTTCAACTTGATCTTCCCTGATGTTCGCCAGCTTCCGATCAATGAGCATATCCAGAATGCTGTTGGGGGTTCTCGGCAGCCCCGGTATTTTTTCCTGATTGATGACGGCGGCGATTTCTTCACCGGCGATTGGCCAGATCAAATAGAGATGCCCATCCATGTGCCAGAGACGTGAGCCGGGTTCGTTGATCCTCCAACTTCCATCCCTGACAAGCCTGCGCATGATGTCCAGCAGAAAGCGTTCCACCGGAAGGCCGATCTCGTAACCGGTAAACGCGACGCCAAGGCTGCGCAAATCCCGCTCGACACTGGCCTGATCTGATCGAATAACCAGATCGTGAATCGGATTCTCCGCGCTGGGATGGCCATTGATCGTTTCCATCATCCAGGGCACGAACTCCGCATCCCCTTCAGCAATCCAGGCAAGACCTGCCTGACTGATGATGCGTTCGGCAAACAACGAGGAAACAGTCGTATGCTTTTTGCCACGATTTTCGCGCCAATGCAGGAAGTAACGATCCACGCCATGCCTGTTTGCCCAAGAGTACAGGTCTTCCACAAATGGGTTCCAGACCTTGGATCCATCTCTGCTGCTGACAACAAGATCAGTCACAGGCTTTCCCACATCGTGGCAAAGCGCGGCAAGAAATACAGCAAGATGCCAGCGCGGTTCTAGTTCACGTCGTCTACGGGGTGTCTGCTCTCCTGGCAATAACACTCGATCACCCGACTGGAGTGACCACAGTGCAACCTCTGCCGCATGGCGAAGCAGCCCACCTGCCCCCCTGTGATGATGAGTTTGGCTTGCCGGCAAGAGATGCGCGTAGGAGGCAAACCGGCGCAAAGACTCAAGATAGAACCGCTCGAAAATATCGGGGGATGCAAGCCCGGCTTCGCGAATTTGATCAATTAACTCCCGCTGCGTCTCGATGAGTTTTGCCGGGTCTGTTGCAGGCAGCCCTTTCATAAACGGCGGGTAGCGCGGAATCTCCTCGTCGATCTCCGCAAGCCTGTGTGCGCCCACGGCAGGCATCACGACAGGCTCCTGATCTTCACCGTCAAGACGAATCGCCTTCCTGATGAAACTTAACAAAGTCCATCTCCCTCTTCGCCAACCTCTAATCGCGTTCTGCCCAGGCCGCACCGAATCTCGGGTACAACACGAAGCCGCTGCCGTGCCCAATCAGGATCAATATCCAAAAAGCCACAGACCGAGTTGAAAGAATTAACCCCATTGGAAATGCCATGAAAGGGCATGCCCGTTTCCCTCTCCCGGAGGGCGATGGGGACAAGGTCTCGCTTCGCGAATTCAACGTTAAATATCCACACCAAGGCTTCGCGCTGTATTCCGCCAATATTTCTTCCCGGTTTCTCGACTGATCTCACGTTGCCCTTCGCGTCTTCGATCGCCTGATGAAGGACGGCAATCCAGAGCCGCCGCAACCTTTGAATGACCTCCATTGAGGCGCCTTCGTTACCTATAACAACAAATCCAATGCGCCACACGTCAGAAAATCCGATGCGCTTTCCCGACAATCTGATTCCTGCCAACCCAGCCAGTAAGCTGATACCGTGAATCAAGGCTATCGGGATGGGAGCCGGCCACATAGTAGTGCCCATCTGGAATCTTCCCGCGCGGGCCAATATCCAGAGGCTCACCGGTTCTGGCATGGTCTTTCGCGCGCCCGACCGGAGCGCCGTCCACGAAGAATTCTCTCCCCTGCGCTGATACAACCGAGCCTGGCAACCCGACCAGCTTTTTGACGAAAACGCACCCGTGGGGATAAGGCCAGTTAGCCTCCCATCTGAACGCAACCAACTCGCCGCGTTGCGGCATAACATCTTTTTCAATCAGGAAAACGGTTCCAGGAAGGCTTTCAGTGAGATTCAAAGCAACGAGATAGGCACGGCCAAATGCCAAGTAGGCCGCCATGAGCCAAAGGACAACAGGGAACCAGCATCCAGACGGTTTTAGGAAACGAATATTCATGACAGCACTGTATCGGCGCTACCGGCGATGCGATTTTTGAAATGCGCCCAGCAAAGACACATTTCGAGCGCTCAAGACTCAAGAAGGAGGCAACCTGCCAATAGCCCACCGCATGCTTGCAGTTTTGAAGATCTGTGCAAAACTGGTCTTAAAACTTACTGGAGACACCCATGACTATCGCAGCAGCAACTGAATCGGGCGGTCTACTTGGCGCGCTACCGCTATTCGCTTTGCTTCTGGTCGGCGTGGCCTTATTCCGCTGGATTCGCAAATCCAAATCCATGACAGAACCGAAGCTCGATAAACTTGAACGTGAACTCGACTTGATCAGAAGTCAGATACTACTGGTCACAACGGACGACTTGCCTGGCATCAGGATCGCCAAGACGCTTGGCTATATTGAAGCGCTTTCGCCGACAGAGGCGGCGTCAGACTGGGAATACCGTCTCGCTGAAAAGGATGCGCTGCTCAGGTTGGCCAAAAAGGCGCGTGACATCGGTGCCAATGCAGTTGTCGGCATCAGGAAGACAAACTCCCATTACGATCAGGCGGGGTCGCAGTGGCGGGTATCGAGGGTAACGTATTGTGGGACGGCGGTTATCAGTGAAAAATGAATGCGCCTTGGGTACACACTTGGAGTTAAATGGACTAAACGTAACGAAACCACATTGCAGAAAGCAGCACTTGGCATCCGGCTCGATTCTCTCTGAAACAAACGTTCAGATTAAGTCTGCAAGGCCGGGTAAAATCGATTACAAAGAGTCACCCCACCCGTGAATATGGATATGCATTCCGAATATATACATTTAAAAATTGACCCTTTGAAGGTGCTTGCATCAGTTGTTCAAACAGCGGCGAACTTACATTGTAATACTGATAGATAGTTCCATTCGAGAACTCTATCTCCAATGTCTGGGTAGCATCATCGTAGCCGACAGATGCTAAATTTGACGATGGTACTGTATCTCGGATCATTTCTTACCGCCTTTCTCATCTGGAGTGTCTGTTACTGGTTCACGAAGAATATTGGTCTCTACTACGACTGCGGTTGTCCGCTGCGAGCGCCAAGATGCAACCACACGGTCATAACCTTCAGCGACCCGGCGTTTAGACCAAGCTTCAGTGACCTTTGGGTCAGCGCTTCGAGGTTGATGTGCTTCAGTTGGCATAGTAACTCTACAGCGAATTGGCAATCGCGCAGCTTCGCCAGTAATGATAGCTTCACCTGTTCTCAACACCGGCAATAGCTCCATCAAACCAGCTAAGTTGTCTGGGAGCGTACCCTTTACACGCGCTCTATCGGTAGGATTGGAAAGCCTGAGAGCGATGATCGTCCCGCACTGAGATAGCACCGTTTCGTCGACCTCTGAGGGGCGCTGTGAAACCACCATCGCACCAATACCGTATTTTCGCCCCTCTTTTGCAATCCGCTTCACCACGTTTGCCGCTGTGCCGTCGCTTTCAGAGCTAAGGTAACGATGAGCTTCTTCCATAACAACAAGCAACGGGCGCAATTTACCGCCTTCCGTTTTTTCTCGACTCCAGAATAACGCCTCATAGACTATGCGGAGGATTGACCCGATCAGCCTTACCAAAACACCGCTCGGCACCCCGGATAGATCAAGGATAGTTAATTGGCGATCATGCCCCAGCCATCCTTCAAGGAGTTTGTCCAAGTCAGCATCAACATCACCATCTAGGTTCGGCTCCCAAGGTCCAGGGTGAAGGATAAAATCATAGCGGCGATCTAGCAATCGTGAACGCAGAAGGTTTAACTGTCTCCTGATACCTTTCGCGGCTTGGTTGATGAAAGGGCCAGCATTGCCCATTGCGTGAGGTGTATAGCGTGGGGGTGTGAGCGTCTCTGAATCGCCAACCGTTTCAAGTGCAGGCTGGTCACGTAGTGGTCCTACATAGGTGGTTGTCTCGAAGTCAATAAGGTCGTACCAAAGCTGCTTCAGGCTGAATGGAACTGGACTGTCAACTGTGAGCGAGTGCTGCTCAAGACCTGGGAGAGCGCTTCTCCTCAAGCGCGCCGCTTTCATTTCCTGAATCTTATCTGTAAAAGCAATTTCCTGATTATCGCTAAGGCCGCCGGCAACAAAGTCAAGCAGCTCGTCCGCCTCAAGAGCCCAGTACGGAACAAAAAGCGGCTGCTCTCCAGGCTGAGGTGTTGCGCTGAAGACGCGCGCAATGTCTCCAAGCGCAGAAGTATATTCGCCGTGGATGTCGAGCAAGAGAATTCGAGCGCCAGGCGAACCACCAACTGCGACATTTGGTCGGACTATGGATCGTAAGAGGCTTGCAACAGTGGTTGATTTACCAGAACCAGTGGAGCCGAGAATCGCAGAGTGCCGCGTAACGAGCGCATCAAGTGAAAGGCGCACTTCAATATTTTCGGCGCTCGATAATGTTCCGATCAGCACCTGATCATCTCCGCCGTAGCCATATATACGACGGAGATCTGTCTCGGTGACGATATGGACTCTATCATTGATATTTGGATGTTGGCTAAGACCACGCTCAAAACGGTTGCCTATAGCCTCACCCGCTAGTTCTACCAACATCCACCTGCCAGCATCTACATTGTCTGCGCTCAACATCTGCGGGGCGGCGGTGGCGCCAACTTCGCAGACTATGCCGTAAAGGTCTTGATAGCCTTGAGGGATACGTACGAAACTACCCACCTGCCCGACTCGGTATGTTTGTCCTTTGATGATTGCCAAGCCAGACGCAAGGGATTCGGCAAGCTTTACTCTAATTGAAGCTCCAGATACAGCACTGACATCACCAAGGTAGGTGGGATCATTTTCATTCATAAATTGGTTTCCGTGCTTGGAGCCGGTGTCACTAACGTTTCGGAAGATGCTTCGATTGTTCGTTTGAGATCGGTAGCCTGAGCCAAAGCGCAAAACCTAGCAAAGTGAGCGAAATCACCAAGCAGAAAAGACGGTGCCTCTGCTGCTTTTCTAGGGGCCCAGAAGCTTGCGCGGATATCCTCCCAATTTTTCGCCAATTCCCCTAGACGCCACTTCCCTGGTACGCCGTTAACAACGGCACCATCTGCCGCGTAAACAGTTAGATTTGGTCGGTCATAAGCCAATTGGCAGGCGGGGGCCTCTTCTTCCAGAGATTGATACTGGAAGGCGAATACGGCGGTGTTAGCATTCATGGCAAGAGCTTCATCCAAGACCGCACAAATGTGGGGATCACGGAAAGAGAAACCTGTAGCCAGCAGTAATGTGTCGGGCGTCAGTAAAAATCCCTTTAATCGCTCGAACAAGGCCGAATAGGGCTGCTTCTGTGTAAGGTCGTATTTCAAATGGTCAGGGTAGACTAACTGGGTTGCGTCTCTGCCTCGACCACGCACGACCGCGCCATCTTCCAATGCCCAGCCGATGGAGCCGTGCAATTTCCAGAGACGGGACCACCGTGCAGGGAGATCATCGCCAGCAACGGTGGCCGGATCAAAAAATGGCGCACTGCCTCCAGAAAATCCATCGAAATAAGGTTTGCGCGCACGTTCAAAAGCCTCTTCAAATAGCAGATCATAGTTGGTGGTGAATATCTCAACAGCATTAGACCTCAAGGTTCCGCTCACCCAAGCAACAAGTTCTGTATAGGCGCTGCGCCCCTTCGGCAAGTTAACACCAACAACCTTGCCAATTTCCCCACAGATGACTTTGCCCAGTTCGGCGTAAGCGGCACCATCAAGTTCATTTACAGTTGTCTCGCCTAGCGCTTGTTCAAGAAGGCGGATACGCGATAGAATTTTTTCAATATTCGCATGTACTCCAATATCCAATTGAATAGCTTTTGCGGCTGACGCTTGTTTACCTTCAAGGCTTGCAATCACGGCTTTCGTCAGTTCTTCAACGCCTGGTATGAGCGCCTTACCAGAATTGCTGAGCTTATTTTCGTCATCAACCCTGATTGCAAGAGGTGCGCCAGCACCAACAAGCAACCCTATACGTTTACGGCCTTGCGATAAAATTTGGCGCAAATCCGACATAAAACGATCTGGATTATGAAAAGTATCCAAGCTGTCGCTCCAACAGAATAAAAAAGATTTTAGTAAATTCGTTGCCGGTAGAATACACCATTGCAATCGCCTGCTCTGATCATCATGACGCCAAATCCTAATCGAGAATGGTATTCAAAGCTAAGCCAAGAGCGCGGAGCTACTTTCCGCTGTCCATTCGCGACCGTCGAGGCATGCCCGCGTTATTACCAAAGCTTGTCCCTCCTTGGCTCGGCTGGCAGTACCAAGATTCCTGATGTCGAAGACGAACGACTTCACAAGCATTGGAAATCAAGCGACCTTTGGCCACGAACTGATGAACAGACCACTGGTATTTTCGGCGAGTCCGGCAATCCGTCTATCTATTCGAACTTCTGCCCAGAGGTCACATTTGAACGGTTCGGCTACTTCGCATCGTCTTTGAATCGCTACGCTGACGAACTTGACTCTGGTCATGCGCATGAGCGCCTTGCGAGGGAAGGTGTTCCTCCGGATCATCCGAACTGGTCGTGGTCTTCGTGTGTACCGCAGCACTTCACCGACTGTTCCATCTACGCGGTGTTGGCACATCGCGATGCCGCACCGCCGCTGCAGAAGCCGGAACCGTGGTGGCGAAAGCATCTCGCTGAGATAGTCGCCGCAGTCGTAGTCGCCCTCGCTACTGCCATCATTACGAAGGTATTCGTATGACGTCCAACCCATCATTCGTTAGGGCCAAAATGCAACGGTGGAACTTACACCATACGTACGGTCTTGTGGAAAGGGCGTTCGGGCGTGGCCAAGTGGGTCTCGTCAAGCCCTGCTTGCAATCAGTCGTTGACCGCCAGCACTTCGCCTCATATCACTTTCAAGAGGCACAACGCCTCCTCAAGTGTTTCAAGCGCAAGCACCTGGCCGATAATAATCTTCTCCTTGCTCTTCATGGGGCGAGGAACCCTCCAGCAAGAGTCCCATTTGAAGTGTTAATGATCAAGGCCGGAGCGCACGCCACTGCCTGCGTTCAAGCGATTCACGCGATTTCGGACATTCTGGCAAGCGGTGTCTACTTCGCCACCGGCCTCAACTTGAGCGCGCAACCCCTCTCGGATCGAGACATTTCTATCAATTCGGTCACCACTCTAGTGCAGCGCACCCCAACGCTTGCAAACCTTGCAGATTCAGTTTCGCGGATTGCAGCAGGCCCGCAATATGAGCACCTTGCCGCTTTGAGCAATCTAAGCAAACACCGGTCAATCATTCGCACCGCTCTCAGTGAAGACTGGACCGGTACNNATCACTCACGGAGGCGGAGTACAGCCGACTCGGTTTTCTCGTCATCGAGATCGGCCACGAAATCAATGCGGCACTCACCAAGAATGCGCCCTGAGGCTGGCTGCGCTAAAAGCCGCGCAGGCAGCTTATTTATTTGTTATTTTGCCCCTCAAACGTCTCTTGAATGTAGTTACCAGGATTCGACCCGGTCACCCCCTTGACCACACGATTTGCCGCATCCGCCACATTTTCCGTAAGCCCCATTCCCTTGCCCGCAATAGATTCTGGTTTTAACTTGCTGAAATTGGACGGTGTAGCATTCTCCTGATGTGCCTGCCCTGCCTTCTTCTCACGATCATCAACCTCATTCGCGTTTCTGGAATAATCCTGCATCGCTGTCTGCTTTGCCTGATCGCTTGGACGGCCTTGCGGGGAAACGCCAGCATGACCCGCCATCCTTTTCACATGCGCCAGATTGTCTCCTCCTGCTGACTCGACCGATTCACGGTTTGGCATGACGCCACGGTTCGCTTCATTTCGCGCCTGGATCGTCTCGGCCCCCTGAACATGTCCGGCCATCTCGCCCAGCATCCGGTCATAGTTCTGCGCGGTGTATTCCTCGATGTATGGCCGGAGCTTGTGCGGATCGCCCATGACCCCTTGGAACTTCTCGTAGTTGTACTCAAGTTTCGGCAGCAGGAAATCCTTGATGAAGTGATCCTGGAGTTGAAGATTCGATCCAAGCTGTCCGCTATGAGAAAGCTCCCACATCTGCCGATGCCCTTCCGTTTCCTGCATTGATGCGCTGAAAGCATCGCGCGATTGCCTTGCGTGATCCAAGGACGCTCGCATACTATCGCTGCCGGCAGTCTTGCCCTCATCGCTGGTTCGGTAGTTGCGTTCCCATCCGTTGTCGATCACGGTACCTACCTTCTTTCCGAAGCTCGATTCCTTGGCGTACTGGGCCATCTCCTCCAAGGCTCGCGTTGAATCGGCAGAGTTGCGCATCTTGGCCGACACTTCCACACCGCCGCGAAGACCGGCGATCTCCAAGAGTTTTGGCGTGCTCATGCCCATCGAGGCGCCGACCATGAGTTCCATTGCGACCTTTTCGCTGACACCAAGTTTTCTGGCCCACTGATCGACCTGGCGCATGGTTTCATTGGCCTCGGTGCTCTGGCTTGATCCGGTACCGTGGCGGTATCCTGTCGTGTCACTGGCGCCCTTGGCGTGACTTCTTTCAAACCCGGCCTCCTGCTTGAGTGCCGCGAGGGCACTTTCAGCGTACTCCGCAGATTGCTGCTGCGTTGCCTGTTGGGAGCGTTCGTAATTCTCTTTCGCAGCCGCTCCCAGAGAATCGTTGAGTGCCATGTCGGCACGGACATCGCTTTTCGCCTGCTTGACGACGAAGCCGCCACCGGAAAAATGGCTGTAATCGAATCCTCCTCGCGCCTGATAGTTGGTCATTCCCTGCCGCAGGCTGGGATTCATGTCGACCGCCAAGCCCTTCATGGTGTCGTGGCTGACATTGTTGAGGGAGGCGTTACCCATCTGCATGTTGCCCATGGCCAAGCCGCTGGCGATCTTCTCCGGGTCGCGCGGCGGCGCCACCAGGCCGGCGACTGACTGCAAGCCGACCTCGCCACCTTTCACGATGGCGGCAGCAATGGCCGGGATTGAAATGACCAGCATCCCCGCAATCGCCTGGTCGCTGACGATGGCGGTATTGAGGAAGCTCATCTGCTCGATGGACAAGCCGCTTCCAGCGCTTCCATTCGTGTATTGGCTTCTCGAATACATCGTAATGATGAAGTTCATCACGGCGTAGAGCGGCGCCCAGAGCTGAATCCAAAACAGGCTGGCCGCGTAAGACTTGATGATGCCACCGGCCTGATGCCCACTGAGCACCACAAACAGCAGGAAGACCGGAAAGATAGCGTACTGGACCAGTTCGATGGCATTGCGCACCTTGGGCATCGTGGATTCGGCGACCCGCGCCATCAGCTTGTAGGAGTCGCTGGTTGATCGAAGTGACTGCGCCATCGCAAGGTTGGTCTGGGCGCTGGCAGCATCTCCAATCTGTGCTGGCAGCATGTACTGGGCATCGATCATGAAGTTGGCTACGATGGCCTGCTTGACCGTATCCTGCGCCGATGCCGAAACCCCCAAAAGATAGTTGGTCGAGGTTGCCAGAGAACCGATGATCGCCGTCCCGGCATCTGCCTGACTCATTTTCGGGTAGAGGCGAGAGCCCAGCAAAGTAATCTGGCGGATCGATTCCGCATTGATCTGGGTAGTGAGACTCTGATACGCGACATCGCAGCCGACCGTACTCATGATGGTCGGGTCCGTCGTGTCGCGCAAAGTCACCAGTCTGGCAGGGTTCGTCTTCCCGTTCAGACTGCCCCAGACGTTGTTGACCTCCAGGATGTCCTCTTTCATGCGGATATAGCCGGTGGCCAAGTCTGGCGCGACGCACTCCCGGTAAAACTCCAGCAGGTTGCTGGTCAGAACGGGATTGCCGCTCTTGACGGCAAGGCGCTCGGAGAGCACCCGGTGACCGAACAAGGTGCCGTTCTTGCGGAACTTCACGTCATCGGGAAGCGAGAACACAGTCTCGAAGGCACCGGTCAGCCAATCCCCTACCTTGCTCATGCTGTGAGCGAAGGCGCCCAGACCAATAGGCACATTGGCGACCGCTCGCGGCGGCTCATTCCCGGTGCGATCGACGATGGTCACCGTCACCTTGGGAATCAGCAGCATGGATTGGAAGATGGCCAGGAAGAAAAGCCACTTCCACATTCCATCGAGTCGCTCCCGTCCGGTCAGAGTGGCGATGACGACGACGATGATCCCCACGATTGCCATGGTGCGCAGCAAACCGAGGTAGTCGCCGCTGCCCATGATGGAAGCGACGGCATTGAACATCGCTTCCAGCTCCGCGACGTTCCAATAGGCATAGACCTCGTACATTCCGGTTCTGCCCGATCTACCGGTTGAATACCATCATGGACTGGAAGATATTGGTCGGCATCCCGGCATTGAGACTTTGATGCAGAAGCTGGAGCGAACGGCTCATTTCCGCGACCTGCATACCCTTCTGGTATTCGGCACGCAACATGTCCCTGGCTTCCTGCTCGATTTCATTGATACGAACGAGAATTTTTTCCGAAGCTGCGACAGCATCAGGGCCGCCCTTCCCCGCCTCGTTCTGCAGAGCACCGCGAAGTGTCTTTGAGAGATTCGTGAAGTAGGCATAAGCCACATCCACAGCTATGAGCTGCGAGTAATCCTCAGTAATCCGGTCGCCTCCAGGGATACTGCTGGATACCGAGAGCATCTTCCAGACCGGAAGGGAAGAATTACCGATCATGGCTGTGTCCAGATTGGATTGTCCCATGGCGTCACGATTGACGATCTTGTCCCGCATCGCAGCGATCCGGGTTCTGACTTGCCGTGAGAACGGCGTCACGGTAAATGCGGCATCGGAGTAGGTAGGTGTCATGCAATCCAGCGTATCCACACCGCACTTAAGTCCGGGCAGACTGACAGATGTAGAGCCGCCGTCACCGACGAATTGACGGAAGGTCAGGTTGCCGCCGGGCAGATATGTCCACTTCGCCTTGTCATCGGCGTTCTCGCCGGGCGGTATCACGATGATGGTGCCGGTCAGGCTCATCAGCAATTCCTTCGTCTCGTCGGTTACACCGGCAACCCGAGACAGTGAACGCCACACCACGTTGCCGGGATCGAAAAGCTCCTTGTATCCCTGTGACGAGTTCTTGGCTGCCGTCCTGATGTTCTTGGCCGTGGCGCTGCTTTTCTTCCACTCATCCCATGACTCGAACACATCCCCAAACATGTTCAGGTTAGCGCCGGCTGTCTTCCCCTCCTTCTCCTGTGTCTTGTCCGTCAGCATGCTGCCTGCCGCAGTGACGATCCCTTCCGCCGCCTGGCAGGAGTTGATATTGAGATTGTTCATTTTCGTTGACTGATCTTGCAGGTACTTCAGAAGATCACAGAGGTCGGGCGACATCGAGCACAAGGCCATATTGAACGCTGCGCCGATGGCGTTGTTGCCGATGTTTCGCAACAGGGTGACGAACTGTTCCTTGTTGATGAAGGAGAACGATCCGGCGAACAAATCAATCCCGCCGCACCCCGCTCGAAAGGATGGTGGCGAAATACTTGCCAACTGATAGTTGCGCACCGGGGTGCGCATGTAGAGGCTGCCCCCGGTATAGAAATTCATCGTCTGCCCGCGATAGGCGTTTGGCCCCGTCACATTTCCGTAGGCGCCAATCTGGTCGAACCAGTCCTGCATGGACTGCGATACATCGGCATTTGCCGGACTGGCAAAGATCGAAAGGGCAAGTGCGGCGGCAATGGTTCTGCGGAGACAGGGACTATTCATGGTCAACCTCAATAAAGTTCGCCGGGGCGTGTCTGGGTCAGGATGTAAATGCGTTCGACGATTTCCTGAGCCGATAGCACACCCGACCCGATCGGAAGCAGCCGGTGATCCTTGACGTTCCCCAGCACCACGAGTGGGACGACACTGGCTCCGATGGATGCCGCCATGCCGTTGTCCCGCGACGGATTGGGATACTCAGGCAATCCGCCCCCATCCAGAGAAACAGGAAACACAACTATCCCGTATTGCTCGGTCAGAAATTTCAGCGTGGGCGCCATGCGATGACAGTACGGACAGTCCGACCTGAATATGAAGAAAATTCCCCATTCCTTGTTCAAGCCCGCAAGGGTGTCAGTTTCCTTGAGTGCCCGTTGGGCGTCATGAACCTGAATGGCTGCATTATTGGACGGGTTGCGCAACTGGTAATTGAGTTCCGGATTGGTCCAGATGACGCGACGCCATACGTCCGAAAACACCGAAGCCCTGTCCATCAGGGCTTCCTGCGCCACGATGTAGCTCTTGAGGTTTTCAGGTGTCGGCTTGACGATGGCGAGCGCCCTCTTCCGCTCTGCGTCCTCTCTCAACTTCTTCAAGGCCGCAACAGCCTCATCCTCTTCGCTGACCACCTTGGGTGTTGGCTTTGCGGCAGCATCCTCGTCCGGCTCTGCATCGGGTGGAATATCGCAATACCAGTTGAAGCGATTCTCGTCGCAACGCCAGATGGAGTCGTACTCAAGGCCGCTGTTCGCTGACGCAGCATTGACGAAAAAACAAAGCACGAACAGGAGAGCGATACGCATCGATCATTGCGCCGGTGCGCCAGAGGCCGGTTGCTTCAGGATGTCCAACACCCGCGCGGACAAGTCCGGGATTGCTGTAGCCGATGTCGCCTTTAACAGCGCCGCCGTATTGATCATGGCGCACTGGCACTCCCTACTCACTTGCTCAAGTGCAGCATCCAGTCGCACACCGAAGGCTTTGGCATCTTCGAACAGTTTCCCTTGCTCAGCGGCATCCATTCCAGACTTGACCCGCTCTGCCAGTAATTGCTGTTGTTGGAAAACGATTGCACCAATATCCACGCGAGCAAATCGCGGAATCTCCAGAGGATGAAAGTGCAGCCATGACGCAGCGATACATGCCCCCAACATCAGCGTAATCAGCCCGGTGAACATTTGTGTTTTCAAAAGATTCATGACTAATCTGCCTTATTGCGATGCGCGTTCGATGACAAGTCGTTCGATAGCTTCCGAAACTGATAGCCCCTGTTCACGCAGGCGTTTGATGGCTTCGTAGTCTTCGGCACGGGTGGAATAGACGAGCATCGAGAAGGGATCGAGCAGGAGCCGCCCAAGCCCTGAACCCATCGGAGAGTGGATGTAAATTTCCGAAAAATGGCCGTGCTCGGTACTGACAGAACCAAGCTGACGCTTCAGCCATTCGTCCAGAGACAGCTTGCCCTCCTTGCCCAGGCGCTCGATGTTTTCAGGCTTTTGGCGCAACAGGAACAGCCAGTCGGCATTGTTGATCGCGGCCTTGGTCGCTTCGTTCTTGTAGTAGTCGTCAACCGACTGGGTGATGGTGCCGAACGCACCGCCGTATTTGCGCGCGCGCCGATACCCAGCTTCGATAAAGCTGCCGCTGGCACCTGACCCCATGAGATCCCAGCTTTCGTCGATGATGACGAGTTTGCGCCGGGAGCGGTCACGGTACATCTCCTGGGTGATGCGATACATGATGAGCTGCATTACCACCGACTGGAGATCCTTCTTGGACTTCAGTTCCTCCAGTTCCAGAACGACAAAATCCTTGTCGAACTGGATATTGGCTTCCCCCTCAAAGTAGCTCGCATAAACACCATGGCGGGTATAAGGCTCCAAGGCTGTGGCCAGGCGGCTAAGGTCGCGCTCGTATTCTCCCTCCACAGATAAACGACCGGTCTTGAGCAACTCGTAGATGTCGGTGATGGTTGCAGCGCGTCCCTTGGCGTCCCACACCCGCTTGATGGCCGAACCCAACGCCGTGTATCCGTAGTTATCTAGCGGCTCCCGTGGGCTTGCCATCTGGGCGATCAGGGGCAGGATCATTTCCATGTCGGCGCTGATGTCGATGATCATGGAAAATGGATTGAGGCACATGGTGTTCTGCTGTTCATCCGAGAACTCGATGAACTCGCCATCCAGCAGCTCGCACAGGTTCTTGTAGGAACGCCCCACGTCAATGATCCATACCTTGGCGCCTGCACCAAGATAGCGATAGGTCATCTCGTTGACGAACACCGACTTGCCGGAACCGGAGAGTGCTGCCACGGCAAAATTGAAATTTCCGCCGGTATTGTCGAAGAGATCGAAGCCGATGATTTGTCCGCGTCTGCCGAAAAGCGTCATCACCGGAGTCTGCGTCCCCTTCCACTCGGCGATCAATGGCGAAGTCATGACCGCGTTATCCGCCGTCTTGGTGTTGATTCGGCCAAACTGCCGGAGGTCAGCCTGAAGCCCCTGCGCCAGAGTCATGGGTAGCGCCGCCGTCAGGGCTTGGTGCTGCAAATAGAAGTCCTTGGTGAGATCAAAGCCGCGCGCCCGCCACACGGCGCGCACGGCGTGTTCGCAGCGAGAGGCATCTTCCACCTTGGAGACGAGAGCGATCTGGTGATACATGCCGACCACTGTCCGTCCGCTGTCGAAGGTCTTGAGCACCATGTCCCAATCGCGCTTGCGCTCCTGGAGGTCGGGCTGAAAGTGCGCCATGTAGGAACCGGCGCTCTGCGTTGCCCGCGCCGCCTTCATCTGTGCCTTGGTTCGCGCCGATTCATAGTCGAGCGAAATCGCGCCCATCGTGATCAGGAACGGACACGGCATGGACAAGGCGAGCTGATACGGATCGCCGATCATGTAGTTCATGCCGGAAAGCCGGAAGTAACGCGGATACTGGCGCACCGAGAACAGTTGCAGGGCGGACTCATCGCCGCCAGCCTTGCGAAAACGGATGTCTCCATCCCCCACGCGGGAAGCGATTTCAAGATCGGAGAGTTGATCGCGCAGCGGCCGATCCTCGTTCCATTCGATGGAACGCGCCGCGCCGCCCGCGAACAGGCGGGAGTGATCGAAAAAATCAGCCGTGAAATTCATGAGTTCACTTGGCCCCCAATCATGCCCCGTCAGGTGGGCTGACTTGAGCGTGGCGTGAACGCTTTCCCGGATACGTAGCGCCTCATCGACAGCTGCCGGTGATTCTGGATCGAGCGGCAAGGTGATCGAAATTACTGAACGAAAATCCCGCAGCAGATAGGTCTGGTGGCCGAAGATGGACTGGCCAGTGCCCTTCAGGTAGTGGTCGATGCGGCGACGTGCGAGGAGTCGGAAGATATTTCCATGACGCCGTTCTTCAAAACCCGCGTCATCGGCCGCCACCGAAGACGGCAGGAGGTTAGCCTGCGCACGAAGCACGGGAAGAATATGTGGACTGCCGTAGAGGCTAATCTGGATGCCAGTCCCCGGCGGACAGGAAACGAAGAGGCTGGCGAGCACCTTTTCCATTTCGTCGCTGGCACCGGTCTGAGGCAAGGTCTCGATACAAAAGCCGATGGCGTGCTCTTCCCGCTCGCCGAACCCGCCCTGATCCAGGACAAACAGCCGGGTATCCTCCTGCCATGCTAGGTAGGGAAGAATCCCGGTGAGGCGCGGCATCTGCGAAATTTCCCGCAATAATTGCCGGGGTAAATGATCGGCCCCCGCCGTCCGTTCCGGAAGGAAAGCCGCGCGAAGCGCATCAGACCATCCCATCAGTCGCCCTCCTCGCCAGCGGGTGGATTCTCACGCCCCTGTTGAGGAAACATCGCGTTGGGCGGTGCGGCAGGATTGCTTCGCTCCATCCGCAACGACTGCCTCTCGCCGGCATTGGGTGCCGCAGGCGCAAAAACTTTCGGCGGCACAACAGGCCGGTAACCTTCGCTGGCCATGCGCCGCGAATGCTCGACCTGCCAGCGTCCCGGATCGACGACGAGATAGAAGTACGACTGATCGTGCAGCACCTCCTCGTCATCCTCCCACGGCGCAAACCACACGCGCCGCACCTTCTGAGCGCTGCGGATTGGCTCGCTTAAAATCGGCGCCTGGTGCACAATTTTTGGTGCTGCCGACTCGCTCTTGGCGGCTTCGATGTTCGGTCGCTGGCCGGGCAGATTATTCTGTACGGCATTGGCATAAACCCCGGAGAGCGATGCGCAGGAAATACCGTCCGGTGCCTTGCAAGAAAACTTTCCCTGCCCATCCAGTCCCGACATCGTGCCCACGCATCCGGTCAACGCGAGCAACAACGGGCTCACAAGCCAGTACCTGATTTTCATGGCCGACTCTCTGCAAGCCATTGCTCGATGCGATCACCGGGAGCAGCACCGGGCAACATGCGCCCGTCGGCGGAAAGCATGGTCGGCGTTCCATTGATACCAAGCCGCTGTGCCAACTGGATGTTCCGTTGAATCGGATTCTCGCAGTTCCGCTTCGCTGGCACCTTGCCGGTTTTCATGAGATCGGCCCAGGCGCGAACGCGATCCGGCGCGCACCAAACGGTGACTGCCTTGTCCACGGCCTCTGGGTGCAAACCTTCCAGGGGATAGGGAAAGATGTAGAGCGTGACGTTATCCAGCTTGTTGATCTCGGCTTCGAGCCGCTTGCAGTACGGGCAGTCCGGATCGGAAAACACTGCCAGCACCCGTTCACCCTTGCCACGCACTATCTTGATGGCATCACCCAAAGGCAATTGGGAGAAGTCGATGCGTTGCAGCTTTTCCATGCGCTCAGCTGTCAGGTCGCGCTGTGTATTCATGTCGAAGAGATGGCCGAAGACGAAATAGCGCCCGGTAGCGTCGGTATAGGCCGAGTTCTTACCCATCGTTACCTCGTAGAGAGCCGGAATCTCCGAGGTTTGGACGCGCTCGATCCTGGTTGCCGGATACAAGTCCTTGAGACGTTTTTCCAGATTGTCGGCGCCATCATCGGCCTGCGCAGCCATCGACAACATTAAAGCGAAAAGCATGGGCAAGCGTTTGAACAGTGGTCGATTAAACTGCATGGGTCACTCCTTGTAGGGTTCTATGGATTTCTTCTGTACTTCGCGGCCGCGACGCCAAATATCGGTGTAGGTATCGGGCTCGCCTCCCGCGCTGTCCGCATCGAGCGAAAAGCCTTTGGTGAACACCACGTCGACCGTGCGACCGGCATCGACCTCGATGATCGGGAACATCTTTTCGGCGAGCGTGATGTAATACTGGGAAAGGCGGTCGAGCGCCTTGCCGACTCCGACCCCGACCCCCGCCTGCAATTGCTTGCTGGGGTCCACCGTGCCGATCGACCCCAGCGGGTTGGTGGACACAGTGGTGGCACTCTGCTGGAATGCCTGGCCGATACCGGCGCCAATCCCAGCCAGCAAGGCATTGGCCAGCACCTGCCCCTGCTTGCTGACGAGTCGGCCACGCATACCGGCCTTGCCGTCTTCACCCACGACATAACCTTTCACCGGAACGTCGATGGCCTTGCCGTCATGGCGCACGCAGGACAGCGATTCGAGACGGATGTAGGCCCGCTCGGCGCTGATGTCCCCGTAGCTCGCACCCAGCGCAAAACACTCCTTTACCTTGAAGCGATAGCGGTTGGGCAGAAAGGCGTTGTCTTGCGCCCGCATCAATATTGGGTGGGGATTGCTTTGCGCCTGACCGCCGGTGGGCGCATCCAGACCACCCAGCAGCGCTGCCCGGAAAAAGGAACCAGACGGTACGTAGCTGCGTCCGTCCTTACTCTCGGCTGCTTTATGAACCGCTTCCGGTACGATCACCTTGCCCTCGCTCACTTCGAACGAGGCAATCCCCGGAAGTCTGGGCGCAGGCGGAGGCTCGCTGGTTTTGCCTTCCATCTCCGGCTTTATGGGTGGCGGGGGTAGCAAAGCCATCGACTGTGCCTCGGGCGGCATCGGGGCTGGCGCCGGAGGCATGGACATTGCCGGAAATTGGACGTTGCTCGCGGGCGGCGGCTTTTTTTCGATAGTGTCGACCTGTTGGCGCAATCCTTGGATCATGTCCTCCATCTGCCGCATTTGTTCAGAGGACTTGCTCATCCAGATGTCGCGCGGATCGGCTTGGGCACCGGGCGCATTGATCGGCATGGGCTGCGGACGGGACTGGGACGCACCCTGGGGAAGTTGAACAGGCTTGTCCCAGATCGCCACGCCACCGAAAACGAGCAGCAGGAACACCGATGCACCGAGCACCAGAATCAGGTACTGGCGACGCTTGGGCGACAGGTTGGAAACCGCAGTCGCGATCCGGTTCTTTGGCGCTTCAGCCATCACGTCCCTCCAGCACCACCATGACGTTGGTCGCTTCGCCCGGTTCCAGTTCAAGCGAGTCCACCATGACGGCCAGGACACCGCGCCGGTAAAGCTCGCGCTCGTCGATGACCATTCGCGATGAAGAGACATTGGTCAGTTGATATTTTTCTCCGAGCCAGGCGCCCTCCAGTGTCCTTACAAGAACAAAGCGGGCTTCGTTCCAGAGCGGAACGATCACCAGCGTGTCTCTGGCGGTCATGTCCTCGGGTTCGGTATCCCGCGCCAAAGCCAGCAACACACGACGGATCGCGGCATTGCGCGAGTCGTCGGCAAGGAAAACCTTTCCCTCGGCGCGTAAGCGACTGCGGTCACGGATGACCAGCGTCTCGGCGGGCACGTCGGCGACCTTGAGCATGAGCTTCCAGTGGCGGTCGGCATCGTCGGCGACAAAAACGCTGAAGATTGGCTTGTCAGTATTCGGCTTCAGATAAGCTGCACCGGTCTCTTTGTCCGGGGTGACGAGAAACTCGCCCTCGACGCCCTGAATGCGGCGAATCTTGCGGCCTTCGACGCGGATAAGGTTGGGCTCGCTGCGCGACACGGTGGCGGTCAACCCGTCATCCGGGCTACCCTCAAGATACTGCCCGGAGAATGCCGGGGCAGAGATGCTACCGAGAAGCAGCATTAGTGCGAAACTCGCGAAGCGATTCGTTTGCCCCCTCGCCCGCTTGCGGGATAACCAGCGACTTAGCTGCGGCATTTTGCAGCTTAGTCGAATGGCTAGTTGTTTCATCCAGAGGGTTGGGGTGAGGGAAACGGGCATATCTGGCTTTATTATTGGTGGTGGCATATTAGCCATGCCCGTTAGTGCCATTGCCGGCACCAAACGGATCCTGGTCACTGGTTTCCTTGAACTCGGATACATGGAGTCTCCCGTTGAGATATTGAAAGCCGACGACGTAAGTGGTCTGCTTCTCTGAGGCTTTCTTGTCCCCGACCCAGGTCAGGAGAACGCCAACAAGCGCCACTTTCATGGCCGCCTCGTCCGGTATCACCGATTGCGGCGAGAACTGGGTAGAGGCATTGTTCTTGCGGATAAATTCGGTACGCACGCCATACTCGGCCTGAAGACGCCCGTATTCGCTCGGGGCGGCATATCTCAGGAACAGGTTCTTCTGGTACTCAGCCACATGCGGTGTCACATTGAGGGCAAGCCCCGCATACCAATAAGCCATTTCCTGCAGGTACTCTGCGGAGACTTTCTGGCCGCTGACCCAGAAGGTCTTGTGTACCTCGGGAGGCACCAAAATGGTTCTCTCCGAACCCGCCACACTGAGCGATGCACCGGCATTGGCGAATAAGGCCAGCACGAGACCGCCAACCGCGAGTCGCATGAACAAAATTTCTGCGCGCTGGTTATCCCGTTCGGCGGTGAATTTGCTGAACTTCATTGGTCACCCCAGAAAGTAACGATGATGAGATGGCGGGGTCGCGCGGGCGCGAATCACAATCCAGCTCGGCAGCCACCAATAAAGCGCATGCAACGCGAACTTCGGATGCTTCCCGGTCTTGAGCCGCCCGTATTGCCAGGCAACCACTCCCCCGAAAACCATTCCCGCCAGCATGGCGCCGGAGATCACCCCCATCCCCATGAGCAACAGGAACAGGATGGCCTGATCGAAGTCCCACCACATGAAGCGCTCCTGCGCTTCAAGGGATTTCGGGATATAGCCGGTCTCGTCCACGCAGTGCTCCCGGCCTCAGATCGTCGCGGTCAGGATGCCCGAGGCGATGGTTGGCGAATATTGCAGGAACACGGCGAAGCCGATACCGGACAGAATGGCGATGGGATTCAGTCGCGCCAGCGAGAACAGCGCGCCGAGACCAATGGCAGCCACCGCTGCGGCTTTGCCGAAGTAGCCCTGCACCAGACCAGTCAACCATGTGTAGAGGCTCTGGAATTCGGTTCCTGTAGTGCCCGCCATTGCGCCGGTAGCGGCGGTCAACAGGACGAGCGCCAGCGCGCCCACGATCAAATTACGTTTGCTTTGCATCGCTATTCCCTTTCAGATCGACAAAACACTTAATGAGCCATCCCAGTCCGAGACCGACCGAGATGCCGCCCAGATGGGCTTCGAATCCATTTTCGATGGGCGATCCGGGGGCGAGGATGCCGATGGCGATGAATCCGCCGGCGATGACCACGTCCCGGATGAAGCCTTTGTTGTGTGGTAATTTCACTTCATTGCGCTCCCTTGCTGTTGCTGACCGCGTCTTGCCGGATGACAAGGCGCACCTCGACGCGCCGGTTGTTCCGGCGTGCCGTTTCGTTGGGCAACGTATCGAGGTAACAACACAATCCCTCGGCACGAACCACTACTTCTGCTGCGACTCCATGATTGATGAGCCATGCACGGACGAATTCGGCTCGACGCTGGGCAAGACGGTCGTTGTAGGCTTTGCCGCCTATGTCGTCAGTTCTGCCTTCAAGCTCGATGCGCTTGGCGTGTACGGCGATGGCTGCGAGGCGATTGAGTGCCAGTCGCCCGTCGGTGGAGGGCACATCCTTTGCAAACTCGAAAAGAACAGTTGCCGCTACCGTTACCGTCTCATCGCTTGGGGTGACTGGAGGCGCTGTCTTGGGAACCTCGACAATGGAGGGGGTGGCTTCCTTCCGTGCGACAGGAAGCTCGACTATCGCCAGTGTCTTGCGTGTGGGCACTGGGCAGTCTTTGCCGCTACAGGTTTTGAACTGGCGATCAATCCAGGCGATGCTGTCTTGCGCTCTTGGCATCAGGCTTGACGGAGGCGTACTTGCGCAGCCAATCAGGATCAAGGCCATGGGCGGAAGAGCGGCAAGGTATTTCAGGATCACCATACCTTGACCTTCGCGGCAACTCGGCGAGCATAGGCCACGCGCTTTTCTGGTGAGCGGGCGTTATATGCCCCGATTGCATCCCAGCCGTAACCGAGACGGCTAATGTTTTGCGCAAGTATCCACGCACCGACATGCGTGTTGACGCAGGGGTCGAACAACTGGTTCCGGCCGATGCCATAGGACGCCAGCACACCCAGCCAGCGGCTGTTGATCTGCATATGCCCGATGTCTTCCGAGCCGTCGCGGTTGCGATTGCGCGCCGCAGGATTGGAGCCGGACTCGACGACCGAGATAGCCTTGAGCAATGGTGGTGCGATGCCGTATCTGGCACCTGCTTGTTCGAAGCAGGTGGCTTGGCATGAAAATGCCAGTGGCAATATGAGGGCGATGAGAAGTGTGCGAGTCATGGCTGCCATGGTAGGAAGCCGGGCTGTTGCTGCGGGGGCGAAATGTGACTTTTAAGGACGCATTTCGGTTTCCGTGAATTTGCTATTTCGACTTATTAAGATGCTGTCTAAACACCTCAAATATCACCCCGCTGTGCGGAAGGCATCTCTCATATAACCTTGTGAGCCGGTTAAATTATCTAGGCCGAAATATCGCTTGCATAAAACTTTATATGCACTAGCATTAGCGAGAATAACGCATCCAACCACTACATATAGTGATTTCGGCTTTTCGGACCCTTTCTCGTTATTACTAGGCCTGTGCAAAAAATGCACAACCAATAGGAGTGAGAAATTAATTGATGCGATGACGGGATATTTATGGTGCCTACAGAACCTTTCCGCGTTCTCTGCCTAGACGGGGGTGGCATGCGCGGCGTGTATCAAGCAACCTACCTAGAAACTTTTGCCAAGCGTATTTGCATAAAAAGCGGCGGTGAGATTGATCCGGGGCGTGCATTCCATCTTTTGGTTGGCACGAGCACGGGAGGCATCGTTGCCTGTGCACTGGCAGCCGGTGTTCCGTTGAACAAGGTTCTAACGTTATATCAAGCGAACGGTGCGAAGATATTCCCACGTCAACGCCTGCGTGCCATACCCGTGCTAGGTGATTTGACTCGCGCATTGTTTTCTGGACTCAAGTCTGGGAATGCCAACTTGCATGCGTTGTTGACCGATGCCTTCGGGACTCTGACGATGGGGGAGGTCTATGAACGCCGGGGTATAGCTTTGGCCATCACCTCAGTTGACCTAAATCGCCACGCGTCCACTGTTTTTAAGACACCACACATGGATCGTCTTAACGGGCGCGACAATAACCGGCTGCTGGTGGACGCGTGCATGGCAACCAGTGCTGCCCCGATTCTGCGCTCTATCGCGAGGTTGGTCGAGCCAGATGGGGGTGGAACGACAGTCGACTACGTGGATGGGGGACTTTGGGCAAACAATCCGGGGGCTGTGGGGATGATCGAGGCATACGAAATGCTGAAGCAGCGCGGTGAGGAGGGACGTCCTATACACCTCTATATGCTTGGCACGCTGCCGGTGCAGGGGGGGGAAGTAATTGGAGGGAATAAGTTACACCGCAGTGCGTTGGGTTGGACAGGAGGAGTCAAAGCTATTACCGTAAGCATGAATGCGCAAGCGGTCGCCAACGACTACATCGCCGCAAAGATTGCGCAACTGCGTGAAGATGGAAGCTTCGCTTACCGCCTGCCAGCGCAGTGCCCCTCCGGCGAGTTACACGGTTATCTGAAAAATATGGACGATGCACGCCCCAAGGTTCTCAACGCGCTTGCCCGGCAGGCCATCTCCGACGTTGATTTCGTTTGGGGGACGATGGGTTCAAATGATCGGATGAAAGAGTTCCACAACGCATTAGTAAGTACAGCTAAAAACAGTCCACAACAGTGTGAGGTATCAGAAAATGTCTAGCATTGATTGCAATAAAGAGATGGAGGGTTACCATACGCTTGAGGTGAACTTGCCCAAGGCCGATCAGGACGAGATGCGCGCCCGCCGTGATAGCGGAAGGACACGATTGCAAAACGGACTGACCAAGGCCGACTATCCACTTCCAAGCGAAATTAGCTCACAAGGGTCATATGCGATGCGTACGATGGTCCAGGACGACCAGTGCGACTACGACATTGATGATGGCGTTTATTTCGAAAAAGACGACCTGAAAGATACTGATGGGAACCATCTGGGGGCGCGTGACGCTCGTATCCGCGTCCGTAAAGCTCTTAAGGATGACCGTCTAGCCTACGATGCGGCTGTCAAAACAAATTGTGTGCGCCAGAAGTATCCTGATGGCTACCATATTGACATCCCGGTTTACCGCGTCATACGCTCGTTGGACATATGGAGAAACAAAGTCGTTGAATACGAACTTGCGAGTGGTGAGGATTGGGTTAAATCCGACGCGCGCGCTGTTACCAGTTGGTACAACGATGCCATAGGGGAGGAACTCAAAACCGGCGAGACCGACTATAGTCAGACGCGACGAATGACTAGGCTGACGAAGAAAATGGCGCGCAGCCGTAACGCCTGGAAAGGGCAGACCACCAGCGGCATCTGTATTTCCAAGCTTGTTGTTGACTATATCGTAACGGTTGCTGGACGCGATGATGATTCCTTGCGTGATACTTGGAAAGCAATCAAGGCTAGACTGGACATCACGCTCCAAATTGAACACCCGGTACTTAAGGGGAAAAAGTTAGCCGAGTGGGATGATGAGGGTGTCCGCTTCTTTAGCGATTGCCTCGCGGATGTCTTAAAGAAACTTGAAATTTTGGATGAGCAAGGATGTACACGCGAGAAAGCACTCAAGGCTTGGGACAGCGTCTTTAACACAAGCTATTTCAGCGGCCAGCTCAGCGCAAATAAAGCAACGGCAAACTCATTGCTTCGACAGGCAGCAGTGGTAAGCGGCCTTACTTTCCCTAGCAAGCCTGTCATACCCAATAAGTCATCTGGTTTTGCCTGATGAATTGGGTCATGAACGATCCAGCGCGCTTCCTTCATGAACGCGCCGAACTTGCCCAGCTTGAAGTGGAGGTTGATTGGTTGACCTCCGCTTGGCGACTTAATGCTGATGGTAGGATCGAGGTTGATCTCGACTTTGTTGTTCATGGGCGCACCTACGCAGGACGAATGACCTATCCCGACGTATTTCCGAATTCGCCACCGTATATTCGTCCTCGAAATTCCTCAGAGCGATGGACAATACATCAGTATGGGGAAGGGGGGTCGCTTTGCTTACAGTGGCGGGCGGATAACTGGCAAACCCACATTACAGGTGCCAATATCATCCAGAGTGCATTCGAACTACTGAGCACAGAGCAACGCCCGGAGCAGCCAGGTGTCGTCCCATCAGCACATCGCACGACAGAAGGACAATCAATGCGCAGCGAGGTATATCGTTTCGTTGCTACCAATGGGCTTCTACACGCTCTATTTTCTCTACCTCAGCAGTCTAGCTCAGCTCTTAAGACACATACGATCCTCAACGAAACGGCGAGAGTTGCGTTCGTATCCGAGATATCGACATCTGACAGTTCGGCGCAGGTGATCGCTGATTTGCCATCTGGCATTTCCATATACCTTCCTTTGTTTGCATGGAAAGGCGAAGGATGGATTTTCAAAAGTGATGCTGCTGGTAATGGGGCAAGCATTGTGTCGGCAGATGACTTGTTGCACATATTGTCGGAATCCGGTTTCTACATAGACAATATTCTGGTAAAGGAAGAAGGTTCCAGCAAACACAAGGAAAATACGATAATACTGATGGGTTCTGAGTTGACTTCGCTTCGTGTTTTCTCAATCGAAGCCAGCGAACAACTTGTGTTGCGCGAGTACAGTGTGATCATGCCCTCTAGCTCAGATGCTCGCTTGCCTGAGGAATGTGAGCAACTTTCTAAAGTTCGTGTCGGCATTGTTGGGATGGGTTCTATTGGCAGTAAAGTTGCTGTCTCACTGGCAAGATCAGGCATTCAACGCTTTTTACTGGTGGATGATGACTATCTAGTACCGGGCAATCTGGTGCGCCATGAGCTTTCCTGGGCTTATGTCGGCGTGCATAAGGTGAATGCCGTCCGCGATGCGCTAAAACTGGTAACTGCAGGGGTTGGTGTCGATGTAAAAAGCCATCGAATAGCCGGCCAAGAGTCAGCGTTAAATGAGGCCGCTGCGTTGAAAGACCTCGCGAATTGCGATTTATTGATCGACGCAACTGCTAACCCAGAGGTTTTCCTGCGTATGGCAGCCATCGCGAAATCCAACAAGAAGCCCCTGTGCTGGGGCGAGTTGTTTGCCAGCGGATATGGTGGACTTATTGCTCGCGCACGCCCAGACATCGACCCTAACCCCCTTGCTGTTCGGTCTTCCATTTATGCTTACTTTGACACTTTGCCGACAGCGCCTTTCCAACAGGCTGGTGGATATGATGTTGAGCATGAACAGCCACTGGTAGCGTACGACAGCGATGTCGGGCAGATTGCTGCTTCATTGACGCGCTTTGCTATCGATGCTGCTTTACAACGGAATCCAAGCCAGTTCCCCTATTCTGCGTATCTCATAGGTTTGCGTCAGGAATGGATCTTTGGGCAACCTTTCGACACACAGCCGATTGATGTGCAGGGAGACAACTGGGATGACGCGGGCACATCTATAACGGATGAAGATCGGCTTGCGGCATTGAAAGGACTGATTGAAATATACAAGGAGAGTCAGCATGCTGAATCTGGTTCTGCCACCTGATTTGATCCAAGTCATCTTAGCCTCACTACGAGAGGCCGGGCAGCGCGAGATTGGTGGCATATTGATGGCCGAACATGTTGGTCAGAATGAGTTTAAGGTTTGTGAGATCACGGTTCATCGTCGCGGTGCGATTGCGTCATTCGTGCGGCTCATCGAAGATGCCGTTGGTAAGTTACGTCAATTCTTTCAGAGAACGGATCACGACTATAAGCGGTTTAATTACTTGGGGGAATGGCACTCACATCCGTTATTTGAACCCATGCCTAGCAATACAGACGATATATCGATGCTCGAAATTGTTCAGGACAAATCTGTTGGTGCCAACTTTGCCGTACTGCTCATTGTAAAGCTGGACACGAATGGGCAATTGGCAGGTACCGCTCACACCTACCTTCCAGACGGGGGAAGAGTGCGTTCGACAATCATTTTCGGTGACCAAGGGAATCAATTTCGGCTTCAATAATTACAGAGCCATAATTGGTCTCTATATTTATTCAAGCCCCACGTCCTTCGATTAGGCGAACTTCAGCGCCGTTTACAACCGCTTCTGCAAATTGCTCACCCACAGCCACAGCGAACATGAGATCAGGACTATCAAGGTGGGGGCCAGCAGCGATGGCATCGGCACCGGACCGATGACCCATCCGGTGAGCCCTGCCAACACGATCCACGTCACCCGAACCCCGAGCTTGTGCCGTATCGGGCTTTGGGCAACGAAGGAGTATTTCCGGATTTCCCGGACAAAGTGCCCGTCCAGATAGGCTGCCAGCATGACGGGTATTCCCGGCAGCAGCCATCCCATTAGCACTTGCAGGCGGTAAGCGATCAACCCGATCCATAGCCAGGTTGCCATGATCCGATCCTGCGCCCAGCGACTGAACGCCGAATTTCCCAGCGGCCCCTGCCCCATCGCTTCCGCGTCACGGATGCACCCGCGAAAGCCCCCAGCCAGCGACGCTTGCAGGTCATCGAATATCCGGCCATAGACGGCACTCTCGCCACTGCCAGCAATGGCGTACACCTCCGCGCGCTCATTCATCCATGCGCTACGAACCACGGCTGGCGGGATAAACACCCACACCGCCACTATCAGGATGAACAGCGAAATGGCGAGAAACGTACTCCAGCCAGAATCGGGGTTCTTGGCCATTATCCATCAGCCAACAGAATGGGGATGCGCCCCTTGAGCGTCCGGCCGCCCGACAGGCGCGCGATAAAATGGAGCGGTGGCAATTCCCCCAGCATCGCCGCCGGAAACAGTTCGGCCTCTTCTTCGAGTATCTGCTCCTGATATGACGCGGTGTACTCATCATGGATATGGGTATCGACGTTGTGCCCATACCTCAGCGCCATTGAGCGCACCTTGATTTGCGGCATCCCTTCGGCAATGTACTTCTGGGTCTCGGAATCCAGTACGCGCATCGCAATCTTGTTGTTGGTGTTGGCGAGAACCTGCCGTGCCTTGTTCTCATCGCCGAGCCGGCTGGCAAAATCGGCAAAGGTCTGCGTGGCGATGGTGACTCGAAATTCCGCGCCACCACCTTTGTTCATGAGCTGGATGGCCGGCTGGTTGAGCACCTCGGCAGCTTCGTCTATGAACAGATTGACTGGCGTCAGCGAGTCGATTCCGTAGTTGTAGCGGTCACCCGCAACGGCAGCGAGATCGGCCAGCATGATGGAGCCGATTGCGCTTCCCACTGTCGAGTCGGCAAGGGAATCCAGGCCAATGTAAACCACCTTGTTGCCGCGAATGATCTTCGACATGTCCGTCACCAGTCGCTCGTGCCCTGGCTCAAAATCGGGAGAAAGAAGTTCCTGTAATGGATCGCTGGTGAGCATCGAAAGAATCGGGATGAGCGAAGCCACCATCTTCTGGAAGTGATCCCGGTTGTGTTCGTAGGTCGAGATCAGGCCATCAATATCCACCGACTGCGCTTCATTGATGGCGACATCCTTGTAGAAAGCGATGTAGGCTTCCAGAAGCCTATCCTTGTTGCGCCGGATATAGGATGACGCCCTGCTTTCCCAGTCCTTCACATGGCTGGTGAAATGGATTTTCAAGACTCGCTGCAAGAGATTATCGGCACCGCCTTCGACGTACCGCCGGAGCTGGACAAGATTTGGCCGATGCCCGGTGGCAATCATGCCGTTCGTGATGTCGTTGAGCACTTTCCATCCGAAGGCGGTGAAAGGGTCGGCGCCGGTTTCCGAAGGAATAAGCGCCGCCACGCGGCTGGCGAGCTCAGTCTTGCGATTCCAGTTGCGCAGCGGATCAATGCAGGCAGACCGGTCGGGATGGGCCGGGTGAAAATACACGAAGCGGTCCCCTGCTCCGCTGGCTTCGCACGCCGCGCGCGCATTCCGGGCAAGCGCATGATCGCCCTTCGGATCAATGATGATGACCGTCTCACCTCGAAAAATCGCCTGCGCGATCAGCAGGTCGAACAGGCGCGTTTTCCCGACGCGGGTCGTGCCAACGATCAGTGTGTGTCCAACCAGATGTGCGAGCTCGGAATACAAATCCTTTTCAGAGGCAAGGCCATGTATCCAGTACGCGCCCTCGGCATGTTGGGCGACTTTACCTATGGTTCTGACGACACCGAGCGAGATCAGTGTATGAAGCTTGGTCGCTTCGATGTCAGTCCAGGGAAACCCCTTCCCAAGCCAGAAAGACTTCTGCCTGGCTGACTGACGTGCTTGCTTGCCCAGTTCGGACAGGCCGATGAACTCTCTCCCGAATAACTTGAGACGGGAGGCATCAACCAGTCTTTTGTAGGCATGGTATCCCCGGTAAGCCGCAGCCAATGCACATGCGATTGCAAGCAAGGCCGCAAAATGAGAAAACATCGGGACAGCGACGGAAACCAGCAGAATCAGCGCCGATCCGGCAACCCAGACCAGCGCCATCCTCGCCTCGAAATTGGGGCGCCAAGGAACCTCAAAATCGTAAGGCGAAGAAGCGGCCATTACCCGATGCTCGATGATGTCCAGAAATGGAGATTCGAGCCCTTCTCGCGATTCTTCTGGAAATAGGCAATGGCCCGCTTGGCAAACTCGGACTCGTTGTCGTACTCGATCATTATCACCGGGAAGATGACGGGTTTCCCCCGGCGGGACTTGTCTTCTACATCAAATTTGTCCTCGACATACAGCCGCTCGATAACCTTGTAACGCGCTCTTGCGCCGCCTCTGGTGCCGTGATCAAACACCTGTGTTTCCAGCCAGGAGCGATGGGCATTCTCGATATTGATCCGTGTTAGCGCCATACTCTTGCCCGATCATTGTTCGCGTTAGACAACAAGTGCATGACGGCCAAACTTGACCAGATGGCGACCAGCCATTCAGCACCGGGAATCCAGATCGAAAGAATCAGCAGCACCTGAGTGCCCATGGTCAGCAAGCCCAGGGCTGAAGCCAGACGACGGTTGAATACCTCGTTCCTGTTTGCGGCAAGGAGAACGAAGCCCAACCATGCAACAGTCGTGACGAGCGCAAAACCCCAAGTCCGTCCTCTGACAAGCTGTTCGGTCATACCACCGAGGAAGGCAACCCCCATGGCTACCCAGAGGAATCCGGTGGAGTCAGGCATCAACTTCAAGTCTCCACGAAAGCTCAAAAGTCTCCAGCAGTGATGGATTATTGCCACTACCAGCCCGGATTGTTTGCTTCGCATATTCACCTTCCTCCCTGCCCTTGTTGACCATTTCTCAGCCCATCTTACGGATTCCTGAAAATATGCAACCCCCGAAATCCGTCCTGCCAGGTCACATTTCGAAAAAAGCTATTCACAGAAACGGCTCTTGGCCAAAGTTATGCACGTGAAATCTGTCTCAGCGGCCATCGCTCGCAAATACAGGCCAGCAATACCTTTCATCGAACGGGTAAATTTCTCCACGTGAAATCTGTCTCATAAGCATGTGAAATCTGTCTCATGATTACGTGAAATCTGTCTCACTGACTACGCCGCAAGCCTTGACTGGCAATGCATTGCGGCCTTCCCCAAGTAGTTGCTTGTAGCTTTTCAAGTAGGTTTACAAATAAGGGGGCGATTTGCTTGTGGAAAACTCATGGCTTGGGCAGTCATAATCAAAGCTGGGCGCGTTGCATTACAGCGGAGAAAGTTTGGCACCACCCGTATGGCGAATACGCAGTCTGCTGGCCACCACAAAAAGCCCGGTTTCCTGCGCAGTGACATTGGCCTCCGGGTAAAACAACAACGCCTCCTTGAGCCTCTGGAGAAAGCGCTTCTTGAAATCAAGCAGGCCGCGCGGCGTATTACCGTAGTCAGCGCCGAACTGAAGCTTCAATGCCTGCCACGGAATGAGAACGCTGTGACGGTTGGTGACACGCAGAAGAAATATCCGGTAGACCAGCCACGAATAGACATCCATCGCCAGCGGCGATTTGGAGAGCGCGTGCAATACGCGCATATCAATCGGCACGGGCGACTCGGTCACGTTCCGGAAAAACTCAGCCGACAATTTCAGTGAGCTTTCCCAAAGCATCCGGTCATCCGGGCGGTGAGGATCCCAAAGCACAAATGCTTCATCGGCAATGGGCATATTCTTCAAGCCGAACCGGCCTTGGCTTTGATAGGTGATGGACAGCATTGAAGAGAAAAGCTTCAGTGACTGCGCGCGAAGCCGTTGACAGTCCCGACCATCCGTCCGCATCCCGAGCTTGCGCAGGAACTCGTTTTGACTCTTCCCGAGACCGAGCAATGGGGACTTGGTCTTCACCGCTTCCGTACATATCCAGGCCAGAAGAAGTCTGGGGACAGTGCCAAACGGAAGGCCGATTCTGGGGTTGGCAATGATGGACAGCGATACTGCCCCGCTTGTCCGTTCAAAAAATGAAACGCCGGGATCGCTATGGGGTAAGGTTGTCTGAACGAGCGCCTGCCCCATGAAGGCAAGCGATCCGGCATCAACCTCGACATCGTTGATATCGGAAGCCAGCGCGATCAGCTTGCCGACGCGCGAAGGGCCAGTCATGACGCGACCCCTCTGAGTGCGTATGAGCAAACCAGAACTCGCAGGAGCTGGAGAAAAATAATGGATGTTGCGGCACAGAAATACATGCCACAACTTTTACATCGGCGTTATCGTGATAGCGGCTGAAATGCGACTTTTTAGGCTACGTTTCGGACATAATTAGCAACGCCACCCCCGCAAAATCGGCAATCCATATGAAGAAAATATTATTCGTTGATTTTAAATTGTTTTTTATCTATGTAAGCAATTTTCCATACTAAAGATCCGTTCAAATCATTCTAACTGGCGAACTTCACCAGTTCGTCGTAGAATGACCGCATGCGCGCAATAAAAAAATCAACAAGAAGTCACGTCCACTTTTCGGGGCATGAAACCTTTCCGCTGCGTCAAATGTGGCTCAAAAAAGCCTTTGACCAAGCAGTCGCGGGGGAGCGCGTGCCGAAAGCCTCTTTCACCGATGAAAATGCCATCGCATCGTTTGGCGTCGGCAAAAACATGGTTAGCTCTATTCGTCATTGGGCGATGGCCTGCGACATTCTTCGCGATACCTGCGAAGACCAAAACTTCTTTGAAATCGCTCCCACCGCTTCCGAAATCTTGCGTGATGGCGGGCTAGATCCATACGCTGAAAACCCCTCTACAGCATGGTATGCCCATTGGTGGCTTGCTGGCAAAGGTAACCGCTCTACTACTTGGCGATGGCTTTTCAATCATGTGACGTCCCCCACTTTTACTCGACAAGAACTTGAAGGCCCGTTGGAAGACTTCGCGCGCAAGATTGACCCGAAGAAACGCATCTCACCCTCAACTCTTTCGCGCGATTTGGAAACCTGCTTACGTAGTTACGCACCCCGCTTCGCGGGCGGCTCGCCTGAGGACTTCGCTGAACCGCTACTTGGTGAGTTAGGATTGCTGCAAGAGGTTCACAAGGGGCAATTTGCGTTCCGCAGAGGCCCTAAAGCCACCCTGCACGATGGGCTATTTGCCTACGCGCTGCTCGACTTTTGGGAGAGTTCAGCCCAAGGACTCAGCTCCATGGCCTTTGAAGCCATCTCCTACGGCGAAGGTTCTCCTGGCCGCGTTTTCAAGCTAGACGAAGATTCAGTGGCCGAGCGTTTAATGGCACTAAGTGACCTCACTGACGGATATTTGGTGTGGACGGACACAGCAGGTTTGCGTCAAGTTCACAAACAGCCCGGCGATTCTGAAGAGTTACGCAAAGAACTTATTAGAAGAGCCTATGACTGACAAAAAACTATTGCTTGCGGACATTGTTCGCATCTCTCGCCACTACCAACGCTCAATCCGTGTCGACACAGACCTAGGTCGCCATGATGCATTGGCTGGTTACATCTGCCACTCCACGGCAACATCGGTGCTGGAAAGCATGTCTAGGCAGGTGGCGGAAACCAATCAACGCTCGTTCACTTGGACCGGCCCTTTTGGGGGGGGCAAATCTTCATTGGCAGTAGCTCTGGCGAGTGCTCTTCATCCAGACAAGCCACTTCGCACACTCGCAAGGACTGCGCTCAAGATTGATTCAATACCAACCTTCGACCGAGCATTCCCTGTTCGTAAAGGATGGCTAATCGTTCCAGTGGTGGGCAAAAGGTCAAGCGTAGTCACCGAACTCACCTCGGCCCTTAGCAAAGCAAAAGGCAACGGCTCAGACAAACGCAAGCTCTCGCCCAACGGCCTCATCAACGAGTTAGTTCAAACCGCTGAGAATCGCTCACAGGACGGTGTCCTAATCATCCTTGACGAGATGGGTAAGTTCCTCGAAGCCTCTGCCTTAGGACATGGCGACGATGTATACTTCTTCCAGGAATTAGCTGAGGCCGCCGCGCGCACTAACGGCAGGCTTGTTGTCGTGGGAGTGTTGCATCAGTCTTTCGCCCAATATGGAGCGCGCCTTGGTAACGATACTCGCGATGATTGGGCCAAAGTCCAGGGCCGCTACGTCGATTTGCCATTTGTAGCTGCTAGCGACGAAGTCGTAGAGCTCATTGGACGAGCCATTGAAGCCGAGCGCAGCCCTCAATGGATGCAGGATGCGTCTATCGCAATTGCCGAGTCCATTAAGTCTCGACGCCCCGCATTAGGAAGCCAGTTCGCAGAAGCTTTGGCCACCTGCTGGCCCCTTCATCCAGCCATGGCAGCCCTCCTTGGCCCGATCTCCAAACGGCAGTTCGGCCAAAACGAGCGCAGCACATTTGGCTTTCTTGCGTCTGTTGAGCCGCATGGCTTCCACTCATATTTGACCGCCACACCGTTGAAGTTGGCCTCTTGGTATCGCCCTGATAACTACTGGGATTACCTACGTTCAAACCTAGAGCCTGCGATTCTTGCCTCTTCCGATGGGCATCGGTGGTCACAGGCCGTTGAGGCAGTTGAGCGGACGGAGGCCAAAACCGGCAATCCATTTCTGGTCGAGCTGATCAAGAACATCGCGATCATCGATTTGTTCCGTAATGGTTCGGGGCTAGCAGCTGATGCTGCGGTTCTCGGGGCAATTTTTTTCAAGGTACCCACCGACGATATTGAGAAAGGCCTTGCCGATCTCTCTCGCATGCGGGTAGTCCTCTTCAAAAAGCATATCGGAGCTTGGTCAGTGTTCGAGGGGAGCGACTTCGACATCGACTCGGCCATCGCCCAAACCCTCGCTGCCTCGCCGGGCGTCGACTACACCCATCTTGCTCATCTGATGGGCCTTCATCCTGTTGTGGCTAAGCGTCACTACCACGAGACAGGTACCATGCGCTGGATGAACCTGTCCCTCAGTAGGCTCGACGATGCAGAACGATTAGCTGAGAAATACGTACCATGCCAAGGCGAATTCGGCCTGTTCGCCCTTGCGCTGCCAGATCGAGGCGTGGGGCACAAGACAGCTCTAAACAGAGCGAGAGCAAGCTCGAGGCGCACTCCTTGGCCAGTACTTATTGGCATTCCGAGAAACCACGCCCGGATCGATGAACTCAGCGCTGAGTTGGTCGCACTTGAAGCTGTTAAAGACCGTCATGAGTTGCAAGGCGATGCCGTTGCGCGGCGCGAGGTTCATGCTCGTCTGGCTTCGGTCAGAGCAAACCTAGAAGAACAGCTACAAGCAGCCGTTACCAATGCTCAGTGGTTCGATGGCAGAGATAAGATGATTGAAGTAGGCTCCAGACTTTCTCCTATTGCCTCCGATTTGGCCCACGAACTTTATTCAAGTTCACCACTAGTGTGGAGCGAACTGGTCAATCGCGACAACATGTCCAGTAATAGCACGAAGGCACGGCGCGATCTGCTGCATCGCATGCTCGACCATGAATCTTCCGAGCATCTGGGAATTGAAGGATTTCCAGCTGAGCGCGGCCTCTATGAAACCCTGCTGCGAAGCACCGGTCTCCATCAGCAAGATGCCAATGGCCATTGGCGATTCTTGCCTCCGGCTAAAGCGAACAAGGCTGGTTTCGCCGACTTGTGGAAGGCAACCAAGGCCCTGTTCGCCAATGCTACCTCGCGCGTAAAGGCTTCCGACGTCATTGAACTGTGGAGCGCCCCTCCCTATGGCGTGAAGGCTGGTATTCAGCCAGTAATCTTTACGGCTTTTCTACTAGCTCACAAAGCAAATGTAGCCGTCTACAAAGAAGGGATGTTTATCCCGCACCTGACCGATGCCGACATCGACGAATATCTACAAGATCCAAGTCGATTTTCACTGCGTTGGGTGTTAATCGATGAAGAGAAGACCCGAATATTGCGTGGTATTGCCAACATCCTCGCCGAAGTTGGACAAGCTACTGAGGCACGTGATCCGCTGGAAGCAGCTCGTGGCTTGGTTGCTCTAGCATTTAACCTTCCAGTTTGGACACAACGAACCCACCAGCTCAGCGAAAGTACTCGATCAATACGCGACACGTTGCTTAAGGCCAGCGACCCCCACAAGGTATTATTTGTCGATCTAGCGGCAATATTGGACACAAACGATGGGGATGCCTATATCAACGCACTTCGGGACCCCATAACAGAGCTGGCGGGCGCCTACGAGGTCATGCTTAGGCGCGTTGATGCAGCGATGCTAGAAGCTCTGGATGCCCCCGCTGACCAGCTAGATCGTTTGCGATCACGCGCGGAGGCTGTTTCCGGTATCACTGGAGACTTGCGTCAGGATTCTTTTGCTACACGACTGGCCAAACATGATGGCAGCAGGGAGAGCATAGAGGGCATCCTGAGCCTTGCAGCAAACAAACCTCCTCGAGATTGGACTGACCGAGACATCGATGCGGCAATGTTGGAGATTTCCAAGGTCGCACTTCGATTCAGACAGGCTGAAGCCTTCGTCTCAGTTAAAGGGCGCAAGCCCAATAGCGAAGCCTTCGCAGTAGTGATTGGCGCAGGCTCCGGAACTAAGATGATCTCGCGATCTTTCTCCATCACCGACCGACATCGACAAGCGGTAGAGTCCAAGGCTGATGAGATTGCCGCACAACTGCGAAAGCAAGGATTGGGAACTGAAGTTCTACTCGCCATCCTTGCCAAAGCAGGCATGCGACTGACTGCGGACGAGGAGAAAAGCAATGGCTGAGCGTCATGTCCTCGGACTCTCCGGAGGCAAAGACAGCGCGGCATTGGCCGTCCACATGCGCCAAGCCCATCCAGAACTCGACATTGAATATTTCTTCACCGACACTGGCAAAGAATTGCCCGAAGTCTATGAGTTTTTGGGGCGTTTAGAAGGCTATTTGGGCAAGCCAATCGAGCGGTTGAATCCGCGCCGCGACTTCGATTTCTGGCTACGCGAATACAATCACTTTCTGCCTTCGCCCCAAACACGCTGGTGCACTCGAAAGCTCAAGCTCAATCCATTCGAGCAATGGATCAAACCGATGTTGGCTTCTGGCGAGATAGTTACCTCCTACGTAGCAATTCGAGCCGATGAGGACTACCGCGAGGGCTACTCGTCCAAGCAAGACAACCTGATCATCAAGCTGCCATTCCGCGAAGCAGGCATCGACAAAGCCGGCGTGATGGATATTTTGGAATCTTCTGGTGTGGGCTACCCAAAGTATTACGAATGGCGCTCACGCAGTGGCTGTACCTTCTGCTTCTTCCAGCAGAAGATCGAGTGGGTGCGACTCAAGGAACGTCATCCAGAGGCATTTGAAGATGCCAAAGCCATGGAAAAAAATGCCTTGGAGCACGGATCTCCGTTCACCTGGTCCTCAGGAGAGTCGCTGATTGAGTTAGAGCAACCTGAACGCGTTGCTCAAATTATTGAAGACTACGATCGTCGTAGAGAGCGCATTCGGGCAAGCATTCCCATCAATCCGCTGCGCCCCGTTCGCGCCTGCCCCGAAGACATAGATGATGTTTATGGTGAGGATGAAGGTGGTGGTGCTTGCGTCATGTGCCACAAGTAGATACATTCTTAACCATTACACTTGCCGCTGATAGTTCTGAGTTATCAACACGGCGAACTAGACACCAATGGCTTGAACGACTGCTGCACTAAAATCCGTCGCTGTCGCGAAGCGACGTGCGAGAGAGTGCTGCAACGCCTTTGAAATAGGCTGATAGAGGGAATCACTGCCAGTCCAGTCTTCGCGCTCCAATATCCCGCTAGGATGGCGGCGATTGACTACCCACCAAAAGACAGCGGCAAGCTGAAACACGTCAGAAGCAAATGTGATTTCATCATCAAGGCCAACAGATCGATTGTTCCCCTCCGGTGACATCCAGAAACGAGGCCCTGGAATTTGCCATTGAAGAGTCAGGTCTTCACCATCGGCCTTGTCGAGCAAGGAACACAAGCCAAAGTCGCTGATGACCCAGCGTTCGCCAACGACGAGAATGTTGTCAGGCTTAATATCACGATGGACGGCATGGTTGTGCAACAGTTCTAGCGCGCTGACAAGCCCGCGGAATTGAGCGGAATAGATTTCGAACTCAATGGGGGATTTCTCGTTCTTGACGAACTCGCGAAGCGAACATGCGGCCCGCTCCATGATGACAAACGGCAATAAAGTCTTAAACTCGCGGCGTTTCGCGTCAATATGAATCGCTTCCGCACTACCGCTAGTGACGTAGCCAATGAGATGATTGTGTTTTAAAGCTGACAGTTCTTCCATCAGCTTGCGTTCGATATCAAATCGCTCTGATCGATGGTCGCCACGCGAATTGGTGAGGAATTTAACAGCGAAAATACTTCCGTCCGTCTCGTCAGCGCATTCGCAAACGACAGCGTTGCCGCCAGTCCCAATTTGCTCTTGGACTGTATAGAGTTTCTTATCGGATCCAGTAATGCGCACAGGAACCTTGAACCTCCTATTCTGGAAAACGATATCGACGAACATCACGTTTCTATTTGCTGGAATAAGTCTTTCTGTTGCTCTGCATGCTCGAAGGTCAGATCCTTCGTCGCCTCCTCGCCCGAAATTGTGATCCATTGGTTTGGGTCAACGCATTCACGATGGATACGCAAAGCGTTGCTCAGTTGAATTACAGGAGAGCCAACGTGCCAAGCGATGATTTCCTCATCCGTCGACTCAATAAGTTGGTCGCATTCAACGCACTCATACTCGGTCAGAGGACACATGCCGCCGCTGTGGTCGGTCGTGAGGATACGGTAGAAAAGAATGGCACCATCACCTGTTGGCGGTTGCCGCAGGTAAGATCCGCCGAAGATCGCCTTGAGGAACTCCATGCGCCAACGCCGACTAGCATGTGAATTTGCCTGAGACACACACTTGATCGCGTAGTCTCGACAGTCTCGATCATCCGACTCGGGAGCGATCAAATAATCGATTGTCTTGATGTCTTCGCGGAGAGGCTCAAGGTCAATATCTTCAATTTTTCCGCCTACTCTCTTCAATTCATCAAGCGCTAGCATTAAAGAATAGAAGTCAGCCTTTTGCCGAAACCGTGTTGATAAAATCTCCAAGTCGCCCACGAAGATCTTTTTCATGTCGTCAATGACGGCCAAAAAGCGATTCTTCATAGCACTGCATTCGTCCTCATTCCACACGGCATACTGCAGATAGAACGAGTCTAGGCTGTCACGCTTATCCTGTGGCCCCGAGACCAAGCCAGCAATAAGCTCAGATACGAATTCGACATCCGCTGAACGGCGGCGATTCGCGACGGTGAATATCTTGCTGGAATCAAGAAAATCGTTAAGGGCTAGGTCTTCGGCAAGCCGAAGAAAATCTCCGGGAAAATCGGCGCGGCGAAGCTCTTGCTTGGTTAGTGCGACGGAATACTTGTTAAGACGAGAATAAGTCTCGCGCAACTCTTCATCGGAAAACTCAATTGCCTCATTGAAGTCGATTCGATATTGCAGAAAGGAGTTACGAACCTCATCCGGCAGTTTAGAAAACACCATGCCTTGAAACTCGCCCGCATAAGGCTTGCTCAAGGGAAATTGATCTTTGAGGTAGCCCAAGATTGCGCTAATGCGCTGCTGTCCGTCAATAACGGTTCGATAGATCACATCGTCGCGGATGCTCGATGAAACGAATATCTTCGGCATGGGAATGCCACGCAATATTGTGTCCATTAGCATGATCTTGGCCGCATCACTCCATACTTCCTTACGCTGGAAATCGGGCCTAATTTCGAGACGGCCAGTTCTTTGCCAATCTCGGATATCAGAAATCGGATGTGGGCTTGAATTCCAGCTTTTCATGAGTCGAGCCTTAAAATTAGATCGTTAGTATTGTCGTTTCGAATCGCCTGCACGGCCTGGGCAATTTCATCGTCGGACAAGAACGGGGCTTGTGCGAATACAAGACCCTGCTCCCCGTTGAGTTTTGCAGCGAGATGCCCCTTGCCAAGCAGTAGCTCAGCGCCGGGGCGATCTAACGCAATCTTTGAAGTCGCCTCGCTGGCCACCTTTAGAATCAGGCGATTGCCCAAATTCTCCCGTAATTGCATCGGCATGACATCCTTGTCTGGACGCTGGGCAGCAAAGATCAAGTGAATGCCGGCAGCCCGCGCTTTCACGCCCAAGCGCTGAACCGCCGCGCTGACAGCGCCCTTATAGGCGTCATCAAGCATCCAGTCGGCAAATTCATCATGGACGAGGAATATCATCGGCAACCGATCTGCTGACGTGGCTTTCGCGTTAAAGGTCGCAAGGTCACGCGCCCTGGCGGCTGCGAACGTCCGATAACGGTTCTCCATTTCATCGACCAGTGCCGCAAGGACTTCGGTCGCGCGATCGCGGGTAGTGATGATTGGCTCGCGCATGTGCGGCAAATCTTCCAACGCCGAATAATCAACACCCATCTTCGGATCAATCAACACGATCTGTGCAAGCTCTTTCGGGTTAGTCGCAGCAATATCGAGAAGAATCGCCTGTATGAGCACTGATTTGCCACTACCGGTTGCTCCAGCGACCAATGAATGTGGCTCATGTGAAGCTAGCCCGCCGAATTCGGCCCCAAGATTCAAATACAGAGGCGCGCCATTTATTTCCTGCAAGCCGAGAACAAATGAAGTATTGATGCCAGCAGCGTTACGATTGAGGCTGCGCCGCGCCCACAAGTCCCAAAGCGAAACTGCCTGACGCTTCTCCCCAGCGATGGTCACAACAATTTCACCGGGTTTTGGCTGCACCGTGACGAGGTTGATCGCGTGTGTGGTGAGAAGTTGCGTGCGCTTTGCATCGATATCCTCAACGCGCAATCGATCAGATCCGGCGAGTCTGACAAGGCAGCCGTTTGGAGTGAGGCGTGTGCCCAAAACGGCAGCTTGCAGGCCGTAGCCATTGAGAGCGGTTTTGAGCTTGCGCGTCGTCTCTTGCGCCCAAGCCTCGCGCTCATCTTGCGTGAAAGTGGCGACAGCGGCCTTCGTTGCGACTAGATCAAACAAATGGGAGCCAGAGGGCATTACTGCGGAAGGAGTTGGAGCAGGAGTTACCGGGGTGACAGTGGGTGTCGGCGCGTCGATCGAAGTTGGGACTACTGGCGGCTGAGCCGCGGCGGCTTCCGGCACTGGTTGCGGCTCTTCCGCCACAGACAGCTGCTCGATCATCGCAGACCAAGCGACTCGCGGCGCAGGCAACCGAATGAAAACGGAGTTCCATGGAGTGTTGCCGCCAAGTTCGGCGCGTATCGCGGATGGGTCTTCATCGCGAGCGTAGGCTTCGACAAGGCGGCGCAGCTCGGGGCGATCAAAGACCTCTTGCCATGCCTGGAAGCCATCGGTGTCATCGAGCATGTTCTGATCGGAGCAAGATTGAGAGGAAGTTGGGTCAGCCGAATGAACAAAAACCTGCGAGTAGCCGCGCAAGGAGATTCCAGTGGCACCATCGCGCAGATTGGCTCGGACGCGTTCAAGAAGGCCGGAGCAACCGAGCGGAATGTCGGCGTCGATAAGCAGATCAGCAAGCCGAGAGAGCCAAACGTCACGATCGAGCCGACCGGGATCACCGAAAAGAGCTTCGCGAAAGGTCGAGAGCGTCGCCATAAGCTGGGCTTTCGACGAGCGGCGAGCCTCGGCGACGCTAGCGGCGGCGACATATTTTGATTCGACAACGGCGACATGAAGATGCGGACCGTCCTCGGTTTCTTCCACGCACAGACCAAGAATGTCGGCAATGCGATTTTCCTTCTGCGCAAGCCAGTCGGCGTAGTCATCGAGCAGAAAGAACACGCAGAAGGACTGGCGGGAACTGCATAATGCTTTGAATTCGCGCTCTAAGAGATATCGGCTCATCACAAGCCCAATCATCTCGCCGGCGGACACGCCACGCTTAGCGGCGCGCAATACGATGTCTCCAGATATGGACAAGGCGTCCTTCTTGATGCGATCAGCAAGGCTTGAAAGTTCGTCAAGGCAAAATGGGAGGCCAAGCTCGCCAAGCCTGCGGCGCGCGAGAACGCTAAGTAAGCGCAACTCCGATGTCGAGCTGACGATCATGTTGCGACCATTCGTCGTCGCTCTGCGATAACGCACAACTGTCACACCATTGGCCTGCAACTGCCGCTTATCAAGGAGCTCGTCGTAAGTCGCAACCCATTCCGCCAATACATGCGCGTCATCAAGCGTCGCCCGAAGACTCTCGTTCTGCAAAGAGATACGCCGAGCCGGCAAAAAGACTGAACCGGGCGGGGCATCGGTTTGGCGAGCGACCGAAGCAACCGCGCCGACATATGCCCATCCCGAGGCTGTCTGCCGAGGACAAGTCAGGAATGTCGTCGATTTGAGTTCATTCTCGCCGGAGACGCTTCGATATGACCAACGCGAGGGAGCATGTTCAAGGGTCGGACGTTCATTAGTCCAATCAACTGGAATCCACTCAACCCCTGCGGTTCGAGCTACGACATCATGGAGAAAAGCAATATCGAAAGGGCGGAAGCCGTCATTGCTCTTGGGCTGTGTCGATGACGGCGGAGCCACTGAGATGCGCAGCTTGGAGATGAAGTTCTCAGATGTCTCGCTGACGACTGGCAGATCAGGGTCATCGCCGCTCTTGGTGACAAGTTCCGCGTAAACGCGCCGAAGCTTGCCCAAATCGCGATGCCTGACGGAGACATTGCATTGGAAATCCGTTTCCGTCTGCATGTTCGAAAGCTCGCGAACGACGGCAAGGGGCATGTCGGCTGCGTCAGCGTTGTAGAGTAGGACGCTGAGATTGGCGGACTCATGTGGCTGCAAGCCGATGTAGCGCTCCAAGAGCTCACGAGCCTGCTTGGCCGAAGCAGCAGGATCAACATCAGTCAGCAGGCCATCCTCGGCATGAACAGGCCGCTCAAGAAGGCTGTATCCGTTAACGGTGCTCGTCTCGGAAACAAGGATTGGAGCACCGCCACGCTGAACCACCGCGATTTCGGGATAAAACGGGTGAGCTAGTTCCTCGGCGAACTCGCGGAAGAAGATACCGCGATCGCCAAATAGGACATTTGAGCTGCTGAGAATGTGAGTGACAAGGCCGGCGACACGGCGAGTTTTCACCGCAAGTGCCTTCATCCGCTCAGGATGCCACGGAGGAATGATCAAGCAAGGCTGCTCACCAGAAACGCGGACAGTACCAGCGGTCAGGAGGTTGGCGACCAATTCGGATCGGCAAATGTCGCCCCGCGCATGAACAGCGATTGCCCGAAGTAGCGCACCAAACGATTCGGCTTGGCGCAAGACGGACTCTCCATGCAAGCCAGTGGAAATGAAATCGTCCAGCGCTTGAATGTAATCGGCTTCGAACATATCCCATGCCGATCGCAGCTCATCGCGCTGCTCGGAGGTCAATCGGCCGATGGAGGCAAGGTGATCAATCGCGCGCTTGATTTCAGCACGGAAACTGTGCAGACGATTAGGGGGCGGAACAAGGGAGCCTGCGTCGCGCGAATAGGTCGCTTCAAGCGTGCCAGTGTCGAGCAGGGAAACGCTCTGCACACCACCTTTCTTGCTGACAAGCCTGCGCGGCACTTCGGTCACGCCAACGGATCCCTTTTCCTTAAGCCTGAGCATATCGTCGATCAGCGAGAGGCCAATCGACTCGGGACGATAGAGCCAAAGCAACTGAGTCTTATCGAGGATCGTCTCTTGGGCGCCGACAAGCTCGACGAGAGCGATTTCGAATTTGATCTGAACGGCGTTCTTGGCCAGCGACGTGACAATCTTGAGCTTGTCGCCGCGAATCTCCTTTTCCTTCTTAAAGAAGGCCGTGTAATCGAACAATGGATCGGGAAGATTCGCTGAGCCCATGCGCTCAAGGCGCCATTGAGCCTTGCTGCCCATCAGCTCTTTGAGGCCGCGATACATCGCGGAGAAGAAAGCGCCAACGTCATGATTAAAGCGCTCGCGCCATTCCTTGCGCCCCTTGGAAACTGTGAAGCGCAAGAAGCGCTCACCTTTCGGCTCCCCTGCCCCAACGACAAGCCGATGTGCGGCGCTGGCGAAACCGTCCAGGAAATCATGGCATTCGATGGGCTTGCCATAGATGACCTTTTCCCATCGGGCGTGAAGCTTCGTATTCTGTTCGAGGTAGCGCCGATGCAGCTCGAAGAATGTCTCGTCCTCGTCGTTCCAGTCTGAGCGTTTCTCCCGCGCCCGAAGGTCATCAATATGCTTGCGCCAAGTGGCGTCGAGAACCTCGGTGTCATCGCAATCGTGGTCGAAGAAATGAAGCGTAGCCTCGGCCAGCCCTTGCTGGCGCTCCCTTGGCTTGTCGAAGATGAAATGAATGCCGTCCATCTCCCATTCAAGCAGAGCAATGTCAGTAGCAGTTTGCTCATCACCGGGCGGTGCGGAAATGAAAGCTTCTAGGGCTTCGCGTACGTTATCAGGAATGGCGGAGGCGTTTTCTTTGAGACGCTGACGCATCTCTTCTGGATCAAGTGGCTGACCATTGGGGCGCAGACGCTCTAATAACGGAGCGCGGTTCGTAAAGAGCTTATCAAAAGCCTTACGCCACGGCCCAACGGCTTGTCCGTAGGTTTTGGCATTAGCGAACAGAGATGTGTCGCGCGGCAAGCGAACGCATGGCAGCGCCCAGCCGATCGCGTCGCGAATCGGCAAGCCGTGAGCGTTCGTCGCTTCGGCCACGAGAGCGCAATAGTCCCCAAGCTGGCTGAGAGTAAGTTCGGCGGCACCCATCAAGGCTTTGATGGCGGCGCGAAAGACTGCACGATCTTCCGGGGTCGGGGCGATGCCGGCGATGTGGCATGTCGCTTCAACCCAAGCGCCCTCTTGCGCCTTGAATTCTTTGGCGCCAAGAGCGGTGACGTGGCCTAGGGTGTCGGCGAGGTTGTGCTCATTGCCGTTGGCGGTCAGTAGAGCCTCTTTTGTGGTTCCTGCGTTACGCACGGCACCAGCGTTTTGCGAAGTCAGCGCCTCGGGCGGTAGCCCCTGCCCTTCGACAAGTGACTCTGGAATGCGCAGATCAACTCGCGCGGCTAGAACGGGATTGGCGAGAACCTCGCGAACGATTGATGCGATCTGTCCGGCAGCGAGCTTATCGAGACGGAATAGCGCCGCAGAATCCTGCAAGGAGCCATCGCTTTGGCGAGAGTCGGCGAGACGCCGCTGAAGGATGTCAGTTCCGACGCGGCCGATGATACGGTCTGTAAGCATTATTCATCCCCCTTGGAGCCGAACGGATTCTCGACGAAGGAGCATGAATCCGACAGCCGTCGCACCAGCCCTAACCCGACAAGGCGCGCTTCGAGATTTCCTCTATTCTCGCTAAGAGCTTCCTGATCAATTTGCTTGTCATTGACGAGATAAGCGCCCTCGGCGTCTCCAATGACGAAGCCGTAGCGGCGGCGAATTTCGTAAAGAAACTCGTCAAACTGCATGCGCTCATCGACGACCGTGAGGACTAGGGTTTTGAGCAGCCGGTCGTTGGGAGCATAGCGCGTGCGACGAGCCAAGCGGCGGGAACTCAGGCCAATCGCCCGCGACCACGCAGCGTGGATCTTCCCGAAGTGCTGCTCGTGGCGGGATAGTGCTTTTTCAGTAAGCAAGCGCACCAGTTCATCACCATTGATCCGCTCGTAATCAGACTCATCATCACTAACAGTCGGAGGCCACTGGAACCATTCGCGCATGAGTTTAGAGCAGTTGCCTTCGGGATCATCGGAACCCAACGCTGCCTCCCACTCGTCGGTAAGCTTGATCTGCTCGACAGCGGAACGCACGGCGCGAAGTGACAGGGCTTGATTAGCCAGATAGGAGTCGCCGGATAGCGCCCGAACCTTGGTGCGCTCGCGAGAAACAATTTCGCAGATGATCTCGACCGGAACGGTGTCGCCAGCCTGTATCTTGGCGCATTCGAGGAAATACAAAAGCAGATTGAGTCCCGCGCTAGCGATCAAATGCTCCAAGGCGTCGTAGATCGGCATATCGCGAGATAGAATCGAAAGCCAGTCCTCACAGAGTTGATCAAAGCGCGGATGGCTGGCGTGCGGCAGGTAGCCAACATCACGAGCGTCATTGGCGAATTGCGGTTCGCCTTGCAGTGCCTTGACGAGCCGATTCATGTTCGCCGAACGATTGAAGAGGCGCTCAACAAGTTTCTGTCCAAGCTCCGGGCCACGCCTTGCACGGCAAAGCATCAGATAGAGCAATTCACCTGTGCGGGCGAAGAAACGTCGATCGTTGGATGCCCCGCCCGAGTCAACGCGCAAGTCCTCATATAAAGCATCTGGGCCAAAGGGGAAAACGAACTTGGAACTCCAACGCTTGTTGCTGCGAGCCTCGAAAGCGGACGAGCGCAACAGTTCGATAGCCTTGGCGAAATCGTCAAAGCTCATAAAGACTTGGCGCAGATAATCCATGTCATCGTCACCAAGCCCTGTCGCGTCCAGCGAGAAGAGTTCCTTCCACGCTTTCCATTTGTCCTCGTCGGGAATGGCGCGCTCGCGCACCGCCTCGACATAGGGATTATTGAAGAGCAGCCCGCGCAGGCGAATTTGGCGCTGCGGACGGTAACGCACGCGATCAGTGGCGCTAGCTTGCAGCGGGTTATCGGCGTTGGACCCAAGGACACCGAGGAATTCCAGAACGGTCAAGTGCGGAAGCTGCTCGTCGTAGAGACGATGTCCCCAAATATGCTCATCAACCGCGAAATCAACCCCCTCAACCTGTTGCCTCATGAGCCGATCCTCACGGTGACTGGCCGAGAGAATCCATGGCCATTCTGCTCGATTTCAATGAAGTTCAGCGTCAGCGCGGATTCGTCAGACGAATACTCTTCGTCTTCGTCGCTTTGCTGCTGGGAGCGAAGCAATTCAGCCTTGCGAAGCAGCTTCGCCTTGAATGCAAGCATGTCTTCCAAGCACTCATTTGAAAAGCTTCCAGGCAAGGAACCTTCAGCGACCCGGCAGAGAAATTCGAAGCGCACTGGGGAAAGATTGAAAGTAACTGACGAGTTGGGAGCCGGAGCGAGCGAAACATCCAGTGTGGGGCGCTCAGTCTGCGGATCAAGCTTGATCAACATCCCCACTCCGCCCACGCGGCGCGCGGGAGCCTCGGTGTCACAAAGCACGCTGACCTTCGACTGGGTGAACCCGCCTGAGCTAGCGACAAAAATCCGATCAGTGTTCTCGATGAGCAACCCTGCCATGACGCGATTGAGGCCGCGAACGATCCTCGCGCGAACCGCCTCGGTTACGGGTTTTCGATCCGCGAGCGTTCGCGTCAGCTCCAAATAGTCGCCAGCGAACTGAAACGCGGTCATGCTCCAGAATGGGTAATCGGATTCATCTTCTGGCAGCGTAAAAAATAGGCGGCGACGCTGGGCTTCTAGTCGTGAGAGGAATTCGGCGGCTCCGTTGTCAAGCCTAGCAGCCTCTTCCCCCTCCAAATAACGAAGCTGTGCGGCCAAATACGAGGGCGTGGCCCCATAAATCAAGTCAGCGGCGACCAAACGTGAGAAAGCGTCGGCGAGCTTCGAGTCATCGGCTCCATAAACCAACAGACCATCAGCACCATTTGAAGTCTCTTCACCGATACCAAAGGACGCGAGCGCTTTGAAAACTGGCCGATCCAGCGCACGGCGGCGCGGAAGGTTCGCCCCGAGAACATTGTCGTAGAGGCTTCCGCGCTCGATCAAACCAGCGTCTTGTAGCTTGGGGATGTCAGCGCAAGACATCAATCCCTCTTTGGCATCGCGATGCCCGAGAATCAGATTTGCCACCAAGGCCAGTAGATCGCGCACCGGCAAATGCCAGCCATTAAGCTTGGCGACTTCAACAAGATCGCCAAGCCTGTGCGCGAACCGCCCTCCATCGGGTTCACCGCGCAAACGCTGCCGATTCTCGAAAATTGGGCAGATACGTTCGCCCGCTCGAAGTTGGCATGTTGCGCAGTTCTCCCATTCAGGGTGATTGGCGACTGCCGATAACACCTCTTCAAGCGATTGACGGTGAGCGATTCGACTCAGATCGTAGATAGCAAGTCGATCAGGGGCATTTCCAGCGAGCAAAAAAGCATCCTGAATAGGCTTGCGGAGTGGATGCTGTCGCTCTTGGCGCTTCCCAAGGTCGCGTAGCCTTTCGAGAATCTGCCCGTGATTGGCGGCAATGACCGCGAACTCGGTATCTTCGGAGCCGAGGACGGAACGCTCCAGCAGATCCAGAACCTGGTCGCTTTGGACATCATTGAGTTCACTGAGATCCTTGACGAAAACGGCACAACGCCCGTCGACGAGATTGAGTCTTTTGACTAGCGTGCTATCAGCCCAATCCTTCAGCGAGCCCCCCATAATGGTCCAGAGGGATCGGCAGTGATATGTCTTGCCGTCGCCAGCGGTTCCCGCCACGAGAATCGAACCGAGGGAGATGGACGTGATCCACTGCTCCATTTTATCGAGCTGAGGACTAGGGAGAGTTATTGGGGCGACTTTCGCGCGCCCCAAAGCACTAGTCACATATTCATCGAACAAGTTGAGGTTGTTCGGCGTGGGACCATAGGAGCGCAGAAATCGAATCCAAGCAGCAGCGGGCAAACTAGCAGAATCTGATCCGCCAGCCGTAGAAACGTTCATAAGCAGAATCCGTTCATTATTCTTAGTGGAGGTAAATGCCTCCATAGATCCCATGTCGCTGATCCAGCGGACTCAGTCGTAATACGGCGGCCATTATAGCTATACGCTCGAAGAATCTCCAAGTCGTTCGAAGCTGCTCGCTAACAGGGAAATTCACGAACAAATCAAAGTCCTATCCTGAATCTCAATCCGCACCCACTTCATGAGCATCCCTTGACCAGTTTCGATTGCACGAGCCACAAGTAATATCTGGCCATTGGGCACAAGGCTCACCGCCTCCTTGTTTTTCACGGCATCAACCCAACCACCATGAAGCCCAAGCTCTTTCTCCCGCTCGGCATCCTCGATGATTTGGCAAACGTCTTCCAATGAGATTTCGGTCAGCGTGATGTCAGCGGTCAGAGATGGAAGCATCCCAAGGTCGAACTGATCGGTCAGTAAGTAGCGAGGAGGTTTGTTCATTGCTCTTCCTCTGCCATGCTTCCCTGCGCATCCCCTGCCATAAACCGCTCCAGCCTGCGAAGAGTGACGAGCATGTCGGATAGGTAGTGTGCCTGACGGCGGTATTGGCTGGCCTCGGCCTCGACCTTGGCCACCAGATCGTCATCCCACCCCACAGTATGTCGAAACAGATCGTCCATGCAGTAGGAAAAAATCTGCGCATCCCGCCGCCGGCTCTTGTTGCGCTTTGGAATATATGCCCACTTTTTCTTGCGCCCGGTCTCCTTCTTGCCATGCCAGCCGACGGAGTACCATTCGAGGGAAAGAGCGTTGGCATTTTCACTCAGGCGAACCCGGAACTGGAGCGTGTTTTTATGGTTCCAATCCTTGCACTTGTTCGTATCCATGACTTCCTGCAAGTAGCGGTTTCCGAGGTCTTTGGCATTCTCGAATATCTCTCTCAGTTGACCTTGAATCATCAATCTTGCTTCCATAATCCACTCTTCCATAATGCAGTTCACTCCCACTATTAAAGATCAGGATTCACGACCCAACGAATCCTTCTGAGCAACTCACCTGCCGACCAAATGCCGATGACCTGAAGTTTTTTCGATATACGTGGCCAAGACGGTATTCAGGCCACCAACGAAGGCCAATATCTCGATATTTCCCAATCCAAGGAGGAGCGGCGACGATTCCCACAAGATGCAAGCACATCGAATCCTTATGGATAAGGATTCATGGGTACGCATCGTAATTTCCACGTATGGCCGCGTGCGGTTGAAATACGTCCTTTTTGGTCACATTTCAAACGCCGCACAATCCAGCATCGCCATAGCATCAGGTTCTCTGGCGGTTCATACAATGTCTTTTTCCTCTGAAAATAAACGTTGTGTCCTTGCAGGATTTCTGCTGTGCAACTGCCAGTTCTCGCCGCACCGATCTGCGGGCCATGACCAACGAAGTACAACTGGAGATAACCTGAAATGAATATTCTCGGAATCGATATTGGCTATTCCAACCTCAAGCTGGCCTATGGACAGCAAGGCACCGAACCCAAAGTTTTGTTGCGACCGGCAGGCGCTGCGCCAGCAGACCGCATGGGCGAAAAAATAGGGGGCGATAGCGAGGAAGATTTTCTGCGCGTGCTGGTGAACGAAGTGCCGTTTGTCGCAGGCATCTCACCGGATCGCGCCGAACTCTGGAGCCGGGAACTGCATGAGAATTACCCGTCCACCGATTCTTACCGCGCCCTCTTCCACGCTGGCTTGCTGTTATCCGAATTCGACCAGATCGATCTTGTCGTGACCGGCCTGCCGGTAAATCAATACCTCAACCACGAGCTACGCGAGCGGTTGTCCGGGCAGATGCAGGGGGAACACCAAATCACCCCACGCAGGAAGATCGTCGTGGACAAGGTCAAAGTTGTCCCGCAACCTGTGGGCGGGTTTGTTGATTACGTCTGGGGTTTGCCGGATGCATCGGAAATTGAAGACAGCCGCGTGCTGGTTGTTGATCCAGGATTCTTTTCCGTGGATTGGGTATTGATAGGCAATGGCGAACTGCGCCGCCAGTCTTGCGGCACAAGCCTTGAAGCATCTTCAGTGATTCTCGATGAGGCCGTCAGGTTGATCGCTGAGGATTTCGGCGGCAATGTTGGCAGGGAACGTCTCGAACATACCCTGCGCAATGGGCATGATCAGGTACGTCTCTTTGGCGAGCGCGTGGACGTGGCTCCATATCTGAAGAAAGCTGCCGATAAGGTCGGCCCCATCGTGACAGCCAGGTTGCGAGAATCGTTGCGGAAGGAAAATGCCAGCGCAGACATGGTGCTGCTGGTAGGTGGCGGTGCAGGATTCTTCGAGAAGGCGGTGAAGGAAGCATTTCCTCAGCTCAAAGTATCGACACCTGATTCTCCAGTCTATGCGAACGCACGGGGATTCTGGCGGATGGGGGCATGAGATGTCCTCGATCAGGGTAGTTGTAAAGATCCCGGCCGGCACTTACCCGGAACTGGTTGCTGATCTCGACAAAGTTGCTCCAAGGGAGCGCGCGGAGCGGCTACGGTTACTGGCGGTGATTGGGCTAAAAGAACTGCATCAAATTGAGCCCAGAGGTCACCAGCATCAGAATATGGCGGATTCCCCAAGACAAGGTCTTGGCGTCCGCGAAACCAAAACCAGCAATTTTATCCGCAACCTTACCAACAACCTTTGAGTTCCGCCCTTCACGTTTCAACTCGACTGCCTTCTCGTTTTCGCCAATGAGCAGTATGGACATGACCTGGCATGTGTCACATTGGGCTCGTAAATAAACATGGTCTGGCACTTTGTGCAACGCTGCCAACCAACGATCTTTGACCGCACATCCCTGATGGCGTACCAGGCAGCGTTGATGTCCAGATTGCTATTCCCGACGCGGCAGTGCATCTTCCAGACTCGCAGCAACATTGCCGCCGTGATTGACCTCCCATCACCATCGTCCACACGGTAATAGACGGCAACGAAACTGGAAAGGTCGGCTAACGCCATTGCATCAGTAATGAAAGGCCGGACGGAATCCGGGAGCTTGCCGTTGGGCGGGCTTTCGTTATGGAGTTGCCGCCAACGCAATCGAAGTGGCTTGGAGTGGATACTTGTCAGGTAATGAACGATAGGTACGCGGAGCCTCAATCTGATCAGCTCATGCGCAACCCGGCTATTTTCCAGCTCCTCAGGGGAAAGTAGCGCCGCCACGGCCATTTCCTACCAGCGTTGCCTCGGCGTAAGTACTTTTCGCATCCCGTGGCATCTGGATTAGCCGGTTAAGGGCTGGGTCCGATAATCGGAGCGTGTAGAGCGAGATACCTATCGTCTCTGCCAGCTCTTCGATTTCATCCATGTCGAGAGCGGCAATCCTGTCGATCGCAGAGCGGGGTAGCCCGGTCATAAGCTCAGCCGCCGTCCCATCCTGCGCCAACTGGCGTGTGAACAACAGGAACTGCCTGTTTATTTTGAGTAGATCGCGTTTTTCCATAATAAATAATAATTATTGTGTTCACGAATGCGCATTCTATATTACAATATACGCACTACACAACAGAAGTACGCATAAATTATGACTACCACTGACACTTTATCGACTTCCGGCAATAATCCTGTTGCGGAAATCCTTGAAGCCCTGATGAACAAGCACCGGTTGAACCAAACCGAGCTGTCCAGCCGCTCTGGGGTTTCGCAACCGGCCATCAACCGCATTCTCAACGAACGCTCCAAGGCGAAGAACCCTCGCAAGGAAACGCTTCAGAAAATCGCGGGTGTTCTTGGAGTGACCCCTGAGCAACTGACCGGACAGGAACCAATTTCCATCCGGATGATGGCCCATGGTGCGGTTCCGATAATGGGATGGGAGAGCCTGACGAATCGGGCTACCGGCCAGCACAGCGTATGGCTGGCTTGCCCTGTTGATCACAGCGATTTGACGTTCGCTCTCACCATTCAGGGCGAAGCCATGATTGGAAACGACGGATACCGTGAAGGGGAAATCATTTTCATCGACCCTGGTGTTATCCCAACTCACGGAAAAGATGTCGTGTTAGTCACGGCTGGAACCGCTCTTTTCCGAAGGATGGTAATCACACAGGAGGGGCGCTTTCTCAAGACACTGAATCCCGGCTGGCCCTGCCCTATCATGCCGCTGCCTACCGATGCCATCATTTGCGGCACGGTAGTGTTTTCCGGTTGTGTGCGCTAGTTATTGCGGGTCGAGCCAGCCTTCTTTCAGAGCTGGGACCGCGCCAGAATTGCTTTGACTTGGGGTTTTACCCTGTTTATACTTATCTTGTGAGGATATGGTAAGCGATGGCGAAAAAGGACGCTGAAGATACGCTCGAATTCCTGCTGGCATTCGATGGACATATCCACCGTTATGGTGGCGGATACTGGCTGAAATTCGAGATCGCAAAAGTAAAAGAGAGCGAAGGAAGGCCGCATGGGCTGGACTACTCTTTTACCCTGCATGGGCCAGACAACCGGAGGCTGGTCGGTTTTGATAACGCACACAGTGTGCCGGCCAAAGGATCACGTTTCAACAAGCGCCCGAAAACGATGGATCATTGGCATAGAACGGAAACAGATGAGGGGCGCCCTTATACGTTCAAGGACGCGGAAACATTGATGGATGATTTCTTCGATGAAGTTGAACGTGTGCTCGCGGAGCACAACATCCCGTTCGAGACTGTCGAAGTGGAGGAAGGAGATAAACCATGAAGCATTTAAAAATTCAGAGCCATGCGTCCTTGCGCGAAGAAATGAAGGCTGTTGCGCGCGGTGAAAGGAGTGCACCGAAAGACGCGGGAGGCACGACTTTCGACTCTGTCGAGGCGCTGATGCGTCTGCTGACACCACAGAACCGCCAACTCCTGGCCGTTATTCGCGACAAGAAACCGCAGTCCATCGCCGAACTCGCGGTGCTGACGGGTCGCGCGCAACCAAACCTTACTCGCACCTTGGGCAAGCTTGAAGCGATTGGTTTCGTGCGACTGAAGAATGTTGACCGTCGCAAGGTGCCGACGGCTACCGTTCATTCTCTCCGAATCAATATTGACCCGTTCTCGCAGAATGATCGGCTGGAATTTGCGTAATGCAGGCGTATGGTAGGAAATAGCGTCTGCAATGTAATAGATTATTACCTTTGACAACACAAATTTGACTGGCTTCATGCAAAAAAATACCCGCCGATGTTTTGGCGGGTATTTTTTTATTTGATCAGATCAGCCCCCTTTCTGCGAAGGACATGACTGTGGTGTCCGCCACGATGAAGTGGTCAAGCACCCTTATATCAACAAGCGACAACGCTTGCTTCAGCGCATCGGTCAGCATCCTGTCGGACTGGCTTGGCTCGGCCACGCCGGATGGATGGTTGTGCGCGAAGATCACAGCCGCCGCGTTGAGCGCCAGCCCCTTCTTCACCACTTCCCGTGGGTACACCGACGTTTGAGTCAGCGTTCCGCGAAACAGCTCCATCCCCGCAATCAGCCGATGTTGTGCGTCGAGCCAGAGCGCGACGAAACTCTCGAACTCCTGCCCGCCCAGAAACAGCCGCAAATAATCACGCACCGAGCCCGGTGAGGAGAGGCTGTCGGACGACTCTTCAAAGTCTTCTTCCAGCGCTCGCCGCAACAGTTCCCGTGCGGCCATCAGCCTGTCTGGCATGGCATAGGTTAAAACTTCTTCTGCCACACCGATGGGCTTTTCATGCCGCATCACACGCAGCCCGAAAAGTTCTGCCAGGGAGCGCATGGAATACGATTCGCCCTCTTCACCCAGCAGGATCGAGAGCAATTCGCGGTCGGATAATTTTTTCATCATGAGTGCCTCCAAATAAAAAGCGGGGCGGCACCCTCCCCTTGCGGGACGATTGCACGCCCCGCAAGGGTTATAAAATTGAAATTTACTGAGTTACTGCTTCCCGGTCACCCGGTCTTCCTGCTTCGATAATTTTCTGGCTTGCGCTGAAAATCCGCTGAGCCGATTTTTCCGGTAGCTGGCCATCTTCAAGCCACGACTGGATGTAGCCTCGCGACTCATCACGCCCCGGTAGATCGAGCAGCGAACACAGGAGGAATGCCACGCCTTCGGCCTCGACTTCCTTGAGACTTCTTGGTGTCAAGGCTGCGTCATGGCAATCTGCTTCCTGTGTATGTCCCAGAACGACGTGTGCAATCTCGTGAAACCGGGTCTTGTGTGGGTACTCGGCGATAGGACTGATTGCAATTCCTCTTTTCACCGCGTAGCCCTGCACGTTGCCGTCCATGAGATCGAAGCGCTCCAGCGTGATGCCCAATGCTGCCAACGCAATCTCGGCATTCCACTGCGGCGATTCGACCGGCTCGGTGTATTCCTCGCCTTCTGTCTGCTCCAGGCTAAACCAGCGTGGCGCCAACTTGAAGACAGTGAACGCGCCACCGACATCGTCGGACTCACCAGAGACTTCGTCCTTGTCCTGACGTTTGATCGTGATAGGCATCCAGAGGGAAATAGCCTTCTGCCCTTTGCAAACCGAACGACCAAGCTCCTTCCACCGGCNNCGATGGAACCTGCGGTAAGCCTCGCTCACGATGCCTGGCTCGGTGAGAGCCTGAGCGAGAAGCTGTGCAAATTTTTCGTACATGGTGCCTCCAATAAAAAACGGGAAGGCACCATCCCCGACGGGGATAGATACACTCCCCGTGGGATAGAAAACCGGCCATGGCCGGGCTATTTATGCTGCATCACTACAATCAGGCTGCGCGGGCCAGTGCCTTTTCGACACTGCCAAGCGCAGGAAACCCTGACTTGCCTACAAGGTTGAGAACGTCTAGCCAGTCAACGCCCTTCCTTCCATCTGGAATATCAATCGTGGGAGCAATTGCTCCCGCTCGAATTCCCATTGCCCAGAGCCTGGTCACCAATCCCCTCGCGGCTTCCTGTCCGTGTCCGGATGGATGCTGCCGGGAAGGCCGATCCTTGTCAGAGAAAACCAGAACCTGACTCACTCCGGGTGGAGGAACGAAAGTTTCCAGAAGATGCGCGTTCCCTGTCGCCCAAGCGGGCAAACCGGTGGCTTCGATAACTGCAAGCGCCGTTTCGATCCCTTCGGTCACCGCCAGACGACTACCTGGTGATACCAGACGAATCGCACCGCCGGTCAGTTGTCGCGCCGATGGATGACGCATCAACTTCTTCGGCGCTTCGACCGAAGCCTTGTGACCACTGGCTGTCAGGTAGGTACGATGGAGGGTGACAGCTTCGCCCCCCTGCCCCGTCACCTGCCCAACAATTGCCGGATAGCGCGCCACGAGATGATTGTCTGCGTAATAGCCCAGCGCAGGATGAAACCGCAGGGATTCCGGCACGCATACAGACAACCCGCGCCGCGCCAGATACAGACGAGCGGGTTCAGCTTCCGGATGTGTCAGCGGCAGTGATTCACGCCATGTGCGATTGAGATGTTCGCGGCGTGTGGCATCATCGGAAGTGCGACCTGATGCTTGCGATAATTCCCTTCGCACGCTCTTGGCTGGTTCACTGCCTAAATGCTCGGCCACTTCGCGAACAGTGCGGGAAAAATCCCAACTGTTGACCCACATAAGCAGAGAAAAACCGTCCGCAAAATAGCCACACGTATTACAGACTCCACCGCCAGTTTCATCAACATCGGGAAAGACCCGAAAGCCATCCCGTCCGCCATGAACCGGGCAAGGGACATGCTTCCCCCGCCGATCCACNNCTTCCGAGACACCCCTTGCCGGGATCCTTGGAAGGTCACGGCTGGGCCGGTTGGAAATTTCCGCGCGGCATGGAGTTACCCCTACCGGGATACTCTCTCCCGGCGGGATTCATGATGCTGTTTGTTTTCTCGTGGCCAGCTACCACTTTCATCCTGCACCTTATGGTGCGGGATTGAATATCAATGTGAGTCTCTTGGTGTGCTACCAACTCCCTCTTGAAAATCCACGGCTTTAACGGACGGGAAATATCTGCAAGGAAGGTACGACAACGATGCTACGCAGTTCCCGAGATGCATGAATGCCGAAATGCGTCTTAAAAGAATCGAATTCGACTACCTGAAAATTCTGATGAAACCCGCCGACCGAAACGTCCATATGAGACGGTCAATGTTGCGAATTGGATATTGCCGAACTTAGGCCGATCGACAACGCTTTGACAGCTTTACATTGATCGTTTTCACCAACTTGATTTATCTCGACACTGATATGCACCAACTCTTCGTGAATGCTTAACTGTTGTTTGAAGTATTCCGACGAAGCTTTACTATCCATCACGAGACTCAGGATGCAAGCATATTTACCTTCCCTACCCGCCATACATGCAAGTCGCAGAGAAAATGTGGGTTCCGACTACGCGGCGATACTTCAGCAGATTTCTTCAATACGGGGGGCGGTCAATGACCTGATGTCTGAAATTCTGAAGGGCATATCAGCGAACACCTTGGAACCGAGACAGTGTTACCAAAGCAGCGTCAGCAGGATTTAGCGCAGGTAATAAGTGTGTTGCGGTCTTACCTGAAATAGGTGGGGCAGGTGATCAAACAAAAAGTAGTTTCCACGAATGGTCAAGATTTACGTCGCCACGCATAGCTTCCAGTAATTTGGAGCAACCGCATGCCGTTGAACACCACGATCAGGCTGGCACCCATATCGGCGAACACCGCCATCCAGAGCGTGGCTTTCCCCGCAAGCGCCAAGGCAAAGAATATCGCCTTGATACCGATGGCCAGCGCGATGTTTTGTTGCAGCACGCGGGAAGTGTCGCGGCTTAGCCGGATGAAGTGCGGCACCTTGCGCAGATCGTCGTCCATCAGCGCGACATCGGCGGTCTCGATGGCGGTATCGGTTCCGGCGGCGCCCATGGCAAAGCCGATGGAGGACTTGGCCAGCGCCGGCGCATCGTTGATGCCGTCGCCCACCATGCCGACCTTGCCGTATCGTTCCAGCAACCCGTCAATCACCGCCAGCTTGTCTTCCGGCAGCAGGTTCCCGCGCGCATCGTCTATGCCCACCTGGAGGGCGATGGCGCTGGCCGTAGTCTGGTTGTCGCCGGTCAACATCACCGATGCCACACCGAGCGCGTGAAGCTGGCGGATAGCCTCGGTGCTGTGCCCGCGCACCGTATCGGCAACACCGATGATGCACAGCGGTGCGTTTTCAGTGGATAGCACAACAGCCGTCTTGCCTTCCTCTTCAAGCCGCCTCAGCACTTCCTCAACATGCAGCCCACAGATGCCCAATTCCTCGACCTGCCGATGGTTACTAACATAGTACAGTTGCCCATCAATAACCGCTTTCGCACCGCGACCTGTGAGGGACTCGAACGAAGCGGTTTGCAACAGCGGGCGCAACGATGCCTCGCCGCCCTGCCATGCCGATACGATGGCTGCCGCAATGGGGTGCTCGGAATGCGCATCTACGCTGGCGGCAATTTGCAGCAACTGATCCTTGGGCCGATCAACCAGAGGAACCACATCGGTCACGACAGGCTTGCCGTGCGTGAGCGTCCCGGTCTTGTCCAGCGCCACGGCCTTGAGCAAGCGTCCGTTCTCCAGATGTACGCCGCCCTTGACCAGAATGCCCTGCCTTGCCGCAGCGGCAAGCCCGCTGACCACGGTAACCGGCGTGGAGATGACCAGCGCGCAGGGGCAGGCGATCACCAGCATGACCAGAGCCTTGTAGAACCAAGGCTCGAATGCTGCGCCGAATAACAACGGCGGTACGGCTGCCACCAGGACTGCGAACACCACCACGGCAGGTGTGTAGTAATGCGCGAACTGGTCAACGAAACGCTGCGTCGGCGCGCGCTGGCCTTGCGCTTCCTGCACCGTATGGATAATGCGGTCCAGCGTGGTGTTGCCCTTGTTCGCCGTGACGCGGAATTCCAGCATGCCGCGTTCGTTCAGGGTTCCCGCGAACACCGGATCGCCCGCAGCCTTCACCACGGGCATGCTCTCTCCGGTAATCGGCGCCTGGTTCACCGAGCTGCCGCCCGCCGTGACCATGCCGTCCAGCGGGATGCGACCGCCCGGCTTGACGCGCACGGTTTGTCCGACCCGCACATCGGCTGCCGCCATTTCTTCCCACTCGCCGCTGTCGAGTTGCACGCTAGCGATTTCCGGAGTCATGGCCATCAGCCCCTTGATCGCGTTCTTGGCGCGTTCCAATGAAAGCGTTTCGATCATTTCGGCCAGCGCGAACAGGAATATCACCACCGCCGCCTCCGGCCATTCGCCGATGACGATCGCGCCGATCACGGCGACGCTCATCAGGAAGTTCATGTTCATGGTGAAGTTTTTGAGCGCGATCCATCCCTTTTTCAGTGTGCCGAGACCGCCGGTAGCGATGGACAGCAGGGCCAGCGCGATCACCGCAACTGATTGCTCGCTCGCGCCGCTCCAGGCGACGACTTCCGCAGCGATGGCAGCAGTGCCGGACACCGTCATGAGCACACGAGTCTGATGAGACACCGTCGGCTGTTCATTCTCGCCATCGGAACCGGTAGCCCGTTCTGCCGTTACCGCAGGAACTGCCTTCATGCCGATCTTGCGCAGGGCATCGCAGATGGATTGATCGTCGTCCAACGTGTGCATCACCGTAAGACGGCGAGCCATCAGGTTGAACGACAGTTCGCCGATACCGGGCACCGATCCGAGACGCTTGCGGATCAGCGCCTCCTCGGTCGGGCAGTCCATGTTGCTGATGATGAATACCGACTGCTTCATTGCCTGAATCCCGCCGCTCTGTACATGCCGATCCTGCCCACTTTGATGCATCACATAAACGGATGCTCGAATGACAGGTATAGCAAAATACTCTTTTTACCCGCAGACGGGCCTACTCCAATCGGCATGGAAATCCCCGGTACGATCTGGAGGCCGGAACTGTAGTTGCTGGCGAAGCGAACGCCCGGATTGATGAATGCAGTATTTTCCTGCCGCTTGCTTCCATCCGGCTGAACCACTTCAGAGGTAGTTCCAACCGCTTCAAGCATCAGGTTGAAATTTTCCGAGGAGAGGTATATGAGGCTCGCGCCATAATTAAACCCGGTTGTATTGGCCTTCGCTCCGCCGGGTTCCTTGCTGCCTGAAGTGTACGTCGCGCCAATATTCCAGTGGGTGACGAGTTTGTCAGTCAATTCCACACTCAACGGGATATTGGTCTGGATACCGACAGCATCCGTTCCGTGGCCTTTTCTGTAATCGCCGGTGGGCAGGATGACAGAAAGCCGGGGGGACAATGCGATCTCGTCCTTCAAAATGGCCTGATAGCGGTAGTTGAGCGCAATATCTCCAACACCGCTTGAGTTTAGGGGATCGGTCATATGCACCACGGGAATGGTATAGGAAAACTGGTGGGTCTGGTCCGGCATCGGCCATTCCTGCGTAAAGGTATAGACCCAGTCCTTGGTCTTTTGCGTGTACTGGTAAGACTGGATGTGTTGAACAACGCCCGTTTCCTGGTTGTAAGCTTCTTCCATCAGAAACGAGTTGTCCTCGATTCTTTTCGACTCTTCCGCGTAGCCCTGTAAAGGTATGCAAACAGCAAACACCAACATCCCAGAAATTCTTTTATCCCACATAACGTCCCCCCTTAAGTTAGCTACTCAAAACGCACCTGAAAGGCTGCTCCCGCCTGATCCGAGCAAACACCGGCAGGCTTTACGGCACCGCCCCACATCACACGACAAGAAATTTCCTGACCGTCAGCAGACTTGGCAACAGTCTCAATGGAATATGTTACATGATCAGTATCTAGCCCGGAAAATATCCGCTCCCAATGCTTTGGATTGACCCCATAGTAGCGCTTGCGCAGAGCAGCCAGATTGGTCTGGCGATCGACGGTAAAGCCACGAGCCTCATAACGGCGATCCGGCGCTTCCAGCACGAGATGATTACCCTCTCCACGGTCATGCACCAGTTCGCCACCGATAAACGGTGCGCTGTCGCCCTTGGACAACTGGTGAGCCGGGCTGGCGCAAGCAGTTAGTACCAGAATTGCCAACATGCCAAAAAAATATGATCTCATCGCATTTCCTTTCATGGTTATTTCAAAAACCTGTAGTGCGGCGGCTTAGAATTAACCCGGTTTGAGCACGCGCCGGACTGCGCCGAACCGACAAATTGCCGACAGCCTCATCAGTAGTGATCGGCATGATGTTCTCCCCTCTCATCACCCAGCGGCCACAATTGGTGGGCATCCAGCAGCAAGCGATAGCGCGCTTCGTTGGCGTCGAGTTGCGCGAGGTTTTCCGCCAATGAAGACTCCAGCGCGAAGCGGCGTGCGATGAGGCTGTCCGACAAGTTGTTTTCACCCAGGCTGTAGGCCTTGGCTACCAGTTCGGCATTGCTGCGGATGGCTAGTGCGGCTTCTTGCGCTTGCTGCCAAGCGCTGTAGTTATTTACTGCCTGTGTGTATGTCGCGTAGATGTCGCCTTCCAGCCGGCGTTTGACAAAGACTTCCTGATCGGCCGCAATGGCGGCTTGCTGAACGGCGCCCTCTGCCGTCGCGCTGCGTTGCCCGAAAGAGAACGGCACACTGACATACATCCCCGTCACTTTCTCGCTAGCGCCGGACTCGCTCGAATAACGCACTCCGACGGTAGGGTCGGGCAATTGATCGGCACGGCTGCGCTGTGCCAGCAGTTGCTGCACCCGGCTCTGTTCCTGCGCCATGCCGAGCTCGTGGTTGTGTTCGAGTATGCGCGATTTCCAGAATGCGAAGTCTTGCTCGACGGCTTGCGGTGTAAAGGGCGGCAATTTTTCTGGCAACTGGATAGCGGGGAATTGGCGCTTCAGATCGTTGCCGGCGAGCTGCGCGCGCAATTTGGCTTGATGCCATGACACGCCGGCTTGTGCGGCGGCGGCTTGCGCTTGGTTCAATTCCAGTTTTGGCGCGTCGCCTGCCTTGACGCGCTTTTCGGCCATTTGCGCCTGTTGCTTGAGAATTTCCACCTGCTGCTGCCACAGTGCGGCTTGCGCCTGCTCGCGTTGCCAGGCAAACCACAGTTGCAGCAGGGTGCGCGCAGCTTCGTGGCGCGCATTGCCGAGCGCGTATCCGGCGCGCGCGACGCTGGCTGTGCCGATGTTTTCATCAATGCCCACCTTGTTGTACAGGCGCAACGGACGTTCCAGCGCGACATCCCACTCCTTCAGCTTTTGCCCGGTATCTGCGACATTGCGTTGCGCAGAACCGGCGCGCAGGTTGAACTCGTAGCTGCCGCTATTCCACTTGCGCTGATTGGCGAGTTCCATTTTCAACTCGCTGGCGGCATTCAACACCGGCAAATAGCTGTTCAGCGCACTTTCCATTTGTGCCGATGGCGGCAGATCGGGGCGGTTGATTTCTTCGGCAATGACGAAGCTGCTGAACAAAGCCAGCCCTCCTAATAGACCACTTCCTACTCCCCACTTCCTACTCCCTGTTTTCCGTTTCATATCAGCCTCCCGAACTCGATCACCGGCGCGATCCAGTAACTCATTTCCGGATTGTTTTCTTCACGTTTAAGATGCGCCACCAGCGCGTGCGCATCGTCCAGATTCATCACGGTCTGGATGGCAACGCGCTGCGAGCGTCCGCGCACCTGCTCGGTCTTGCTCGACAGGGTTTCCTGCTGGCTGCCGCCTTCCATCTTGAACAGGGTGTAGCCGCTCACCCATTCGGGATGTTCCAGCAGGTGATCCACCAGCCGCTCTTCCAGAGAGTGGTGGCAAACCAGCGTTAAACAACAATTCATTTCTTTCATTTGATTTTTCATTTGATTTCCTTGTCACGTTCGAGGCCGAAGCGGCGGTACAGGATGGGCAGCATGATCAGCGTCAATGAGGTCGAGCTGACCAGGCCGCCGATGACGACAATGGCAAGCGGCTTCTGGATTTCGGAGCCGGGGCCGGTGGCAAACAGCAGCGGCAACAGCCCCAAGGCGGTGATGCTGGCCGTCATCAGCACCGGGCGCAGGCGGCGTTTCGCGCCCTCGAACACGACCTGCGCAATGTCCAGTCCCTCAGCATGCAACTGGTTGAAATAAGACACCATCACCACACCGTTGAGCACCGCGATGCCCAGCAACGCGATAAAGCCGACCGAAGCGGGAACGGACATATACTCCCCGCTGACCCACAACGCCAGCACACCGCCGATCAGGGCGAACGGGATGTTGGTCAGCACCAGGACAGCCTGCCGCACCGAACCGAAGGTGGCGAACAGCAGCATGAAGATCATGCCGAGCGCCACCGGAATGACGATGGTGAGCCGCGCCGCCGCGCGTTGCTGGTTCTCGAATTCGCCGCCCCAAGTCAGGCTGTAGCCTTCCGGCAGCTTGATTTTTGCGGCGACGGCGGCCTTGGCCTCATCCACGAAACCCACCAGGTCGCGCTCGTGCACGTTGCTGCGCACCACCACCATGCGCTGGCCGCTTTCCCTGTCCACCTTGACCGGACCATTCACGCGCTCCAGTTTGGCCAGCGCAGACAATGGCACGTTTTGCCCGTTGGGCAAGGGCAGGGTGAGCGCGGCAAACAGCGCGGGAGAGTGCTGGATGTCGCTTGCCCCGCGCATGACCAGCGGTGTGCGCCGCCCGTCTTCGATCACGATGCCGAGCTGCTGGCCTTCGATCTGGCTGCGCAGCGCGTTGCCGATGTCGTCCACGTTGAACCCCAAACGGCCTGCCGCGAGGCGGTCTATCGCCACGCGGTAATACTGCACGCCGCTGTTCTCCGTCATGTACACATCCTGGCTGCCTTTGATGTCTTTCAGCACCTTGACCATCTGCTCGCCGGTTTCGTTGAGCGCGCCCAAATCGGGGCCGAAAATCTTGACCGCAACATCGCCACGCGCACCGGTCAGCATCTCGGAGACGCGCATGGCGATGGGTTGGGTAAAGCTATAGGAAATGCCCGGCAGTTGCTCCAGCACCTCGCGCAGGTCGTTTAACAGCAACTCCTTGTTCGGCACGCGCCATTCATTCATGGGCTTCAGCACCAGGAATGAATCGGTCTGGTTGAGCCCCATCGGATCGAGGCCGATCTCATCGGAGCCCGCGCGCGCCACGATGCTTTTGACCTCCGGCACGTGGCCCATGATGGCCTGCTGGATTTTCAGGTCGAGCGCCGCCGTTTGCTCCAGGCTGACCGAGGGGAGTTTTTCAATACCGACGATAATGTCCCCCTCGTCCATTTCCGGCATGAAGGTCTTGCCGATCTGGGTGTACACCACGCCGGTGATGGCCAGCATGACCAGCGCGGCGATGATGACAACGCGCTCCCGGTTCAGGGCGCTTTGCAGCAGCGGCGCGTAAACACCCATCGCCTTGCGCACAAGCCACGGCTCCTGGTGGCTGACCCGCTTGAGCAGGAAGGAAGCCAGCATCGGCACCACGGTCAGCGACAGCAGCAGCGACGCGGCCAGCGCGAATACGATGGTCAGCGCCACCGGGATGAACAGTTTGCCTTCCAACCCCTGCAGGGTGAGCAGCGGCAGGAACACGATGATGATGATGGCGACCCCGGCAGTGACCGGCGTGATGACTTCCTTTACCGCGCGGAAAACGACATGCAGGTGCGACAGTTTCCCGATATTCTTGTCGTGCGCAAGATGCGATTCGATGTTTTCCACCACCACGACCGCCGCGTCCACCAGCATGCCGATGGCGATTGCCAAGCCGCCCAGGCTCATCAGGTTGGCGGACAGACCGAACTGCTGCATGAGGATGAATGTGGATAGCATGGAGAGCGGCAGGGTGACCGCCACCACGATGGCCCCGCGCAGGTTGCCGAGAAACAGCACCAGCAGGATGACGACCAGCACGATGGCTTCGGTGATGGCTGCGGAAACGGTGCCGACCGCGCGCTCCACCAGGCTGCCGCGATCATAAAACACCTTGGTGGTGACGCCTTGCGGCAGCGCGGGCGCGAGTTCCCGCAATTTTTCTTTCACCGCGGCGACGACTTTTTGCGCATTCGCGCCGCGCAAGCCGACCACTATCCCCTCCACCGCTTCGCCTTTCCCGTCCTGGGTCACGACGCCCATGCGAGTCAGGCTGCCGATGCGCACTTGCGCCACATCGCCGACGCGCACCGGGCTGCCGTTTGTGGTGGCGACGACGATGTTGCGCACGTCCTGCAAGGTGGCGATGTTGCCTTCGGTGCGCACCAGCAAATCTTCGTCGCCGTCGCTGATGCGCCCCGCGCCATCGTTGTGGTTATTGGCCTGTATGGCCTGCTGCAGCATGGCAAAAGAAATGCCGTGCAGGGCCAATGCATGGTGGTCGGGAACCACTTCGAAAGTGCGCACCGAACCGCCTATCGTATTGACATCGGCAATGCCGGGCAAGGTGCGCAAGGCGGGGCGGATCACCCAGTCCAGGATGGTGCGGCGCTCCTGCAAGGAGAAGTTTTCTCCTTCCACGGTGAACATGAACATATCGCCCAGCGGCGTGGTGATCGGCGCGAGTCCGCCGCTGACATTGGCGGGCAGGTCGCGCTGCGCGTTGCTCAGCCGTTCCGCAACTTGCTGGCGCGCCCAGTAGATGTCGGTGCCGTCACGAAAATTGATGGTGATATCGGCAATCGCATACTTGGAGGTGGAGCGCAGAACCTCCTGCCTGGGGATGCCGAGCATTTCCAGCTCGATGGGGGCGACGATGCGCGCCTCGACTTCCTCCGGCGTCATGCCCGGCGCCTTCATGATGATCTTTACCTGCGTCGGGGAAACATCGGGAAACGCGTCTATAGGCAAGTCGCGGAACGAAGAGACGCCCGCGCCGATCAGCAGCAGCGTTAACGCCGCCATCAGCATGCGTTGCGTCAGGGAGAATTCGACCAGTTTGGTAAACATTATTCTTCGCCCCCGCCTATGCCCATCAGGCTGGCTTTGAGCGTGGAAACGCCGCGCACGGCGATTTTTTCATCGCCCTTGAGTTCGCCGCCGATCACGCTGTTTTGCGCGCCCTCGTTCAGCACGCTGATGGTTTGCGCGTGGAAGCCTTCGGCGGTTACCACAAACACCACCGCCCTGTCCGCGAGGCGCGCAATCGCGCTATTGGGGATGACCCACTGCGCGCCCCCCTTCATGCCGGTGCCGATGCTGGCTTCGACAAACTGGCCGGGATGCAGATTTTCTGCGCCCTGTTGGATCATGGCGCGCAACAGGACGGTCTGGTTGGCTCCGGTCAGGCTGCGCCCAATCGCGGTGAGCTTGCCGCTTGCCGCATAAGCAGGAACAGTAACCGTCGCGCCGATTTTGAGATTGCGGGTATAGGCCGGTGGAGCTTGAATCTCCAAGGCAAGCGGATGCATCTTGGCAATCTTGAACATTGGCACGGCAACATCGAGACGCTGGCCCGCGTCGGCGGATTTTTCCAGCACTACGCCATCAATCGGCGCTGTCAGGGTGAGCTGGCTGCTTATGTCGTTGCCGGATTGCAACTGTGCAATCGCGGCATCGGACATCCCCGCAAGACGCAACGCCTGCTTGTGTTCCGAAAATGAAGCCTGAGCTTCGAGCGCCGCCCCCTTGGTGGCGAGAAAGCGGCTCTCGGCGATGATGCCATCTTTCCATAACGCCTCATCGCGGGCGAGGTTTTCCTTGGCAAGCTGGTTTTGCACGCTGGCCTGCAACAATCCGCGTTGCGCTTCCGCCAATGCCGGGCTTTGCAACCGTGCTACCGGCTGGCCTTTCCTGACGCTGTCGCCTACGCCGACCAATGTTTGCTCGACCATGGCCGGAAGCGGGGTGCTGATGACAACCATCTGATTGGGGGGGATGACGACTTGCGCGGGCAGACCGGATACTTCACCGGATTGTTTGGCGGGCAAGGCGGCGGTGACGATGCCGAGGGCTTGAATTTGTTTGGCGTTGAACGCCAGTTCATCGGATGAGCCTGATGTTTCAGATGCCAGCGCGCTCTGCAAAAAGCACAAGGCCGGTAGTAAATAGAAAAATATCGCTTTCATAATGGAACTCCAGATGCTGCATAGGGCAGCACCGCAAATTTAAATCGGACTGAAGCTGACAGGAACGGCTATGGCGGCCCTTGTAATGCGGTCACGGCTCACATGGAGGCAACCGCATCCAGAGCCATGCTTTGCTCGCGCAAGGCATGGGCCGACAGCATTACAAATGCCAGATGTGCTTAGGAGATGCGCCTGGGCGGCCTGAAAAGGCCGTCCGGAGAAGAGGGATGAATAGCCAAGAACTGCTGAACAGAATATTCGTTCGAGAATTCAGGCGTCACGGAAACCGGTTGACTGAACAACCCCACGAAATGCCCAACGGCGTGGCACCAGTGATTGCAGGTGTTTTGATGAGAAACAGCTTTGGAGTCTTCGTGTCCGATTGAAGTATGCTCAGTTTCTACAACTACGCTGCGTTGCTCATCGAACCACACATCGGCCACAGCATCCTTGTTAAACGTCCAGCCACCCATGTTGATCACCAGGGTGATCAACATGAATTGAACAATTCGCCGAGCTGTGCGCGTGACTAACATGGTTAGTTGATTGACTTTATCTTCAGGTAAAACGTGGGGCATTTAACACTGTCGTAACTCCAATGTCAATTTCCGCGAGTGCGGGATGGATGCTGATACCCACTCGACGCAGTGTCAATTCTAGCTTGTGGTAGCTAAATATGCATATTTTCGATGGATGGTTTTCGGTGGTTGGCTTTGAGCATATATTTCATCTTTCCATATAGCACGTGCAGACTCCATACACGTACATATGGAAAGCCCCGGAACAAGTACGGAGCCATGAAGTGTTACGATTTTTGTATAATGAGCCTCCAGAAAAAATGGGAACTCACACCACTTCTGGCATGAGTCCCCGAACGAGTCGAAAGAAAATTCCAATCAGGCGGTTTCGGCTTCCACTTCCATCGCACCTGCATTGTCCTTGTCGAGATCGAGCGCTGCATTGATCTCGCGTTGGCGCGCCAGCAACTGCGTGAGCCTTTCCTCCTTTTCGAATGGCTTGGCCAGCTCCGAGAGAATGTCAGCCAGACGCTTTTCTGTCCGAGCCATCTCATCGCAGGCTTCTGCCAATCGTCCTTCCAGACTGTTGGCCACGTTCTCGACCACCCTGACCATCCCTTGCGGGCTGTCTGAATGATGAGCCATGTAGCCACGTCGCCCTTTCAGGATGAAGCATGGGCCATCATCGGCTGTTGTCGGGATGGTCACTTCGAGATCGAAGCCGGCAAATTGCCCAACCGTTATTTCCCCCGGCGAGGATGTCCAGTTCCCGAACTTACGGGTTCTGGCCTTGGCCTCTATGTAGCACCGATGAAGCGCCTCTCCAGCCGCTGATCGTTCGATGTAGCGCTTTCCGTCGATCACCATGCTGAAGCGGTTACCCCGTACATCCGCGCGATCCGCAATGTCGGCTTCTACCGATCCGACCCGTTCCCGGATCTTCTCGATTCTGCCCGGCAAGGTCGCCGACTCCCGCTGGTTCGTCCATCGCTGGTTGTCCCATTGGGATTTGAGCAATGAAAGCTTCGCGACTTCGGCATCTATGCCCGCCTTTTCCATCACCAGCGGATTGCCCGACGCCAAAGCCTTCACCTCGGCATAGGACAGCGCAGCCAACTCCACGTCCTCAGCACTACGCATTCCGGTATCACCACGCATAACCTGGGCGATGAAGCGTGCCTTGGTTTCTAGGGTCTGCCAGATGTAGGCATCGAACGAGGCTTCAGTGACATAGCGGATGATCAGCACCTCTTCGTTCAGGTTGCCCTGTCGAATAATGCGTCCCTCCCGCTGCTCGACATCCGATGGCCGCCAAGGAGCGTCCAGATGATGCAACGCCACCAGACGTGTCTGGATGTTGGTGCCGACTCCCATCTTCAAGGTGCTGCCGAGGAGGATGCGAATCCGCCCTTCTCTCACCGACTTGAACAGCTCTGCCTTAGCGGCGTCGCTGTCGTGGTCGTGGATGAAGGCAATCTCCGCCCCCGGAACACCCATTTCGACGAGCTTTGCCCGAATGACGTGATAGACACTGAACCGTCCATCGTCAGTTGGCGTGCTGAGGTCGCAAAACACGACCTGTGCCCCACGGAACGCTGCGGTTTCCCGCCATATCCCGAAGACCTTGTCCGCACACTGGCTGACCTTGCCGCCCTGTGCTTCCGGGCTTGAAGGATCAACCAGCCGCATATCCAGCGCAGCCTTGCGGCCATCGTTGGTCACTGCCAGCATGTTGTCTTCGCTGGGTGATACTTCGCCGTTGCGTATTGCTTCCGCGCGGGCGACCAATGTTGCAACAAACGCCTTCAACTCCGGCGTCGGCTTGGCTGTCACGGTTTCCAGATGATGCCTGGGCACCGGCAGTTTCAGCATGTCCGCAGTGCGGATGTCGGCCACCTCCCGGAACATGGTCATCAGTTCCGGCAAATTGACGAACCGCGCGAACCGCGTGTTCATGCGGTAGCCGCCACCATCCGGCGACAACTCCAGGGCAGTTACAGATTCCCCGAAGTTGCCCGCCCATGTATCAAACTGCGACACATGATTGGAGCGCAGCGTCATCGGCTGCAAGTAGCGTTGCATGGTCCACATCTCGGCCATCGAGTTAGAAACCGGTGTCCCTGTTGCGAACACCACACCCGAACGACCGCCCTGCTTTTCCATCACATGGCGCGTCTTCACGAACATATCGAAGGCGCGCTCCGAGTTGGAG
>CXWL01000512.1_pt1 | contig 80293 bp, 90 predicted proteins | sample 590931 | NCBI WGS metagenome assembly CXWL01 (sample SAMEA3498368, study PRJEB10139) | groundwater metagenome | biome: water well; material: biofilm material | place: Germany | collected 2015-04-27
GGCAGTGCTGCCAGCGGGCTTGCAATCTATAGCGATGCGGGGCGGAAAGCGGGCGTCACCAAGATGAGCTTTACCCTGGCTGCGGCGAAATCGCTTTCGGGCGATCTGCGCATCGGCTGGACGGTGGTCGTTGCCGCCCAATATGGCCGGATGCTTGGCCGCTATGCCCGATCACCGGTCGTCGCGGATGCGGGTGACGTCGATCAGTGGCTCGGCGGGCTCGGGCTGGCTTATACCTTCTAGATGACGTGACACGGCCAGTGGATGGGGCTAGTCGCTGGCTTGGCCCGTTCCATTGAGGCTCGCCTGCGCAACGCCGAGGACCGCATCCGGATCGGCAACAATGGCGGATTGCATCCGCTTGATTTTCTCGCGATCCATTGGGCGGCCATCGAGCGCGGCGCTGATCTGCTCGTAAGTCACCTTGCGCACTACGCTGCGCAAAACAGAGAAATCGGCCGCCGGCACGGCTTGGTCCTGGCCCGCGAGCGGATCGACATTCTCGAAGCGGAATTCAACGCGGGATTCGTTGGCCTCTTCCGGCGAAAGTGACGCTGTATAGCGTCCGAATTCGTGGCCTTTCAGGGTGAAGTGCCAGGTGACCGACTGGTTGGGAACGCTGTCGGTATAGGCACTGACCTTCGATTGCAGTACGCCAACCAGGTTGCTGACGCCGCGCGGAACCGCTGGCAGCGCCCTCAGTTCCGCGAAGGTCGCGTCAACCGGCCTTGCATGGATTTTGGTTTCCGACATTGCGCCCATGACCACATAGACGCCGATCCCGACCACACCGATCCCGAATAGCCCCAATGCCTTGCTCATTATTCAAATCCCAAGTCGATGCCATATCCAATTTCCCACATTGATCGGCCCGTTCCCTAGCAGAATTACGGTTAAGGAGCAGTAAACCCGAACCGGGGGCGTGTGCTTGTTTCCTGCCATGAAGCCGCCTAAGCTCTCACCATCCCCGGGGAGTCTGTCCTAGCGATCTATCGCGGTTGGACCACAAGAACGACTGAGAGGCGGTGCTGAAATGCCCGCGACCCGCTGAACCTGATCCGGATCATTCCGGCGGAGGGAGGGAGCGGCACATGAACCCCGCGCTCTCCATCCGATCATTGGAGAGACATCATGGCCGACCTTCACGCCCCCACCGAACTGAAAGTGACCACCGGCCCGATCCGGGGCAGCCGAAAGATCCATGTCGGGCCGCGCCGCGTGGCGATGCGCGAAATCCATCTCGAGCCCGGCTGTGGCGAAGCACCTTTGCGCGTCTATGACACGTCCGGCCCCTATACCGATCCCGACCAGCGGATCGACATCATGGCAGGGCTCCCCCAGCTCCGGCGCGACTGGATCACGGCGCGCGGCGACGTCGAAAGCTATGACGGGCGCGAGATGCAGCCCGAGGATAATGGCCAGCTTGGCCCCGACCGCTCGGGCGGTGTCGCGCGCTTCCCCTATGTCGTGAAGCGCCCGCTTCGTGCCAGAATGGGACAGAATGTCAGCCAGATGCACTATGCGAGGGCCGGCATCATCACCCCCGAAATGGAATATGTGGCGGAGCGCGAGAATATGGGCCGCGCCCGCCTTTCCGAATATGTCCGCGACGGGCAGGATTTCGGGGCGGCGATCCCCGATTATGTCACCCCCGAATTCGTCCGCGATGAAGTGGCGCGGGGCAGGGCGATCATCCCAAACAACATCAACCACCCCGAAAGCGAGCCGATGGCGATCGGGCGCAACTTCCTTGTCAAGATCAACGCCAATATCGGCAATTCGGCGGTCGCCTCGGACGTCGCGGCGGAAGTCGACAAGATGGTCTGGTCGATCCGCTGGGGCGCGGACACGGTGATGGACCTTTCCACCGGTCGCAACATCCACGACACCCGCGAATGGATCATCCGCAACAGCCCTGTTCCGATCGGCACCGTGCCGATCTATCAGGCGCTCGAAAAGGTCGGCGGCGTTGCCGAGGATCTGACATGGGAAATCTTCCGCGATACGCTGATCGAGCAGGCCGAACAGGGCGTCGATTATTTCACCATCCATGCCGGCGTCCGCCTGCCCTATATCCCGATGACGGCAAAGCGCGTGACGGGCATCGTCAGCCGCGGCGGATCGATCATGGCCAAATGGTGCCTGACGCACCACAAGGAGAGCTTCCTCTACGAGCATTTCGACGAGATCAGCGAGATCATGAAGGCCTATGACATCGCTTATTCGCTGGGCGACGGCCTGCGCCCCGGTTCGATCGCCGACGCGAACGACGAGGCGCAGTTCAGCGAACTCTATACGCTGGGCGAACTCACCAAGCGCGCCTGGGCGCAGGACGTTCAGGTGATGATCGAAGGCCCCGGCCATGTGCCGATGCACAAGATCAAGGAGAATATGGAAAAGCAGCTCGAAGTGTGCGGCGAGGCACCCTTCTATACGCTCGGCCCGCTGACGACCGACATCGCGCCGGGCTATGACCATATCACCAGCGGCATCGGCGCGGCGATGATCGGCTGGTTCGGCACGGCGATGCTCTGCTACGTCACGCCCAAGGAGCATCTGGGGCTCCCGGATCGCGACGATGTGAAGACCGGCGTCGTCACCTACAAGCTCGCCGCCCACGCGGCGGACCTTGCGAAGGGCCACCCGGCGGCCAAGATGCGCGACGATGCCTTGAGCCGCGCGCGCTTCGAATTCCGCTGGCGCGACCAGTTCAACCTCTCGCTCGACCCGGACACGGCGGAACAATATCACGACCAGACGCTCCCGGCCGAAGGCGCCAAGACCGCGCATTTCTGCTCGATGTGCGGGCCGAAATTCTGCTCGATGAAGATCACGCAGGAGGTTCGGGAGTTCGCTGCCTCGCGGGCAGCGAATAGCGACCTTATGGGAGAAGGTCGCCTCGCAGAACCTCGCGAAGCGATAGCGAGCGCAAGCGACTTTGCCGCGAAGCAGAACCAGCCTGCAACCGCCTTCATCGCCGCCGAGGAGGTTGAAGCCGGCATGAAGCGGATGAGCGAGAAGTTCCGCGAAACCGGCAGCGAACTCTATATGGGCGCGGGCGGACGGGAGCATGACTAGACGCTGAGAAGACGGGCTTCCCATAGCGTTGCGCAAGGATATGATGCGCCAACATCCGAGAGGGAGAATCATCATGGCGCGTGTCCTTGGCCTGGGCGGCCTTTTCTTCAAATCGGCGGACGGTGCTGCGATGCGCGAATGGTATGGCCGCGTGCTCGGCCTTTCGTTCGAGGACTGGGGCGGGATCGTCTTCCTGCCGGAGGTTGCTGCGGCGCATCCCGGCGCGGGCACGGTCTTCTCTCCGTTCGCCGCCGATACCGACTATTTCGCGCCGTCGGACAAGGAGTTCATGTTCAACCTGATGGTGGACGATCTCGACGCGATCCTCGCCGGCGCGGCCGGGCAGGGGGTGGAGCCCCTCAAGACCTTCCCCGACGAAGGCAATGGCCGCTTCGCCCACATCATGGATCCCGAAGGCCGCAAGATCGAACTATGGGAACCCAAGCCGATGGCGTGAGGCGGGTTTTATTTGCCCGCGGAGTGAAACCGGAATGCCGGGTAGAGGTGTATTCCTCTGCAAGGGCTGCGGCGCAAATGTGTAAGCCAATGCTTGACAATCAGATTGTAAGGCAATAGCTTACGTATGATCCGTTCGTTTCGCAGCAAAGCCCTGCGCCGTTTCATGGAGCAGCGCGACGCGTCGAAGCTGAGTGTGTCCAATATCATTCGGGTGGAGCGCCTTTTGTCTCGTCTGGATGCGGCGCAAATGCCGGAGGACATGAACCTGCCCGGCGTTCGCTTTCACGGACTAAGGGGCAGGGACAAGGGGCGTTACGCCATCGATGCATCGAGCAATTGGCGGATCACATTTGGTTGGGATGGCAAGGATGTCATCGATGTCGATCTGGAGGATTATCACTGATGGCAAACCCGCTCACCAAGGGCTTGCGGCCCGTTCACCCCGGCGAGCTGCTGCGGGAAGACATCCTCCCCGCCGTCAAACGGCCGAAAACGGAGATCGCCCGCCTGCTCGGCATTTCGCGCCAGACGCTCTACGACATATTGAACGAGAAACAGCCGGTCACTCCGGCAATGGCGCTGCGCCTTGCAAGGATGTTCGGGGGCAGCGCCGAAAGCTGGGTGAGGATGCAAAGCAACTACGACCTCAAGATTGCCGAACGCGAACTGGGCGACGCGCTGGATGCCATCCCGTTGCTCGAGGCGGCTTGAGTTTGGGGGTGTGGTGAGGTGTCTAAGTAGGGGAAACCCTATTGGGTGTCCACCGTGGGATGCAGGCTGGACCAATCGGAATTGGGGATTGCGTGAACTGTCACCGGATTTCGGGCTTAGAGGATTTTCGCATGACTTCGCAAGACCAAAGGACCGAGATATTCGTCGCCCTGGGCACGGCGCTCGATGCCTGGTCCGCAGTTGAGCGCGCAGTGGAAGCGCTTTTTGCGGCGATCAGCGGCACCGAGATCATCGTCAGCCATACGATCATGGCATCCATAAGAAGTTTCGAATCTCGCCTAGAACTTTGCACCAACATGATTGCGCTCATGAAGCCCGCCGGGGCTTATCGAGGATTTTGGAATAAGTGTTGCCGCAAGATCAGGGATTATGAGCTCGACCGCAACCAGCTCGCACATTTCACGATAGTCGAACAGTGCGGCCCGGGCGCCAAGCCGGCGCTGGTGCCATATTTTTCGGCAGGGCGGATGGCTCTCAATGTGATACAGAAGGGCAAGCGAAAACACAAAATTGCCGATCTGAATGCGCAGGACATCGTCGAACGCGCCCAAAGATTCGGCGCTCTCGCTTATGCCATTGAATGGCTTGGATTAGAGCTCCACGTGGCGATGGACATGATGAAGGAAAATCCGCTCCAGCCAAATGATCTGGCCCGCGAATTCCTGAAGCCGACCGAAAGGAACATCTGACGCCGTTGCCCAACGTTCATCCAGCTGGGCTTAGAGTTCGGGTGCAGGTCATCAGATACCACTTTAAGTTGATTGCTCAAATATGGTCATTCGACGTAGATTTGATTTTCTGCGCGCTCGCATAGCCCTGTTGACTTCGAACCAGTGACTTGCCCAGCCAAGCGCACTTCCAGCTCAACCGTTCCCGGTCCTCATCCGCAAAAGGTGCCAGACCAAGCCTGTTACCCGCAAGACCTGCCACGGCCTGATCGGCACCTTGGGCGGCGGCAGACCGTCTATTGGTTCGATCGAGCGGACGACCATTCCGTTGAAATCGTATCGGTTGCCGTGGATGCGCACGTGGCGGCCGATCCACGGCCTGAGGTCGATGCGGGTATCGAGGACCCAGCCCTGTATCGGGTCCTCGTTGCGCTTGAGCATCACACCGAATGCGCCGGGCCAGATTACGCCGGTTTCATCTATCGCTTGGCCGTATCGCGCCACCTGCACCTCCCCGGAGGCCCGTCGCGGGCGGCCCCGCGATGGCGTCTCCTTATCGATCCATGATCGGGGAGGTCGCTAAACCGCTCACACAAAGCTCCCATAGATTTTAGGTTCGGAGAACCCTGGACATATTCCATGGGCTCCCCGACCGGGGATCTTGGGCGGTAAGTAGGCTGAAAGCCTTACCAACCAGTTGTGTGAGCGGGGTTAGCGACACCCCGGAGCCGCACGTCAGCGGCTCTGCCGGCGAAGATGTCCGCAAAGCCCCTGCGATGCAAGGGGCCGGTGTGGCAATATCCTGCACACCGGATGGCCCCCGCATCCATCTTGCCAATTGATACCGTATACGGTATCAACGATGACCAAAGCGGACAAACTCCTGCGCGCGATGCGGCGCAATCCGGCAGGCGACTGGTCGATTGCGGACGTGCGCAGGCTGTGTGACGGGTTGGGCTGGTCGTGTCTGCCGCCTTCGGGTGGAGGGTCGCACTGGAAGGTTGTCATACCGGGCTCGGAGGCGATCCTGACGATCCCGGCGCGGCGGCCGATCAAGCCGGTCTATGTCCGCATGTTGATGGCTTATGCAGAGGCGAGCGAAGATGGTGCAACTGAAACAGGCTGAGGCCGGATATGCAATATTAGTCGAGCCGCTGTCTTCGGCGGACGGCGGCGGCTGGCTGGCGACGGTGCCCGCGCTGCCCGGTTGCACGGGCGATGGCGAAACGCCCGAGGCAGCACTCGCCGATGCGGAAGCCGCGATTGCCGAATGGATCGACGCTGCCCGGCAAACGGGGCGCGAGGTGCCCGGCCCGCAGGCAGCAGGCCAGTGGCGGCAAAGGGTGCCCCGCTCGCTCCACGAAAAGCTCAAGATCATCGCGGCGCGCGAAGGCGTTTCGCTGAACGCCTATGTCGCCAATGTGCTCGCGCAGGCCGTGGGCCGGGCTGCCTAGCCCCCAACCCGCGCCGCCGCACGATGCTTCGCTAAATTACACCATGCGGCGACGCGGGCGCCCGGGCCTACGCGCTCGGGGGCTTAACGGGGAGGTGGGTGGCGTATGACGGTGCCGTGTCCTCCCCGAAAAGGCCGTTTGCGGTGCGCCCCCGCATGGCCTGTCCGTCTCGATCCTGTGATCGGGGAGGTAGAAAACCGCTATAACACGGCCCTGTAACCTTTAGGCCCGAGAGCCCTGGACATGCGTCACAGGCTCCCCGACCGGAGGATCAGGTTCGGTGGTAAAGCAAATGCCTTACCAGCCGGTTATAGGGGGCTTCTACTCCCCGAAGCCGTGCGTAGGCGGCCCTGCTGGCGAAGATGTCCGCAAAGCGGCCGCGATGCAAGGGGCGGGATGGGGAGTGTGTCTATCTTCTGCGCATCCGCGCGATCAGGGTGACAAAAAAGGCGGTTGACCAGCCCATCAGGATGACGCCGTTGATCCCCTCGATCGCGGAAACCAGGCGCCATTGTTCGGCCATCGCGGAATCGTCATAGCCGATGGCGCCGTAGGTGATGGTCGAGAAATAGATGGCGTGGCGCAGCCCCTCGACCGCGCCGATCAGGTTATAGACGACTGCGTAGAGCCATATCTCGATGCCGTGGAGCGTAATTAGCCCAAGGATCACGGCCAGCGTCACGCTGAAGCCGCGCAGCGACATGGGGTGAATATGCTCGACCGCTTCCTCGCGCTCCTCAAGCCGCAGGATGCGGGCAACGGCGTAGAGGCCCACAGCGTGCAGGATCACCGTTGCGATGACCATTGCCGTGGCAAGCGAGAGTTCGGCGAGCATCGCCCACCGTTAGGGTCAGATCGTGGCCGACTCAAGGCGCTGCGCAACATCCAAATGGCAAGCCAGAGCATAGCAGTGGATGCAGCAATCCTGCTGCATTTGAGGAATGCCTATGTCACTTGCTGATGTTTGCCTCCTCCTTGCCGCGCTGTTCGCTTTTGCGACCTTGATCCTCAAGATCGTCGAAGTGACACGCATCAAGTAAGGCAACGGGATGGGGAGCGGGCGGTAACCCGCTCCCCTGAACGATTTGACCCCCAACCGCGGTAACGATTGGGGGTCAGAGAGGAACAAACGTCACTTGCCCGATTCTTGTAGCGCGGTCGGGCGGAAATTTCAAGCCATTACGGGCATTTGGCCTATTGTTCGGTGGCATTCGCCGTGTTGGAAACGACGTTCCAGGCGATCTTCCAGCTGCCGTCTGCTTGCGTCTTGTAACCGATGAGCCAATTGCCGCGTTCGGTGATGGGCTTCTTCGTCTTGGGGTCGCTCATCGTATAGGCATAGTCGGCGCGATAGACCGCCATTTCCCCCGAATTGGCCACATCCACGGTCTCGTTGCGGACCGCGACCTTGGCGAGCGGGTCGTCCACCTGCTTGGAGGTGATCATAAGGTCTGCCATCGGGCCTACGGCGTTGGGGGTGCCGTGGAACATGATGACCACATCCGGCGCGTCATGCGCGACGGCGGCCTTGGCATCATGCGCGTTGAATTCCTCGACCAGCTTGGCGACATCGGCGCGGATCGCGTCGGCGGCCTTGCTCGTATCGGCCTTGGCGGTGGCGGCGGGTTTGGTGCAGGCAGCAAGCGAGGCGGCACCCAGCCCGAGCAGCGCGCCGCTGGCGAAGCGGTTCAGTTTCATCGGATATTCCCCACGTTCAGCGTTCCGGAGCATGCGATGCTCTGCCGGATCGCACGCCAAGTCAAGGATCGGGCGGGCGCTGGGCTTGACTTTGGCGGCCAAATCCTGTCTTGGCCCACGCTTCATGGGCGCGGCACTGTCGCCTCGCCTGGTCTGGGGTACCTTGCACGGCCCCTTAACGAACGGAGAAACGACATGCGTCATCGCGTTGGCGGCCGCAAGCTGCAGAGAACCTCTTCCCACCGCGCGGCACTGTTCCGCAACATGGCAGCAGCCCTCATCAAGCATGAGCAGATCACCACGACCGTCGCAAAGGCGAAGGAACTGCGCCCCTATACCGAAAAGCTCGTCACGCTGGCAAAGAAGGGCGGGCTTTCGAACCGTCGCCTTGCCCATGCACGGCTGCTCGACGATGCGCAGCTCACCAAGCTGTTCGACGTTCTGGCCGATCGCTACAAGGATCGTGCCGGCGGCTATATCCGCATCGTGAAGGCCGGTATCCGCGCCTCCGACGCGGCTTCGATGGCGATCATCGAATTCGTTGACCGCGACGAAAGCGCGAAGGGGCAGGACTCAGGCCCGCTCATGAGCGACGAGGAACTGGCCGAAGCCGCCTGAGGCCCTACTCATGTCTGACGACGAATATGTCTATGACGAGGCCTCCGGAGAATGGATCAGCGCGGCCGATGCGCGCGCGCTGATAGCGGTCGGCGATGCCGTCGAAGTCCGCGATGCGGTCGGCAACCTGCTGGCCGATGGCGACCAGGTCACGCTGATCAAGGACCTGACGGTCAAGGGCGCGGGCCAGACATTGAAGCGCGGCACGCTCATCAAGTCGATCCGCCTGACCGGCGACCCGCAGGAAATCGATTGCCGTTACGAAGGCATCAAGGGCCTCGTCCTGCGCGCCGAGTTTGTAAAGAAGCGCTGAGGCGCGATCAGACCCGTTCCCCGTTTGATAGCCAGCGAGCGCACTCCTCGCCCAGTTCGGCCTTTGCGTGCGCTTCATAAGCGGCGGACTCGGCGTCACTGAGAACCGACTGCCAGCGGCCGTTGACGCCCTTGTTGATGAAGGTGCTCACTCCACCTTCCCAAATGGCGCCGCCCAACGGTACTGTTTTGTCGCCGTGAGCACGCATCCAGTCGAACGAGCAATAGAGCGCGATCTCGTCCCAGTCGCTCGGGGCGACCTCGATTGCCAGGAACTCCGCAATCTCCGCCATCTGCCCGCGCATATCGCGCTTCAGGTCGTTAAAATGGATCAGCTTCACGTTGGGCAAATCGCGGATGGCCCACCAGCTGCGAACATTGTCCCAAAAAGACCAGTGCGGATGGCCGTCACGTTCGAACCATGTCTGCCAATAGCGATGGATGTCGGGATCGCATCGCTCCATTGGCGGGCCCACCAGGCCTGGCGAGTTGTTCAGAACCTCGTAATAGGCTTCGTTGCCGTTGAGATGGTGATTGTGCAGGCTCCACACCACGTCGCGCCCGTCGCGCCCGATATATAGATATTTGGCCTTGGGTGAAAAGACGAGCGCATCGACCGGCAGGTGTGTCTTGAGAAAGCGCCGAAGCACTTGCGCCTCAAGCTCGGGAAGCTTGAATGCCTTTGGCGGTATGCGCAGATCGACCCACGGCGAAATCTGGTTTGTGGGAAGTTCAGGGTTAGGGCCGAACAGCATCTGGCCGACCATCTGCTGCATCCAGGTTGTGCCGGATTTCGCATAGGTGCTGATGATGATGTCATCGTCGCGAAACACAAAATCGTTCCAGATCGTCGAATCGAAATGACTGGTCTGCATTTCGCGGGTCTTGACCGGGTAGGTAAGTTCGCTGGCCATATGCCCCCTTTCGTGATTGCGACAGATACAGGCCGGGCGCGGGCATTGGATGCAGGATTTTGGTTTCCGCCCGGCAATGCCGGTGGCATGAATATGCGGGCGAGGCTTGGCTGTGCGAGGAGGCGGACATTGGGTGACATACGGGTCGGCATCGGGGGCTGGACCTTCGAGCCATGGCGCGGAACCTTTTATCCGCACGGCACTCGCCAAAAGGATGAGCTGGCCTATGCGGGCGCACACCTGACCGCAATCGAGATCAACGCCACCTATTATGGATCGCAAAAGCCGGCGAGTTTCGCGAATTGGGCAGCCGCCGTGCCCGACGGGTTCAAGTTTGCGGTCAAGGCGTCGCGCTTCTGCACCAATCGCCGCGTCCTTGCCGAGGCGGGGGGATCGGTCGGCCGGTTCGTGAACCAAGGGATTGCCGAACTCGGAGACAGACTCGGGCCGATCCTCTGGCAGTTTGCCGCGACCAAGCAATTCGACGCCGATGACATGGCGGCATTCATCGCGTTCTTGCCCGACAAGGTCGAGGGATTGCCGCTGCGCCACGCCTTCGAGGTCCGGCACGAGAGCTTTCGCGATCCTGCCTTCACTTCGCTGATGAAAAAGGCCAATGCCGCGATCGTCTTTGCCGATCATCCCGAATACCCTTGCATCGATGAAGCAACCGCCGACTTCTCCTATGCCCGGCTGATGAAGACGGTCGAGGATGAACCGCTTGGCTATACGGGCGCCGCGCTCGACGGCTGGGCGGGTCGCGCGCGGCAATGGGCGAAAAGCGGGGATGCGTTTGTCTTTTTCATTTCCGGCGCAAAGGTTCGCGCCCCCGCCGCTGCGCAGGCGCTGATCGAGCGGCTCAAACGATGAGCACGGTCTTCGAAGCAACTGGCCCTGTCTGGATCTGGACGGCGGCGCCTCCGGCCAAGGGTTCCTGGCATTTCATGACGATAGACCCGCAGACTGCGGTTGAGATCCGCTATGAAGCGCTCGGTCGCACGGGAGGCTTTGGCAGCGTCAAGGTTGCAGCAACGATCGGCGGGACGCGCTGGCACACCTCGCTTTTCCCGCACAAGGCGTCGGGCGGCTTCCTCCTGCCGCTCAAGGCCGATGTGCGCCGGGCTGAGGCTCTGGCGGAAGGCGATCTGGTGACGGTTTGGCTTGAGGTCTAGGCTGGCGCGAGAGAATAGTTTGGTTGCGCAGCACCTTGATTTGAGCATAGTGTGACGACAATCGCATAAAACTCGGTTCGCGCCACTATCGCCACGCTGTCAATCTGGTTCTTCAATCAGGAGATAAGACAATGGACCTGCAAGGTGCGCCCGGAGGCTTTCAGCAAGGCCTGATTGCCCGCGTCAAGAACATCATCCTGACGCCCTCGGCGGAATGGGACGTGATCGAAAAGGAGCCCGCAGAAATTGCCGGGCTCTACAAGAGCTATATCATGATCCTTGCCGCGATCGGGCCGGTCGCGGGGATGATCAAAGGGGTCGTCTTTGGCTATTCGGTGCTGGGGATCACCTATCGTCCGGGCATCATGCAGGCGGCCGTGACGGCGATCACAAGCTATATCATCACGCTGGTCGGCGTGTTCATCCTTGCGCTGGTGATCGACGCGCTCGCGCCCAGTTTCGGGGCAACGAAGAACCGCATCCAGGCCTTCAAGGTTGCGGCCTATAGCAGCACGGCGGTGTGGCTAGCGCGGACACTCGAACTGCTACCGGGACTAGGCACCCTGATCCTCCTCCTCGGCGTCTATAGCCTATATCTCCTTTATCTCGGCCTCCCCAGGCTGATGAAATCGCCCGCTGACAAGGCGATGGGCTATACTGCCGTCACGGTCGTCGCAGCGATCGTTGTCGCCTTTGTCTCGAGCCTGGTGCTGGTGCCCGTTGTGGCGATGATGGGTGCGGGCGGTGCGCTGACGGCGCCGGGCGGCTCGGTGTCCGGGACGCTATCGGTTCCCGGTGTTGGCTCGGTGGATATGGACAAGCTCGATGCCCTGGGCAAGCAGGCCGAAGCCGCTTCGCAACAGATGGCCAGCGGACAGGCCAATGCGGTCGCTCCTGCCACACTCGAAGCGCTGCTCCCGGCGTCGCTCGCCGGTATGGCGCGTGCGAAGCTGTCGAGCGGCTCGGCCGGTATCGGCGGGGTCGGTGGTTCCAGCGCTGAAGCGCGCTATGAGGGCGGTGACAGCAACATTACCCTGTCCGTCACCGACATGGCCGTTGCGGGCGCGCTCGCCGGACTGGGCGGCGCGCTCAATGTCCAATCGAACGAGCAGACCGCTGCGGGATACAAAAAGACCGGTTCGGTCGATGGCCGGATGACTTCGGAAAAGTGGGATTCGGCCGACAATAGTGGCAGCTACAGGGTCGTCTTTGCCAATCGCTTCATGGTTGAAGCAAGGGGTTCGGGCACAAGCATGGACGTGCTCAAGGCCGCAGTCGCCGGTGTCGGCTCCGGCCCGCTGGAATCACTGGCGAAATAGACCGGCCCGCATGATCCCTGTCTCGATCGCCTTCCTCCTTTTCCCGAACGTCACCCAGCTTGACCTGACCGGTCCGGCGCAAGTCCTGTCGCGCCTTGGCAATGCCAAAATCGACCTGGTGTGGAAGACGCTCGACCCGGTGATGACCGATGCCGGTTTCGCGATCATGCCGACCGCGACCTTCGACGATGTTGGGGCGGCGGATATTCTTTGCGTTCCTGGCGGTCTTGGCGTGATCGGCGTCATCAACGACGATGTGGCAATGGACTGGGTGCGCAAAATGGGGGCGTGCGCGGACTGGGTAACGAGCGTGTGCACCGGTTCGCTGATCCTCGGCGCGGCGGGCCTGCTCAAAGGGCATAAGGCGACGACGCACTGGGCCTCTCACAACCAGCTCGCACTGTTCGGGGCCGAGCCGGTCAAGGCGCGGACGGTGTTCGACCGGAATCGCGTGACAGGCGGCGGGGTGACGGCGGGGATCGACTTTGCGCTTGCACTGACCGCGGCGATCCGGGGCGAGGAGCACGCCCGAATGGTGCAGCTCAGCCTTGAATATGATCCCGCACCGCCGTTCGATTCGGGCTCGCCCGAAAAGGCCGGAGGAGCCGCTGTTGCGGACTATATGCGGCGGATCGCCAAACTTGCGCCCAACCGCGAGGCGGAAATGCAGGAAGCAGCTGTGCGGCTGGGATTTTCCTGATAGGCTTGGGGGCATGGCGACGCTTGCCCCCTTCATTCCCGTCCAGCCACCCCGCGTGGCGGACTGGCAACCCGGCTGGCGTGGGCTGTTTGGCGAACGGATGGGCAATACCATCTATGGCTGGCCCGAACCGGCCTTCGACGAATTCTATCGCAAGCGGCGCATACTCGGTTTCACCGTCCATATCGTCACCGATCCGGACATGGTCGGCCGCGTTCTGCTCGACAACAAGGAGAATTACCTGCGCCCGCGCATCGCCCAGCGCATTCTGTCTCCGCTTATCGGCAATGGCCTGTTGTCATCGGAAGGGGAGGACTGGAAGAAGCAGCGCCGGATCGTCGCACCGACATTCGCGCCCGGTGCGGTTGCCAAGATGGCAGGAGCAATAGCGCGTGTCGCAACGCAGCAGACCGATGGCTGGCTGCGCGGTGCGATCCGTACCGACATGGCGCGCGCCGCGACCGATGCGACGATGCAGATCATCGCTGACACGCTTTTCTCAAGCGACGCAAGGCTGACCGCGCGTGCAGCGGGCGAACATATCGACAATCTCGTGCTGGCCAGCGGGCAGGCGCGGGTCTCGACCATTCTTGGCCTGCAGAATTTCGATCTCACACCGATGATGGTTCGCGCCCGGCGCGGGCGGGTTTATCTGCGCAACACGTTGACGGCAATGGTGCGTGAACGTGGACCATCCGGCGGGGCGGACGACTTTTTCGGCGGGCTGACCCGCGCGCTTTACGATCAGTTCCCGGCGGCCGAGGCCGAGGCGCTGGCCGTGGACAATGCGATCACCTTCTATGTCGCGGGACATGAGACGACGGCCAATGCGCTGGCGTGGACAATCTATTTGCTCGCGGCCCAACCCGGTTTGCAGGAAGAGGCGCGGGCAGAGGCGGTGGCGGCACTGGGCGGCGACGTCACGACGCTGGCCGATCGCCTGCCCTTGTTGCGCCAGATCCTCGATGAAGCGATGCGGCTTTATCCGCCTGCCCCACGCTTCGATCGGGAAGCCAAAGCGGCGGATCGGCTGGGCGATGCCGAAATTGCGGCGGGAGACCTGATCTCGCTCTGGCCCTGGGTGATGCACCGGCACAGGAAGCTGTGGGACAATCCGGACATGTTCGATCACACCCGCTTCATGCCCGAGGCCAAAGCGAAACTGCACCGGTTCCAGTACCTGCCCTTCGGAGGCGGCCCCCGCGTCTGCGTCGGTGCACGGTTTGCCGTGGTCGAGGCGCTGGTCATTCTCGCCCATTGGCTCGCGGCTCGCCGCTTTTCCATGCCGCCGGGTTTCAAGCCGTATCCGATGGGGACAGTGACGCTTCGGCCCAAGGGCGGGATGTGGCTGATGATGGAGCCGGTTTAGGGAGCCGCCTCCACCCACGATTGCCTCGATCGACGGGCGAAAGTTGCAAGCGCGCCCATTGCCCTTATCAGGGCTGTCTGCCAGTCTGTCGGCGATGCTGGACTTTCAGGATTTCGACATGATGGCGCGTGGCGGTTCGCTGGCGCTGCTGGCACTATGGAGCTGGCTGCTGATCCGCGACCACTGGCAGGCATTGCCGGCGCGGGTGGCGCTGTGCATGAACCTTTCGATCGCCTTTCATATCATTGCAACGGTTCCCGGGCCGATCGGCCGCGACACTCTGGTCGACTGGGTGGTGGCACTTGGCGCAGCATCGGTGCCTGGCCTTTTCTGGCTGTTCGCCAAGACCTGGTTCAATGACGAAAAGCGGTTGAGCGCGCGCAGCGTCGGGCTGGTGCTGCTGTCGATCGTGCTCGTCGCCGTCCACATGGCCTGGTTCGATGCGATCGGACGGCCGCCTCCGACCGCGATCCTCATGCGCGGCGCGATGTTCGGGTTTGCGATTGCCGGACTGTGGGAGGCGTGGCGCGGCCGCGAGGATGACCTGATCGAGGCACGCTGCATCCTGCGCCTGCGCCTGATCCTGTCGGTGGGGGCCTATGTCATCTTGACCAACGCGGCGGAAATTCTGGTTTACGTCGGGGCGGTGCCGGGCTTCGTCAATTCGCTGATCGAGTTCGGCGTATTGCTGCTGACCTGGGCGTTGTGCGCGACGATGTTCGGGCTCCGTCAGGGCGACCTGTTTGCGGCGACGCGCCCGTCCGTGCAGAATGAGGTGCCCAACAGCGACGACCCCCTTGCTGCCCGCCTTCTCGCTCATATGGAGACCGAGCGACCCTATCGCGATGAGACGATGACGATCGCCAAGCTCGCCGGGCAACTCGGTGAACCCGAATATCGCTTGCGGCGGCTGATCAACGGGCAGCTTGGCCACCGCAATTTTGCCGCCTTTCTCAATGGATACCGACTTGGCGAAGTGAAATCGGCGCTGGCCGATCCGGAGCAGCGGCAAGTCCCGATCCTGACGATTGCGCTCGATGCCGGATTTGGCTCGCTGGGTCCGTTCAACCGCGCCTTCCGCGAGGCCGAAGCGATGACGCCGACGACATTCCGCAGCCGCCAGGGTTGATCGATTCCGAAATCGGCTAGCCGGAGTTGAAACCGGCGGAGCGGCATTGCACCATTTCGACCATTGGACCGCCATCAGTCCAACCGGAGTCAATCAATGGATCATGCAACGACGTTATGGGGCATCACGCAGGAAATGGCGTTGCATGTCTTCGCCTTTGACATGGGGCGTTATACGATTGCGGCGGCACTCGTTGCAGCCTTGGTCTGGCTGTTGAAGCGCACGCCATGGCGTACCCGCCAGATACAGAAGCGCGAGGCCACATCGTCTGACATCCGTCGCGAAATCGCTGCTTCGCTACGCACCGTGCTCGTCTATGTCTTTGTCAGCATGTTCGTCATCTGGGGCGTCCGGCACGGCGTCCTGTACGAAGTGGAGGCGAGCTTCGGGCTGGCCGGGAATCTCGGTCTGCTGGCGGCGATCGTCGTCGCACACGATGCCTATTTCTACTGGAGCCACCGGGCGATGCACCATCCCCGGCTGTTCAAGACCTTCCACCGCTTCCACCACCGCACGATCACGCCGACGGCTTGGGCCGCCTACAGCTTCGCTATTCCCGAAGCATTCGTGATGGCGCTGTTCATGCCGCTCTGGCTGTTCTTCGTGCCGACGCCTGGCATCGTCATCTTCACTTTCCTGATCGTCATGATCCTGCGCAACTGCATGGGGCATGCCGGGCTTGAGCTTCATGCGCGCGGCTGGGCGAGCCATCCCGTGCTGAAATGGATCAGCACGACAACACACCACGACCTCCACCATGCCGGGAGCTTCAACCACAATTTCGGCTTTTACTTCACTTGGTGGGACAAGCTGATGGGCACCGAACATCCGGACTATGTCGCCGTCTATGACCGGGTGACCGCAGCCCCGACTCCGCCAAAGGTGTTGGCCCCCGAAATCGCCTGACAGGATTGCCAAACGGTCCCCATCTCCCGCTGGCATGAACTCGCCGGGATCATGTGCGTACAATAGTGTCGTCATGATCCCGGCTCTTTTCGTTTGCCGCAATCGGGGCGTTGTGTCAGCCTGTGGGCAATCGGAGGACGATTGTGATTGCCAGGGTCTTGCTTGCACTGCCGCTCGCGGCGGCACTTTGCGTTTCGTCATCAGCACATGCAGCTCCGGCTGATGATCTAGGCGCGGTCATCGCCGATCACTGGAAATACTGGCTGTCGGTCAACCCAGAGCAGGCAACAGCGCTCGGCGTTCGCGATCATGATGACCGGATCGCTGACATCAGCCTTGCAGAACTGGACCGACAGGCAAAGGCGGCGCAGGGCTTTCTCGACCGGCTGGGCGCCATTGCCGACACCAGCCTTGCACCTGCCGAGCGCACCAACAAGGGCGTGCTGGCGCGGATCCTCGCCGAACAGATCGAAGCCAATCGTTATGGCCAGCGAACGATATTGTTTACAACCTATTATGGCTGGCATCAGGGTTTTGTCGGCATGGCGGATAACTTGCCGTTCCGGACCCGCGCCGATTTTGAAAGCTATCTGAAGCGACTCTCACTCTTTCCGCAACTCAACGCGGACGGGATCGCCATTTCGCGGCAGGCGGTAGCCAAAGGTTACGTCCAGCCGTGCGAGGCGATGGGCGGATTTGAAAACGGAATAACCGGGGCAATCGCCGGGGCGCCCGATGCGACGCGCTTCTACGCGCCGTTCAAGGGCGCGCGCCCGGTTGATGTGACGGAGCAGGACTGGGCCGCGATGAAGGATCGGGCCATCGGGATCATTCGCGATGTCCTGGTTCCCGAATATGGCAAGCTCGCAGACTTTTACGTGAAGGAATACAAGCCCAGATGCCGCAAGTCGGTCGGCGCGTCGGCGATGCCCGATGGCGTCGCCTGGTATGGCTTTCAGGCACGCAGCTATACCACGACGTCGCTCAGCCCCGACCAGATTCATGTCATCGGGCTGGGCGAAGTCGCCCGGATCAGGGCTGAAATGGTGAAGGTTGCAACCGATGCAGGCTATCCGAGCCGCGAAGCATTCATCGCGAAGCTCAGGACCGATCCGTCCTACTACGCGAAGACCTCCTCAGAGCTCATGGCCGCTGCCGCCTCCGTCGCAAAGCAGATTGACGGGAAAATGCCCGGCCTTTTTGGGCGATTGCCCCGGCTGCCCTATGGCCTGCGCGAAATCCCCAAGGAAACGGCGGAAACCACGACAACGGCCTATTACAGCCCGGGCGCGCCCGAAATCGGCGTTGCGGGCAATTATTATGTGAACACGTCCAAATTGTCGCAGCGCCCCTTATGGGAACTGCCAGCCCTGACCCTTCACGAGGCGGTGCCCGGCCATCACCACCAGATCGCGTTGCAACAGGAACTGGCCCTTCCCGATTTTCGCAAACATCTGGCGGGCTTCACGGCGTTTGTCGAAGGCTGGGGGCTTTATTCGGAGCATCTCGGGATCGAGATGGGGCTGTATGATACGCCTGAAAAGAATATGGGCCGCCTGTCCTACGAAATGTGGCGGGCCTGTCGGTTAGTGGTCGATACGGGAATGCACGCCAAGGGCTGGAGCAAGGCGCAGGCGATAGCCTTCATGCGCGATAACAGTGCTCTGTCCGATGCCAATATCGAGGCCGAAGTGAACCGCTATATCAGCTGGCCGGGCCAGGCGCTGGGATACAAGATCGGTGAACTCAAGTTCCGCGAATTACGGGTGCGGGCCGAAAAGGCGCTGGGCCCGAAATTCGACCTTCGCCACTTTCATGACGCCGTGCTGGGGCAGGGACCTGTTCCGCTCGAAGTGCTTGAGCGGCAGATCGATGACTGGATTGCGACAGAAAAGGCGCGAAACTGATCCGCAGTCAACAAGCCTTTTCCAGCACATGCGGCTCCGCCGGACGCGTCAGTCGATTGAGCGGAAGAGCGGGGCGTTCCGCTTCAAACATATAGTCCCGCGTGATCGGCAGCGTATGCCGGTTGCGCGCATACTGGATCTGGTAATTGACCATCCCGCCATGTTCGAAAACCGTCGCTGCGCCTGCAAGGTAGAGCGTCCACATGCGGAAGAATTTCGGATCGTAGAGTGCCTCGATCTCGGCCCGAGCCTCCCATGTCCGCCGATACCATTCACGGATGGTAAGGGCGTAGTGCAGCCGCAGCACTTCGATGTCGGTGACCATCAGCTTGTTGGGCTCGCTGCCCGCCATGATTTCCGAAAGCGCCGGGATGTAGCCGCCGGGGAAGATATATTTGCGGGTAAAGGCGTCCGTACTTCCCGGCCCTCCCATCCGACCGATCGTATGAAGGAGCATCACACCGTCCGGCGTCAGGAGGTTGTGGCACTTCTGGAAGAATGCGCGAAAGTTCGGCACGCCGACATGTTCGAACATGCCGACCGAAACGATCCGGTCGAACGAACCTTTGAGGTCGCGATAGTCGATCAGTTCGAAACGCACATGATCGGAAACGCCGGTCTCCGCCGCACGTCTGCGCGCCACGACCAGCTGCTCTTCGGAGAGGGTGATCCCCGTCACGTCAACCCCGGCATGTTTGTGCAGGTAAAGCGCCATGCCCCCCCAGCCGCAGCCAATGTCGAGCACACGCTGACCCGGAGACAAGGCGAGCTTCGCCGCGATGTGCGCCTTTTTGTCGTCCTGTGCCTGTTCAAGGCTGTTCGCCGGATCGGTGAAATAGGCGCAGCTATATTGACGGTCGCGATCGAGAAAAAGGTCGTAGAGCCGCTCCGACAGATCGTAGTGATGGGCAACATTGCGGCGCGACTGGCGGCGGTAGTTGATCTGGTCAAACCCGCGCGTCAGGCGCTTGAACACCCGTTTGAACCGCCCATGATCGTCCATGTCGCGACCGCTGTCCCACGGATTGTTTGCCCGCACCATCTGGACGAAATCCATAATGTCGCCCTGTTCGATGGTGACGCGACCGTCCATGAAGGCTTCGGTAAATCCCAGCCGCGGGGAGCGCAGGATATCGAAGACCACCCGTCGGCTATGAAGGCGGATCGTCGCATTAGGAAAGGCGGGATCGGGCTGCCCAAAAGTGCGGCGGCTGCCGTCACTTTCCATCACTGTGAGGACACCTTTTTTAATGAGCCGGTGAAAGACCGGATTCAGCAGCGACATGGTTCAGACCTAGCAGTTGAACATGATATACGCCGCAGTGGCGCTATCGGTTGCACAGCGGCTCAATATAATATGTTTTCGGCGGACGAAGCTACCGCTCTGGCGTCGTCCAGTCAGACGGCGCTCGCCAGTTCCGCCACCAGCGTAGCACAAGGCCTAGCGCCACACCCGAGCCGATTGCAATGCTCAGATCGGCAACGACGGTCAGCACCAGAGTGAGTGCCAGTAGCAACCGTTCTTCCAGTGGCGCGGCCCAGAGCGCGGGCCATTTGTGCGGTTCGCTCATATGATATGCCGTCAATAGAAGGAGCGCGGCAAGCGCAGGCATAGACATATAGCCAGTCAGGGCGCCAACCGCGACCATGATCGCCAAGATGGCGATGGCATGGATCAGCCCGGCCACTGGGGTTTTCGCGCCTGCCCTCACGTTCGTCGCGGTGCGTGCAATCGCACCGGTGGCGGGCAACCCGCCAAACATCGCTGACCCGATATTGGCAAAGCCCTGCGCAACAAGCTCCGCATTCGGGCGATGGCTGCTTTCGATCATCCGGTCGGCGACCATGGCCGATAGCAACGACTCGACGCCCGCTAGGAAGGCAATGACCAGCGCCGAAGGAACAAGCTCGATCAGGCGCGCGGCGGTGAATTGCGGTATCGAAGGAGCAGGAAGGCCAACGCTCAGCGTGCCGAAGCGCGAGGCGATCGTGTCCACTGGCAGCGCCAAGGCGGCCACGACCACGGACGTTAGTGCCACCGCAATGATAGAGCCCGGCAATCGTGGCGAGAGTTTTCGGAACACGATAATCAGGCCTAGTGTTGCCGCTGCGATGGACACCGATACGGGGTTGAAACTGCTCCGTGCGGCCCACAGCGCGGGAACCTTGTCGAGGAAGTCGGCGGGCACAGTGTTGAGCGACAGCCCGAAACAATCCTTGAGTTGGCTCGTTGCAATGATGATTCCGATGCCCATCGTGAAGCCGTTGATCACGGCCTCCGGTATGTACGCGATGAGGTTCCCAGCTCTCAGAAATCCGGCAATGGCGAGGATGAACCCGGCGAGCAGCGTTGCTGCGACCAGCCCGTCATAGCCATGGTCTGCGATAACGCTGAACACGACAACGATGAAGGCCCCGGTTGGCCCACCAATTTGCACACGGCTCCCGCCTAGCAACGAGATGAGGAAGCCGCCAATAATCGCTGTCACCAGTCCGGTGGACGGGTCCGCACCCGAGGCAATGGCAATCGCAATGCTCAATGGCAGCGCCACCATCGCGACGGTGAGGCCAGCAACGATGTCATGCCGGAATTCGGACCAGCTATAGGTCTTGAGGGTGGTGAGGAGCTTAGGCTTCATTGCCGGACGGCAGCTATGCTGGCAGGCTTTCGCGGCATCCCGATGTCACCCCCGCTTGCGGGCTTGTGGATAGGTGCCGAGCAGTCGCAATGAGCGCGAGTGGAATTGTAGCTCTTCCAGTGCGCGCGCAACGGCCGGGTCATCTGGATGGCCCTCAATATCCGCAAAGAAAGTCGTTGCCGCAAAGCTCGCGCCGCGCTGGTAGCTTTCGAGCTTGGTCATGTTGACGCCGTTGGTCGCGAAGCCGCCCATCGCCTTGTAGAGCGCGGCCGGGATATTTTTCACTTCGAAGACAAAGGTTGTCATCACCACGCCTTCATTGGGGGCGGGCTCCCCCGATCGCGCAAGAATGACAAAGCGCGTCATATTGTCACCCGAGTCCTCAAGCACGTCGGCAAGGATGTCGAGGCCGTAGACAGCTGCTGCGCCCTGCGGGGCAATGGCAGCGACAGCGGGATCGCCCAGCTCAACCGCGCGGGCAGCCGCACCGGCCGTGTCAGGATAGCCAACCGGCTCGATGCTGCGTTTGCGCAGCCAGTGTCGGCATTGACCGAGAGCCTGGGGGTGGCTGATGGCCTGCCTGACACCCTCAAGCGGTCCTATTCCCATCAGGGCATAGCTGATCGGCAGGAAATACTCGCCGGTAATGACCAGCCCCGATTCCGGCAGGAGGAAATGGATGTCCGCCACCCGGCCATGAAGCGAGTTTTCAATGGGGATCATGGCCTTCGCCGCGCGCCCTTCGCGCACCGCATCGATCGCATCGGGAAAGCTGAAGCACGGGAGCGCGATTGCGCCGGGAAAAGCCTGCTGGACAGCAATGTGCGAGTTGGCACCCGGCGCGCCCTGGAAAGCGACCGCGCGGGCCGGGTCGGCTACGGCCTCGGCCATCATCGCGGCGACAAGCGGGCGGGCAGGGGCGGGGTAATTCTCCATTGCGGGCAGCGCTTAGGGGTCTCGCTGCCGCCACGCAAGCACTGGCGCACACCGGATGCAAGCCCATGCTTGCGAAGCGGCCAATGCCCGACTAAAGCGAGCGCGATTCACGGGGCATTCGCAGAGGTTTCAAGCATGGATGATCGTTTCAACACAGCAGCCGGGTGGGCGCTTTTCGCGGGCATTGTAGCGCTGGGAGGAACGATCCTGTCGGGCGAATATTTCCATCACGAAAAGGTTGAGAAGGGCGGCTATGAAATCGCCGATGCTTCGCCCGAAGGTGGTGCCGGTGGTGGAACGGCTGCGAAGCCGGTCGATTTTTCAGCAGGCGATCCGGCCAAGGGTGCTGAGATCTTCAAGAAGTGCACTTCGTGCCACACCATCACTTCGGGTGGGGCCAATGGCGTTGGGCCCAACCTTTTTGGCGTCATGGGCCAGAAGCATGGCCAAGTGGCTGGCTTTGCCTATTCGCCCGGCCTGATTGAAAAGGGTGGTGTCTGGGATTGGGCGGCGATGGATCAATGGCTTACATCGCCCAAGAAATATGCCAATGGCACCAAGATGAGTTTTGCCGGGCTTGCCAATCCCGAAGACCGCGCCAGCCTGATCCGTTATATCAACGAACAGGGTTCGAATTTGCCGGTTCCGCCGCCGCCAGCGGCTGAAGTTGCAGAAGCGCCTGAGGAAGGCGGAACACCCGCTGCCGAGGCAGGCGCGCCTGCGGCGGAAGCTGCAACGAAATAGGCCGGATCAGTCGTTGCTGTAGAAGCGCTGGATAGCATCCCAGCCTTCTTCGGCCGTTTCGACGAAGGTGAGCAGGTCAAGGTCTCCGGGTGAAATCACGCCCTCTTCGACCAGAGCCCCAAAATTGACCACGCGATTCCAGAATTCCTTGCCGTAGAGCAGCACGGGCATCCGTTTCGTCTTGCCGGTCTGCATCAGGGTGAGCAGTTCGAACATCTCGTCGAACGTCCCAAAACCGCCCGGGAATACAGCGACAGCGCGCGCCCGCAGCAGGAAATGCATCTTGCGGAGCGCGAAATAGTGGAACTGGAAGCTCAGGCCGGGCGTCACATAGCAGTTTGGCGCCTGCTCGTGCGGCAGGACGATGTTGAGGCCGATCGATTCGGCGCCGACATCGGCCGCACCGCGATTGGCGGCTTCCATGATCGACGGGCCGCCGCCCGAGCAGACGACGAACTGCCGCATCCCGTTTTCATCGGCCGGGGTTTGGCTCGCAAGCTTCGCAAGTTCGCGCGAAACTTCGTAATAATGTGACTTTGCCTCCAGCCGTTTGGCAATCTCTGGCGTTGCGGCAGCCGAGTTCATTCCGGGCTCGGGGATCCGGGCAGAGCCGTAAAAGACAATCGTCGATCCGATCTTTGCTTCATCAAGCAGAACCTCGGTTTTGAGCAACTCGAGCTGGAAACGGACCGGGCGTAGATCCTCGCGCAGCAGGAATTCTTCGTCTTGATAGGCCAGGCGGTATGACGCAGCTTCGGTTTGCGGGGTGGAGGCGGCCTTTTTTGCGGCGGCGGCATCCTGGGCGGCGCGCGCGAAAATCCGCGCGGGTACATGTGTTTCTGTCATTGGAAAATCCTTAGCGGCAAAACGGCCCGCGTCCCAGATCGAAATGCAGGTGATCGCGGTGCGCGTCGTTGAAGTCCGGGCTCAGTACTGTCTGGAACCTTTTGCAGGCCGCAGAGCGGATNNAAAGCTGCAATATCGACGGCGTTGGCCGTTGCGTGTTCGGACCGCGTCCCGGCCAGTTTCGGCCTGCCTTTGACGTTGCGGCAACTATAGCTTCCAAAGCTGTCGAGCCGCACCACGGCGCTGCCAAAGGCTTGGCGCGCTGCCGGCTGCACTGCCTCGCGCGTCCACAAGGTCAGGGCCAGGGCGAGCGGACACTGGATTGCCGTGACATTGGTAATGGGAATACCCACGCCCGTCAGTTGGACCGACGATATCGTTGAGCATCCTGCGCCGTAGTTCCGGTCGGGAAGCAACGAATAGCGTGCCTTGAGGCGATTAAGGTCAGCCAGGCATTGCTTGAGTTCGGGTCCATTTGGTATGATTTGAACGGGTCGCTGCCCCACCGGGCGGCGTCCGCTTGGCGCGCCAACGCACCCCGCCAACAGTGCGATCAGGACAAATAGGGTCGATCGGCGCCTCATGCGGTGATTCTGCCAACGCAATTGTAAACAATCTACTCAATTCGGCCGTCAACCGTCGCAATCAGAATGCAGTGCCTCCATAAAGCGCGACGAAAGCTCCAGCCGAAACCAATGTAAATGCAAGGATTTTCCCCACCGGGATGGGCCGAGGCGCAACTTTCTCGGCGAACACGACGCATGACAATATGGCTATCCAGGCGAGATTCATGACGCCCCCGACGAACAGCAACAGCATCAATGCCCAGCAACAGCCCAGGCAATAAAGGCCATGCCCCGCTCCGAGACGGAGCGCCCCCTTCCAGCCCGGCCGCCACCGCTGCATCAAAAATGACAGTGGAGATTGGCATTGTGCGAGACAGGCCGTTTTCAGCCAGCTGAGTTGGTAGAGGCCGGCTGCAACCAACAACGCCGCAACGAGCATCCGGCTTTCCAGCTTCAGAGTCATCCCGGTGACGATCGATGCAGAAACCAGGGCCGCCTGGGCAAAGGTGGCGAATATCGAAAACAGCATCCAGATTCCCAGATATGCCAGCAGGAATATTGCAACGCGCGTGGCATAGCCGGGTACGTGTCTTGCCAAACGCGCATAGATCAAAATCATGGGTGCAGCTGATGGCAGCATCATGGCAACCATCATCAATGCCCACATCAGGCAACTCGACAAGAGATAGGGAGCGCCCCAGACGTCGGGCATGCCCTCCATTGCTGCCATGGCAGGTGACGTGTCGCCCAACCAACCGGTCATCGCCGCGACGCGGGAGAGCCACCACCATGCGCCCGCCACCAGAAGCGCGATGCAGGCGCTCACAATCAATGTGTCACGCGCAAGTATATGCTCCAGTGGCGTTCGCTTGCTCACCGCCCCGCGGCTCAAATCGCGGTCAGGCCGCACCGTGCGTGGACAGGTCAATCATGGCAACATGGGCGTGGCGCGATGTCCAGTTCAATGAGACTGAACCGTCTGCCTTGGTATCGCCGCTGGCATATTCCGCTTCCTTGTATTCGAAACCGTTGGGCAGGGATACCCGCGCGCGATGGGCCTCTCCAGTAATGGGATTGCGGATCGGGCAAATTCGGGTGTCGATTACATCTTCCACGCGAACGCGCCCCTCTCTCCGGTCGATGTCGACTTCGAACATGATTGGAAGGAATGCCGGCTCATGCATCCGGTCGATTACAGTCGAAAAGACGTTGAAGATGGTTGCGCCGGGCTCGGTCTCCCCACCTGACAATATCGTCAGCAGCGCATCGCGCTGGGCTTGGTTGGCCTTTTCATCAACGATGACGAACGCTTCGCCCGCACCTTCATGGATTGCCTTGGGCCAGGCAAACATCCCGACCCAGTTCAGCCCATCGAGCGAAACATCGCCAAAATGGCCTTCCTCAATGTGCATGGCAGTCATCGCGCGACAATCCCCGTTTGTGGGAAGCGCATTGAACTGACAGGGGCAACCCCAGTCACAATTGCAATTTGAGATCTCTGATCCACGAATTCGCCAATCTACATATGCCATGTCGAGCTCCTCTGTGAACGCCGATGGGCTAGCACATTTTGACCAGTCATGCACGACCCGCACGATTGGTGCATGTCGTCCCCCATAGCCTTTCCCCCTGAGCGGCCTTGAAGGCCGGACTTGCGTCGCGACGGGTTGACATTCACCGGCTGGCCACTAGGGGCGGCTCCGGGCCACGCGGTCCCAACGCCGCGCGAGCTCTCTGCAAGGAGAGAATACATGACTGTAACCAAGCCGGGCACATTGCCCGCACGACCCTATTTTTCCTCAGGCCCATGCGCAAAGCCGCCAGGCTGGGACGCCACGAAACTCAAAACCGCATCGCTGGGCCGCTCGCATCGTGCGAAGATCGGCAAGTCGCGGCTCCAGCTTGCGATCGACCTGACACGCGCAGTCTTGCAAGTTCCCGACACGCACCGCATCGGCATCGTGCCGGGCTCCGACACCGGCGCCGTCGAAATGGCGCTCTGGTCGATGCTCGGTGCGCGCGGCGTGACGATGCTCGCCTGGGAGAGCTTCGGCGAAGGCTGGGTGACCGATGTCGCCAGGCAGCTGAAACTTGATCCGACGACGCTGACCGCGCCCTATGGCGAAATACCCGACCTCACGGCCGTGAACTGGGCGGACGATGTCGTCTTTACCTGGAACGGCACCACCTCGGGCGCGCGTGTCCCGGATGGCGAATGGATCGCTGCGGACCGCGAAGGTCTTTCAATCTGCGACGCGACCTCGGCGGTGTTCGCCTATGACCTGCCCTGGGACAAGCTCGATGTTGCGACGTTCAGCTGGCAGAAGGTGCTGGGCGGGGAGGGCGCGCACGGTATCCTCATACTCGGCCCTCGCGCAGTTGAACGGCTCGAAAGCTATACCCCGGCATGGCCGCTGCCCAAGGTCTTCCGACTGATGGCGAAAGGAAAGCTCAACGAAGGCATCTTCAAGGGCGAAACGATCAACACGCCGTCGATGCTGGTGGTAGAGGATGCGATCTTTGCGCTCGAATGGGCGAAATCGGTTGGCGGGCTAGGCGGGCTGATGGCCCGTTCGAATGCCAATGCGGCGGCGCTCGACAAGATCGTTTCGGAACGCGACTGGCTCGGCCATCTTTGTGCCGATCCAGCGATCCGTTCGACCACCTCGGTGTGCCTGACGGTCGAAGGCGCGGACGAAGCGTTCATCAAGGGCTTTGCCGGATTGCTCGATGCCGAGGGCGCTGCCTATGACATCGCCGGGTATCGCGATGCTCCGCCGGGGCTGCGCATCTGGTGCGGGGCGACGGTCGATACGGCCGATGTCGAGGCGCTTGGCCCTTGGCTCGATTGGGCCTGGGCGGAGATGCGTTCGAACTGACGCCTTATCGTCTTCCCGGCGAAGGCCGGGATCCAGTCCCCGTTATGGGTTCCTGCTTTCGCAGGAATACAGATTCAAGGATGATTCAAATGAACAAACCCAAAGTCCTGATTTCCGACAAGATGGACCCCAACGCGGCGCAGATCTTTCGCGAACGTGGCTGCGAGGTCGATGAAATAACCGGCAAGACGCCCGAAGAGCTGAAGGCGATCATTGGCCAGTATGACGGGCTTGCAATCCGCTCGGCCACCAAAGTCACCAAAGACATCCTTGATGCCGCGACCAATCTGAAAGTGATCGGCCGCGCCGGGATCGGCGTGGACAATGTCGATATTCCAGCCGCGTCTTCGAAGGGCGTGGTTGTGATGAACACCCCGTTCGGCAATTCGATCACGACAGCGGAACACGCGATCGCCCTGATGTTCGCGCTCGCACGCCAACTGCCCGAAGCCGATCTCTCAACCCAGGCCGGCAAGTGGGAGAAGAACCGCTTCATGGGCGTCGAAGTGACGGGCAAGACGCTGGGCCTGATCGGGGCGGGTAATATCGGCTCGATCGTCGCCTCGCGCGCACTTGGCCTCCGGATGAAGGTCGTTGCCTTCGATCCGTTCCTGACGCCGGAACGCGCGGTCGAAATGGGGGTCGAGAAAACCGATCTCGACACGCTCCTGGCGCGGGCAGATTTCATCACGCTGCACACGCCTTTGACCGACCAGACGCGCAACATCCTGTCGAAAGAGAATCTGGCGAAGACCAGGAAGGGCGTGCGCATCGTCAATTGCGCGCGCGGCGGCCTGATCGATGAGGCAGCCCTGAAGGAAGGGCTCGACAGTGGCCATATCGGGGGTGCCGCGCTCGACGTGTTCGTCGAGGAACCGGCCAAGCAGTCGCCACTGTTCGGCACCCCCAACTTCATCTGCACGCCCCATCTGGGCGCCTCGACCAACGAGGCGCAGGTCAATGTCGCGCTGCAAGTGGCCGAGCAGATGGCCGACTATCTCGTCAATGGCGGAGTGACGAACGCGCTCAACATGCCGTCATTATCCGCTGAGGAGGCCCCCAAGCTCCGGCCCTATATGGCGTTGGCCGAAAAGCTCGGAAGCCTTGTCGGGCAGCTGGCGCACGACAATCTGACGAAGATCGCGATTGAGGCCGAAGGGGCCGCTGCCCAGCTCAACATCAAGCCGATCACCGGCGCGGTGCTGTGTGGGCTGATGCGGCGCTATTCGGATACGGTCAACATGGTCAACGCGCCCTTCATGGCCAAGGAACGCGGGCTCGATGTGCGCGAAGTGCGGCACGACCGGGAGGGCGATTACCACACGCTGATCCGCGTCACCGTGGAAACCAGTCAGGGCGAACGTTCGGTTGCGGGCACTTTGTTCGGCAATGGCGAGCCCCGCCTGGTCGAAGCGTTCGGCATCAAGGTCGAGGCCGATCTTGACGGGCACATGCTCTACATCGTCAATGAGGATTCGCCGGGCTTTATCGGCCGGATTGGATCGCTGCTCGGCGAAGCGAACCTCAATATCGGGACTTTCCATCTTGGGCGCCGCTCAGCGGGGGGAGAAGCTATTCTCCTGCTTTCAATGGACGAAGCGATTCCGGAACCGGTGCTATGGGAGGCCTGCAAGCTCCCCGGCGTAAAAATGGTAAAGGCTTTGAAATTCTGAGCGTACGTCAGATTCGCGCCGCCACGTCATCGGCCGCCAGGGCCCGGGCGAGGCGGTCACGGATCGCCCGCAGCGCGTTTAGCACTGCCGGCGCCATCTGTGCCTGACCGGCAGCAAGTGCTGGGGCAATTGATGGTTGCGGCGCGGCGCTTCCGCCTGTCGCCAACAGCTTTTGCACCCCCTTGACCGTATAGCCTTCACGGTTGAGCAGCAGGTCGATCCGCTTGGCGAGAGCCACATCTTCCGGGCGGTAGTAACGGCGGTTCCCCGCCCGCTGCAACGGTCGCAACTGCGGAAAGCGCGTTTCCCAGTAGCGCAATATGTGTTGTGGCAGGCCGAGTTCGCCCGCCAGTTCGCCAATTGTGCGAAACGCCGATGGACTCTTGCTCGTTCCCGCCATGCCTGTCCCTAACCTGCCTTGGCGATACGTTCGCGCATTTTCTGGCTTGCCCGAAACGTCAGGACCCGGCGTGGCGCAATCGGCACTTCGACACCGGTCTTGGGATTGCGACCGATCCGCTGGGGCTTGTCACGCAGAATGAACGTTCCAAAGCCGGAAATCTTGACGTTCTGGCCCTGTGCCAAAGCATCACACATCTCATCCAGAATTGCTTCTACAAGGTCGGAGCATTCGGCTCTTGAGAGCCCGATTTCGTTATGAACTGCTTCCGACAAGTCAGCCCGCGTCAGCGTACCTCCATCACCCATGTATATCCCCCTTACACATACACTAGGCTCCTTTTATCCCTCTCACAAGGAAGGTCAATCACCCGCCAATCTACATTCGCGCGATGCTCGCGCCCCATGTGAATCCGCCGCCCATTGCTTCGAGGACTATGATGTCCCCTATCTTGATCCTTCCGTCGCGCACGGCGACGTCGAGAGCGAGCGGGACCGAAGCGGCCGATGTGTTGGCATGCCGGTCAACCGTCACGATGACCTTTTCCGGAGGCAGTCCAAGTTTCCTGGCCGTTGCATCGAGGATGCGGGCATTGGCCTGGTGTGGCACAACCCAGTCAATATCGGCCGTGGTCATCCCGGCAGCCGCCAGGACTTCGCCCATAACGGAGGCGAGGTTGGTTACGGCATGCCGGAAGACTTCCGAGCCCTTCATCCGCACCTTGCCAACTGTTCCGGTGGTGGAAGGCCCGCCATCGACATAAAGCAGCTGGTTGTAGCGCCCGTCGGCATGAAGGCTTGAAGCGAGAATTCCAGCCTCTCCCTCTTCGGCCCGGAGCACAACCGCCCCGGCGCCATCGCCGAACAGGACGCAGGTGGCGCGATCCTCCCAGTCGAGGATGCGGCTGAAGGTTTCCGATCCGATCACCAGTGCGTTGTGCGCGGCCCCGGTCCGGATCATGCTGTCCGCCACCGACAGGGCATAGAGAAATCCCGAACAGACTGCCGCAACATCGAATGCGATGCAATCGTCTATACCAAGCGCTGTCTGAACCTTGGTTGCGCTGGCCGGGAAGGTCTGGTCCGGGGTCGCAGTTGCAAGCACGATCAGGTCGATTTCGCGCGCATCCATGCCTGCCGCCTCAAGCGCCCTGCGGCTGGCGTCGGTGGCAAGCGTCGCGGTGGTCTCTCCCTCATCCGCAATGTGGCGAAAGCGGATGCCTGTGCGCGCGACAATCCACTCGTCCGACGTATCGACCCGTTTCGCAAGCTCGTCATTCGACACTCGCCGAACGGGCAGCGCAGAGCCGGTGCCGACAATCCGTGCGCGCAGGGTCATATCGAGGCAGCTTTTACATTCGCCAGATCGTCAGTAATCCGGCTGGTGATCTTTTCGGCCACCAGCTTGGCTGCCACGCCGATGGCATTGGCCACACCATAATCCGTCGCGCCTCCGTGGCTTTTGACCACCACGCCATTGAGTCCGAGGAACACCGCACCGTTGTGGTTGTTGGGGTCGAGATGATGGCGCATCAACTCGGTGGCGGGCCGCGAGATCAGAAAGCCGAATTTCGAGCGGATCGAGCTGGTAAAGGCGCGCCGCAGCAGGTCGGTAACGAAGCGCGCGGTCCCTTCCATCGTCTTCAGCGCTATATTTCCCGAAAAACCGTCGCAAACGACGATGTCGGTTTCCCCGCGCGAAATCTTGTCGCCTTCGATAAAGCCGCTGAACACAAGATGGAGATGCGCCGAATCGCGCAGGATCGCCGCCGCGTCGCGTATCTCGTCAGTGCCCTTCATGTCTTCGGTGCCGATATTGAGCAATGACACGCGTGGCCGCTCAATACCGAGCGCGATGCGCGCATAGGCTGCACCCATCACGGCGAACTCGACCAGGTTGCGGGCTTCGCATTCGGTATTGGCGCCAAGATCGAGCATGACGAAATCGGTCTTGCCCAAGCTGGGCAGCAGGGCAGCCAGCGCGGGCCGGTCGATTCCTGGCATCGTCCGCAAGGAGAGCTTTGCCATTGACATTAGCGCGCCGGTATTTCCTGCCGAAACAGCGGCCCCGGCAAGGCCCTGCTTCACCCGGTCGATGGCGATGCCCATCGATGTGGTCTTGGCCCGGCGGATGGCCTGGGCTGGCTTGTCGCTTCCCGAAATGACCTCGGGCGCGTGGATGATCTGCGAATTGGCCTTGAGATTCGGGTGGCTTTCCAGCGCGGCCGCAATTGCAACCTCATCCCCGACAAGGTCAAAAGTCAGGCCCGGCCAGCGGCGGCGGGCAAGCGCCACGCCGCGCAGCATGACGGCAAGCCCCTCATCGCCCCCCATCGCGTCGATGGCTAGTCGTGGCGCGTTTGCCACCTGGTCCATCTCCCGGCTGACTGGTTGATACGGCTTTAGCTGGAGATGCTGACGACTTCGCGGCCGTTNNGCGCATGTTGCGCTTGGAGGGCGAGGTTTTTCTCTTTGGAACGGCCATGGAGGCACCTGTCTTTTCGTCTGTTGAGCCTGTTTGCAACAGGGCAGGCCGCGATGCAAAAAGCTGCGGCCCCCGAGAAGGCCGCGTCCGCACGCGGCCGGACTGTCACATTGAGGGTGCGCCTATAGCGATTCCCGCAGGCGTTGCAAGTGCAGCGTTCCCGTGGCAACCAGTGCACACTCAATAAAGGGGAAGCCTCATCATGATCCTGCCGATTTCACTTTCCGCCGCTGCCGCAGCTGCGTTCATCAACCTCTGGCTCGGCATCCGCGTCGGCCGGGTTCGCACCTCCGAAAAAGTCTCGATCGGCGATGGCGGCAACGAAAAAGTCATCCGCCGGATGCGCGCGCAGGCCAATTTCGTTGAGTTCACGCCCTTTGTCCTGATCCTCATTGTCCTTCTCGAAGTGGCAACCGGCACATCCACCTGGCTGTGGGCAGTGATGGCTGTATTCATGCTTGCCCGCATCGCCCATGCCTTCGGGATGGATGGCCTGATGCCTGCGCGTGCTGCCGGCATCACCGTAACCATGCTGGTAATGGCGGGCCTTGCCGGTTACGCCGTTTATGTCGCGCACAGTTCCGACGGAAGAATCACGGCACCGGCTGCCGAAGTCCTTCCCGCAGGCTGATCAGGCCAGCGCATAATCCGAGACAAAGCCATTGGTTTTGCGTTCATGGGCAAAGGTCGACATCGGCCCATGTCCGGGAACGAAGGCGGTGTCTCCCCCCAAGGGCCAGAGCCGCCCCGTGATCGAATCGATCAGTTGCTGGTGATTGCCCAGCGGGAAATCGGTGCGCCCGATCGAGCCCTGGAACAGCACATCGCCAACAATTGCCAGCTTTGACGGCGCGTGATGGAACACGACATGGCCCGGCGTGTGGCCGGGGCAATGATAGACGTCGAGCACGAGGTTGCCGACCGTCACCGTGTCGCCATTTTCAAGCCAGCGGTCGGGCTCGAAGGCATGGGCCTGCATGCCATATTTGGCACCGTCATCGTCAAGACGTGAAATCCAGAACCGGTCCGCCTCGTGCGGTCCTTCGATCGGCACGCCCAGTTCCTTCGCGAGGATGCCCGCCTGCCCGCAATGGTCGAGATGGCCGTGCGTGATCAGGATCTTCTCGATCGTGACGCCCTGCTGCGCGGCCGCCGCCTTCAGCCGCTGGAGATCGCCGCCGGGGTCGGTAAAGGCGCCGCGCATGGTTTCGGTGCACCAGATCAGGCAGCAATTCTGCTGGAGCGGCGTCACCGGAATGATTGCAGCCTTGAGTGGCGGGTTGGCGGTCATGCGCCGTCCTGTGCCGTGACCAGGACGCGTCGTCCAGTGTGAATTGTCGTACTTGGCCCAACCGGCACAGGCCAGGCTCTCAACATTTTGCTACCATCTTCATAATATCTCCGGCCAAACTCGCGCATGCCGATTCGTCAATCACCGCAGCCAATCGCGAGCCCAACAATAATCGCCGTCTCGGCGCGCAACGGCCACGGTCTCGGCAAAACCGTCGTCCCTTCGATCCGCCTCATCGCAGGCGAGGGGGTGGCGGGGGATGCACATTGCGGCGTGACGGTGAAGCATCGCAGTCGGGTTGCACAAAACCGCGATCAGCCCAATCTGCGCCAGATCCACCTGATCCATGCCGAACTGCTCGACGAATTGGCGGCGCTGGGCTTCGCCGTGGCGCCCGGCGAACTGGGCGAGAATATCCTGACCGAGGGGCTGGCATTGCTTGATCTCCTTGTCGGAACGCGGCTGTGCTTTCCGTCCGGCGCAGTTGTCCGGCTGACCGGGCTGCGCAACCCGTGCAACCAGTTGAACGGCCACACGCCGGGGTTGATGAATGCCCTGCTGGATCGCGCTCCCGATGGCGTGCTGGTCCGCAAGGGCGGGGTGATGGGAATAGTCGAACGCGGCGGGATCGTAATGGCTGGTGATGTGCTGACAATCACCTTGCCCAAACCGCCGCACTTGCCCTTGCTGCCAGTGTGACGCCCGAGACTCGCACTATTCCACACTGCCGATTTATGCCAAAACAGCGTGACGCTGTCAAGAATAAAATGCCAAATAGGATATTTGTTGGAAATAAATAGGAAATTAGTCCCGCGACCTGTGCCCGCGCGGACATGACCAACGTCTGAAATCAAGGCCTTTGCAGTTTCAATCGCATCGGTGGGGGCACGCCAAAAGCGGCAAGAACGATGACCATGGCCGCATTGAGCCAGAGATTTGGACTATAGGGTCGGATCGGCGGAACCTTCGCGTCCTCCTCCTGACCCGCCCAAACCAGCTCGTGCGCAACTTTGGCGTCGAGCCTCGCAACGCAGATACGGATTCCACCGACTGCAAACATCAGACCAGGGTCAGTGTTTACGGTGTGCAGATCGAGCGCATGAGCCTTAATGCCGTATGACGCGAGCATCGAGACAATAATGTGCGCTTCCGTGACACTATAGGCGATCGCGATCGGCAGGATTTCGTCTGTCATCCGCAGCGGTCTAGCACGAAAACCTAACAGGTCGCCAACCCATTCGCTGCGCTGAGCACGGCGCGGACGCCGGCTGTGGCAACGTCCTCGTCGATCCCCACGCCCCAGACCGTCCGGCCCTCCGCCGTCCGGCATTCGACATAGGCAGCGGCGCGGACATCTGTGCCCTGGCCCATGGCATGTTCGCTATAGTCGGCAATCTCGAGCCCGATCCCGAAGCTTTCGTTGAGCGTCGCGATGACGCTCGAAAGCAGGCCGTTGCCGCGTCCGCTGACCGATTGCTCGCGGCCATCGATGGCGATCTTGCCGGCAAAGATGCGATCCCCGTTCGAGGCACGCGTCTCGTCATAGTCGAGCAACTGGAAATGCTGCGGCGTGTTCAGGCAATAGGCACGCTGGAAAACCTCCCAAATGTCGTCGGCATGAAGCTCGCGGCCGACTTCGTCTGCCAGTTGCTGCACATGGCCGGAGAAATGCGCCTGCATTTTCTTGGGGAGCTTCAGCCCCTGGTCCTGCTCAAGCACCCAGGCAAAACCGCCTTTGCCCGACTGGGAATTGACGCGGATCACCGCTTCATAGGAACGCCCGAGATCGGCGGGGTCGATCGGGAGATAGGGCACTTCCCAGAAATCGTCGTTGCGCGCGGCCTGCGCGGTGAAGCCCTTCTTGATCGCATCCTGGTGACTGCCCGAAAAGGCGGTGAACACCAGTTCGCCCGCATAGGGATGGCGCGGATGGACGGGGAGGGCGTTGCAATATTCGACGGTCTTGATGACCTGGTCGATGTCGGAGAAGTCGAGGCCCGGATCGAGCCCTTGCGTGTACATGTTGAGCGCGATTGTCACCAGATCGACATTGCCGGTGCGTTCGCCATTGCCGAATAGGCAGCCTTCGACACGGTCGGCCCCGGCCAACAGCCCAAGCTCGGTCGCGGCGACGCCGGTGCCGCGATCATTATGGGTGTGGAGACTGATGACCACGCTCTCACGGTTGGGGACATTGCGCCCGAAATACTCGATCTGGTCGGCATAGATGTTGGGCGTTGCTGCCTCGACCGTGGCGGGCAGGTTGAAGATGATCGGCCGCTCCGGCGTGGGCTTCAGGACATCCATCACGGCCGAGCAGCATTCGAGGCTGAAATCGAGTTCGGCGGTCGAGAAGGTTTCCGGGCTGTACTCGAAATGCCATTCGGTATCGGGCTGTTTCGCCGCCTCATCGCGCATGATCTTTGCACCGGTGACGGCGATCTCCCTGATCTCGGCGGGCTCCATCTGGAACACGATCCGCCGCCATGCCGGCGAGACCGCGTTGTAGAGGTGGACGATCGCTGCCCGCGCGCCACGCAAACTGTCAAAGCTCGTGCGGATCAGGTCTTCGCGCGACTGGGTCAGGACTTGCACCAGAACGTCGTCGGGAACGCGGCCTGACTTGACTAGCCCCGAGATAAAATCGAATTCGGTTGCGCCGGCGGCCGGGAAACCGATCTCGATTTCCCTGATGCCGATTTTGACGAGCAGATCGAAGAAGCGGGTCTTCTTTTCCGCATCCATCGGGTCGATCAGCGCCTGGTTGCCGTCGCGCATGTCGGTGGACAGCCAGCGCGGCGCGCGCGTGATCGTGCGGCCCGGCCACTGGCGGTCGGGCAGGTCGATTTGTGAAAACGGCCGGTATTTTTGTGAAGGGTCGCGCAACATGGTTCTTCTCTTCAAAGCCTGGATGGGTCTGGATCTGGCCCTTAGGCGGCGCCCGCGCGAACCCGTGTCCACGCAGCGATGACGCGCCTAAGGGCGCGTAAGTCGAAGAAGAAAAAGGGCGCGTGCCAAAATCATGTTATCGCGGCTATGCCGCGCAGGCACAGCGATGTCTAGCCCTCAAGCACGCGGATCAAGGTGCGGACGTCATTGTCGATCTCGCTATCCTCACCGCGCAGCTTCTCGATCTGGCGGACGGCGTGGATGACCGTCGTGTGATCGCGCCCGCCAAAGCGTCGACCGATTTCGGGGAGCGAACGCGGCGTCAATTGCTTGGCGAGATACATGGCGATCTGGCGCGGCCGGGCGACTTCGCGCGCGCGCCGGGCCGAAACCATTTCCGCATGGCGGATGCGGAAATGCTCAGACACGCGCCGCTGGATCTCGTCGATCGTGATCCGGCGGCGGCTGGCGCGGAACATGTCCGCCAGCACTTCCTCGGCGAACTCGATCGTGACGGGCCGGTTGCCGAGCGAAGCATAGGCAAGGAGCCGGTTGAGCCCGCCCTCCAACTCGCGGATATTGGTGGCGAGCCGGGAGGCCAGCAGGTCGAGCACGTCGCTGTCAATCGTGGCACCTTCAATCGCGGCAGCCTTCGATCCGATGATCGCGCGGCGCAGCGTGTAATCCGGCGGCTGAATATCGACCACCAACCCCTGCGTCAGCCGCGACAGGATCCGGCCCTCTACGCCGTCCAGCGCTTGCGGCGCGCGATCCGCGCTGATGACCAGCTTGCGACCCGAGGACATTAGCTCATCGACCGTGTGGAGGAATTCTTCCTGCGTCGAATCCTTGCCCGCGATAAACTGGACATCGTCAATCATCAGCAAATCGGCAGAGCGCAGCCGCGTCTTGAACGAAATCGTGTCGCGCGCGCGCATTGCCGAGACAAAGTCGAACATGAAGCGTTCGGCCGACATGTAGAGTACGCGGGCGCGGGGATTGCGCAGCTGATGCTCATGGCCGATCGCGTGCAGCAGGTGCGTCTTGCCCTGACCGGTCTGCGAATGGATGTAGAGCGGGCTGAACCGCATCGCCCCGTCGCTGGCGAAGGTCAGAGCCGCATTGGCGGCAACGGCATTGGCCGTGCCCGTCACAAAGCGGCCAAAGGTCAGGCGCGGATCGAAGACATGGCCCTCGGGCTTGGGCTGGAGAACCGCCTCTTTTGCGGCTGGCTTGGCCTCATAGCGCTCCGGCGTTTCACCAGCCACTTCGATGCGGATGCTGCGCACCTGCGGGCTGGCCGATTTCCAGGCCTGGGCCAGGCGCTCGCCATGATGGGTGCGGACCCAGCTGGCCATGAACTCGGAAGGAAGCGAAAGGCTGATTGTGCCATCTTCGGCATTCCAGCCAGCAAAGGCGACAGGTTTCAGCCAATGATCAAAGCTTCGTGCGCCGATGCTCTGGCGCAGGGATTTGCGAATCGCTTCCCACGCGTTCGCCAGCGCTTCGTCCCCGGATTGGTTTCCGGCGGGGAGGGGCGGTGACAACGACATGATTCCTAGCGAACTCCCCCATCCCCGTGTTGACACAAAACTTCGGATCCCCCGGCAACATGCAAGCTCCATACCCGAGGCTTCTGCTATCGGGTTCGGAACCTTTGTACTGCCTTGATCGGCAGCGAGCCGATTCGTTCGCTGCCCAGTGCGTTTTCTAGGGATGCCAGCGGCACCCGATCAAGGGCTGGGGTGTCAAAAAAATGAAATATATAGTGTTGACTCGCTGACCCGCACGAATCCGTCAAGCCAATTCAAAGCATTGAATTGTAATGCAAAAATGATGGGGGGTCTTTTTGAGAATTCTGCGAATCGCGGGAAGACCTTGGGTTCTCCTCGCGTTGCACCGCACAATGAAAAGCCCGCCAGTCTTGCGACGGGCGGGCCTTTGATCCGAAGCGGGACGCTTCGCTCAGGAGAGGGCCGCGACAGCCTTGGTCAGGCGTGAAAACTTGCGCGACGCAGTGTTCTTGTGAAGCACGCCGCGGGCAACGCCACGGGCCAGTTCGGGCTGGGCTGCAGCAAGGGCGGTCGCAGCCGCAGACTTGTCACCGGCTGACAGGGCCGATTCGACCTTCTTCACGAAGGTGCGGATGCGGCCGACGCGGTTGCCGTTGATCTCCGTGCGACGTTCGTTGCGACGGATGCGCTTCTTTGCTTGCGGCGTATTCGCCATGCCAAAACCCTCAAAATTCAATACAAAAGAAAAAGCGGCGCAGAATCATCCGCACCGATCCGGGTGCGCCAATAGCCAAGAGGGGGAAACGGGTCAACCATTAACGCTGGCATTTGGCGCAGTAAAAGGTCGAACGTCCACCATCGANNCGCCATTGCTTGAAGAAATAGCCCAGTTCGCCATCGGGCCTCGCATAATCTCGTAGCGTTGATCCGCCCGCTTCGATTGCTGCCGCCAGCACGTCCTTGATTGCCTGGACAAGCGGTTTCAACCGCGCGGTTGCGACCTGGCCCGCGGGCTTGTGAGGCTTGATCCCGGCCATGAACAGCGCTTCGCACACGTAGATATTGCCGAGTCCCGCCACTATCCGCTGGTCGAGCAACAAGGTCTTGATGGACGCGCTGCGGCCTTCGAAGGCCTTCGCCAGTTTCTTGTGGGTAAACTCATCACTTAACGGCTCGGGGCCGAGTGCCTTGAAGGTCGGCCAGACTGCAATCCTCTCAGTCCTTAGCAGGTCAAGCGAACCGAAGCGACGGTGATCGTTGAGCGCCAGTACGCGGCCCGCTGCGGTTTCGAGGATCAGGTGATCGTGTTTCCCGATCTCCTCGGGATCGACCCGCCAGCGGCCCGACATGCCGAGGTGAAAGACCAACGTATCGCCGCGATCGGTCTCGATGAGTCCGTATTTGGCGCGGCGGCCAAGCCCGATCACGCGCGCACCGGTGAGGCGTTGGCGCAGGTCGACGGGGATCGGGCGGCGCAGGTCGGCCCGCCTTGGCTCGACCCGGGCCAGCACTTCGCCCTGAAGCACGGTGGCGATGCCGCGGACGGTTGTCTCGACTTCGGGCAGTTCAGGCATGGATTTGCGCTAGCGGGCGGGCAAGTGCTTGGCTAGAGCGGCGGCCATGACCGAAACCGTTTCCTTTGGCTATGAAGACATTGCACCGCCGGAAAAGACGCGACGCGTTGGCGAAGTCTTTTCAAGTGTTGCCAGCAGTTATGACCTGATGAACGATGCCATGTCGGCGGGCATGCACCGGCTGTGGAAGGATCGCTTCGTCCGCCGGGTGAAGTCGCGCGAGGGAGAGCATATCCTCGATATGGCGGGCGGCACGGGTGACATTGCCTTCAGGATGCAGGCGCATGGCGCCTTGATTACCGTGGCCGACATCAATCCCGCCATGCTGGCCGTCGGCATGGAACGGGCGCAGAAGCGCGAGATTGGCGGGCTGAGCTGGTCCGAACAAAATGCCGAGGCGCTGAGCTTCGATGACAAGTGCTTCGATGCCTATACGATCGCGTTCGGCATCCGGAACGTCACGCATATCGGCAAGGCGCTGGCCGAAGCGCATCGCGTGCTGAAGCGCGGAGGCCGTTTTTTCTGCCTCGAATTCTCGACGACGCTCTGGCCCGGTTTTGCCGAGGTCTATGACGTCTATTCGCACAAGCTCGTTCCCAAGCTCGGCAAGCTGCTCGCGAAGGACGAAGAGAGCTATCGCTACCTGATCGAATCGATCCGCCGCTTTCCCGACATGCCGGCGTTCGAGGCGATGATCCGCGATGCCGGTTTCGTCCGCACGCATGTCGAACCGATGCTGGGCGGGCTGGTCGCCATTCATAGCGGATGGAAGATTTGACCGCTCGCATCACTCAGCTCTGGCGGACGCTGAAATGGGGCCGGACGCTTGCCCGGCATGGGGCGCTGCTCGGCATCGAGCGTGATGGCAATGCCCCGGCCGGAATCCGGCGGCTGGTGCGGCTCGCCCGGCTCGGCAGCTTTCCGCCCAGCCCGCCCGCCTATGCCAAGGCATTCGAGCAGATCGGGCCGGCGGCCGTAAAGCTCGGCCAGTCGCTAGCGACACGGCCCGACCTGGTGGGGGAAGCGGCCGCGCGCGACCTGCTGCGGTTGCAGGATGCGCTGCCGCCTGTGCCGTACGCGAAGATCAAGGTCGCGATCGAGGCCGGGCTCGGCGCGCCGGTCGAAACGCTGTTCCGCTCAATCGATCCCGAGCCGGTGGGGGCGGCGTCGATCGCGCAGGTGCACCGTGCTGTGACGACCGAAGGCCGCGACGTGGCGATCAAGGTCCTGCGCCCCGGCATCGAGGAAAAATTCGGCAGCGACATCGAAACCTATGAATGGATCGCGGCGCAGGCCGCATCCCGTGGCGGGGAGATTGCCCGGCTGCGTCCGCGCGAAGTGATCGCAACCTTCAAGCAATGGACGCTGCGCGAACTCGACCTGCGGCGCGAAGCGGCCTCGGCCTCCGAACTGGCCGATGCGATGAGCGGGGAGGAAGGCTATGTCGTACCCGCAATCGACTGGCAGCGCACCAGCAGGAGGGTGATGACGCTCGACTGGGTCGAAGGCATCAAGCTCACCGACCGCGAGGCGCTCCTCGCTGCGGGTCATGACCTCAATTATCTGGCAAAGACGCTTGTGCAGGCCTTCCTCCGTCAGGCGATTGCCGAAGGCTTTTTCCATGCCGATCTCCACCAGGGAAACCTGTTCGTCACACCCGAAGGGCGGATCGCGGCGATCGATTTCGGCATCATGGGGCGCGTCAACCGGCAGGCGCGGCTCTGGCTGGCCGAAATCCTCCACGGGCTGATCACAGGCAATTACCGCCGCGTCGCCGAAATCCATTTCGATGCCCAATATGTGCCGGGGCATCACAGTATCGACGAATTCACGACGGCGCTCAGGGCGGTCGGGGAGCCGATCCGCGGCGTGCCGGTCAAGGACATCAGCGTCGGCAACATGCTCGACGGGCTGTTCGCGATCACCCGCGAATTCGACATGCCGACCCAACCGCATCTGTTGCTGCTTCAAAAGACAATGGTGATGGTCGAAGGCGTCGCCTCGACGCTCGATCCGGAAATCAACATGTGGGACGTCTCCGGGCCGTTCGTCTCCGAATGGCTGCGTGACGAGCTTGGGCCGGAAGCGGTGGTGGCAGGCCATCTGCAACGTGCAATGGGCCTGTTGCGAGATCTGCCGGATTTGCTCCGCCGGATCGAAGCGGCCTGGCCCAAGCCGGGCGCTGCCCCTCCGGGGCCGCCACTGCCCGAGGTTGAGGCTGCGTCCGGAAACTGGCTGGGAAGGGTTGGATTGCTAGCTTTTGGCGCGCTCGCTGGCGGAGCGGCCACCTATTTCCTATATGTCGCGTCATGAACGGCAAGCGCGTCCTCCTGATTATCGGCGGCGGCATCGCGGCTTATAAGGCTTGCGAGCTGGTGCGGCTGCTGAAGAAGGAAGGCGCGTCCGTCCGCTGTGTCCTGACCGCCGCGGGGCACAGATTCGTGACGCCGATGACGCTTGCCGCGCTCTCGGAGGACAAGGTCTATACTGACCTGTTCGACCTTAAGGACGAGGCCGAGATGGGCCATATCCAGCTTTCGCGGCAGGCCGATCTTGTCGTCGTCGCACCCGCCACCGCCGACCTGATGGCGAAGATGGCGCAGGGCATTGCCGATGATCTTGCGACAACGCTGCTGCTGGCGACGGACAAGCCGGTGCTCGCGGTCCCGGCGATGAATGTGCGGATGTGGCAGCATGCGGCAACCCGGCGCAATGTCGCGACGCTCGGGCGCGATGGCGTGGCCGTGCTGGAACCCGATGAAGGGGCGATGGCGTGCGGCGAATTCGGCCCCGGGCGGCTGCCCGAGCCTGAAGCGATTCTCGAAGCGATCAAGCGGGCTTTAATGCAACCAGCCAACCCGCTGGCCGGCCAGCCAGATTTCGCTGAGGACACGCCGCAACGGCTTGAGAACAGGCATATCATTGTCACTGCGGGCCCAACGCACGAGCCGATCGATCCGGTGCGGGTGATCGCCAATCGCTCGTCGGGCAAGCAGGGCTTTGCGATTGCGGGCGCGCTAGCGGCGGCCGGTGCGCGGGTGACGCTGGTCGCCGGCCCGGTCAGCCTTGTCACACCTGCCGGCGTGACACGGATCGATGTCGAAACGGCGCGCGAGATGGTGGCGGCAGTTGACGCCGCACTCCCGGCCGATGTCGCCATTCTGGTAGCCGCTGTTGCCGACTGGCGCGTCGATGTGGCACCGGCGAAACTGAAAAAGGAAAAGGGGCCGCCCGAGCTCTACTGGCACAAGAACCCGGACATATTGGCGGGGCTCGGCCAATCCCCCCAGCGCCCCAGGCTGCTGATCGGCTTTGCCGCCGAAACCGAAAAGGCGATCGAGCATGCGACGTCCAAGCGCGAACGCAAGGGCTGCGACTGGATGGTTGCGAACGACGTCTCGGTGGACAAGATGGGCGGTGAGGAAAACCGCGTCCACCTCATCACCGACAAGGGCACTGAAAGCTGGGAGCGGATGACCAAGCACGAAATCGCGCGCAAACTTACCGAAAAGATAGCCGATGCACTTGCCTGACATCGCTATTGCCATCCAGCGCCTGCCGCATGGAGCTGCCCTGCCTTTGCCCGTCTACGCAACCGACGGCGCGGCGGGCATGGACGTGGTTGCTGCCGAGGATGTGATCCTTTTGCCTGGCGCGCGCCACGCCGTCGCCACCGGCTTCGCAATGGCGATCCCGCACGGCCATGAAGTCCAGGTGCGGCCCCGCTCTGGCCTCGCGCTAAAGCACGGCATCACCTGCCTCAACACGCCAGGGACGATTGACAGCGACTATCGCGGCGAAGTGAAGGTGATCCTCGCCAATCTTGGCAGCGAACCGTTTCCTATCAAGCGCGGGGACCGCATCGCGCAGCTTGTGCCCGCACCCGTCCAGCGCGCGATGTTCGACGAAGTGGCAAGCCTCGATGAAACAGGCCGGGGCATCGGGGGCTTCGGCTCGACGGGCGTATGACGCTCAGCGACGAACAGCTTGAACGCTATGCCCGCCATATTGTCCTGAAGGAAATCGGCGGGGCGGGTCAGGTCAAGCTCGCCAGCGCGCATGTCCTGCTGGTCGGGGCTGGCGGGATCGGCTGTCCGGCCATCCAGTATCTCGCGGCGGCGGGCGTGGGCAGGCTGACCGTGATCGACGATGATCAGGTGTCGCTTTCGAACCTCCAGCGGCAGATCCTCTATGGGACTCAGGATGTTGGGCGCGACAAGGTGAAGGTCGCGGCAATGGCTGCACACAAAATCAATCCGGAAATAAAATTTATCGCTCTGCAACAACGACTTACCGCGCAGCATGACGCAGCATTTCTGGACGGCGTCGATGTCGTCATTGACGGCTCGGACAATTTCATGACGCGGCTGATCGTCAACGACCTGTGCCATGCCGCAGAAGTGCCTTTGGTTTCCGCCGCCATCGGCCAGTTCCACGGCCAGATCGGCACCTATCGCGGATGGGAGGCGGACAAGCCGTGCTACCGCTGTTTCGTCGGCGATGCGCACGATCCCGACGACTGCGACAGTTGTTCGGAATTGGGTGTGCTGGGCGCAGTGGTCGGGCTGATGGGCAGCTTCGCCGCGATGGAAGCGATTCGCGTCATCACCGGCTTCGGCGACGATCCGGCCGGCAAGCTCCACATATTCGACGGGTTGGCGCCCTCGATGCGGACGATCCGGCTGCCCAAGGATCCGGGGTGTTCGACTTGTGGGACGGGTTAACGCGCCAGCCCAAGCGCCTTATATGCCCCTTCGAGCGTGGGAGCGGCCAGCGCGGCAGCTTTCTCGGCGCCCGCCATCAGTATTGCGTCGAGCGCTGCAGTATCGGCCCGGAGTGCATTGAAGCGTTCTGAGATCGGCCGCAACGTCTCGACCAGCAACTCGCCCAGCGCCGGCTTGAACGCGCCAAAGCCTTGCCCGCCAAAGCGAGCCAGCACGGCATCGACGCTTTCGTTCGCCAGTGCCGCGTAAATTCCGATCAGGTTGGTCGCCTCGAGACGCTCCTCCAGCCCCGCCGCTTCGCTCGGCAGCGGTTCCGGGTCGGTCTTTGCTTTCCTGATCTTGGCCATCATCGTCTCGGCGCTGTCGGTCAGGTTGATGCGGCTCATGTCGCTGGGGTCAGACTTTGACATTTTGGCGGTCGGAAGGCGCAAGGACATGATCCGCGCGGTTTCCTTTGGGATGATCGGTTCCGGGAGCGTGAAAAGCGTCACCCCGAAATCATTGTTGAATTTCTGCGCGATGTCGCGGGCCAGCTCCAGATGCTGCTTCTGGTCATCGCCCACAGGGACATGCGTTGCCTGATAGAGCAGCACATCGGCCGCCTGCAGGACAGGGTAGGTGAACAGTGCGACGCTCGCCCCCTCGCGGTTCTTGCCCGATTTGTCCTTGAACTGCGTCATGCGGTTGAGCCAGCCCATCCGCGCCGTGCCGTTGAGCAGCCATTGCATCTCGGCATGGGCGGGAACGCGCGCCTGGTTGAAGAGGATCGACTTGTCGGTGTCGATCCCGCATGCAACCAGCGCCGCCGCCATCTCGCGCGTGTTGGAAACTAGGTCGCCCGGCACATAGGGCATCGAAATCGCGTGCAGATCGGCAAGGAAGAACAGGCATTCGCCCTCATCCTGCATCCGCACCCAGTTGCGGATCGCTCCGAGATAATTCCCGAGATGGAGGTTGCCGGTGGGCTGGATGCCGGAGACGACACGCATCAGTCTGCACTCACTTTCTTGCGCCGGAGCAGGATCATGACATCGTCACGATTGATCGCCCCGATCATCCAGCCAAGGCCGAAATAGACCGCCCCTCCCGCCGAGACGAGAGCCGCGATACTGACCAGCCGTTCGCCAACCGAACCCGCGAACAGGCCCGACATTTGCCCGACCAGAAACCAGAGCACAGCGCCCATCGCGGCCGCTGCAACCAGCTGGCGGATCAGCCGCGAGACGAGCCAGCCCTCAAGCCGGAAATGCCCGCGCCGATGAAGGATTCCGTAGAGGATCAGGCAATTTCCCCATGCTGTCAGCGCCGTCGTGAAGGGAAGCGTGGCGATCCCCATTGTCCCGAGTAAGGCAAAGTTGAGCGCGACACCCGCCATCAGCATGGCAACCGCGATCCAGACGGGCGTTTTCATGTCCTTGCGGGCGTAGAAACCGGGGGTGAGAACCTTGATCAGAACATAGGCAGGCAGGCCGGCAACGATGATCGACAGGACAAGGCCGGTCAGCCGCGCGTCTTCCGCATCGAACCTGCCGCCCTGAAAAAGTGCTGCGGCAATCGGCCCGGCAACAACGGCAAGCGCAACAGCGGCAGGCAATGTCAGCAACATGCCAATTTCGACCGCCTGACCCTGAATCCGGCCTGCGTCGGAGCCATCGCCGGTCTCGACTGCCATGCTCACCGAGGGCAGGATGGCCGTGCCGAGAGCCGAGCCGATAATGGCGAGCGGAAGCTGGTTCAGCCGGTCGGCATAGGCAAGATAGACCAGCGTCCCTTCGGGCAGGCGCGTTGCAAAAAAGGCATAGAAGAACTGGCTGAGATAATAGATCCCTCCCGCGAGCGTTGCGGGAAGCACCAGGATGAAGAGTTCCTTCACGCGCGGCGTCAGCTTCGGCGTCCGCAGGCTGAGCCTTACCCCCGCCCGCCGCACGCTGATCCAGCAGAGCGCGACCTGGAATATGCCGCCGATGATGACCGCAACGGCCATTGCCCGCGCCGTCGTTGCACCGCCATCGCGCACGAGCAGCAGCGCGCCGACTAGCGCGATGTTAAGCAGCGCTGGGGCGAACGCGGCGGCGGTGAACCGGGTCAGCGAATTGAGGACACCGGACAGGAGCGATACGATGCAGATAAACACCATATAGGGCATGGTTATGCGCGTCAGTTCGACGGCGAAGCGAGTTTTCTCAACCCCGCCGCCCCAATCGTCGGGCACCATCAGAGCAATGAAGGCGGGCATGAAGATCATGAACAGCGCGGAAATCAGCATCAGCACTGGCGCGAAGACGGCGAGCACTTCGTTCGCAAACTCCTGCGCATCCTCGATCCCGCCTTCGCCGTTCAGGCGCTGGCTGAACAAGGGCACGAACCCGCTCGAAAACGCGCCTTCACCGAACAGACGCCGGAACAGGTTGGGGATCAGGAAAGCGAGCTGAAAGACCTCGGCCGCTGCCCCGGCGCCCAGAATGCGCGAGGCAATCATCTCGCGGGCAAAGCCCAGCACCCGGCTGACCATGGTCAGTCCGCCGATCGTGCCGATGGCTTTGCCGAGGTTCATCTGGTTCCCCTCGCGCTTGCGGGAGGGGAGATACTCACACGTTGCCTTCCGCTTCGAGCGGGGCTGCCTGGCCTTCCGCATTTGCTGCGGCCTGTTGCATGTATAGCGCGCCGAAATCGATCGGCTCGAGCAGCAGCGGCGGGAAACCGCCATCGCGCACGGCATCGGCCAGGACCCGCCGCGCAAACGGGAACACCAGGCGTGGTCCTTCCGCATAAAGGAAGGGCTGAAGCTGGTCTTCCGGCACGTTGCGAATGCCGAACAGTCCAGCATAGGCCAGCTCGACCTGGAACGCGACCTTGTCGGCACTCGTGGCGCGCACGTCGATTTTCAGGACGACTTCATGCACGTCATCGGCCACCTTGTTGGCGCCGATGTTGAACTGGACGTCGATCTGTGGCTGGCCCTGCCATTGGAAAACAGCCGGAGAATTGGGGTTTTCGAAGGACAAATCCTTCACATATTGGGAAATCAGGCCCACGGCGGGGCTGGTGTCTTCACCATTGGCAAGCGGATCGTTGCCAGTCTCATCAGCCATTTGAAAATCCTCAGGTCAAACGTGAATCTTGTGGCGGGGGCAGAAGCCTCGCCGTGCCGCGGGCGCCTAGCAGCCGGGACAGGCAAGGGCAATGGGAGAGATTTTGCATCAAAGAGATTTGAAACGTGCGGGCGTCGCGCCTATGTAACATTCTGAAACGCGTTGGAGACCTCATGACCGGCATCATCATCTTTGCCATGATCGCCCTTTTCTTGGGACTGCGCCTTTATGCGGTGCTGGGAAAGCGAACCGGGCATGAACAGCCCTTGTCGCGTCCGGCAGAGGATCTGGTGCGTGAGCGTCCCGCTGTGCCGGTGATTGAGGATTCGCGCGATGGCCCGGTCGTTGTGGCGGAAGAGCAGCACCTGGCGGGCGCTGATGCAGGATTGCGCGCGATTGCTGCTGCGGATCGCAGTTTCAATGCGAGCGAGTTCCTCGAAGGGGCCAAGCAGGCCTACAGAATGATCCTCGAAGGTTTTTGGGCGGGCAAGGAAGACGATTATCGCGCCTATGTGTCGGAGGACGTGCGCGAAGCCTTTGGCGAAGACATTGCGGAACGCGCGGCGGCGGGACATAGCCTCGACAACCGGATGGTGCGGATCGAGGGCGCCGTGATTGCGGACGCGAAGTTCAGCAACGGAACTGCGGAAATCACAGTCCGCTTTGATGCGGACATTGCCGCCGTCACGCGTGATCCAGAGGGCAAGGTCATTGCGGGATCGCTCACCGATGCCGTGCCGACGCATGATTCCTGGACATTTGCCCGTAACTTGCGTTCCTCCGATCCGAACTGGCTTTTGACGGATACCGACGAAGCGTCCTAAAGGTGCGGACATGTTGCTCCGTCTCTTTCTCCCCATCGCCATAACCTTGTTGCTTTCCGGTTGTGGCGGGCGGCTTGTTCCGCAAGGTCGGCCACCCCAAAGCGCGGGCAGCGCGGCCAAGCCCGTCGCGAATATCCCGATCCAGCCAAAGCCGGCGATCGTGACCGCCGGTCCCAATGCCAGGTCCGTCGGGGTCATGACGGCCGATGCACCTGGCTATGACAGCGCAAGTGCGACGCGGGCCTTGCAGGCTTTTCGCATTTCATGCCCTTCACTTGTCAGGCGCAACGATCAGTCGGGGCTTACCCGTCCTGATGACTGGCGGCCGGCTTGCGCGGCCGCTGCAAGCTGGCGAGATGACGATGCAGAAGGTTATTTTGCAACGAATTTCGAACCTGTGCAGATCGGCGATGGGAAGAGCTTTGCGACGGGCTATTTCGAGCCGGAGATCGTCGGTTCGCGCGTTCAGGCGCCCGGTTACAATGTCCCTGTTTACCGGCGTCCGCCTGACCTGATCGACGTCGATCTCGGCCTGTTTTCAGACGATCTCAAGGACAAGAAAATCCGCGGCCGCGTGAAGGGGCAAAGCTTTGTTCCCTATGCCGATCGCACCGAAATCGAGGAGGGTGGGCTTGGCGGGCGCGGATTGGAAATCGCATGGGCTGCAGATCCGGTGGAGTTCTTTTTTCTCCAGGTGCAGGGATCGGGGCGGCTGAGGCTGCCCGATGGCAGCGTGATGCGGATCGGTTATGATGGCCAGAATGGCCGTGACTATACCGGTATCGGCAGGCTGATGCGAGACCGCGGGCTGCTCGGCCCCGGACAGACATCCATGCAGGGCATTGTCGCCTGGCTGCGTGAACACCCCGACGAAGGTCGCGCGATCATGCGCGAAAACAAGAGCTGGATATTTTTCAGGGAGCTCACCGGGGGAGGGGGACCGCTTGGGGCGCTGGGCCTTCCGGTGACGGGGAATGCAACTGTTGCCGCCGATCCCAGTTTTGTCCCGCTTGGCGCCCCGGTATTCCTTTCGATGGATCGGCTCGAGGCCACAGGCCTCTGGATCGCCCAGGATACCGGCGGCGCGATCAAGGGCCCCAACCGGTTCGACACATTTTGGGGCGCCGGGGCGAGGGCCCGCGCCATTGCAGGCGGAATGGCGACGCGCGGTACGGCCTTTGTGCTTTTGCCCAAGGGCACGATTGACCGGATAGCGCAGGAACAGGCCAGTGCCACGCCGCCTAAGCCCTGACGAGCGGAAGCTCTGGGGGAGGGTTGCGGCGACGGCGAAGGCGATCAACCCACACCGCCAGGACGAAGCCGGTACCCCGGGGGAACCGGTCGCAGCCAAGCGTCGAGCCCTGCCCAAGATTGCGCAAGACGCACAGTCGGCGGCGGTTTCATTCGGCGGCGGCTTGAAGCTGGCCAACACGCTCGACGGAAGCTGGGACAAGCGCATCGCAAAGGGCGCTTTAGAGCCCGATTTCACGATCGACCTCCACGGCGAAACAACCGCCAGTGCCCATGCCCGACTCAACCGCAGTCTCGCCGCCGCGATCCGCGCGGAGGCGCGGGTGGTGCTGCTCATCACGGGCAAGGCGGCGCGCGACAATCCGCGCCTGCCACCAACGACACGTGGTGTCATCAGAGCTTCGGTGAAGGACTGGCTGGCCGCTTCTTCGCATTCCGGGCACATTGCCGCGATCCGGAATGCCCATCCGCGCCACGGCGGGGCAGGGGCGCTCTACCTCATCCTCAGACGCGCGCGATGATCCCGGCGTAGATCTGCGTCAGCGCATCAATATCTGCCAGCGCGACCGCTTCGTCGAGCTTGTGCATGGTGGCGTTGCACAGGCCGAATTCGACTACCGGGCAGAGCATCGACAGGAAGCGGGCATCGGACGTGCCGCCTGTCGTCGAAAGCTCGGGCGTGATGCCCGTCACCGACTGGACGGCGTCCGACACGAGGCTGCTGAACTCGCCCGGCGGGGTCAGGAACGCCTCGCCCGAAATGCGGGCAATCACTTCGCCATCGGGGGCTTCAGCGCGGACGAGCGCGGTGATGCGATCCACCAGTTCCTGCCCCGTATGCAAAGCGTTGAAGCGGATGCTCAATCGCACCTTGGCCGCTGCCGGTATCACATTGGTTGCCGGATTTCCGACTTCAAGATCGGTGACTTCGATGTTGGAAGGCTGGAACCAGTCGGTCCCCTCATCCAAGACAATCGCTTCCATCTCGGAAAGGATGCGAACCAGTTTGGGGATCGGATTGTCCGCAAGGTGCGGATAGGCGACATGGCCTTGCACACCGGGCACGGTGATCCAGATATTGACCGAACCGCGCCGTCCGATCTTCATCATGTCGCCCAGCCGGTTGGCCGAAGTCGGCTCACCGACAAGGCAGAGGTCAGGGACCAGCCCGCGCGCCTTCATATGCTCGATCAGTGCCACCGTGCCGTGGATCGCCGGGCCTTCCTCATCGCCCGTGATGATGAGGCTGATGCGCCCGGTGTGATCGGTGGGGATGGCCGCAACAAAGGCCGCGATGCTCGTTTTCATGTCCACCGCGCCGCGCCCGTAGAGCAGGTCGCCACGGACTTCGGGCACGAACGGATCGCTCGTCCAGCCGGGGCCGGGTGGAACCACATCGAGGTGCCCGGCAAAGGCGAAATGCCTGTCAGCACCCGTTCCGGCGCGTGTGGCAAACAGGTTCTCGACCGGCCCGTCGGGCGCTTCACCCGCGATGAAGCGATCGACTTCGAACCCCAGCGGGCGCAGCGCCGCTTCGAGCACGTCGAACACCGCGCCGGTCGCAGGTGTCACACTGGGTGTGGCGATCAGATCCCGGGCCAGCCGGATTGCGTCGGTCATCCGCTCCGCCTAGCCTGTGGTCGCGGAATTGCAAAGGGAGGCCATATGCCCAAGCTCAATCTCGAGACCATCCCCCAGACCAACGCGACGGGATATCCACCCGCCTATGCCGGTGAAATCCGGGAACGCTGGTACCGGCGATTGGCTCCCGCTTCGGGCCTCTCCGATTTTGGCGTCAGCCATGTGACGCTGAAGCCCGGTGCGTGGTCGGCGCAGCGCCACTGGCATGTTGGCGAGGATGAATTCGTCGTCATGATCGCGGGCGAGGCCGTGCTGATCGACGATTTGGGCGAAACCCCGATGCAGGCGGGCGATTGCGCGGCCTTTCCCAAGAATGACGGAAACGGCCATTGCCTGATCAACCGCAGCGATAGCGATTGCGTCTTCATCGCGGTCGGCAAACCCGCTGCGACCGATTGCCATTACCCTGATATCGACATGCATCTGTTTGCCGAAAACGGCTTCCAGACAAGGAAGGACGGGTCGGCCTTCTAAGCCGCCTCGGCATCCTCGTCGCCCTCCGCCTGCTGGCGCGTCCACATTTCGGCATAGAGGCCATTCTTGCGGAGCAAGGCTGCATGGGTGCCTCGTTCGGCGACGCGACCTGCGTCCAGCACGACAATCTCGTCGGCATCGACAATTGTCGAAAGTCTGTGGGCGATGACGATGGTTGTCCGCTGATCGGAAACCTGCGCCAGCGTTGCCTGGATTTCGGCCTCCGTCCGGCTGTCGAGCGCGCTGGTGGCTTCATCCAGGATCAGGATTGGCGGGTCTTTCACCAGCGTCCGGGCGATGGCGACGCGCTGTTTCTCGCCGCCGGACAGTTTCAGCCCGCGTTCGCCCACGGGCGTGCGATATTGCTGTGGCTGGGCGGCGATGAAGCCGTGGATCGCAGCCCCGCGCGCCGCAGCTTCGATCAATTCCTGCGTCGCGCCTTCGCGGCCATAACCGATATTGTAGCCAATGGATTCGTTGAACAGCACCGTATCCTGCGGCACGATGCCGATGGCACCGCGCAAGGAGGATTGCGTCACATCGCGCAGATCCTGCCCGTCGATGACAATGCGCCCGCCAGTCACGTCGTAAAAACGGTAGAGCAGCCGCGCCAGCGTCGATTTGCCAGCGCCTGATGGCCCCACCACTGCGAGCGTCTTGCCCGGCGCAATGGCGAAGCTGACTCCGTTCAGGATCGGGCGATCGGGCTCATAGGCGAAGCTCACATCCTCGAATGCCACCGCTCCTCCGTTTATGACAAGCGAAGTCGCGTCGGGCTTGTCCAGCACTTCGGCGGGCGTATCGATCAGGCCGAACATCGCTTCCATGTCGATCAGGCCCTGCTTGATGTTGCGGTAAACCATGCCGAGCAGGTCGAGCGGGCGGAAAAGCTGGGCAAGGAGGGTGTTGACCAGCACGACATCTCCAGTGCTGAACCGGCCCGTCGACCAGCCCCAGACGGTATAGCCCATCGCGCCTGCCATCATCAGGTTGGTGATGAGCGACTGGCCGACATTGAGCAGCGCCAGCGAGTTCTCGGATTTGACCGCCGCATCGGCATAGCGCTTGGCNNATCCGCAGCTTGGTGCGCCAGTCGGTGATACGCTGGGTGAAGACGATATAGGCGACCACCATTGTCAGCGTCGCACCGACAAGGCCGGGGCCGAACTTGGTCCAGAAAATGACCGTCACCGCCGCCAGTTCGATCACCGTCGGCGCGACGTTGAAGAGGAGGAAATAGAGCATCGTGTCGATGCTCTTGGTGCCGCGTTCGATCACCTTGGTGACGGCGCCCGTTCGCCTGCTCAAATGAAAGCGCAGCGAAAGTGCGTGAAGATGGGCAAAGACATTGACCGCCAGCTTGCGCGTCGCGTCCTGCCCAACCTGCTCGAACACGATGTTGCGCAGATTGTCGAACAGCACGCCCGCAAAGCGTGCGCCGGCATAGGCCGCGACCAGCGCAATCGCGAGGCCTGCCGCCGCCTCCAGTCCAGGCTGCATCCGGTTGATGGCCGCCGCATAGACAAAACCCATGCTGAGTTGCACGCCCTTCGATACCAGCACGAGCAGCAGCGCCATCACGATCCGCAGGCGCAGGCCGGGCTGATCCTTCGGCCACAGATAGGGCAGGAATCGCCTCATCACGGCCATGTCTGGCATCGGGGCTTGGGAAAGAACGTCCTGTGGCGGCATCGACCTGCGCTTAGAGCCTGATCGTTTGAGGTGGAAGCACTTCGTGCTTGCGCCGGTAACGCGAAATTGAGGGCGCGGGCGCGCAATTCATTCGCTTCGTCGTTTGTGACATGACGAAATGATGATGGATTTATTGCATTTTCATGAAACCATGCGCAGCTTGGGGGTTTGATGCTCCTTCAAGGCTTCGCCCGTGTTCCAGAATTTCGGTCGTTCAGAATCGGATGCCCCCTCGCTATCCCTCCTGCTGGGCGAGGCACGTGTGCTTGGCGATTGGGCGCGCGGTGCTCGCGAGAATGGCCGGATTGCGCGGACGCATGATGGCGCCGGGCACAAGGTCGTAATCCTGCCCGGCTTCATGGTCGCGGAAGCGCGCATGGAACTGTTGCGCCACACACTGAACCGCGCAGGTTATGATGCCTATGGCTGGGGGTTGGGCCGCAATCTGGGCGTGACGGCCGACATGCTCGCCCGGTTCGATGCGCGACTCGACGGGATCGAAGGTGATGATCCGGTAACGCTGGTCGGCTGGAGTCTGGGCGGACTTGTTGCGCGCGAATATGCAAAATATGCGCCACAGCGTGTCGCTCGCGTGATTACGATGGGCAGTCCGTTTTCAGGGAGTCCGCGCGCCAACAATGCCTGGCGGCTTTACGAATGGGTGACGAAGCACGCCGTCGATGCGCCGCCGATAGAAGCGCGGCTTGCGGAAAAGCCGCCCGTTCCGACCTATGCTCTCTGGTCTCGCCGCGACGGAATTGTTGCCCCGGCCAGCGCGCGCGGGCTTCCGGGAGAGACAGATCACAGCATCGAAGTCGATTGCAGCCATCTCGCCTTTGCCTGCGCACCCGAGGCCATCACGGCGGTGCTGGGCGTGCTTTCGCGCCCGACGGAGCCACTCAACTAGAGAGCGCGCTCATGGAGACCTCGTCGCCGCGGTAGATATGGATCGACGTCGGTTCGGTTGAAAGTGCGCCGAGTTGTTTCACGAACGTGCGAGACTCCGGCACCCCGAAATGCGCGCGCACGGCGTTGCCATCGGCCCAGAGTTCGACAAAGACGAGCTTGTCAGGCGTTTCGCAATCGGCATGGACGTTGTGAGCGAGACAGCCCGGCTCGGCGCGTGAGCGCTGGCTGTGTTCGACGCACAGCCTTTCGATTTCCGCACGATTGGCCCTGTTGGTCACGACGCTTCCGGTGATGATGATCATGATTCCCCTCCCTGCATGAATGGTGCTGCGACGTCCTTGGGCACACGGGCGATGCGGCCGCTGGCGCGGTCTATCAGCGCCCAAGTGTTCTTGGCGCGCACCACGACCTTTCCGGCGGCGTTGGCGAATTCCACGTTCCGGTCGAACCGCGCGCCCTTTGGGGCATCGCTGATCCATGTTCTTGCGGTGACGGTCTCGCCAGCCGTAACATTGCCGAGATAGTCGATCTCATGCCGGACAACCACCCAGACCCATTGGGCGACATGATCGAGGGAGGCGACCGCAGTCCAGTGCGCGGTCGCCACATCCTGGATCCAGCGCACCCAGACCGCGTTGTTCACATGGCCGAGTTCGTCGATGTCGGCGGAAGAGGGTGTGATCCGCAGGGTGAATCCCTCCGTCATTTCAGCATGCCCAATTGCCAGAGGAAGAACGCATATTCCTCCGCATCTTCCCGCAAGCTTTCGAAACGCCCGGATTTGCCGCCATGACCGGCGCCCATATTGGTTTTGAGCAACAGCAAATTTTTATCGGTCTTGTTCGCACGGAGTTTGGCGACCCATTTGGCCGGCTCCCAATAGGTGACACGCGGATCGTTCAGGCCAGCCGTGACCAGCATCGGCGGATAGGGCTTCGCTTTTACTTGGTCATAGGGGGAATAGCTGCGGATCAGGTCAAATGCAGCCTTGTCGATGATCGGGTTGCCCCATTCGGGGAACTCACCCGGCGTCAGCGGTAGCGAGTCATCCAGCATCGTATTGAGCACATCGACGAACGGCACATGCGCAGCAATTGCGCCCCACAACTCTGGATCGGTGTTGACGACTGCTCCCATCAATTCGCCGCCTGCCGAGCCGCCAGCGGCAACGACGCGGCCGGGTTTGGCAAAGCCCAGGCCGATCAATCCNNAAGCCGCGATCGAGCAATGAAAGCCGCAAGGTCGAAAACCCCGGCGGGATCGCATAGCCATAGGCACCATAGCCATAGATATAGAGGGGGCCGTTTCCGTCTTTCTTGAAATCTTTCTTGTAAACAATTGAAACCGGGACTTTTGTGCCATCCCGCACGACAATCTCGACGCGCTCGGTCACATATTGGCTGGCGTCATATCCAGACGGGATTTCCTGCACTTTCAATGTCTTGAGTGCGCCGGCTGCGATGTCATAGTCCGCCACCGTGTCGGGCGTGACCATCGATTCGTAAGACAGCCGCAGCTTGGAGACTTCGTATTCTGGATTTTCGTCGAGGCCGGCGGAATAGCTTGCTTCGGGGAATTCGATCCGCTTCGGCGCGCCGCCCGCATATTGGTGGATCTCGACCTGATCGAGGCCGTTGTCGCGGCCTTCGACGACGAAGAAATCGGCGAACGTCGTCACAGCCGTCATGTAGAAACTGGCCGACGCGGCAATCCGCTCGGTCCATTCATCGGGCTTTGAAATGGGCGCCGTTACCAGCCGGAATTGCGTGCTCGTGTCGTTGGTGTGGATGAACAGCGTTCCGCCATGCGCCTCCACGTCATATTCGACGCCGATCTCTCGCGCGCGGACAAGGATGGGCGCGGCCAGCGGATCATCGGCCGGGATCAGGCGCAGCTCGCTCGTTTCATTGTTCCCGGTCGCGATCACGATCCAGTTGCGATCCTGCGTCATGCCGACGCCCGCCTGGAAGCCCTGATCGGGCTCGGTGTAAATCACCTTGTCCTCGGCCACATCGGTGCCCATCCGGTGGAGCTTGACCGTGTCGATCCGCCAGTTTTCGTTGACAAGGCCATAGAGCAGGCTTGTCCCGTCCTTTGAAAAGACAGAACCGCCTAGTGTGCCGGGAATGGCGTCGGGCAAGTCCGCGCCCGTGGTCAGGTCGCGGAAATGGACGGTGAAGCGTTCCGACCCGTCGGCATCGGAGGAATAGGCCATGATCCGGTCGTCCTCGCTGATCGCGACGCCGCCGAGCCGGAAGAACTCCTTGCCTTTGGCCAGGGCTGCTTCATCGAGGATGAGCTGATCCGAGCCACCGGCCACAAGCTTGCGCATCCATTGCTTGTACTGCGCGCCCTTTTCGAAGCGCCGCCAGTAGAGATAGTTGCCATCCTTTTGCGGAACAGAGGATTCATCCTCCTTGAGCCGCCCCTTCATCTCCTGGAAGATCGTTTCGATCAGCGCGGCGTGCGGCTCCATACGGGCTTCGAAATACGCGTTCTCGGCCTTCAGATAGTCGATNNGCCGCGACTGGGGGCTTTGGAGCTTCGCTGGTCATGGGGTCTTTCTGGGCAAGGCTTTCATGGGCCGGACGCCTAGCCTATATGAACGCGATCACACAATCGCGAGTTTGCCATGTCCACATATGAAGACCGTCTCCAAGCCCTGCGCGAACAATTGAAGGCTGACCGGCTCGACGGTTTTGTCGTGCCGATCTGCGACGAACACATGAGCGAATATGTCGGTGCCTATGCGCAGCGGCTGGCGTGGCTGACGGGCTTTGGCGGATCGGCGGGGACGGCGGTCGTCCTTCCGCAGGAAGCGGCAATCTTTGTTGACGGGCGATATACGCTGCAAGTGCGCGAACAGGTCGATGGCAAGCATTGGCAATACCAGTCGGTTCCCAAGACCAGCGTTGCCGCATGGCTGAAGGATCATGCCGCCAGTGGCGCGCGGATCGGCTATGATCCCTGGGTGCACACGCGCACCTGGGTCGATGCGGCAACCAAGGCATTGGCCGAAAAGGGAGCGGAGTTGGTCGCCGTTGAGCGCAATCCGCTTGACGCCGTCTGGTCCGACCAGCCGACGCCTTCGCCTGCCAGGATGGCGATCCATCCCGACCAGTTTACCGGCAAATCCTCCGCCGAAAAGCGCGCCGATGTGGCCGACTGGCTGACCGAGAAGCGGCTGGACGCGACGATCGTTTCCGCGCTGGATTCGGTCGCCTGGCTGTTCAACGTCCGCGGCAGCGATGTGGACAGGACGCCGGTTGCGCTGAGCTTTGCGGTTGTCGGGCAGGATGGCACGGCCGATCTCTATGTCGCGCCCGAAAAGGTCGATGACGCAGTGCGCCAGCATCTCGGGAACGCCGTGCGGGTGCATGATCGCAGCGAATTTGCGCCCGCGCTGACGGGTCTTGCGGGCAAGAAGGTTGCAGTCGATCCCGAGCGTGCTGTGTCCGCCATATTCGGTGCGCTCAAGGCGGGCGGGGCGGACATTGTCGAATTGCGTGACCCGACGGTGCTGGCAAAGGCCCTAAAAAATCCGGTCGAGCAGGCCGGACACCGTGCGGCGCAAAAGCGCGATGGTGCAGCGTTGTCGCGTTTCCTCCACTGGATTTCAGTCGATGCGCCCAAGGGGGGCGTCACCGAACTTTCGGCAGCCGAAAAGCTGCATTCGTTCCGTGTGGCGACGGGGCAGCTCAAGGATCTGTCCTTCGATACGATTTCTGGCGCAGGGCCGAACGGCGCGGTCGTCCATTACCGCGTGTCGGAACAAAGCAGCCGCACGCTTGAGCCGTCGAGCATGTATCTGGTCGATTCTGGCGGGCAGTATCTCGACGGCACGACCGACGTGACGCGCACCGTCTGGGTCGGCCCCGGCGAACCGACCGTCGAGATGAAGGACCGGTTCACCCGCGTCCTCAAAGGCCATATCGCGCTTGCCCGTGCGGTCTTTCCCGTCGGCACGCGCGGTACGCAACTCGATACGCTCGCGCGGCAGTTCCTCTGGGCAGCGGGAGTCGACTATGCGCACGGAACGGGGCACGGCGTCGGCAGTTTCCTTGCCGTCCATGAAGGTCCGCAACGGATCGCGACATCGGCCGGCGGGCAGGCGGGAACGGAAGAACCCCTCGCCGCTGGCATGTTCGTTTCGAACGAACCCGGTTACTACAAGACCGGCGAATACGGCATCCGCATCGAGAATCTGATCCTTGTCGAACCGCGCGAGATTGCGGGCGCCGAAGGCGAGTATCTCGGCTTCGAAACGCTAACCTACGCGCCCATCGACCGCGCGCTGGTCGATACCGACATCATGACCCGCGACGAATTGCGCTGGTGGGACGAATATCACGCCAAGGTGCTCGATATTGTCGGCCCGCAGCTCGAAGGCGATGCGAGGGCGTGGCTTGAAGCCGCATGCGCTCCGCTTGGGCGGGGATAGCGAACTTTCGCCGCGCCATAACCGCCGTGGCGATCTGGACAATTTGGTAACAATTACTCATTAGCGGAACAGCGTATGAGTCAAGGAGTTGGGCAGCATGTCACTTGCAAACGAAAACGCGGACACCCCAAAGCAACGGCAGGAAGAACGCGCCCGCATAGAACTTGAAGGGCCGACACTCCGCACGACAGGTGGCACAAGGGAGGCGGTGACGCTGCACGATTTGTCGTCCAAGGGATTCCGCACCGATTGGGCGCACCAGCTTGTTCCGGGCGACGAGGTATGGCTCAAATTGCCGGGGCGTGAGGAAATGCCTGCCAGCGTCGCATGGGAACTCGACCGCATGATCGGCTGCAAGTTTGACGTGGCGCTCCGGCCGGCAGTGTTCGCCAGCATCATCAATCGAACGCGCTGACATCACGGCCTGAAGCTGCAAGCGGCGCCCGCAACCGGGGAGACCAGGATGACCAGGGCGTGCTGGCGTTGCGCCGAACCGATCGAGGATACGGTGTCGCGCTGTCCGGTCTGCGGGGCCCGCGTGATACCCGTCGACTCCCGACGTCCAACGCCCGCACAAAGGGCCCGGACACTTCGCATTATAGCGCTGATATGCCTCGCGTCGCTCGGCCTGCTGCTCATTGCCCTTGCATGGGGCTGACGGCTTCCAAAATCCCAAAGTCTGCAATGCCCGGTCGGGCCAAGCGCGACGAACCGGCCTAAACTCGGGCGCGACTATGCCGTATTCCTGTTCATCCCGGCATTTGGTGTCGGATGATATGGAGACGGCCATGGACATTCGCATAGGAGCGGCAAACCGCGTTTCGGCGGTCGGCGCCGATACGGTCAGCCACTGGAAAAAGGGGCTGGAAGGCTTTGCCGCCCTGAAAACGGCGCTGCAATCGGGCGATCTCGANNAAAGCGGCACCGGCAGCTGAGCCAACGACTCCGCCGGTTGCCGTATCAGGCGGGATCAATTTGCTCGCCTGAGCGAACTTTCACGCAGCGATGGGATGACCGCCTTCCATAGCCTGAAGCACGCGCGGATCGTCGAATACAGGAATGCCTGCGTCGTCATATTTTTTGCGCGCGGTAGGGGTCAGCAGTCCGACCCGTGCCAGTGCAGGCATCATCAGATCCTTCATCGAGTGGATCTGCCCCGGCGGCAGATCATGCGCGATGCCTAGCGATTCGGCTTCGTCGAGCCCGGCGAAGAAGTCCACAGCGTCGATATTGCTGTTTTCCAGCACCTGCATGAACCCCGGGTCGGCCCGGCTCGCATTGGTGTCTGCCCTTGTGCTGTGTGCGAGGATGCTGACGGCCTGGAATGCGAAGTCTGCCAGGTCCTCGATTTCGTCCTCGGGCAGCTTGGCGATCACCGGCCCGAGATAGGCATGGCCGAACGAGACATGGCGCGACTCGTCGCGCATGACGTTGAAGGTGAGTTTCTTTAATAGCTCGCACTGGGTGTTGCGATACATGTTGTTGAACGCGCCGAGCGCCAGCCCTTCGACGATCATGTTCATGCCGATCATCACCTTCTCGTAACGATCCGATTTCAGCGTCGCGTCGATCAGCGCCTTCAGCCAGGGTGACATCGGATAGACAATGGCGATCTTGTCGCAATAGCGGGCGTAAACCTCGACATGGCGGGCTTCGTCCATCGTCTGGGTCGCGGCATAGAGCTTGGCCGTCGCATCAGGTACCGAATGGGTGACGCAGGCCGCCGTCATCAGCGCTCCCTGTTCGCCATGCAGGAATTGCGACAAAAGCTGGGCGGTCGAATGGGCTGTGAAGGTTTCTTGCTGCGATTTTGACAGCTTCGAGAAGAACGGCATGCGGTGATACATGCCAGTCTGGTCGTTTATCATCGGCTTGGACGGGTCGACAACGGTATCCCAAGGCAGATATTCGTCGGAATCCCATTGTTGTTGCTTGGCCCGCCGATACAAGTCTTCAACCTTGTCACCTGACATCAGGTAATCGAATGTCCAGGCGATGTTCATTGGATTCTGATAGAGATCGTCAGGAGTCATCGAAACCTTCCATTCCTGTTTCGGCCTGGCGAATTCGGGTGTGATCACGGACATTGTCTCTCTCCTTGTATGTTGCGGTCAATATTGGCGGGGCGGGGTGCGGATCGTGAGGCCGTCGAGGCTGTCATCGACCTTGATCTGGCAGCTCAGGCGGCTGTTGGGGCGGGGGTCATGGGCCAGCGACACCATGTCGCGTTCGAGTTCGCTCATCGGGGGAAGGCGTTCAAACCAGCCTTCCTCGACATAGACATGACAGGTTCCGCAGGCGCAAAAGCCGCCGCATTCGCCATCAATCCCCCGAACCTTGAGCGCCAGGGCAGTGTCCATGACGCTCAACCCGACGGCAGCATCGACGCTGCACCTCGTGCCATCATGCTCAACATAGGTGATCGTCACCACAGCGCCGCCCTTCGGACTCGTTCAGACCTGGGCAGGACGCTCGCCGCTTATCGTGCGGGGGTCATTGACATATGTCAATTTTGGGCATTCCTTGCTATTTCGCCGTCGCAGGCCTAGATAGGGCGAGCTAACGTCGCTACCGACGAAATTTGAGGCTCCCGCGACGGAGCAGCGCTTTCTCCGACACGACCCGGCATCGCTCATGTGCTTTTGCAGGAGCGATCACCAATGTTTTCGTGAAAGGAAACGCATCATGCCAATCGGCACAGTCAAATTTTTCAATGCAGACAAGGGCTATGGCTTTATCCAGCCCGAGGATGGCGGCCAGGACAGCTTCGTCCATATTTCGGCCGTCGAGCGCGCCGGAATGGTCACGCTCAACAAGGACCAGCGCGTGTCCTATGAGATCGAAATGGGCAAAAACGGCAAAGCTTCCGCCGTCAACCTTTCGGCCGCCTGATCTGATGGCCAAAGAGGATCTTTTGACCCTCGAGGGCCAGATCGACGAGATATATCCGGATGGGCGCTTTGGCGTCATGCTGGAAAATGATCACCGGATCATCGCTTACACGGCGGGCAAGATGCGTAAATTCCGCATCCGGTCCGTCGTGGGCGATCGGGTCCATGTCGAAATGACTCCTTATGACCTGACCAAGGGCCGTATCGTTTTCCGCGAGCGCACGCCCGGTGTCGGTCCCAGCCAAAGGCGCAGTTTCAAGCGCTGATATCCCACAGAAAGGGGAGCAGTCGTGTCGACCCTTGAATTCTACCAGACCCGTGCTGCCCAGTGCGCGCGCGAAGCAGAGGCGACAAATCTCGTCAATGTGAAGGAGCGCCTCCTGAATGCGCGCCTCGCATGGTTGCAGATGGCTGAACGGCTTGAGCGCACCAACGAAGCCCGCGCCGTTGGGCTGGCGCACAAGGCCGAAGCGACGGCACTGGCTGCCCGCGAAGCGGAAATGGCGACAAACTAGTTCAACAGCCGGGAATTTCGTGCCACTCTCTCTGGCATGATCGATGTTGCGCCTTCCGGACAGGCTTGCGGCGCCTCCGTGCGTGGCATTGACCTGTCGCGGCCGCTGGATGCCGGGACGGTTTCAGCCCTCCGCGCGGCCTGGCTGGCCCATCATGTCCTGGCTTTCCCCGAACAAGCGATCGACGACGATGACCTGGAGCGCCTTACGCTGGCCTTTGGCGGCTTCGGCGTCGATCCCTTCATTGCCCCGATCCCGGGGCGCGAGCATGTCATTGCGGTCGAGCGGCAGGCCGACGAGACTTCGCCGCTCTTTGCCGAGAACTGGCACAGCGACTGGAGCTTTCAGGCGCAGCCGCCGGCCGGCACCTGCCTTTACGGCATCGAAATTCCACCGATCGGCGGCGATACGCTGTTCGCCAACCAGCATGCCGCGCTCGCGGCGATGCCGGATGCCTTGCGCGCCCGGATCGAGGGCAGGATGGCCATCCATTCGGCCAAGCGCGCTTATGCCCCCGAGGGTTTCTATGGCGAGGGAGACAAGGCCAGGCGCTCAATGGACATCCGCCCCTCGCGTGAGGCCGAAGCAACGCAGCGCCACCCGTTGATCCGCAAGCACCCCGAAACCGGGCGCGAAGGGCTGTTCAGCTGTTTTGGCTATATCATTGGGATCGAAGGCATGGATGATGCCGAGGCGATCCCGCTCCTGATGGAACTCTACCAGTGGCAAGGCCGCGAGGAATTCCAGTATCGCCACCGCTGGCGGCCGAACATGCTGCTGATGTGGGACAATCGCTCGCTCCTCCACGCCGCGACGGGCGGATATGACGGGTATCACCGACTCCTGCACCGCACGACGATCGCGGCTTACCAGCCGTGACCAGGCTTGACACCGATTTTATGTTCTCGTAACGTTCTTATTCTTCAAAGGAGGCGAGAATGATTGGATATGTGACGCTCGGAACAAGCGATTTGCCGCGTGCGGCGCAATTCTATGATGCCATGGCGGCCGAAATGGGCGTCGGGCGGATGATGGAATTCGATAGTTTCATTGCCTGGGGCAAGCCCGGGGGTGGGGCAGGGATCGGGTTGACCAAGCCGTTCGACGGAAACCCGGCGACGGTCGGCAATGGCGTGATGGTTGCGCTCGAAGCGAAGGACAAGGATCAGGTTCACCGCCTCTATGACATTGCGCTTGCGCATGGCGGCACCGACGAGGGCGCTCCCGGCCCGCGCGGAGAGGGGTTTTATGCGGGCTATTTCCGCGACCCCGACGGAAACAAGCTCAACGCGTTCGTGATGGCCTGAGCCTCAGCCTGTCGGATCGTCCGAGGGGCGGTGACGGCCGTGTTCGTCCAGCTGGCGCTGCCCCTGTTTGCGTTTGCGCAGATTTTCCCTGAGCGCATCAGCCAGGCGCCGGGCGCGTTCATCCTGTGGTGTCGGCATGGTTGTGCCTGAATATCGCTCGTCCCTTGACGCGTCCACATGCTTTGTTCATAGGCCCGCCCCTACACGGGCGGTCCGGACGTCCAGTGCTGCCGTAGCTCAGTGGTAGAGCGCATCCTTGGTAAGGCTGAGGTCGTGAGTTCAATCCTCACCGGCAGCACCATTTTCCGGCCGAGTGTCCGCTTTTTGCGCTGATCGCGCTAGGACGCGAGGGAAAATCCCGCTTTCGCAAAGTTCTCTGGCAGCGGCGCCGTCGCTTCGACTGGCGGCTTTCCGTCTCGTGGGATCGAAAGGAAGGCGCTGTGGAGGAGCATCGGAGCATCGGCCTTTCCGTAAACCGGATCGCCGACGATCGGGAAGCCCAGCCCTTCAGCTGCATGAACCCTGATCTGGTGTGTCCGGCCCGTTTCAGGGATGAAGCGGATGAGTGCGCGGCCTTCATGTTCGGCGACCACTTCCCATGCCGTGACTGCGGTCTTGCCCTTTTTGGTATCGACGACCATCCGCCAGCCCGCCTCAGCGCTGCTTCGCTTGGCGAGCGGCAGGTTGATGACGCCCGATTTTGCCTCGGGCACACCCTCCACCACCGCCAGATAGTGCTTTACCACGTCCTTTGCCTCGAAGGCTTGCTGGAACCGCGCATGGGCCTTTGGATTGCGCGCCAGCAGCAGGCAGCCGCTTGTGTCGCGATCGAGCCGATGGACCGCAGTCGGCCAGCGCTTGAAGCCAAACATCAGCGCCTGGAGGTGGTTTTCAAGGCTCAGCGAACCGTCGCGCGGAGGATCCACCGGTAGTCCGGAGGGCTTGTCAACGATGATGGCTTCACCATCGAGAAACAGGACGTGGTCTGCAAGCATGGCGCGGGCCATAGACTGTCATTGGTGCGCCGCCAACAACAGGCTTGCATTTGCCCCCACCCCCACCCCATCATGCCCCTGTGCTCAGGCAGTATGAACTTGTTGAACGGGTCAAATCCTACGATCCGGACGCCGATGAGGCGCTGATCAACCGTGCCTATGTGTTTTCGATGCAGAAGCACGGATCGCAGAAGAGGGCGTCGGGCGATCCTTACTACAGCCACCCGATCGAAGTAGCGGGCATCCTGACCGAATTGCGCCTCGACGACCAGACGATCACCACCGCGATGCTCCACGACACGATCGAGGACACGCTGACCACGCATGAGGAGATCGAGGCCAAGTTCGGCCCTGATATTGCGCGGCTGGTCGATGGTGTCACCAAGCTCTCCAAGATCGAGGCGATGACCGACAATGAGCGGGCGGCGGAAAACCTGCGCAAGTTCCTGCTTGCCACGTCGGACGATATTCGCGTCTTGCTCGTCAAGCTGGCCGACCGGCTCCACAACATGCGCACGCTGCATTTCATCGAGGACGCGGCGAAGAGGCGGCGGATCGCGCGGGAGACGATGGATATTTATGCCCCGCTAGCCGAACGCATCGGCATGTACGAGTTCATGAACGAGATGCAGACGCTGGCGTTCCGTGAGCTCGAGCCTGATGCCTGGGCATCGATCACCAAGCGGCTCGAGCAGCTGAACGAAGGCGGCGGGGACAAGATTGCCCGCATCGGATCGGGGATCAAGCTACTGCTCTCTCGCGCCGGGATCGAGGCGAACGTCTATGGCCGCGAGAAACACCCCTATTCGATCTGGAAGAAGATGGCGGAGCGGCACATCAGCTTCGAACAATTGTCGGACGTGATGGCGTTCCGGGCCATCGTCCCTGATATTGAGGCCTGCTATCAGGCGCTGGGAATTATCCATCGCCGCTGGCCAATGGTGCCGGGGCGGTTCAAGGATTACATTTCGACACCGAAGCGCAACGGATACCGCTCGCTCCACACCTCGGTCATTCATTCGGAAAAGATGCGGATCGAAATCCAGATCCGCTCGATCGACATGCACATGCAGGCCGAAAGGGGTGTCGCGGCGCACTGGTCGTACAAGCAGAATGGCGAAGCACCTGATGCGCAGATCGGCTGGTTACAGGATCTGATGGAGATCCTTGATCATGCTGACAGCCCGGAAGAACTGCTCGAACATACGCGCATGGCGATGTACCAGGATCGCATCTTTGCCTTTACGCCCAAGGGCGAACTGATCCAGTTGCCCAAGGGCGCGACGCCCGTCGATTTCGCCTATGCCGTCCATACAACGCTTGGCGACACCGCAGTCGGTGCCAAAATCAACGGCCGCGTCGTGCCGCTTCGCACACCGATCGAGAATGGCGACCAGGTGAACATTCTCAAGTCAAAGGCGCAAGAGCCGCAGCCACAATGGCTGGGCTTTGCCGTTACGGGCAAGGCGCGTGCTGCGATCCGCCGCTTTGTGAGACAAAAGGAGCGGGGCGAATCGATTGCGCTTGGGCACAAGATATATGACGATATTGCCAGGCGTCTTCCCGCCCAGCTTGGCAAGGATGCGCTGAAGCAAGCATTCAAGCGGCTGAAAATGCCTGACGAGAACGAACTGATGATTGCGATCGCGCGACAGCTGGTCAGCGACGCGCAATTGCTTGAGGCGCTGATGCCAGGTTCAACCTCGGAAGAGACGCTTGCCGTCCTCCCCCAGCGCGAGGCGATATCAATCCGCGGCCTGACGCCGGGGGTCGCCTATACGCTTGCCCCGTGCTGCCATCCCGTACCGGGGGATCGCATCGTTGGCCTGCGTCGTCCCGACGAAGCGATCGAAGTACACACAATCGATTGCAACAGCCTTGCCGATGGTGTTGATGCTGACTGGCTCGACCTGGCCTGGGGCGACGGTTCGGACGGCGGCACCGCGCGGCTGACCGTAATCGTCAAGAATGAGCCTGGCTCGCTTGCGGTGGTTGCCGGCATTTTTGGTAGCCACAAGGCAAACATCCTCAACATCCGCCTCGATGCGCGTGATCCGATGTTTCACACCAACGTGGTCGATTTGGAAGTGCATGACCTGCACCATCTGATGCGCATACTCGCGGCGCTCAGGGCGGCGGACGCTGTCATTCAGGCGGAGCGGTCATGATGGCTTCGGCCGGGGTCGTCGCACCCGATTTCTCCCGCCAGTTGCGCGATCCGCAATTGCTGGAGGCTGCACTCGCGCTCCACGATAACCGGCTGAATGTAGCCGAACCGCTGCTCCGTGCCCACCTGAAGGTCAATCCGTTCGACGTCGCAGCGATACGGATGCTGGCCGAACTGGCCGGGAGGATCGGAAGGCTGCCCGATGCCGAAGCGCTGCTGCGTCGCGCTGTCGAGATCGCACCCAATTTTCTCGCCGCGCGCTCCAACCTTGCGACCGTGCTCTACCGACAGGGCAAGACGGAGGACGCCCTGACCCAGCTTGATGCGCTCCTGATCATCGACCCCGAAAATGCCAGCAACACAAACCTCAAGGCCGCGGCGATGGGCCGCATCGGCGAATATGACGAAGCCGTCGCGCTCTATGGGCAAGTGCTCGCGCGCCATCCCGATCAACCCAAGGTCTGGATGTCCTATGGTCATGTGTTGAAAACGGTTGGGCGGCAGGCTGACAGCGTCGATGCCTATCGCCGGGCAATAGCCTTGGCGTCGCAACTGGGCGAAGTCTGGTGGAGTCTCGCCAACCTCAAGACGGTTACGTTCAGCGATGAGGATATTGCCGCGATGGAGGGCGCGTTCGATCATCCCAGGCTTACGGAGGATGATCGCTTCCACCTGCACTTTGCGCTGGGCAAGGCGCTGGAGGATCGCAAGGACGCTGCGGCCTCATTCGCCCATTATGACAAGGGCAACGCCCTGCGCCGTGCGATGCTGGGCTATGAAGCGGCCGAAACGACCAAACAGGTCGATCGCTCGATCAAGCTTTTCACTCCCGACCTGTTCGCGGCCCGCGCCGGACAGGGCTGCCCTGCACCCGATCCGGTTTTCGTCGTCGGCATGCCGCGCGCCGGATCGACGCTGGTCGAACAGATCCTCGCCAGCCATTCACAGATCGAAGGAACGATGGAATTGCCCGACATCCCCGCCCTCGCTGCAAGGGCTGGGGCGCGCAAGGGCGGGCTGGACGCTTTCGAACCGCAGGAACTACGGGCAATGGGTGAGGAATATCTCGAACGCACCCGCATCCAGCGCAAGACCGGCAAGCCCTTCTTCATCGACAAGCTGCCGAACAACTGGGCGCATATCGGGCTGATCCGGCTGATCCTGCCTAACGCGAAAATCGTCGATGCGCGGCGCCATCCGCTCGGCTGCTGTTTTTCCAACTTCAAGCAGCATTTCGCGCGCGGGCAGGCGTTCAGCTACGGGCTTGACGATATGGGCCGCTATTATGCCGACTATGTCCGCTACCTCGCGCATATCGATGCAGTGTTGCCCGGCCATGTCCACCGCGTGATTTATGAACGGATGGTGGAAGACAGCGAAACCGAAATCCGCGCGCTTCTTGCTGCACTCGACCTGCCGTTCGAGGACTCCTGCCTGCGCTTTTACCAGAATGACCGCGCCGTCCGCACCGCGAGTTCCGAACAAGTCCGCCGCCCGATCTACCGCGAGGGGACTGAGCAATGGCAGATGTTCGAGCCGTGGCTCGGGCCGCTGAAGGATGCCTTGGGGCCGGCTCTGACAGGTTATCCACTCTCCCCCCTTCGGCGAAGCTCAGGGTAAGCTTGAGGGCGAGGGAGGGGTTGCGTCCCCGACTCACCGGACCCTATAGCGCCTTACAATGTCAGATCTCTTTTCCACGTCTTCCGTTGCGTCGAACGCCTACACAGCTTCCGATATCGAGGTTCTGGAAGGGCTTGAACCCGTCCGCCGCCGCCCCGGAATGTATATCGGCGGGACGGATGAGCGCGCCTTTCATCACCTTGCCGCCGAAGTGCTCGACAATGCGATGGATGAGGCGGTGGCGGGCCATGCGAGCCGGATCGAAATGACGCTCGAGGCGGACAATCGCCTGACCATAACCGACAATGGCCGCGGCATCCCGGTCGACCCGCACCCCAAATTCCCCGACAGGTCCGCGCTCGAAGTCATCATGTCCACGCTCCATTCGGGCGGAAAGTTCAACGGCAAGGCCTATTCCACTTCGGGCGGGCTGCATGGCGTCGGCGTTTCTGTGGTCAACGCCCTATCCTCCGACACTGTGGTCGAAGTCGCGCGCAACAAGGAATTGTTCCGGCAACGTTTTGCCCGCGGCCTGACTCTCGGCCCGCTCGAACCGCTCGGCCCTGTCAACAACCGGCGCGGCACTTCGGTCGCCTTCACGCCCGATACCGAGATTTTCGGGGAGATGCACTTCAAGCCCAACCGGCTCTACCGTCTCGCGCGATCCAAGGCATACCTGTTTGCGGGCGTCGAGATACGCTGGCGCTGCGATCCTGCGCTGATCGGCGATGACACCCCACCGGAAGCCGTGTTCCAGTTCCCCGGCGGCCTGTCCGATCACCTTCGCGAACAGGTGGGTGCCCGTGAATGCGTGACGACCGAGTTCTTTTCCGGACAGCAGGATTTTGCCGACGATCAGGGCCGTGTCGAATGGGCTATCGCCTGGCCGTTATGGAGTGAAGGCAGTTACAGCTGGTACTGCAACACAATCCCCACGCCCGACGGCGGCACACATGAGGCAGGCATCCGCGCCGCAATCGTCAAGGGCATCCGCGCCTTCGGGGCTCTGACTGGGCAGAAAAAGGCCGAAGGCATTGGGGCAGAGGACGTCGTCATCGGTTCGGAAATCATGCTCTCAGTATTCATCCGCGATCCGCAGTTCCAAAGCCAGACCAAGGACAGACTGACATCTCCCGAGGCGGCACGCCTCGTGGAAAACGCCGTGCGCGACCATTTTGATCATTTTCTTGCCGACAATATGGAGCGCGGCAAGGCACTGCTGGGTTTCGTCCTTGAGCGGATGGACGACCGGTTGCGCCGCCGCGCCGAAAAGGAAATCAAGCGCAAGACGGCCACGTCGGCACGCAAGCTGCGCCTGCCCGGCAAGCTGACCGACTGTTCTTCGGACGATCCGGCGGGCACCGAGCTCTTCATCGTCGAAGGCGATAGTGCGGGCGGCTCGGCCAAGCAGGCGCGCGACCGCAAGACGCAGGCGATCCTCCCGATCCGTGGCAAGATCCTGAACGTAGCTTCGGCCACTGTCGACAAGATCCGCGCCAACAGCGAAATCGCCGATCTGATCCAGGCGCTGGGCTGCGGTGCTCGCAAGGACTGCAACCCCGATTTGCTGCGCTATGAGCGCATCGTCATCATGACCGATGCCGATGTCGATGGCGCTCATATCGCGACCTTGCTGATGACTTTCTTCTTCCAGGAAATGCCCGAGATCGTGCGCCAAGGCCATCTCTACCTCGCCCAGCCGCCGCTCTACCGGCTGACGGTCGGCGCGAAGTCGCTCTATGCCCGCGACGATGCCCATCGGATGGAGATCGAGGCCGGTGAGTTCAAGGGCAAGAAGGTCGAGGTCGGCCGCTTCAAGGGGCTGGGCGAGATGAACCCGGGCCAGCTTCGCGAAACGACAATGGATCCGAAGACCCGCAGCATGATCCGCGTCACCCTGCCGCAGGAATATGAGGAGCGCGCGGGCGTCAAGGACCTTGTTGACCGGCTGATGGGCAAGAACCCCGAACACCGCTTTACCTTCATTCAGGAGAATGCGGCGCGGGTTGAGGAGGATGCGATCGACGCGTGAGTCGAACCAAGCGCGGCGCGATAGGCGAAGCCTAGTTTTTCGAGGGAAGGTGGATCTGCGTGCCGTTTCCGTTGCGCGTCGTTGACGAGAGTGGCCTGGCCTCGTTAATCAAGTGCCACACCTGATCGGGCGAGGGCAGACGGCTGAAAGACGGGTAGGAAAGGTCGCTATCCAGTTTCTGGACAACCACTGAGTATCGGGGACCCGAACCGAGGCTTATTGTGGGACCGACCAGCACGCTAATTCCCGCATCGCCAGCGGCCATAACATAGGCATCGGACTCGGCATTTGCACGATAGATTCCGTAGTTCATCGTCGAAGCCGGATCCTTGCAATAGACGGCCAGTGGCGCAGGTTTTGCCGGCGAATTGTCAGCGTCGCTTTTGGCGGTCGCCATTCCCGCAACGGCATCGATTAGGGCATTCCCTAGGCTTGGAGGCAGCAATTTCGCCTTGCCGAATTTCAAGGGATCGGCACACGGCTGGACAGGCTCTGAAGCGGGGGCTTGCGCAATGTTAGCCGCCCAGCCGATTCCAGCCACGACTGCATTCAGTTTGGCGTCAAGGCTGGGCGCATCGAGCGTGGAGGACGTGATGCGTACGGCGAGAATCCATTCTCCGGCGGGAACTAGCGCCAAGGCAGTACTACGGAAGTTCCCCGCGGAGACGGGGTAGACGATCTTCAGGCCCGAGACCGTGCTCGACGCAGCGGCGTCTAACGCTGATGGCCTTATATCGACGCTGCGGCCTTTCATGCCAAACATATCGCCTTGCTCAATCATGGTCCGCGATCGATCGAACCAGATGGGTGCCGAATTATTGGCGGGTCGAAAAATATAGATAGTGGCAAGGGTTGACTGGTCTTGGCTTCTGAATTGCGCGGAGACATCGAGCTCACGATCGCCGGAATCGCTCAGCGATTCCCTAGCGAAGCCCGCGATCTCGCGTCGCAACACCGTTCCGCTGCCCGCATGTTTCCAGCCCGCCGTTGCAGGAATGTCTATTGTTCTTGCTTCAGCTGGAGCGACGACGCAAATCGCAAGTGCGAGGCAGATGCCAAAAACATTATGCTTCAAGGCCATCTCCTTCCTCCGCCCGGTAGATTTGTGAGAGCTAGCGAAGAGAGGGAGAGTTGGAAAGCGAAAGTCATTCTCAGTTTCCGGTCACAAGTTCGCCCAGTGCCCATTCTGCAGCATCGCGGACTGTGTACGCTTCATCATCCAAGAGTGCCGCGAGCACCGTCCGTAGCGTCGCATCCCCGCTATTGCCCGCAGCAATGGCGGCGTTCCGAACCATACGGTCACGCCCGATCCGCTTGATGGGGGAACCGGAGAAAATGTCGCGGAAGGCCCGGTCATCGAGCGCGAGCAGGTCGGCAAGGGCAGGGGCGGTCAGTTCTGCACGCGGCGCAAAGGCGATGTTGGCGGCAGCGCTCTCTGCAAACTTGTTCCAGGGGCAGACGGAAAGGCAATCGTCGCAGCCATAGACGCGATTGCCGATTGCACGGCGGAATTCGCGCGGGATTGGGCCTTTATGCTCAATGGTCAGGTAGGAAATGCAGCGGCGCGCATCGAGGCGATAGGGTGAAGGAAAGGCGTCGGTAGGGCAGGCCGTTTGACAGGCGGTGCAACTGCCGCACTGGTCGGTATGCGGCAGATCCAGATCGAGTTCGAACGTGGTGAAGATGCTGCCGAGGAACAGCCAACTCCCGTGCTCGGCGCTCACCATATTGGTGTGCTTGCCCTGCCAGCCCAGTCCTGCGGCGCTGGCCAGCGGTTTCTCCATGACCGGCGCGGTGTCGACGAACACTTTCACCCCCGCGCCGGTTTCGGCAACCAGCCAGCGGGCGAGGGCCTTCAGCGCTTTCTTGACCGTGTCATGATAGTCCTTGCCCTGGGCGTAGACCGAGATTCGCCCGCGTGAGCCCGCCTCGGCAAGTGCCAGCGGATCGACGGCTGGCGCATAGCTCATTGCCAGTGCGATTACGCTTCGCGCTTCGGGCCAGAGGGCCTGCGGGCTCGCGCGCTGGTCGGCACGGACGGCCATCCAGCCCATCTCTCCGGCCGCCCCACTGGTGATCCAGTCCTGTAGGGGCGTAGTATAGTCGACATCCGCCGACGTCACGCCACATGCGACGAAACCGAGCCGTTCGGCTTCGATCTTTAACGCGATTTTCAGGGACTGCTTGTCAGGAAACATTCGCACACGCTACCACGCGCGCAGGATTTGTGGAGGTTCGATTTGTCGGTGGAGGATGATCGTCCTGTCTGGGCGTCGGGACTGGTCAAGAGTTTCGGTAAGTCGCAGGCGGTGAGGGGCGTAAGCCTCAGCGTGCCGCAGGGATCGATTTATGGCGTACTTGGCCCGAATGGCGCGGGCAAGACCACGACCCTGCGGATGTTGCTGGGGATCATCGATCCCGATAAGGGCGAACGCCGCCTGCTGGGCGAAGCCAATCCGCGCAACGTCAGCCATCGGGTTGGCTACCTGCCCGAAGAACGGGGGCTCTACCCTTCGATGAAGGCGCGCGAGGCCATTGCCTTTATGGGCGCGCTCAGAGGCCTGGACTGGTCCGAAGGCCGCAAGCGGGCGGATGAGGCGCTGGAGGCGGCAGGGCTTGGATATGCAGCACACAACAAGATCAGAAAGCTGTCGAAGGGGATGGCGCAACTTGTGCAATTGCTCGGCTCGCTCATCCACAAGCCAGACCTGATCGTTCTCGACGAACCTTTTTCCGGGTTGGATCCGGTCAACCAGGAATTGCTCGAAAAGCTGATCCTTGCAGAGCGCGATCGCGGCGCGACAATCCTTTTTTCGACGCATGTCATGGGCCATGCCCAGCGAATCTGCGACCGGCTTTCTATCATTGCGGGCGGCAAGGTACGGTTCGAGGGCACCGTCGATGAAGCACGGGCGACATTGCCGATGAAGGCGCAATATGTCCCGTGTTCGGGCGAGGACAAGGTCCGCGCGCTGCTCCCCGCCGATGCCGGGCAGAGCGGAAAGGTTTGGCGCTTTACTGTGCCCGAGGGCGGTGCCGAAAGGCTAGTGATGGATCTTGTGAAGGCCGGGCATGGAATCGCCGGACTTTCGATCGAGCGCCCCGGTCTGCACGACGCGTTTGTGAAAATCGTCGGTGCTGTGAATGCCGACGAGGCGGAGGGTGCGACATGAGACAGCTCATCCAAAACGGTATGGTCATAGCCCGGCGCGATTTCATGGCTGTCGTTGCGACGCCGACATTCCTGCTCTTCCTGCTCGCGCCCTTTCTGATGCTGGGCATCAGCATCGCCAGCGGTATTGGCGGCGCCTATCTTGCCAAGGGGCCGCAAGAGTCGCGGCAAATGATCATCATCGCTTCGCCGACTGATGCCAAGCGGTTGGGCGCCGAAGAAAATGCCTTGCGAAAACGCCTTTACGGTCCTGGCGGTGGGCCGCCTGCGGTGCGGACCGTCGCGCCCGAACCCGATGCAAACGCCCAACAGGCGCGGTTATTGGCCGAAAAGGAGCGGGATGTGACGGCTGTCATGCGCGGGCCAATCGATCAGCCCATAATCATGCATATCGCCGGCGAAGCGCGGGATGGCCGCTTCCTTGCCCTCCTGGCTGAGGAAACATTGCGGAGCGAAAAGCTTGGCCAGTCGCCTGAAATGCGGTTGAGCCGACCGGAAATCAGGGAAGTTCGCCAGACCATGCCCACCAAGTCCCGTCAGCAGAACACCGGGAGCGGTGCTGTTGTCGTCATGTTCATGCTGACGATCATGCTGGCGAGCCAGGCGGTGGGGACGCTGGCGGAAGAAAAATCCAACAAGGTGATCGAGATATTGGCGGCATCTGTTCCGCTTGAGTCCGTCTTCTTTGGAAAACTCATCGGCCTTTTCGGGATCGCGCTGGTTTTTGTAGCCTTTTGGGGGGGGCTCGTGGCGCTCGGCCTCAGCATTCTGCCGGCGAGTGCCGGGCTGGCAAGTTTTGCGCCGGTGATCGGATTGCCGCTCTTTGTGATCCTGGCGGGTTGCTATTTTGCGATGGCCTTCATGCTGCTCGGCGCGATCTTCCTGGGCGTGGGTGCGCAGGCATCGACAATGCGGGAAATCCAGATGCTTTCGCTGCCGATTACACTGTTTCAGCTCATCATGTTCGGACTGTCGATGGCCGCCGCGGGAAGCCCGGGATCTGGTGTGGCGCGCTTTGCGGAGATTTTTCCCTTCAGTTCGCCCTTTGCGATGGCCGCAAGAGGCGCGACCGACCCCGCGATTTGGCCGCATGTCGTCGCATTGGGCTGGCAGATCCTTTGGGTGTCCATCACAATCGCCATCGGCGCACATTTTTTTCGCTACGGCGTCCTGAAATCAGGGGTTGGGCCGTTCAAAGCTCTGGGCCAGATACTGGCCAAGCGCTGGGTTTCCAAGACGAATCTCCATTGACAGCCATGTAAATAGTGGCAAAGTGCAACTGATTCCGAAAAGGGGCGAGAGGAGCGTTTCGATGGCCACGGCATTCAAGCCTGACAGTAATGCGGTTGATCCGCTCGACGTTAGCCGGGCCGAGCTCTACACCGAGCATAAATGGCAGGAGCCGTTCAGGCGCTTGCGCGCGGAGTCGCCGGTTCACTGGTGTGCAACCAGCGAATTTGGGCCCTATTGGTCAGTATCCAACTACAAGGCGATCCAGCATGTCGAGGCACTGCCCGACATTTATTCGTCATCCTGGGAGGTCGGCGGCATTACCATTGCCGATCGCGATCAGTTTGAAGACGCCAAGATCGAAATGCCGATGTTCATTGCGATGGACCGGCCAAAGCATACCGAACAGCGCCGCACGGTTTCGCCCGCCTTTACGCCGAGCGAAATGGTTCGGATGAGCGCTGAAATCCGCCAGCGCACGGGGGAGACCCTTGACTCGCTGCCTTGGGGCGAGCGCTTCGATTGGGTCGATAAGGTATCGATTGAACTGACGACCGGAATGCTTGCCCTGCTGTTTGATTTCCCTTGGGCCGACCGCCGTAAGCTGACCGAATGGTCTGACTGGGCCGGCGACATCGAAATTGTGAAGGACCCCGCGAAGCGCGAGCAGCGTCTTGAAAAGCTCTATGAAATGGGAGGCTATTTCAAGAAACTCTGGGACGAACGTGTCGACAAGGAGCCCACGCCTGACCTGATCTCGATGATGATCCATTCCGAGGCGATGAAGGATATGGGCATGGGCGAGTTCATGGGAAATCTTGTCCTCCTTATCGTCGGCGGCAATGACACCACGCGCAATTCGATGACCGGGCTCGCCTACGCCCTCAACAAATTCCCCGATCAGCGCGCCATGCTTGAGGCTGATCCATCGTTGATTCCCAACGCCGTCAGCGAAATTATCCGCTGGCAGACTCCGCTCGCCCATATGCGTCGTACGGCGCTGGTCGATACAGAGCTTGAAGGCCAGAAGATCAAGGCCGGTGAAAAAATCGTGATGTGGTATATTTCGGGCAATCGCGACGAAAGCATCTTCCCCGACGCGGACAAGCTGGACATCAAGCGCGAAAACGCCCGGCGGCACCTCTCTTTCGGTTACGGCATTCACCGCTGCGTCGGTGCGCGGCTGGCCGAATTGCAGATTACGATCCTGCTCGAGGAAATGGCGAAGCGCCGGATGCGCGTGAATGTTCTTGAAGAGCCGGTCCGCGTTGCCCAGAGCTTCGTCAACGGCTATCGCAAGATGATGGTCAAGCTCAGCAAATACTGATCTAGCAATGGCGATCATGGCAGGCTAACAGCCCGCGCCATGACCAATGGATTGCTGCCCGAAGGACTGCGTGATCGCCTACCGCCCGAAGCCGAGGCTGCGGCGTCGATCCTGCGCGCGGTTCTCGATTGCGTGGCGGCGCATGGCTATGGTCGTGTTGCGCCGCCGCTTGCCGAATTCGAGGAAGAACTGGCCGGTCGCTTGAAATCGGCGCGGGCGCAAGACCTTCTGCGATTTGTCGATCCCGTATCACAGCGAACATTGGCGCTCCGCCCGGACATCACCGCCCAGATCGGCCGGATCGCGACGACACGGATGGCGGCGGACGCGCGGCCCTTGCGGCTCTGTTATGGCGGGCCGGTGCTCAAGCTGCGCGCAACGCAGCTGCGGCCCGAACGCGAACTGACCCAGGCCGGCGCGGAACTGGTCGGATCGGATTCGGTTGCGGCTGCCATTGAGGTGATCGCTGTAGCCATCGAGGCGCTGGCCTCGACAGGTGTGAAGAACATCACGCTCGACCTGACTCTGCCAGACCTTGTCGATGAGCTGGCAGCGGGGCCATGGCCGCTGGCCGTCGAACGGCTGGAGGGCGTGAAGGCTGCCCTCGACGCAAAGGACGCAGGCGCCCTCTCGGCCGTAGATGCCGCAGCCTATCTGCCGTTGATTGCCGCAGCCGGACCGCTTGACGGGGCGATTCCACAATTGCGCGCGTTGGGCCTTGGCGATGCTCTCGAGGTTCGCCTGACTGCCCTTGAGGCGATTGCGCGTGCGCTGGGCGCGGATGTCCGCATAACGCTCGACCCGACTGAGCGGCACGGGTTCGAATATCAGAGCTGGATCGGCTTTTCGCTGTTCGGCGAAGGTTTGGCCGGGGAGGCCGGGCGCGGCGGGAGCTACACCATCCTCCACAGCGATGGTCGCGAGGAACCGGCAACCGGCTTTTCGCTGTTTCTCGACCCGCTGGTCGATGCCGGACTTATGCAGGGGACGGCGCGGCGGGTGTTCATTCCACTCGGCGCCCCGGCAGGAGCCGCTGCAAAGCTCCGTAGCGAAGGCTGGGTAACGGTCGCGGCTATTTGCCCCGCCTGCGATGCGGTAACGCTTGATTGCACACACCGGCTGGAGGGCGCGGAGCCGATCAAGCTCTAATTTTCCCGGGCCGACGCATTCGGGTGGACGTTTCCGCGTTTTACCCATACGGGCACGCCTGCGATTCCCTTCGAACTATGGAGCAGAAAAGTGGCAAATGTCACCGTCATTGGCGCGCAATGGGGCGATGAAGGCAAGGGCAAGATTGTCGACTGGCTCGCCGAACGCGCCGATGTTGTTGTCCGTTTTCAGGGTGGCCACAATGCGGGGCACACGCTGGTTGTAGGCAACCAGACCTACAAGCTGTCGCTGCTGCCTTCCGGCATTGTTCGCGGGACGCTTTCTGTCATCGGCAACGGTGTGGTGCTCGATCCCTGGCATTTCCGTGATGAAGTCGCGAAACTGGCTGGGCAGGGTGTCACGATCACGCCCGAAAATCTCCAGATCGCAGACAATTGCCCGCTGATCCTTCCATTTCATCGTGACCTTGATGGCCTCCGCGAAGACGCCAGCGAGTTCAAGATCGGGACGACGCGGCGCGGCATTGGACCCGCCTATGAGGACAAGGTGGGGCGTCGCGCGATCCGGGTGTGCGATCTTGCCCATCTCGACGATCTCGACCCGCAGATCGACCGGCTTTGTGCACATCATGATGCGCTGCGCGTCGGGTTTGAGAGGCCGCCGATCGACCGGGCGCGATTGAAGGCTGACCTGACCGAAATCGCGCCACACATTCTCCCTTATGCAAAGCCAGTCTGGCATTCGCTCGGCGAAGCGCGGCGCGCTGGCAAGCGCATCCTTTTCGAAGGCGCGCAGGGCATGCTGCTCGACGTCGATCACGGCACCTATCCATTCGTGACTTCATCGAACACCGTCGCCGGCACTGCGTCGAGCGGCTCCGGCATCGGTCCCGGCGGTGTCGGTTTTGTGCTGGGGATTGTGAAAGCCTATACGACGCGCGTCGGCTCGGGTCCGTTCCCGACCGAGCAGGACAATGAGATTGGCGAATTTCTTGGAACAAGGGGCCACGAGTTCGGCGTGGTGACGGGTCGCAAGCGGCGCTGCGGATGGTTCGATGCGGTGCTGGTGCGCCAGTCGGCTGCGGTTTCGGGCATTACCGGGATTGCGCTGACCAAGCTCGACATTCTCGACGGGCTGGAGGAAATCAAGATCTGTGTCGGCTATTTGCTCGATGGGAAGCACTATGCCTATCTGCCCCCCCACGCCGCCGATCAGGCGCGGGTCGAGCCGATCTATGAAACCATCCCCGGCTGGAGCGAAACGACAGCCGGTGCGCGAAGCTGGGCGCAACTCCCGGCTCCGGCGATCAAATATATCCGCCGCATAGAGGAGCTGATCCAGTGCCCGGTGACGCTGGTTTCCACATCGCCGCAACGTGACGACACGATCCTCGTGCGCGACCCGTTTGAGGACTAGGTTTCACTCGTTCGGGGGGTGGCTTTTGTTGCCCGTCCGGCATCGGGAAGCAACGCGGTTGCAAACCAGCAAGCAAGTATCAGCGCACCCGCTATTGCTGGACTAACCAGATCGATGACGCCGTCCGACGGGACGGGCGCTAACCTTGCGAGCAGATAAAAGGCGGCAACGGCGGCCCCGGTAGCAGATGTTTCTGCCGCGATCCGTTTCCGCGCCGCCGCCCAGTCTGCGGCGCGCCTCTGCTCCGCCAGGACAGCCCTTGTGACGCGCAGAACAAAAGCTTCGTCAATATCATTTTCGGTTGTGGCAAAAAGCCTAGCGATTTGATCATCCTCAGTCATTGCCGGCCTCCAGATTGGTTCGCAATTGCATCTGAGCACGAACCATATTGCTCTTCAATGTTCCAAGCGGCAAAGCCATTATGGTTGCCGCCTCAACGTGCGAATAGCCTTCGCCGAGGCAGAGCAACGCCGCCGTCCTTTCCCGTTCACTAAGATTGGCCAGCGCCCGCTTGAGGTCGATGAAGAGATCGGGCTCCGAGGTAGGAGCCGACATTGTCTCGAACGCCACTTGTTCGCGCGCAATACTTCGCGTTCTTGCTCTGCGGGAGCTCAAGAAGCTAGTCCATGCTATCCGCATCAGCCAGGCAGAATAGGAGCCCTCTTCGCGCCAACTGCCTGCCATTCGCCATGCTTTCAGGAAAACGTCCTGTGCGAGATCATCGACACCTTCGCCCAAGAGCAGCCTGCCAAGAAAGCGGCGCACCCTTGCCTCGTGCATGCGAACCAAGGCCGTGAAGGCGGCGACGTCCCCACCTGCCGCCCGCCTAGCCAACTCCGGCTCGCGATCCGCATGATGTCGCGGCTGCACGCCTTATGCCATATTGCCTCGCTGACTCTGATACCAGAAGCGTCCAAGCAGGGCGGCGCCGACCAACGCGGGGAACACGGCGATAGCCGCCATATTACGAATACTGTCAGCTTCGCCCTGGATCAGCCCGAACAGGAATGTCGCAAGCCCGAGCGCGACAAGGATCAAACCTGTTCGGTCATCGCTGGGTGGTGCGGACTTTTCTTCAATGCCGTCGAGCAAGGCCGGAAACGCAGCATTGTTGCTCGTGATCGCTTGCCGAATCGTTCGATGCAGCATCGACATTCGGACGATCCGCGAAAGCTGGTTGACGACGAGAACAAGGCTGATTCCAAAAATCGCCACGATGAGATAGGCTTCATCCATTCAGTATTTCCTTTCTTGATCCTGGATGCCCTATTGACGCCACCAAGGCCCGTTCTGGATGAGAGGACAAAACAATTTTCAATCGTGCCGATCCTCGTAAGCTTCGACTGGCCCTGTCCGTTCTTGTCGCTCTTGTCTTGCTTGGTGCGGCACCAGCGCAGGTCAGTCATATTGTGGTCGACAAAAGCGAGCGAACACCGACCCTCCTAAACGCTGCCAAAGTGGTTGCCAAATTTAACAATATCAAGCTTGGCGATGCGCCGATCGGGCCCAAGCAGTTCGAGGGTGATGAGAAAACGCCCGAAGGCGAATACCGGATCGACGGCCGCAACCCGGGCAGCCATTACCATCTGAGCTTGCGGATCTCCTATCCCAACGCCGCCGATCGCGCCTATGCGGCGGCGCGGGGCCGAGCGCCGGGCGGCAATATCTTCATCCACGGACAGCCCAACCGATCGCCGTTCACACGGCTGCCGCACGACTGGACAGATGGCTGCATTGCCCTGAGCAATGCGGAGATGGACGAGGTCTGGAAACTGGTCAGGACCGGAATAGCTGTAACGATCCGGCCCTGAATTCAGGACCTAGCCGCGCTTGGCGCGCCATTCGGCCCGCATCTTTTCGTGCGCTGCCTTGCGTTCTTCGGGCGTGATCGTGCCATCCTTGTTGGCATCGACTTTGTCGAAATGGGCCATCGGCCTGGCAAGGGCTTCCGCAAGCGAGACACGGCCATCCTTGTCAGCATCGGCGCGTTCAAACATGTGGTTGCCCATCATGGCCATGTGCCGGCCCATATGGGAGCCATGCCGCATCATGCCGCCCTGGTGCTCGCCGTCATGGTCTTCGCCACCGGCCGCGCCCGAATCATGCTGCGCATCGAACTCGGCGCGACTGATCGATCCGTCGCTATTGGCATCCATCGACTTGAAATGGCGGTCACGCTTTTCACCCATCATGCCGGCATGCGCGACATCGGCTTCAGACTTAATAATGTAGCCATCGGAATTGGCATCGACCTTGGCGAAATGCGCCTTGATCTTCGCTTCGACAGCGGCCTTTGTCATCGGACCTGCGTGCATCGCCGACGTGTCGCCATGCTCCATTGCGGCCAGCGCCGGAATTGCAATCGCGATCCCGCACAGCGCGGTTACAAGAATCTTCTTATTCATCATGAGCCTCCAGGACAGGCATCCCCGTCGCTTAATGTGGAACCGCAATGCTGTATCGCCGATGAATGACGCCTTGGCCATACCAGTGCCGCGCTTGTTCCCTGAAGGTTGATATTAAGCCAATTACAGCCTAGGCGCACTCGCCGAAACTGGCTGTGAATTTTGGGGTGCCATGACTGACAAGATCA
>CXWL01001311.1_pt1 | contig 80261 bp, 80 predicted proteins | sample 590931 | NCBI WGS metagenome assembly CXWL01 (sample SAMEA3498368, study PRJEB10139) | groundwater metagenome | biome: water well; material: biofilm material | place: Germany | collected 2015-04-27
GTATTCACGATCACCGCATAGTCATCCTCAGGATTCAATTGATCATAAGAAACGGTTCCGTCTCTTTCACTTCGCGAAGTAACCGTTACCTGAAAGCCAAGGTCCTTCAGAACGGCGATCACCGCTTGCGCTGCGCCGCCAGACCCAAGTACGAGGGCCTTTCCAGATGAAACTTTTGCTTCCTCCAAAGACTTCCGAAAGCCCGCATAATCCGTATTCTCACCGAACAATGTTCCATCATCCCGACGAATGACCGTATTTACCGCCCCTACCTTCTTCGCAGTATTTGACAGTTCATCCAGCAAAGGAATGATTGTTTGCTTGTGCGGAATCGTCACCGAAAAACCTTGGTAGTCCCCTGCTCGCATTTTTTGCAAAACATCAGCCAACTGCTCAGGAAGCACATCGAGAGCTTCATAGTGATGATCGTTCAAACCAAGCGACTGAAAAACGGCATTGTGCAGCTTGGGTGACAAGGAGTGAGCAACTGGGTGGCCGAGGATGGCGAATCGCTTCATAAACAGGGGTCAGGCACCAGCATTGTAACATGGTGGTGCGATGTTCAGCTGAACTAGCTGAGAGTTTTTGCTATCTTCACTTGAAATCAGTGATCGCGAAGCGTAGCCTAAGTGCCTTTTAGGTGTTTGTACTGTTTTTTAGCTTTCTTTAAAAACTATTACACTATGAAAAAAAACTTCTTTCATGCACTTGGTAGCCTCTTACTCGTGTTTCAAATAGTTTCACCTTCCGTTTCATCGCTTTTAATAGAGCCCGTATACGCCACGCACAATCCCCAACATACGATTGAATCAAACGCCGCCAAGGAAGCGAGAAAAAAGGAAGCTGAAGAGAAAAAACGTAAGGAAGCCGCTGCAGCCGCGGAAAAAGTAAGGAAGGAGGCAGAACGCGCAAATCGTCTGGAGCAACAGCGACTGGACGCCAAGAAATTTGCCGAAGAGCAAAAAAGAAAAGAAGAGGCGGAAAGGCTGGAAAAAGAACGTCAGAGACTGGAACGAGAAAAGCGCCAGCAGGACGCGCTCCGCGAGTCACAAAGAGCCGCCGAAGAACAGAAGAGAAGGGATGAGGAACAGAAACGCAAAGCCGAGGAGCAAAAACGAGTTGAAGAACAAAAGAGGAAAGAAGAAGCTGCTCGACTAGAAACAGAAAAAGCGAAGTCACAAATAACTCCTATAGCCCAGGTCAAGAGCGGTAGTATACGTCAGACATCTGTAGCTGAATCCATCATCGAAGCGGAGTTCTTTCTGACACCGGAAAACCCAAGCAACCAGTTTCCGAAAGTTTCCGCAACCATGCAAAACTGTGGTGCTTCCAGAGATACCCTCGATGTTTACGGCCCAAATACTACTCCTTATAAGGAATTCCGATTCACCTTCAGCTGTAGCATGAGTTCGAGCACTGAGGATGGGAGCTATGCCTTCACCCTGAAAGACAACACGTCCGGGAAAACCATCGCCACCAGGAGAATCGAATATCGCCGACCGAAGAGCGCTCCTCCAGCAACACCAGCTCCGACACCTACACCTACACCTACACCTACACCAACGCCAGTTCCAACACCTGTACCAACTCCGACGCCCACACCAACACCCGTTGAAAAAAACCCGGCTCAAGATTTTGAAGATGCGGTGAAAAGACAAGCCGAAATCAACAAGATTCGTGAACAACAACTTCAGGCTGAGGAAGCTGCTCGGCTAGAAACAGAGAGAAAATCCCCGACAGTTCCTCAAGAACCTGATACCTCCAAAAAAATTACCCAAGAAGATCCTGCCCGGCTTGAAGCTGAAAAAAGAGAAGCCGAACGTGAAGCCCTCGAAGAGAAAAGGCGGCTTGAGACTTTGAAAGCTATCGAGGATCAGTTGCGAAGAGAAAAGCAAGAAGCAGAGAGAATAGAATCTGAACGATTGGAGAAGGAGCGCCAACGAATCGAACGTGAGCAATACCTCCAAGAACAGCTTCGTGATGCTCAGAGAGCGGCTGAAGAAGAGTTACGAAAGAAGAATGAACAAGAAGAAATTGACCGTTCTGAAGCCGAAAAGAAACGGATTGAGGCAGAACGCAGTGCACTTACTGAGAAACAACGATTAGAGGCGCTAAAAGCTANNGCAGAGCACTTACTGAGAAACAACGATTAGAGGCGCTAAAAGCTATCGAAGATCAGTTGCGAAAAGAAAGAGCAGTTCAAAAAGCCGCGGAAGAGAGATTAAAAAAAGAGAACGATGAACGACAGAGAGCGGAAGCCGAAAGAGCAAGATTGGAGGCCGAAAGACTCAAGAAAGCACAGGAAGAAAAGGAGCGACTCGAAAAAGAAAAAAGCATCACAAAAGTTCCCCAGGTGATCGATATCAAGAGTGGTACGGTTCGTCAATCCTCAGGGGTCGACTATCAGATGGAAGCAGAGTTTTTTCTGAGCACAGAGCCAACTACGCAATTCCCCAATGTCACCGCGAGTATAGGCAACTGTGACTCAAGCGCCGTCAAAAATTCCGTGGAACTCTATGGACCCAACACGACACCTTACAAGGACTTCAAGTTTACCTTCCAATGTCGTGTCAGCACTGACACTCCCGACGGGAGATATGCCTTTGAGCTTCGTGATCAGACTTCAGGTAAGAGGCTTGCCGCGAGGAAAATAGAATACAGAAAGCCAAAGGTTCGAACAGCTCCGGTCATAGCCCCACCAAAGGATGACGAAACAAAGCCGATCCCCGTCAGCAAAGTTATTAGCCCTGTCACCAGCACACCAACGTCCCCAACTCCTCAACCTCTTCAATCTCCTGAACCTTCCACAACTCCCAGCACCATTCCAACGGTTCCAACAAATCCAAGCACCGTAAACACCCCAAGCACTCCAAGTACTCCGAATCCCACCATCACCTTTACTCAAGAGAATGGCTTTGAAACGATCATTTCAGAAATCATCGCTCGACAACCTGACCCCGTGAAGAGACTCATCACGATAGAGGTCACTGGTACGAACCTCCCCACCACCATGGTGGCCTACGTCAAAGACTGTGACAAAATACAAAGAACCGATAAAAAGCCGTATTCCACAGAGAAGGCGTCCTTCAATTGCGAGTATTTTTCGACAACCCCAAGCAACCCGGAGGGAACGATGAATGACAAGGACCCTAATATCCTCAAGACAGATACCAGGACCAATGGCGGGGTCGAAATCGCAGGGAGTGCATTCAAGGTCGTCTACATAGCTCCTCCAGGGGGCTATACGATTGATTGGATTTATCCGAGCGTCGAACAAGGTTTCACCATCAGCAAAAATACTCAGAACAGTGCTTTCATTTATTTTCAAGTCAACAAGAGCGACTTCAGTAGCGCTGATTTTACCGTCCAATATGAGCTGGATATCTACAATGGCACGATCGATTCTAGAAAGCTCAAGAGTTTCGAAAAAACCGACTGGAATAATGCGCTAGCTTCCTACGACAAAGGCGGGAGCTTTGCTTTCAAAATACCGGCATCAAGAACAAATACCGGCTTTCAGATCATGAAGGTCAATGGCACCGACCAATTCACTCGTTTACCAGAAATCATCAGTATCAAAGCTAGCAAAAATACTCAGGCAGAGCTAATCTTCACCGAAGAGAAAGCGCTCGGAGCAAAAGCCCATGTAAATCCTGTTCTTGCCGTCGGAGGAGGCTGGACCGATGGTGGCAGCCTGACCACTGACGTCAGTTTCTCCGGATCAGATATCAGCGAACAAAAAACCTTTCCCATCACGGTGACCACTCGTGAAGGCGGTGAAGGAGAAATCACGGCTGGGCGAAAAGGCAAGGCTATCCCGATTGGCGCGGAAGCAAAACTCTCTGGGAAATATGAAGGCCTGTGGAGCTATGATTTTGATTATCAAAATTTAAAGAAGCTGATCGATCCTAAACTCTACCAGCTCTATCGGAAGGCTATGTTCACCTACATCGAGAAACGAAACGCTTACCAACAAGCCTATAGCTGTAAATATCCAACGAGTATTCCTACCGGAGAGCCACTCCAAAGTTCTAAAAATGGCACCTTACAGGCACCTGTCTTTTCGATAGAACGATGTAAGGATCTTTATGAGGCTTTCAGCCAACTGGAAATCCAGCAAGTGGTCTTCAAAAAAGTCGCCGATTCAGTAAGGCAGAAGCTTTTGGAATCAAATATCAATATCCCTCAAGCCATTGCTCTGTTTGATGCGCTCAAAGAAGGTTTTTCTGTCAGTGGCAGCACGGAATTCAATACCTCCTATCTGAAAGCCTTGGAAGGGACAAAGGTTTCAGAGTCCGCCATTGAGAAAATCCTCGCCCAGCAGCAGAAAGAGATCGGATATCGAGCTGAGGTTTCGTTGGGAGGAAAATTAGGGCTTGATGGTGACGTCTTTTCCGCCAACGCAGAGGCAAGGGCAAAAGGAATCTACGGCAGCAAAGATCTCATCGATGATCCAGGGAGGATTTCAAAAATCACCAGTGAAACACAAGAAGTGTCAGGAAATATCGCGGTTGGCGCCTCTCTGGCAAATCCCCTCTTCAAGACCATTATCTCCGAAAGCGGCGCCAATAGGGTTGCAGGAAAAATTTTCACTCTCTTTGCGAAATTATTTCCAAAAGATGCGGAAAAATATTCAGATAAATATATGTGTCAATTCATGAAGACCGTATTGGCAAGAGCGGGAAATCTTCCACGAAAGCAGGATTATTCCAGAGACTGCCGAGGATTTCAAACAATCATTGACCAGCTCGGTACTGTTCAAGTGAGCCTCAGTGCGGGAGATATTCAGACAGCATTCAAGGAAATTTTGGGACTGTCGCTTGATAATACCTCTGCGGCTCTGATCGAAGGAATACTTGCCGGTGAACCCATCGATCTTCTCGGTACCGTCACCGACCTTCCCAAGGAAAAAGCCATGACCCTCGAAAAACATTACGAAGGCTCGAGTCTCAGAAAAATGGTCTTCGAAGTATCCACCACTGCACGTGGCCTCGGACCTGATCAAGTCTTCGTAAGAGAATATACTTTCACCAATAGAAACGGAACCTTATCCGAGCCTATTTCCAATGCCTTGGTCTACAAGCAATTCGAAGAATACTTGCGACGATCAGAGCTGAATGAAGCCATTACGCTGGATGTAAAGGAATATCAAATTCTCTCCAGTGTTGATAGCAATCTTCCATTCAGTATTGGATGGGGCTTAGAAGTCTACAAGAACCGGCAAACCGGGCATGAAAGCAAAATCCCCGTCGCTGAATACAAACAGTTGAGGAACAAAAGTCTCGTGAAAACCTCTGAGATTGATCAGAATAATTTTTCTGTCTTTGATCAACAATTAAAAATCCTTACCGACAAAAACTACGAAGAAAATCTCAATATGGAAAGTATATTAAGTAATCTCTACGAGATCATTCTCATCGGTTCTGATGCCTACAAAGCCCTGGAAAAGAAGGGCGTATCACCGTCAAAAATTATTCCCGTCAATAAAAAATAACCATTTATTTTATTGCTATGACCATGAAAAAATTCCAAGCACTTCTCATCACGTTGCTGCTCATATGCACCGCGACTCCTGCTCAAGCCATTGGACTGAGTGAGGTCAGCTACAGCACTGTTCCAGTGGGATGGGATCGCGTCTATGGCTTGGCTGAAAGTGTCGAAATAGTACCACTTCAACAAACTCTCGATGAAAAAGTCACCCTAAATTTCTCCAAAACAAATATTAAGCTCCCTAGAGGTAATGCCTATCGTGAACACCTTGGCATCTTTCATGCGGACGAATCATTCAGTTCCCGTCAGAGTTTTTCAGGAACCGGCATCCTTGATGGCGATGATATCCTCCTCGAAATCAGCCGTACCGGCTACTACTTCCTCGCCCCCATTATCGCCGAGGAGGATTTCAACCTTCAAGCTTCGACAAGTGTAGGTAGCGTCGGGAAACCCATCGATGTCACCAGCTCGATCATCATAGCCAACAATGATCAACCGATTTGGGATGAATTTCCTTTTCTCATTTCCACGACGAATGCGACTGTCTCGGGAACATCAGTCACCGGCAATGAAGTGAAAACGAAGGGCGGAAAAATACGATTTACCCTCACTCCTACCGTGGATGGGCCAATCGCTGTTGCCCTCAGCACGGACTTCGGGGATGCCGGGGCCAAGGCCGTTCTTGGTCAAGAAGCCCAAGAAATTTCGAAAACTATCCCCCAGACCATTCCCGAAACCCCAGAGGCCAATACAACACCTGTTCCGGAAATAGCAATTGAGTCAAGTCCAGAACCCTCTCAGGCTCGTGATGAAAATCCATCTATGGCATTCCCAGACATCGCAGGGCATTGGGCTGAGAACTCTATTCGTCAACTCGCTGAAAAAGGCATCATCAATGGCTATGCCAACGGCAATTTCGGTCCCAACGACCCCGTCACTCGAGCACAATTAGTGAAGATCGCTCTGAACGCCTTCGGTATTGATCTCAGAGAAAACATCAGCAATCCTTTCTCCGATGTCGATCCCGGTCAGTGGTATGGGAATTTTGTCCTCACCGCTCTCATGGAAGGCTTCATAGCCGGACACCCTGATGGTCGCTTCGATCCCAATGGTTTCGTGAACCGTGCAGAAGGGCTGAAGATCATGATGAAAGCCGCAGGCATTTCACCGGATACCGATGACCTGGCTGAATTCTCTGATGTGGACCAATCATTATGGTTCGCTCCATTCGTCAACACGGCAGTCAAGATGGGCATCGTACAGGGACGAGAGGAAGTGACTCAGCCGAAGACTGTGTCAGCAGCACGCGGTTCCATTATTGTCATCAAAGAAAATTTATGGCCCGGGAAAACAGGAGAAGAAGTGAAGAAGCTCCAGACCGCACTCACAATCATGGGGCATTACAATGGCCCCATCTCAGGAACCTATGATCGAGCCACTCTCGAAGCCGTCTATGCCTTCCAAGTCGCCGCGGGCATCGTGAAGACCCCCCTCGACCCCAGCCGCAACGGGTCCCTAGGGGAAAAGACGAGGAATATCTTCAATGCTCAGAAAGTTACCATTCCCACCGAGGAAACTTCGGAAGAATCTTCGAACTCCGGAGAAGCAAAAACGCTCAAATTTTTTGATCCGATCAACTCCCTCTCCCGTGCTGAGGTAGCGAAGATCGTGGTGAAGATGATGGGAATAAGATAAGATCCATATGCTTATGCCAAGATCACCTCACCACATCGACTGGGCTATTGTCATCTTATCCGCCCTATTCCTCACCGGTCTCTTCATCGACGGCTGGGCCCACACTCATGACCAAGTGGATGAAAGTTTTTTCACCCCTTGGCACGCCATCTTTTATTCAGCGTTCGCGCTGGTAGCGATCTTCCTGGTCGGAGTCACTCTTCGGAATAAAAAAACCGGTCTCAGTTGGACAGAGTCCATCCCCATTGGATATGGCTGGTCGATGATTGGAGTGATGATTTTTGCGGGAGGTGGGCTTTTTGATCTAGTATGGCATGAACTCTTTGGGGTGGAAGAAAACGTCGAGGCACTTCTCAGTCCCAGTCATCTCATCTTGGCGGTCGGTATGTGGCTGATCGTCAGCGGGCCTTTCCGAGCAGCTTGGTTAGAGAATAATCAGCAGACGGGATATCTCGAGCAAGTTCCCCGACTGTTGTCCCTGAGCTTCAGCATGTCAGTCCTGACCTTCATCACGCAGATCGCGCATCCTCTTACCAATCTCTGGGCACTCGGGTCAACTCCTGAAAACCAGCATCTCATAGAGGAGCTGGGGGTCATGGGCTGGATGTTGACGACGGCTACACTCATGGGAGTCCTCCTCTTCGCCGCAAAACACTGGAGGCTCGCTCCAGGCGCGATCACAACCATCATCGCTCCGCATAGCATCGCTATGGGCTTCCTGCATGGAGATGGCCCCTATCCGGTCATATTCGTCGCGACGAGCATCCTCGCCGCGATCATGGCTGATATCGTCCTCGCCAAACTCCAGCCCCTAAACATCGCCACATGGCGTTTCCGACTCTTTTCGTTTCTAACACCAGTACTCCTCAGCACGACATATTTCATCACCGCCCTGGCAACTGATGGCATCTGGTGGAGCGTGCACTTCTGGACGGGAACGATTGCTATCTCTGGAATCATTGGATTACTGATGAGCTATTTGCTGGTAACAGTATCTCAAGACAGGAGGTAAATCGTTGACTTTTGGCTTGTGAATGCCTAGAATCCCGCCACTCTCTCCTAACCCTCATGGAGGTTTCTCGCGCTGGCCATTACGAACGTTGGAGAAGGCGGAAAAGCGCCTGGCGACAGTATCTTGGCCAGCACTGATGGTTTCGCCGACAACACCGAAGCTATCCTGGCCCCCGATGTCAAACGGCCAAAAGACCGTACGCGTGTTGCATCTGAAAAATTTCTCAAGCTCCTTCAGCGTGGAACAGCTGTCGAAGTCATGGACCAGCTTTGTGCAGCTGTCGATCGCTCCAATCTGATCAAACGTGATGATTTTGGTATGACCGTGATGAAGATTTAGCATCAGCTAATGTTCATACAATTTCTGGAAAGTCGGGATCAAAAAGGGTATACTGGAAGGAAGCAGCTTGTATGATTGAATCGCTTTTCATCCCCATCGTCCACGCCGAACCTCCCCCTGATTTCATTTATCAGACTGGTACGCAAATCGCCCAGGTCTCCTCGGTCGTGATCGTCGGATTGAGCTTGGCACTTGGCTGGTGCAAATCGCTGTTCTCTCGGTTAACCCCTACACTCTCTCGACAGGGGAAATTTTTCGTTCTTTCGGCCGTCTTGGTGACCATAACGGTCTTGTTCAGCGTAACATTCTCTCCTCAAGAACCGATGAGTGAAGGGAGTGCACCCATCCTTAGTCCACCGAAAAGCACCGCAAAAAAACTTGATCCATTTCAACAATTCCTTCTCAGCCACGTCCAGGGGGTTCAGGCTGAGAAACTGGCAGAATTGATGGGTGAAAATTCATCGCTCCTCCTTCTCGATATCCGTGAACCCGAAGAACGTGCCGAAGGGAGTATCCCCGGCAGTCAGTCGATGCGTATGGCGGACATTCTGAATGGAGATTGGCAAGACCTTCCCCATGACCAACCGATCTATATTCACTGTGCCACCGGGAGTCGCAGTGTCCGAGTCGCCGAATTTTTGACCAAACAGGGACTGAGCAGCTATTTCCTGGCCGATCGCATGGAAACGTGGCTGGAGAAAGGACTCCCATGGCAGGGAAAGTTGGCCTTCGAAAATGGAGAATATCGACAGATGATGAAACGGCTTTCCGGGAGAGAAGCTCATCAATTTTGGAAATCTGACATCTTGGTCGTGGATACCCGACCGGAAAAACGGGCCAATACAAATCCCGTTTCGGGAAGTATCATTCTTCCTATCCTCTTCATGTCTTCAGATGAAATCGAACAACGATTCGATGAATTGCCGACCCCCCAACCAGTGCTCCTAGTCTGTGATAATATTGATCTGAGCTGCTATTCCGCCTTCTTTGCGGGACTAAAATTGGTCGCCAAAGGCTTCACGATCACCGGCATGATCGACCAACCTCGCCAACTCCTGAATCCCACATGATTGTCGTCGATGTTCAGATCGAACCGGAGCATCCGGACCTGGGTGCCAAAGCAAATAATCTTCGGCGACTCCAACAGGAAGGGTTTTTGGTGCCTGAATTCGTCGTCATACCGGCATCATTGTTATCAAAAATATGGTTCGGAAAAGATCGTAATCTCGTGCTGGAACTTCTGGGCAACAAAGCTCATCGGCACTTGAATCGAGCTCGATATGCGGTGCGTTCCAGCGCCCTCAGTGAGGATCAGCAACATTCATCGCAAGCCGGAATATTTCACACTGAGCTGGATGTTGCTCCGGATGATTTGAAAAATTCCCTGGGGAAAGTCCTGGCTCATGCTGAAAAAATCATCAACGGAAAACTGGAAACCATGGCCATCTTGATTCAAGAATTCATCGAACCCGAGCGTTCCGGGGTGACCTTTACCCGATCACCGCAGGCGAATCCCTTGATGGTGATTGAATCAATTAAAGGTAGGGGTGAAACCTTAGTCAGTGGGAAAATGACCCCAGATCGAGAAAGCTTTCACTGGTCAGCACTTCCGAAACATTACCGGGACTTTAAAAAAGTAGAACAGCTGTGGAATTTTCCTCAAGATATCGAATGGTGCGAAGCTGGTGGTAAACGATATTTTTTGCAAACAAGACCAATCACCACGATTTCGGCGGAGCAGTATGAGCAGATTCAAAATGCTGAAGCCTCACTGCCGCAGGGACACTTTCGCTACGAAAAAACCGATCTGTCGGCCGCGATCCCCAGACCAACGAAAGCGATGCTCGAGCTGTTGGAAAAAATCTACGGTAATCAAGGACCGGTCCATCAAGTCTATAAGCGCCATCGTGTTCGCTACCAACCACAGATTTTCTGGAAAACCATTGCCGGTGATCTCTATGTCGACCGATCTAAGGAACAGCAGACTGTATTCCCCAGCTCTGGATTCCTCACCCGCTGGCTCAATCGCTGGAAACTGGAAAGTCTGAGTCTGAAGAATCACGAACAGCTCTTTGCCCAGCTGCAAGAACGACTCACAGCAGCTGAAGAGCAGTCCCTCGCAAACGCGGAACGAATGTTGCTCACCGATTATCAACTCATTTTCGAAGTAAATTTGAAAGCCAGCAAAGCCTTAGCCCGCTTAGGAAGAGCATTAGGAAAACAAGCCAAGCACCTGCAAACATTGCTGACATCTACGCCCTTTCCGGAAGAAAAAGCTTTTCCAAAAATTCCTGTGCCAGATTCGAATCATTGGATCGGGAACGGACTCGATCTCAGTGACGAATCAATCTTCACAGCAGCGCCCAAATCGCCTCCGACCATTCCCGAAGACCTGCAGAACTGGTGGTCAGGATTATCAGATTTCCGTCGAACATGGGTCGCTGGATATCTTGAGCAAGCTCGCCGATTCATGGAGCTCCGCGAAGTAGCCCGTTGGCTGACAGTAAAAAACATCAGCAATCTGCGAAAATTTCTTGGTGAGATTGAAGCCGTTGAACTTTCTTCGCTCAGCATGCCGCAGGTGCTGACGAATATCGGACCTGCGCCCATCACGAATTCCCAAAGCGTTTCCGGTGGTCACGCCAAGGGCGTTTTAAAAACGGTGGAAACCATTTCCACGAGTGATAAAAACATCATCCTCTACACTCCCCTCCTCAGTCCGAGCCTGGCAAAATTCCTGCCACAACTCAGCGGCATCATCAGCGATCAAGGCGGCATACTCTCCCACTTGGCCATTCTCGCTCGGGAAAAACACATTCCGGTGATGGTGGGCGTGCCTTTTTCAGAGATTGAAAAATCCCTTGGGAAAATGGTTGAGCTACCCCAACATCGCCCACTGCATTTCGAAGATGGCCTTCAAGGTATTGCGCACTGGGCTACTGCGCACAAGAACGCCGAAGAATGATTGGCTGAGGTCGATCACCGCGATCTCATCTTTGCCGATAATGATTTCGGTTTCAAAAGGAAGAAAACTTTTGGGAATAATTTTCGTCTGTCGGTTGGCTTTGTGATCAAGGGATTGATAGCGTTTGGCGTGAGCAGAATCACTGACAATCACCCGGCTCTGCACCTTGTAGCGCCGCTTTTGCCGAATATAGGTCTTGGTGAGATACTCCCTCATCTCTTTGGGAAGTCGCTCCACCGTGAGAAAAGCTGATTGCTCTTTGCTGGTGCGAAGCATGAGTTCGTAGAGGGAAATAACCCCTTCAACGCCTTCAAAAATTTGCACCGCTGGACGAGCCGTGCGCTGCTCACGCATGAGAGAAAGTTCGGGAATGAGTTGCTGCAAGCTCGCCAGCTTGTGGCGCTGTTCATCGATGTCTTTCATCAACGATCCCTCCAATACGGTTGGCTCCAGAGCTGAAAAAACGGTGGTGCCTTTTTTCGCTGCCCTGGTGACGAAACCCCGATTGATGAGACGCTTGAGAGCCGCATAGGCGGTCGTGCGATCGATGTGCGTCCGAGCGCCAATACTACTGGCGGCCGAGAGACCGTAGTTCAGCAAATCAAGATAGATGCGTGCATCGGTCTCGTTGAGCTTGAGGAACTGCATGAGCTGTTGTTGGAGCATGAGTGTTGATAAGTATTCAACACTATAATACCAAATATATCTCTATGCATAAAACATATTTTGAATACAATCTTGTCAATCGTTGAAATTTATTCAACAAATTATAAAACTCCTACCATGAACAATGACCCCATCATGCATCGCTATGAAGAACTCATCAGTACCCCTGTGCCGAATGGTCAAGAAGCGCAGCGAATGATGGCAGAAGTTTGGGAAATGAGCGCCTCAGAGTATCGCTCCAGGGGAACCTATGAAAATGCAGCCAAAAATATTCCTCAGCTTTCAGAAGGAGATATGCATCTTGATCTCGGAGCTGGGTTTGGAGAACTCTTAGGGGAATTGCACCGAAGAGATACCAAGGCCCATCTGATAGGTATCGATCAGAATGAAGAGATCGCAAAAATCGCTATCGAGAGATTACAACAACAATTTGCAGATCAAGTGACAAAAGCAGGCAGAGCCACTATCAGCGGCAAGAGTCAGAAAGGCCGAAAACCCTATTACATCAAATATGATCGCAATTTTGGCCGCGAAGCTCCCTTCACCGTCAAATACAACGAAGCTGACATCCCGGAGAAGATTCCACCAGGAATTACCTATATCATTGGCGACTTCCTCAATCACCAACTCCTGCGAAAAATTCTCGGCGACAAAAAACTGCGATCCGCTTCGATCATGACCCCTGGGATGATCAAGCCTTTTGAGAACCGACCGTTCGACATAGGCTTCATGCGCGCCGTGGGCTATGTACTGACTGAGCATGTCGAGTGTGGAGGGACCGCTCTCCTCTCTCAGCGAATTCAGATGCCGAGCGATATGGTCGAGAGCAATCTCAGAGCAGCACAGGACTTCGTCTTCAACAATATTCTGAATATCATTCTCCTCGGGAACAGTGCCTCACGCTGGGAACCAAAATCTTTTGAACACCTTACGGCGAAGGTCAAAGGTCACCCTTTCGCGGATGTGATGGTGACCATGGAGAAGAAAAAGTAATTCGAAGTCATGCTCCACCTGCAGGAGACGATGGACAGGGTGTATTCGAGCTAGTTTCAAGCACTATTGACATGAATTATTTGTGCATTATAATGCCATCTCATTTTTGAACCTATGATTGATATAACGCCAACTCCAGAAGAAGTAACACTCCTGAAGGGCATTTTTGGAGGAGAAGTTGAATATATTTCGGTAGGACAAATCCAAAACAAAGCTGAATCTTTGGAAAATGCCGTTAGCCTTAGCCAGAGCGAGAGAGAAACACTTCAACGCCTGAGGATGTTTTTACAAAGGGTTGATGCGGTCGCGTCAAACCTCTTTCAGGTGCTCAATCCGTCAGAAGACCTCAGAATATTAGAGATTTCGGGACACAACAGCGCCAGAGCTGAAGTAGGTTTTTTCAGAACACCTTGGTCGCCAAATTTCGTTCACGGGCCGGATACCATGATCTTCGTGACAAAATTAGCCGAAAAAATACTCAAACCAGGTGAAAGCATTTGTGCTCTAGAACGCGTAACCTGGAAAAAACCAATCGCCAACAACGCGATCCTGACGATCAGTGAAATCGAATCAAGCCCATTCTCCGTTGAAAACGGATGTCTTTTTGATGGCACCTTATCAACCAACCTCGGCAGGAAATTGCACTTCACCAGCAAAGAAAGGCAGGGGTCAACTGTGCAAAAAGTCGTCGCAAATTCGAATCCTTACGCGAAACAAGTTTTTTGCAGCTGTCCAGACTGTTATAAGAGCTATGGCGACGTCCATATTTTTGATCTCAAACCTCCCACTGCTGACACCCAGCCCTATCTCCTCTCCACCCTGTGTGAGATCGTTACTCTTGCACTCTCAAAAATTTGTCATCCTGATATGAGCAAAGAAAGACTCGACAGCATGAGACTCTTGGGAGGAATAAAAAATCTCGAACTGCCGTCATCAGCAGAAGCAGTTTTCCCTCCTGGGGGTAAACTCCATGTCCTCATAAAACCAGTCGAAAAAAAGACGGGAAAATCAGGAATGACCTTGATGCCCTTTGAGTTCCGATTCCCTCATCAAGACCAAAATTCAGGCTCTGGCATTATGGCCATCAGCTATAAGCAAGACATGACTGAGGAATACTTGAGGAAGTGTCTGAAGCCTTAGTCATTCATCACCCTCCCCACCTTCCTCACCCCCCACACCACCATCAGCGTCTCCCCGACGATGGCTCCGGTGATGATGAGCGCTAATTTGAACTGAAGATCATCAACCAACAACGAACTGAAAAACACCAACAGTGCCAGTGCCAACGCCAAACACTCTCGCTTCAAGATCCACAGATCTTTTTCCAGGGCGAAGAGGGTGATCAGGATGAGATCGTAACCATAGGAGATCGCGGCCAACAGGAGCATCATCGGCAGCACGAACCAGAATTCTGGCAAGAAATATTTTTTGTGGGTGAGCAGCTCAATCATGAACGGACCGAACCAAGAACCGATCGCCACCAAAAAAACTCCGGTGATGGCCAGAAATATTCCCACATTCCTATAGAGCCGCCGAACCTTTTGCCAATGCCCACCATCGATATATTCCCGAAGTCCCGGCAGCACTGAAAACATCAAGAAAGTGGAGCACAGACTGAAGACCTGAGCGATACGAAAAGAAATATTGAAGGTGGCGAATTGTTCGGGACTCAAAGCCCGATTAGCAAAATAGTCCGGCAAGAAACGGAAATAGAGGTTATTGAGAATGTTGATGATCCCGAAGGGGATACTGATTTTCAAAAGATCCCACATCAGTCCTCGGTCAATTTGCCAACGCCAGTCGACGGTCCGAATCGCGAAATACACACTCAAGCCTGCTGTCAGCAATGAACTCATGACCGAGGTGGCTAACAAGGTCGGAATATCTGCCGTGGGAAAATGCTTGATCAACAGGAACACCATTGCCGTGGAAACCAATTTCCCGAGCACGAGAGCTAAGGTTGCCCGACCCATACGATAGTTCGCCTGCAAAGCGGCATCGCAAATACTGGTGACATAATCGAAGAACAGAGTGCCGAAGAAAAGCAGGCTGCCGAAAATAAATACGTGATCACTGCCTTGAAACATCAAAAAAAGAACACCACTCAGGAAGAAGAGAGCGGCTGTGAATACTCGGAGTACCAGAGCATTCAAAAAGACTGCGCCATCCTTAGGCGCATCAGCCATCCGACGCACCACATTGGCGAAGAGTCCCAGATTGGCGGCCACCGAAAAAAACAAAGCATACTCGGTGATAGCCGCATAGTTACCGTAATCGTGTTCGCTGAGAAAATTCGAGATTAACTTGATCGTCACCACTGCCAGAACCATCTGGACAATTTTCCCAGCATACTGAACGACGGTCGAAAAAGCGATTTTCCGGTTTAAAACCGATAAGGTCGGATTGGGAATCAAGGAAAATGAGCTACTTCACAGGAGGCAAGACCTCGATAATTCGCGGAACACCCTTCGACATAGGAACAGCATAATCATGCAGCGCGCTCTCGATCACTTTCCAGGAGTACACATAGTCTTCCCCACGGCGAGTTCCCACGTCATTGGTGATAATCCCATTCTCTTTGGTCCAACCTTTCACCACCAAAACGTGATAGAGTGGTCCTCCATTAAGGAAATAGGGATTTTTGAGAGCCTTGCCGTCCAAGGGCATCACGATGAAATGTCCTTTCATCAGAATACGCTTCATATCATCCAGACTCGGATTGTCATGGATAACGGAATCCAAACCGAGAATTTCTTTGAGCATTTCAGACGTTTGAGCCATCGTGGTATGCCAATAATCTCCATAGCGCTTGTTCTGCCAGTCCACCATATCCAGAATTTGCTGATTGAACTGTGCTTTGGTCCAATGTTTTTTCAAATACTCGTTGGCAACCAAGAGGATGCTAGCTTCTTCACAGGCTTCCTGCCATGGATAATCCCAGTTGGCATATGGTGCTTGAGTGTAGAACGGCATGGTGAGATTTAGCTCAGCAGGAATCTCCTCCACCGTTTCCTCAGGAATAATGGCGGGTGCGACGGGTGCGGCGGGTTTGACGGTTTTCTTGGGAATTTTTTTGAAGTACTTCCCTTCGGCGATTGCCGTAAAATCTATCGAAGCGGGAACCGGCTGCTTAACGTACGAATCATAGCCATACACAAAGTAGAGGCCTCCGAGCAGTACGAATGCGGCAACGATGGCCAAGTAGTGTTTTTTCATGCCCCAACTGTAGCACAATCACGAACATTTGCTTACAATCGGCTCTTCTTCAGCTGATCAATGATACCCTTATTCGCCGGCAAAAACTCTTTGGAATTCAGATTCCCCTGCTCAATCCACTGCACTTCCTGCCCTTCTTGGCCAACCATTGACGATTGACCATTGACCATTGACGGAGTAGCAATACCCGATGAGTCCACCAAAACACGACAACGATGAAAATGTAGCACTTGTTTTTTGTCATGCTTCACGATTTTTTCAAAAGCCGGCCGCACCGATACCTCGACGCCTACCTCTTCACGAAACTCTCGCTGCATGGCAGATCGCTCATCTTCCCCCACTTCAACCTTACCACCCGGAAATTCGAGTAAGCCGGCATAGGTCTGATCTGATTTGCGCCGAGAAACAAGGACTCGCTTGTCTTGAATGAGGATGCCGACCACGACTTTTTGATAATCACGAGGAATTTTGTTTGGAATTTCAGATTTGGGACTTGGAATTTGTTTAGGATTTGGAGTTTTGGATTTTGGATTTCTCACATAGCAGCATTTTTTTACCAGCGGACACTCTCCACACTTTGGACTCCGTGCCAAACAAACCTGCGATCCAAGATCCATCAAAGCTTGATTCAAGCTGAAATCCTGAGGATAAAGCTGGTCAAAATTACTGAGAACTTTCATTCCGCTTTTCCCTATTTTCTCAACGTTCCCTACGTTCCCAAAGAACCTCTCCAGAATCCTCTTCACATTCGTATCAGGAGCAATGACCTTCTTTCCGAAGGCGAAGGAAGCGATCGCTCTCGCGGTATATTCACCGATACCCGGAAGTTTTTTTAAGATTTCAACTTCAGATGGAAACTGACCATCGAATTCGCGAACCACGACCTCCGCTGTTACCAACATTCGCCTGAGCCGGCTGTAATATCCGAGGCCCTTGAAGTACGGTAAAGCTTGTTCGAAGCTGGCTTTAGCAAGCTTCTCAACCGTCGGAAACTTGGCCGTGAAACGCAGAAAATACTCAACGACCCGATCCGCCTGCGTTTGCTGCAAAAAAATCTCACTGACCCAGACCAGATAAGGATCACGAATGTTTTTCCAAGGGAGCTTCCGATTATCCGGATGATACCAAGACCGCAGCTGATCGAGGAAAATTGGCCAGGAATGTTGAAATGATTTTTTCATGATGCTCTTAATCCAGTGCTTGCTGCCGCAACCAGTGATCTGCCAACACCACCGCCGCCATAGCCTCCACGATCACCACCGCTCGGGGTACGACACAAGGATCATGCCGCCCGATCATCTGCAGTTCGGTCTTTTTGAGATCACGAGTAATCGTCTGTTGTTTTTGAAAAATCGTGGCCACCGGTTTGAAAACGGTGCGAAACACAATCGGCATGCCATTGCTCACTCCTCCTTGAATCCCGCCGCTATTATTCGTCTTCGTAATAATCTTCAGTTTGGAACTTTGATTTTTGGTCATTGGGATTTGTTTAGAATTTGAGGTTTTGGATTTTGAGCTTTCAGACTGAATAGTGAATACATCATTATGTTCCGACCCTCTCATACCCAGCGAAGAAAACCCACTCCCCATCTCAAAACCCATCGTCGCCGGCAGACTCATCATCGCGTGTGACAAAGTCGCTTTCAATTTATCAAACACTGGATCACCCAGGCCTGCTGGAACATTCTTAATGACGCACTCCACCACTCCCCCGACCGTATCCCCTTTCTTCTGCACCATTTTAATAAGATCAACCATCATCGCTGAGGTTTTTACATCCGGGCAACGGACCATGCTTTTTTCTACCTGCTTAAAAGTCACCTTCATGGGGTCAATCACTGCCTCCAACTCCCCCACCTGTTTTACATAGGCCGTAAATTGCATCCCACAAGCTTCCGCTAACAATTTCTTGGCCACCACCCCTGCCATGACCCTGGCCACGGTTTCCCTCGCACTCGCCCGACCTCCCCCCCGATAATCCCGGAAGCCGTACTTCTGATCGTAGGTGAAGTCGGCATGACTCGGGCGATAACTGTTTTTCAACATGTCATAGTGCTGCGACTTGGCATCGGTGTTGCGAACCATCAGCGTTAAGGGAGTGCCGGTCGTTTTACCTTCGAATACGCCAGAAATAATCTCCACCCTATCCTCCTCCTGGCGAGCAGAGACGATTGAACTTTGACCTGTTTTTCTGCGCTCAAGATCTCGGTTAAAATCATCACCGTTCAATCTCAAACCCGGCGGACAGCCATCAATGACCACTCCCACGGCAGGGCCGTGCGATTCGCCGAAGGTGGTGATGCGGAAGAGGTGACCGAAGGTGTTCATGGGGAGCTCCTAAGATTTTACTATATATAGAGTATCAGGAATAGGGAAAGTGTGCATGGGGTCCTTTTTCCATTCCGAGCGCAGCCGAGGAATCCCTTTCTCATCGATAGCCCTGTCTAATAATTTCTAGGCATTCGTATTCTGAAAGGGATTCTTCCACTACATCCCGAGAGTACTCGGGATTCCGGTCGGAACGGAAAAAGGGAGGGGGCGGAGATGCCTAGGAAAGGAAAGATATCAACCCCATGTTACCCCCCTGCTAAATCTCGGATTTGACAAGCAAAAACGCCTCTGATAGCATCTCTCCGCTCTGTATATTTTATTGTATTTTTATGGCAGATAATGTCTTTGTACGCGATAAAGTTCACGTCAATGTTGGAACCATTGGTCACGTTGATCATGGTAAGACGACGCTTACTGCTGCGATTACTTCGGTAGCTGCTGCCATGGGAGGAGGTATTGCGAAGAGCTTTGCTCAGATCGATAACGCTCCAGAAGAACGAGAACGTGGTATTACGATTTCTACATCACACGTCGAATACAGCACCGCGAAGAGACATTACGCTCACGTTGACTGTCCAGGACATGCTGACTATGTGAAGAACATGATCACGGGTGCCGCTCAGATGGACGGAGCTATCCTCGTAGTATCTGCTGCCGATGGACCTATGCCTCAGACTCGTGAGCACATCCTGCTCGCTCGTCAGGTCAACGTTCCCTATATAGTAGTGTTCCTGAACAAAATCGACATGGTGGATGACCCCGAATTGACCGATCTCGTGGAAATGGAAATCCGTGAACTCCTCACCAAGTACAAATTCCCAGGCGCTGACACCCCGATCATCCGTGGTTCCGGTCTCAAGGCTCTCGAGAATCCAACTGGCCCAGATGCTGAACCGATCAAGAAACTCCTCGACGCTCTCGACACCTATATACCAGACCCAATTCGTGATCTTGCTAAGCCATTCTTGATGCCGGTGGAGGACGTGTTCTCCATCAAAGGACGAGGTACGGTTGCTACTGGTCGTATCGAGCTTGGAATTGTGAAGATCAATGAGGAAGTGGAACTCGTCGGTATCCGTGACACCCGCAAGGTGGTCGTGACCGGTGTGGAAATGTTTAAGAAACTCCTCGATCAAGGACAAGCTGGTGATAACGTTGGTATCCTCCTCCGAGGTATTGAACGCGAAGAAATCGAGCGCGGAATGGTGCTGGCTAAACCTGGAACCATCACCCCTCATACGGAATTCGAAGGTGAAATCTACGTTTTGACCAAAGAAGAAGGCGGACGACACACTCCATTCTTCAAGGGTTACAAGCCACAGTTCTACTGCCGCACGACGGACGTAACTGGTGAAGTAGAGCTCCCAGCTGGCACGGAAATGGTGATGCCAGGGGATAACCTCAAAGTAGTCGTCAAGCTCGGCGTGCCAATCGCTCTCAATGATGGTTCTCGCTTTGCGATCCGTGAAGGTGGTCGTACCGTAGGTGCAGGGGTGGTGACCAAGATCATAAAATAAGTCTGAATTCCCGAGAATCTCGTACTATCTCTTCAAACTTAAAACCGCTTCTGGCCAAGGAGCGGTTTTTTCTTGCATAAGAATGAGAAATTGCTATGATTCTTCCGCTCCAAGCGCTGTTTTTAGCCCTGGAGAGTCCCCTGAGCTCGTCGAAGGGGAAATAATTCGTCCCGAAACATTCCAGTAGATACGTAAGATCTTACGTATCTACCCAGAATCCCAACGGCGAATTACCTCGTCGTTATTTTTTAATTTCCCCTTATGTCAGAAGAAACAACTGAAGAGAAGCCCGTGAAAAAAGCAGCCACGAAGAAACCAGCGGCGAAGAAGCCGGCCGCCAAGAAGCCCGCTGCTCCAAAGAAAGAAGTTGCCAAAAAAGTTTCCGCTCCCGTGACCAATACCAAGAAGGCTGAGAAAGAGACGAAGAAAGCGGTCGCCAGCGACAAGCAAAAAATCCGCGTGATTATCCGCGCCTTTGACCACAAGATCGTCGACGAAAGTGCCAAAACGATCATCGATACCGCTGAACGCACGGGATCTCTGGTGACCGGCCCAATCCCCCTCCCGACGAAGATCGAACGTGTCACGGTCAACCGATCCACCTTCGTGAACAAAGATGCCCGTGAACAATTCGAAATCCGTACGCACAAGCGCTTGATTGATATCACCGAACACACACCTACGACCATTGAAGCCCTCTCCAACCTCAATCTCCCGGCTGGGGTGGATGTGGAGATTAAGATGATGTAGGCTGATTGATGTAACAAATCTTGGGTATTCTCGTATTAGAATATAGAGCAATATATTGACTTTTAATTAAAATGATGTATATTGCTATCTTATCCGTTTACCCGTCACTGTATGTTTTCTGCTAAAAGACTTTTATCCTTGCTCCTAGGCATCGGCATGATGATAGGCTCTCTTCCAATTGCCTTCGCCACACCCCCAACTCCACCTCCTACCAATGTTGGTGAAATCAAGATAACGGGTATTCGTCCAGATGCCTCTGGCTCATTCAGTAATTCGATCACCTACAATCCTGGCTATGTCTTTAAAGACGAATTTAAGAAACCGGGATATCAATCCGCGGATCCTATGGATGTTGTTTTGATCAACCTGTCTACCAAGAACATCGGCACCACCGATGTCACCACCTATAACCCGGGACAAAACTCCGGATTTTGGTACGGAAGAGTGATTTGTGACTACTATCAACAAAACAGTAATTTTATTATCAGTCAGGGTGGAGTGATCGATTATTCTCGTCACGGATCCTCATTCGACGCATTGGCCGCCGGGGCAACATCAGAAGCCGTTGCCGTTATCGATGTGACGAAGTTTGAAAAAAACGCCAATCAATCCACGAAATGCTCCCTCCAGAATTATTCTTCCAATCTCATTTCCCCGTATCCAACATTCACCCTCCAAATCATCAACTTTGATCTCGAAATCAATCAAGGGGTGCTCAGGATTTCAAATTTCCTGGAAAGCACTGGAAATGGTGCCAGCACAACCCCTTATTTCACGGCTCCAAGCTCAGCATTCCTCACCTCTATTGGGATACCTAGCCGACCAACCACTACGGTGCCGCCAACTCAGTTTTTCTCTGCAAATTGCTATCTCTACGGATTTTATGGTATTGATGATTATTATATCGTCCAAGTTCAAGATCGGTTGACCACGACTCTCACAAAAGGCTGTAACGCCACTGATTGGAAAGTTAAGTACCCCTACGGGAACAATGATGCTATTGGCACAACTTCTCAAAATGCTGAGATGATAAAATTTCTGCGCCACCGTGGTGGAACAATCATCGTGGAGGCCATTCGTGGAAATGAGTCTGTTAGTCAAACCTTTGAGATTGCTTCAGGTAACAAATACCAGCCCCCGAACAACTCACAAGTTTCCGTTCAAATTAGCTCCGAAAAACTCCAGAATGGTGCCGTACAATTACAAGTCGGAGAACAAGCAAGACTGTTGGTTAATATTACCAAGCCAGAGGGCTATACCCTCTTCAATCAATCCTGGCAGATAGATGTTGGCAGTAACGGGAAAACTATTGTCGATTGCTTCGAACAGCAATCAGCGGCCATTTATAGAATCTGCGTTGGCGTCACCCCAGGGGTCACAAACGTAACCTATACCACTTCGCTGATGAAGGTGGTGAACGGACTGACCATCAATCTTCAAGGAACAGCCTCCGTCAAAGTCAACGTCACGGCAAAAACGCCAGTGCCTCCCCTAACTCCCACCAACTACACCGACTACGAAGATGAGGTTCGGACTACCTTCACGTCGAATCCTTTCTCAGATACGAATATCAATACGCTCGAAGGCAAGGCAGCTGCTGAACTGAATAGAAGGAAGATCATCGGCGGATTTGCCAATAAAACATTTCGCGGGAAACAAGGCGTCGATCGCGCTGCCGCAGCGAAATTTCTCCTCCTTGCAAGAGGTGTCCCTGTCCCTGAAAGAGTCACTTCAAGTAAGTTCTCGGACGTCTTAACAGGAGAATGGTATGCTCGATTTACCGAAACTGCCGCGATCTACAAAATCATTATCGGATTTTCCGATGGGACGTTCCGACCAGGCGATGGCGTTTTGACTTCAGAATTCATAAAAATGATGGCCATCACGTTTAATCTTGAGACCGACCTGCCCTACACCTATAGCGATGCCAACAATTACCCCGGAGCCTGGTTCTGGAAATATGCCGGTGCCGTTCAAAAATATGACCTCTTTCCAAATCGAAAACCCAACTTGATGCCCGAGAGAGGCCTCACCCGCAATGAAGTGGCGGTGGCGATCTATCAGTATCTGAAGAATCGGGGCACGACAGCTGGATCAACGGGATCCAGCAGCTCGAGAGACTCAATCTCAGCGTTCTACCAAGAAAAATTTGGCTACAAGTTCCTCTACCCGGCTCCTTACGTCATCGCTTCCAATACTCAGGATAATCTGAGCCAAGGGGTTCTGCACTCCATGAGAATCAAAAACCCTGAATCGAAGAAAGGGAGTGCGAGTTTTGAGTTAGGTGTCTACCAAACCGCGACAAATAATCCGGCACCTGGTCAGGCCTTTATCGGTACCAAGACTATCGGCGGAGAACAGGCATCGGTTTACGAAGACACCCAACCAGCCTGCACTTACGACAACTGCCTCCCTTCACGGAGGAGCTATTTTTTCAGCCACAATAATCAAAACTTCCATATCGGTTTTGATCTCTTTCCAGAGAATCAGTCCGTCTGTGCCTCAATACTGGAGAGCTTTAGCTTTACGAATTAGTCTCTGCTAAAATATATTCATTCACCCCTCAACCCATGTTTTCAGGAAAAAAGCTTCTTTCTTCAGTGCTTGGCCTAGGAATACTCTTTTCGAGTAATTTGCAGACCATTGGGACACATGCTCAAACTTCCAACAACACGGTTCAACGTTTTGAAAATGCTTTAACTAGCAGCATTGGTGTGAGTTCCGAAGGGGTAGTAAAAATGGTCTACACTCAACTCATAGAATTCACCCTTAACCGGGGTACAGTTCCTCAAGATTGGATAACAAAGTGGGTCATTTCAAGTACGCCGGAACTTAACTGCAAAGAAATACCGGGAACATTCGTAGACCGGTTGCTCTGCAATGCCACAAACGATACTGGACTCACCAGTGTATTTGCAAAGAATGCTAATAACGAGCTTCAGTGGTCGAATCAATTCGCCATTACAGTCGTAGCTCCTCAAGAAGGCGCCTTCATCAATTGTCTAAATCCACCCACAAATCACCTTCCCAGTACCTGTATCGACCAATTCGTAGGTGGTCAATGGGTGAGGAATGCTAGCTTTAGCTGTTTACCCGGGTACAACAAGAGAGATTTCTCTTGTATTACTTCCACTGAGGTGAGAACCAGTACTTCCGAAAATGCTGTGATCATAGACCAATATGGGCACAATAATTTCATCGTCTTACAGGTTGGTAACCTTTCCCTCGTCAGCCCACAGCAATATTTTGGCCATTGTCATGCTGTGACCAATGAGAATGATTTTCAGGTTTCCTATGTGGCTCAACCAGCAACGATGGACATCAACAACAGCGTGGACATCCCAGTAAAAAACCTCAAATCAGGAATTACTTACAGTTGCCAGGCCGGCGTAGCCACAAAAGAAACTGATGGATATTCCATAAGCAGAGTGAGCAAGAACGTCGAAGTTCGTACTCTGGCTAGTTCAAACACCAGCACCTGCCAATCCCCTTACGTGATGTACAACGGCCAGTGTTCCGACCCCATCCCCGCTTGCGCTGTGTACCCAGAGAATAGCGTGGCTTGTATCGACAAAATCGAGAATGGTACCTATATCAAATACTTCAAGGTCGTTTGCCGTGCGGGATATGAGCGATCCGGTGATAGCTGCGTTCGAGCGAGCGGAGGCACTCCTCCTACCACCTCTCGTTCCACACCTCCACTCGCTGGTTACGAAGATGAGGTTCGTGTGAATTTTACCGCAAAAGAAAACCCATTTCCTGATACCAATATAGAGAGCCTGGAAGGTCAGGCTGCTGCGGAGCTGTTCTTCCGAGGTGTCATTGGAGGGTTCCCTGATGGGGAATTGAAAGGTACTCGACTCGTCAATCGAGGGGAAGGAGCGAAGTTTATTCTCCTAGCTCGAGGTCTCACCGACATCCCCGAAGTAAGTTCCAGTAAATTCCGTGATGTGATCGTCGGCCAATGGTACGCCCGCTTCACCGAAAAAGCAGCGGAAATGGGCATCATAGAAGGCAATCCCGATGGTACCTTTGGCCCGGAAAAAAATATCCTCCCAGGTGAGATGCTCGCCATGATGGCTCGTGCTTTTGGTCTCCCAAAAGGTCTTCCTCATAGCTACAGGGACCTCGGGAATTATCCAGGAGCTTGGTTCTGGGAATATGCTGGTATTGCTCAGAAATATGACCTCTTCCCGAGACGGGGGAATATCCTGAGTCCAGAACAACCCCTTACCAGAAACGAAGTAGCCGTGGCACTCTATCAGTATCTGAAAAATAGGACTAGCCCCGTTTCGACCACCATCACCAACAAAAGTTTAACCTGCAAGAATCTTTCTTCAAGAGATAGCCAACCCTCTGAACTCTTTTTTTCTTACCAAAAAATTCTCGGAGATGTACTGAAGAAGAAGATCTACGATGTCCGCAGTGTATGCGGATTCGAAGGCGATGACGAAGAAGTGATCAGCTATGCTTTCTTTTCCAACGGTGAAAGCTACCACGGTGCCATTCATCTAGAGCGTGTATCAGAGGGTGAGTACAGAACCGTCAAGTATTATGAAAACTACGCCGCCTGTAAGCAAGGCGATGTCGCAGCACCTAGTCTCACGCCAATTTCCAACTCGAGTATCAAGCTCTACTGCGATCTCGGTGGAGCAGGTTTTGACTTCGATATCGGCAAGCTCAGCCTCCCTTCCTTCGAATTCACGAAGTGATAGTAATGATCAGGGCGTTCTTCACTCAGCCAACGCCGCATCCAACAAGGCCTGAGCAGCATCTTTTGACTTCACGCCATTGACGCGTTTCACTTCCTTGCCTGAAGCGTCGAGCACGATGAAGGTGTCTTGGTAGGTGATTTTGAATTCTTTACGAAGTGCCAGCTCAGTATCATAGTCGACCTTGTACCAAGTGATCTCACCCTTCAGGTCGCCAAGAGCAGCCGTGATAGCCGCATCACTCGCGCGACAGAGTGGACACCAAGGGGCATGGAAGAACAAGATCAGCGGTTTCTTTCCCTTCAAAGCGGTGTATTCCTCTGCATCATAGACAACATATCGAGGGGGGCCTTGGTCAAGGGATGCTTGATCTGACTCAGGTACTGAATCTTCAGGCGAAGAGAGTTTGAAGATCCGTTCCGCCGCTTCGTTACGTTTGAGCGGTTGGTTCAACGTATAGCGCTGACGAAAAAGCTTACGAGCCTCGACATAGTCAAGTGCCTGCTGGAGATCGTTGAACTGCTGGTTCTTGAGAGCATTCACCATGATTTTGGCTGCCTGTCCCGCTGTCACGTCTTGCCCCGGACGGAACATACCGTCTCCAAAACCACTGACGATACCCAGACGTTTGGCGGCACAAATTGATCCGGCAAACCATTCATTGGAAACATCTGGAAAACAATTCATGTCCTGTGACCTTGGCTGAATTCCACCAGCTCGAACGACGATGGCCGTGAGTTCAGCACGATTAAGTATTCGATTCGGACCGAACAGTCCATCAGGGCCCCCCTTCATCACGCCGCGTTCTTGAAGCGCCTGAATACTGGCGTGATAGGGGTCGTTTTCAAGAACGTCTGGGAAGATGGCTGAATGCGCTAAGACAGGAAAAAAAGGAGCCAGCGCAAGCAGAACAAGAGTAGAGAAGAGTTTTTTCATACGTGAAGGTAATGAGAAAAAATATTATGATGATAGCTTTTACACGTTTGCAAAACGCTCATTCACCACCTTCCAATTCATATTCTTCACGAAGGCGTCGAGGTACTGGGCTTTCTTCGTACCATAGTCGATCATGAAGGCATGCTCCCAGCAGTCGAGGGCCAGGATGATGTCCTGGTCGACCGGGATATTGACATGGTGCTCGAAGACGATGTGATTGTGAAGCATCCCATCGCGCTTGTTCTTGGCGGTCAGCACCCAGCCCGGAGTCGATGAAGCCGTGCCCCGTAAATCAGCGATGTATTTTTCCATGGAACCGAAGGAATCATTGATCGCTTTACTGAGCTCATCACTGGCTGGTCCCCCATCCTTGGCGAGGTTTTCGAAATAGATCTGGTGCAGGTAGGTGCCATTGAAAGGTATGGCCCAGCGGCGTTTGAGTTCACTGTATTCGTTGAAGGAATAATTCCCCCCAGCCGGATCGGCGGTCTTCAATTTCTCTTCAATCTCGTTCAATTTCTTCACATACCCTTCGTAGAGGCCGAAGTGAGCGGTGAGCTGCGCATCACTGAGGCCATCGAGATTCCCGAGAAGATGTTTGAAGTCTACGGCAATATGAGTCATACAAAGAAGTTAGGAGCACTATAGGTTCATAGTATCAGAAACACTAGAGATTCTCCGAAAGAAACTCCAGCGTCCTCTCCCATGCCACCTTCGCATCTTCTTCACGATAATTATCACTAATCTCATTGGCAAACCCATGACCGGCGTTCGGGTAAATAAAAACCTCATGCTCACCGGAGAGGGTTTTTAATTTGGCCTGAAACTGCTTGGCATCGTCGATCTTGATCGCGGCATCTTCTTCACCGAAGTGTCCGAGGATATGTGCCTTCATCATGTCGAGATCATCCTCGAGACTGAACCGTCCGTAGTACATGACCGAAGCCTTCACGCCGAGATCATTCTTCGCCATTTCATAGCTCCAGCCCCCTCCGAAGCACCAGCCTACGGCGGCGAGGCGCTGGTCACTGACTCCTTCCAAGCTACGAAGGTAGCTGACAGCGGCATTCAGATTGGCAAAAGCCTTCGGGAGATTCTCACGCACGGAGGTGGCCAATTTTCCGGCTTCTTCACGATCATTGCCGTATTCCCCTTCGTAGAGATCTATCGCGAGGGCCACATAGCCCTGCTCGGCGAAGCGGTTGGCATAGTCGCGCATATTGTCATTCAATCCCCACCATTCGTGAATCAAGATCACCGCCGGATGTTCTTCATCATCATTGGGCTGAGCCAAATAGCCGAGGAAGGAGGCATCGGGCATATAGCTCACCTCTTGAGTTCGGATAATGAGATTCGGTGCAATTGTGACATCTTCAGGACCGGAAGAGCCACAACCCGTCAAAACAACCAGAGTAAGAATCACCAGGAAGGAAGAAAAATATTTCATGAAAACAAGAAAAGGTAAGCTCATTATAGCAAGTCATTTGGAAACAGGAACCGTGACCTCATGTTGGCAGAGTGCTAGGGTATTACTCCTTTAACATAACCCCATGAGCAACTCCTTTCTCAGCAATCTGCAATGGCGCTTTGCGACAAAGGCCTTTGACAATAGTAAAAAGGTAACTAGTACAGATTTGCAAAAAATCCTGGAAGCCATTCGTTTCAGTCCCAGCTCTTTCGGCCTGCAACCCTATCACATCGAGGTCATCAGCAACACCGAGCTCCGAGAAAAGCTGAAAACCCATGCCTGGCATCAGCCACAAATAACCGAAGCCTCTCATATCCTCGTCTTCTCAGCTCGTACTGACATCATGACCCGTATCGATGCCCACATGAATGATCTGGCGGGAGGCAAAGCAGAAGTTCGTGAACAATTGAAAGACTATGAGGGAATGATGACTGGCTTCGCCGAACAACGCACTCCAGAGTGGATCAAAACCTGGGCCGAGCGCCAGGCCTATATTGCCCTTGGCTTTGCCCTGGCCGCCTGCGCGGAACTACGCATCGACGCCTGCCCGATTGAAGGCTTTGACCCTATCGCCTTTGACAAGGAACTCAGTCATCCTGATCATCTGAAATCCGTCGTCTGCCTCGCCATCGGCTATCGCCGAGAAGGTCCCGCGCGACCGAAATGTCGGTTCCCGGAGAAGGATCTGTTTACAAGTTTGAGCTAGAGCTCCTTCACCATATACGTCCCCTCAAGCCGATACCCCATCTTGCGGTAATACTCCCGAGTGCCGATCCCGGCGATGACGGCCATTTTTTTGAATCCGGCTTCTTTGGCAATTCGCTCTGCTTCCAGCATGAGCTTCGTCCCCCAGCCCATGTGCTGCTTATTTTCAGAACCTTTGTCCCCCACCGCGATTTGCTTACCATAGACATGGACCTCGCGAATGAGAGCAGCGCCTTTCAGTTCCGACAAAAACGTTTTGCCGGGGAAGCGGAGTCGTAACAAAGCAATCAGTTTGTCCTGTTTGAGATCTTCATAGCTTAAGAAATGCTCAACTCCTCTACTATTCCCAGCGATTGTAAAACTTTGCTCGCTGCGCCACTCGCTTCGCTCAGACAAATGCTCGCATCGCAAAGTATTCAATCGCTGCTCATTAGGGTACCCTAAAACACTGGCGGCATACTGCCGCCGTACCAATTTCACATCCTCCACTCGAAATTCCGAACCCGACACTTCCCGACTACGAATATCCCGACACGGCGTCCCTTCACGAATCAGTTGTGCTTCCAAAATCTGGCGAATGTTGGAAATCTTGGTCCCCGCCTCGATCTCATCAGCGGGAATATCCCGAGCCACCCGGTCGATGCGGCACCATTCCGGGACATCACGAAGGTTTTGCAACAAAATTTCTTTCAACGTTTCATCATCATAGGGTTTGAAGTCACCTCTTCTATACTGCACCGCGAGTGAAGTCCGCGGAATCACCACGCAGGGATAGATTTTCAAATAATCGGGTTGGTAATCAGCGTCAGTGAACAATTCCCCGATCATTTTCTTGTCCATCTCCGGAGTCGAGCCGGGCAGATTCGGCATCATGTGATAGCCGATTTTGAAACCGGCGTCCTTCAAGAGTCTGGTCGCGTCTTTCACGGATTGGAGATCATGACCCCGACGCGTAAGCTCCTGAACACGGTTATCGGTAGTCTGAACCCCCATCTCCACTTTCGTGACTCCAAGCATGCGTAACCGCCGAATTTCGGCCTGATCGATATGATCAGAACGGGTTTCGATATTGATGCCGATGCAGCGGACTTGGGCTGTTTCATTAGTCTTGATTGACTCAGCCAAACTCACACCGGTGGCTAAGCTTTTCACCATGAGGGTATTCACCTCATCGATCTGAACCGAATCCCCACGAGGCGTTTTTACACTTTTCTTCACAGTGTGGATACGATCTCTTTTTGTCATTCCGACCGGAGCGCCTGCCCGTTCCGCAGGCGGGGAGGAATCCCTTTCTTGTAATTGTTCATATTCATTCATCGCCTGCAAGCAGCGCTTCACGAACCAGGTCTGATACTGCCGGGGATAGCTGCTCCAGGTACCGCCTAATATGCGCAATTCAACCTTGGAAACCTCATGCCCTTCCATTTCCAAAGCTTTGAGACGGACGAAGGTTTGACTATAGGGATCGAAGCGTTGGCGGAAGCCTCGCTGAGCAGCCGGCTGGCTAATGAGGTAACTCTTCGGCATGCGCACATCGGTAGNNGACAGTAGGTGCACTTCCCGGGGCAAGGGTAAGGTTTGGTCATAACGGTCACCGGCGCCACACCGCTCATGGTGCGGACTTGGCGTTTCTGAACGAGGGCCAGAATCTCCGGACTCGGCTCAATCGCTCTTTCCTTCACGAGATCCTCATAGGCTTTGACGAAATAGAGATTGTGAAAAATTTTTCCACCATGCTCTTTGGTGATTCGATTCCGAAATTTCTGAAACTCATCGCGGTTCTTGAAGGTTCGTTGCGCCGCCGCCATCACAATGGTGCGAGCAAGCTTCTGATGCTCTGCGAGATTGATTTTCGAAAAATCCATGACAAAAAGCCAAATCCAGACGGTAAGGATATCAGAATTCTTAGCAATCGGGTAGCTAGGTTGTTCACGCTACCAAATCTGGAAGCCTTGTGAGCTCGTCCGCTGGAACTTTACTGCGAATTTCCGGGCGTAGATAGCCTGAGACATATGGCAATTCAGCAAATCTGACTTCATAGCCTCTTCTTTCTAAAACCCCAACGTGATAATCCCACTTTCCCTCATCGCCCATTTTCACGGTTCCATCGATAATTGGTCTCATTTTCACATCGGCCAAAGGATGCCATTGGGGAACATAAGGAAGCAACAGGTTGCCTCCTCCTATATTCTTCTCTTCCTGTCCATGACCATGTATGACAGCAGTATAGAGTGGGAACGGATTCCGATACACTTCACCACATCTGGACTTCGTATCAGATTCGATCCTTGCCAAACGCTGATCAACATCCTCGGCTGTCAAAGGGACTCTGAGCAAGCGTCGTACCCCATACTCAGGAAAGATACGATCAGTATAACCATTCTCGAGCGAAACCAATTCACGCTCGGGATCAAAGTAGGCGAGCTTTGGGTGGATTGGCTCATCACCAGATTCCAGCCAAGAAGCGCTCCAGGAACCATCTGAAGTAGAGACGAATGGTTTCCCCGTATGGGCTTCAAACATCGCTATTTCTGGACTTTTTTCGTACAATGACGTCCCAGGAAACATCTCATAACCGATTGGAACTCTTTGGCGATGTACGACTTTTTCACGAACAGCCTGACGTGTTTCCTTATAACTCTTACCCGTCAAGATCGGCCCATCACCACCATCAGCAAACAGAGGCCGACCTTCCTCGTCGACGCCAAAGAGAATACCTTGCGCATGAAGACCCTCGGCCAAGCCAAGATAACGACAATTATTAGCTAGCAAAGCTCGTTGAACGACCTCCCAGGAACATTTTTCCTTCAAGTCTGCTGACCATCGATCATAATGACCTTGGTAGCGTTGAAGCCTGGTAGCTTCAGGAGCAGTTTCGCGACCTGAAAAAATGTGACGTTCCATAAATTAATTTACTATTGATAGCGACAAAAGCTCACACCGTGATCAGGGCCAGGGGCAATTGAATCCCACTCACCAACAACTACCCCGCTATTGGGAATCCAACCCCCGAATCCACCAACCGCCACTCGTCTTCCATTTGACGTGGGAACATTCGTTCGCTCGAACACTTTCTCCATCAACCGAATACCAGTATTTTGCCACACCAGCAAGAGATCATTAAAAGCCTCCACCGGTGAACGACGAAGCAGCTGGGTCAGCTGAAGACTTGATAGCCTGGTGATGGCCATATCACAAAAGGCTACTATCGATGAATCGAGGAGTTCCCGAATTTTGTTCTTCTCCTGGTCGAATTCTGCAATTGCAGCTTGGAATATTGCCGGCATTTCCCTACCCGCAAACACCTGTTCAAGATAAGTGGCCAAAGCTTGGGTCTGCTCGAGATCATTCTTGTCAGTTGAATTGGGGATCAAGCCTCGACTCTGCAGTACCCAGCCAGTCCGGGGAGAGTCGCCGGTAAAAAACTGCTCTTCGCTATACCAAGGTTCTTTCCGCCGGCCAACTGGTTGATCAAGAGATTCATCATAAAGCAAATTTTCCTGCGATCCTGGAACGGAACCTCGTACAAGCCTGGGCAGGTTTTGCATCGTCAAAGCCTGTCCATGCGGACCAGTACTGGCTCGATAGATCAAAAGCTGGTCTAATTCTTTGGCCCTTTCCAAATCATCTACAGAGAAAGGCAAACTTGGCATTTGATCGCTAGCATCCTTGGGACCAAAAAAATTTTCACCCATGACTTCTTTGGCCTGCTCGAGACTCGTAGCTGGCGTTGGTTTCTCAGGGACTTCAATCAACATCCCCCTAACAGCAAGCACTCCATCCTCGATGAGACGTAGGTCTAATTGCTCTGGGCTAGCCTCAACCTCAGCTGGATTTTCTGCTGAGCCAAGCTTTTTTTTAGGTTCCATCATGATGGTCTAAATAAAAAATAGACGGCATGATAATATATATATTTGATTTTGTCAAGATAATTTTCCTGACATTCTACAAAAACCGATAGGAGAATGAGAATTTTTGGGCCAACACGATAACCCTGGCCAGTTGTTGATGCTCGGCGAGATTAATTTTCGAGAAATCCATGCAGCTCAAGATTGAGCCAGTATCCTAGCATATTCTCCTGCAAATCTTAAGCCGCCTTGGCGCCGTCCTTTCCCTTACTCACCATCTCCATCACCCGTCCCATACGATGATAGAAGGCTTTGCGGATCTCCATTTTTTCCCACAGTGATTTGGCTTTTTCGGTTTCATTCATGACGTCATAGCAGACGAGGAGATCGGTCATCGCTTCGTCGGAATAGGTGTGGGTGACTTCCACCAGGGGTTCCAAGATTTTCACGGCCTCTCGGTATTCTCCCAGAATCATGTGCATCCGAGCCTGACGGAGATGTCCACCTTTGGTGGGGGCGGCCATCAAATCATTGGTATGTCGATAGTGGAGTAACGCCTCTTTGCCTTTATCTTGATCAAAGTAAATATCACCGAGCACAGCATGCATCAGAGCAAATTCTGGACACTCGAGCAGAATTTTTTTTCCCATATTTTCCGCCTCGACATAGCGCTCATCTCTGGCGGCAAGTTGGACGAAAATGATTTGAGCATAAAAATTGCGGGTATTGGACTCACAGGCCTTACTGGCATAATTCCGTGCTGCTCCAAAATCTTGCTTGGCATAGGACAGGTGGGCTTTTATCGCGAGAGCCTGATCATTCTTCGGGCAACGTCTGAGGACCTCATCAGCGACTCTTTCCGACTCTTGATACTGACTCGCGGTCAGGAAAATCTCAGCGAGGATGGCGAGCAAATGAACGTTCTTATGACAACGTGGAACCAGCTCTCGAGCTGAATTCAAAGCCCGGCGTTCATTTCCCATCAAGAGCTCGATATAGGCTTTGTACACCAAATACTCCGGATTCTTGGAGGAGAGCGTCGGACGCACGGTGTCGGAATTAATGTGATACTTTTCCAAATCCTGCAAAACCGCGTAAGCTTTCTTGGTTTGTCGACATTTCAGATGCATCTGTATTCTTCCCAGAAGGGTGCCTGGATTGAGACGGTGCTTACTGTCCTTGGTCATCGCCGCGAAGTAATTTTCCGCATCAGCGAATCGATACTCTGCCACCGCCACTCTTCCCAAGATCTGGTTGGCCCGATCGCGCTGTTTACTCATCTGAGCGCTATTCACCGCCAGGTTTGAGGCTTTCTTGGCCGCATCATAATTCCCCAATTCATAATGAATCTCAGCTATCTGCAAGGCCAGTTCGACCAGATCATCCTTGGGAAATTTCTGTGGATATTTTTCCAAGACGAACTCATAGGACTGCACGGCCTGAGTATAGTCCCCACTATCCCATTCTTTCCGGGCCTCCTGAAGCATTTCAATCTCCGGCTCAAAATGTGATCCTGGTGAAGCTGGCTGGAGTTCTATTTCTTCAACCTTATCGTCCAATGGGGACCCTTCATCGGGATCTTGAGGACGAAGATATTGTTGCAGATCAGTCATAAAAAAAAGATGAGGTCGGCTCATCTTAGCACGGCCTGAAGAAACACCTCAAGGATGATCGGAATTCACATCGGTCCATTCCCAGAGCCGGTGCTCATCCATCTGACGAAAGAGTTCCTGAAAAAATTCCACCAAGGCATCAGGAAATTCCTCTTCAGTGAAGGATAGACCACTCCAGGCACAGCAAGGTTCAGCTTGACCTCTACGCTGAACTTGTAGCTCCGAGAAACCATCGGTGTTTTGAGCATTTGGCAAATGGACGCCCGTGGCCAGAGCAATATCTCCAGCAACGATTGCCAAGTGGGAGGGAGTGGCTGCGAAAAGTGCATTCACTACTTCCGTATGAACTAATTCGAGTCGCTTATCCATCGCCGGCTTATGAAGCAACTTCGGTGGATGGCCCTTCACCGGAGACAGGACCTCGGTCAGTAGACGATGAATCAGTTCATTCAACTTCGACACGCTCACCTGCTGTTGGCCATAGATATAGTTCTGGAGTGATTGAATAATGGTATTCCTTCCCCCCAATGCTCTCAAAAAAGCCGCATCACCTTCTTCATCCGCCCCCTGACGAATACGCTGTACGCTCTGCTGCAGTTGTCGCGCGATCACTGCCAAAGATTGCTCGATGACTATTCGTACCATCACCATCTTGTCATCACGTGGTACTTCATGAATGAATGCGTCAATTCTGATGTTCCCACCACTGACTTGGTCATGAGTCTTCGTCACCAACAGGAAAGCTCCCTGATCATCAGGAATGGAAAAGGAGAGACTCACCATGTCGCAGAAAAGAGACAGTTTCCAGTCAGTTTTTGACGGGTATTGGCGCAAGAAGGCATCGACAAATTCGGCGATTCGAACGGAATATTCCTCGATTTTTTCATCCGATAGGAATGGTTGCAAGGCTCGATTCGGACCTGCCAAACTCTCCGTAAACAGGGATTTCACCTCCGCTGCTAAACCGCCTTCCTGGGGATACCAATAATAATCGTCCGGTGGAAACATAAAAAATATGAGCCGCCATTATGGATCATATTTACAGGAAGTCAAATTGGCTTTTGGGATCTAATTACCCGTCAATCTCCGCAATATACCGGTTACTCCTCGGCGGACCTTGGTGGCAATGCCAGGGTTTAGTTCTTGCATTTGAACAGCGATGAGATGTTGAACATTTGTTAAAAATTCTTTGGTAATCTCAACCTCTCGGACATTGTCCCTATGTTCCTGACCTTCTCTCTTGTCTTCGAGAACCCCTATCGCGAGTTCGATGACGACTTTTTGCTGAGGTGTTGCGGCATTCGGGATGATATATCCTCCTTTTTCTCTCCCTTGCTCTGACTGAGCAGCAAAACCACAGATCATCTCGTAGAGAACACAAGCGATCGAGAATCGGTCGGAATGAGCATAAGCACCGTGTCTCTGAATATCATTCCAGTTGGCATATCGACGGGTACATCCAGCCATGACATCTCCCTCAGCGTCGGCAACTGGATCGGTCAAAAAACTCGGTTTCATTTCCAGGACGAGCCCGAAATCATTGGTCTTTATTCTCTGCGACTGCTCCCGGATCTCAGCACACAATTGAGCAAGTTTTTTTATGTCCAGTTGCGGAGCGTCGCTCTGGATCAAACTCCAGATTGATTGAGCTATTTTCGGGGTGAGAAAATAGTTCTCCGGCTTCAAATCACGATGGATAACACCCTGCCCCAGTTCCTGAAGCTCAAGCAAAGAAAGCAGCATGTGCTCAACGACGAGTAAGGACGGCACTGGGTGTTCACGTTCAAAAAAACTCATAGCGTCTCTCAGGGTAAGAGCACTATCTGTTTTTCCGGCCTTGGAATCACGTAGCGGACCTCGGCAATACTCGAAAACCCCGTAACGGAAGCTCCTTCCCTGAATCATAACCTGACCTTCGTCGAGATATTCCGGATACCAAGATGAGTCTCCATGACTCTTGAAGTGACACACAAAGTTCTGAAAAAATTGAAGCTCGCGTTCGTAGAAACTGGCTGAGTGTTCACTCAGGGAGAGTTTCGGAACCTTGACAATTTTCTTCTCTCCATCGGCCCCTGTCACAAGGAAAACCCAGCCCATATTGCCCTCGGCGAGCCTGACGACAGCATTCGCCTTTAGCTCTGATTTCAGAGCTGATTCTAATTCTTTGACGACAATTTCGGGGTGTCGGTTTTCGAAGGGATGAAGCACTGCTTCGTCGAAAGTCGCCAGCTCATTACCCTCAGGAAGATCCTCTAGCTCAATCAAAAAATCCCGAAGCCTGCTTTGCCACCAGGACTCATCCGGACTACTGAGCTGAGGGGTGGAGCTAGGCTGGGGCGCTTCCCTACCCTTTGCAAGCTGTGTCACCTCAGTTCCATCCAGATGCTCCAGAAGAGTTGCTTCTGGTTCATCAGATGGAGCAGGAGCTTGAGATCCATACACGGCGGTTTGAAGAGCATCTTGCTCATGTCCATCAGGAACTGTTGGTGGTGATCCAGGGAGCATGATTGTCAAACGATCATCCTCACTTGGAGACTCGAGATCGATGAGAAGGGTATCTGGGGCCTCGAACTCCAATCGAAGGAGGTTTTGCAGCAAAGTTCTGACGCCACCCATTCGTCCAGCAATGAGTTCTTTTCGAATGGCAAGGAGAGTAAAGTAGCGATCACGAGGGCTTTCGGGGATACTGGAGAGCGATTCTCGCATGAGGAAGGACTAATGATGAGGGGGCCATTGTAGTGAAAATCAGGAAAAAATCAAGGTTTGAATCCCTCAGAAAGTTATATGGATCCAACAATACTCGCCCCTACCCCACCGCCACCACTGAAATCTCCACCAAGGCGTCTTTGGGCAGTCGAGCAACCTGGAAGGTATCCCGAGCTGGATACTCGCCAGAAAAGAAGGAAGCGTAAACTTCATTCATGCCGGCAAAATTGGCCATGTCACTGAGGAAGACCTGAGCTTTCACCACTTTTTCGAGCGACGAACCAGCCGCCAAGAGGACCTCTTCGATGTTTTCGAGGACACGCTGGGTCTGTTCCTGAATCCCACCGGAAACGATCTCGCCAGTGACGGGATCCAGCGGTATTTGGCCAGCACAGAAAACGAAGCCTCCTGCTTTCACGGCCTGAGAATAGGGGCCAACGGCCTTAGGTGCCTTATCTGTCACAACGATGGTTTTCATAGGGGTATATATAAGTATGTAAATACTACCTGGGAAAAAGATGAAACCCAATAAAATCCCCACAGAGCAAGGAAGCCTATTACCCAACGGAAACTCCGCCCTGGTACAATGCCAGATATCTGTTTTTATTTTTTTACACTCTTCTATGGAAAAAGGAAAATGCTGCACTGGTGGCATGCTCATGAGCATCCTCCTCATCGTTGGCGGTCTCAACTGGGGTCTCATGGGGATCGGAGGTTTCATGGGCCGTGAACTCAATGTCGTCAATATGCTGCTCGGCAGCTGGCCAACCGTAGAATGGATCGTCTATATCCTCGTGGGAGTTGCTGCTGTTTGGGCTATTTTCTCCTGTAAGGCTTGTTGTGGCGGAATGTGTTCCACGAAATAAGCTGAATCTGTTTCGATGAAACAAAAGCGCCTCGGAAACGGGGCGCTTTTTTGCAGAATAAAAAACACTCAACTGATAATCCTCCCACTCCACAGTTCTTGCAAAAATATTTTCCAGGGCAAAACTTCCACTCCTTCAAATTGGCGAGGGCGTGGATCAAGAGAAACCACGATGCTTCGAGATGGTCGAAATTCTTCCTTGAAAGCCAGAAGCCCCTTGAGATGCTGAAGCTGGACTTCTTGGCTGTAAAAACGCCAAAAAGGTCATCGTCGACCAAAAGCAAGCATTGAAGCTAGTGCCGTTTCAGAGTATAATAAGGGTAGAGATTTACCATAGTTCATGAAGCTTCCTCAATCAATCCAAGACCTCATATGGTGGGCAAAAGCCAACCCGGTAAAGAATCGAAAGCAACTGATTACCGCCATTTTTACTCGTGGTGAAATCGACCAGATCCAATGGGCGTTGAAGAATTTACCAGTCTCGGAATTGAGGGATTCAGTGGAATCTCCACTCAAAGGAGTATGGGATAACAAATCGCTCAGTTTCTTTTGCCGATACTTCAGAGTTGAACTTCAACCTTTAGTACGTCAACATGCTCTCAAATCCATCACTTTTTGATACGTGCATACCAGGATTTTTTCTGAGCATCAGCGAACAGTATTCGAGCGATTAAAGATCAAGAAGGGGTTTTTCAATAGATATCAGGTGATCTTATTTGGTGGAACAGCTTTAGCTCTTCAGATAGGGCATCGCATGTCCTATGATTTCGATTTTTTCAGCCCACAGCACAATCTCAGAGATGAGTTTTTGAATGAGCTAAGAGCTGTTTTGCCCGAACTGAAAGTAACCCAATGGGAAGAAAATACTCTCAGTGTTCAATGGAATGAAGTTCAAATCTCATTTTTTTCGAACATTACTTTGAAGATTATCAATCCTTTTTTGAACTACCAGCATTTGAGGATGTTGGACAAGCCCGATATTATCGCCATGAAAATCGCGGCCATGCTCCGCAGAGCCACGATTAGGGACTATTTCGATATAGCGTATCTCTTGGAATTTGAGGGTATTTCTCTTTCTGAGATGATCAGATGGTTCTATGAAAAATACGCTCATCAGGCTGATCAATTCACCCGAAGTCTTATCATAAAGACTCTTAGCTATGTTGATGATGTTCCGGATGAAGACCTGAGAATACTTTCTCATCAAGAGTTTTGGAATACGAAAGAAAGCTTAAAAAGCACTATTGCTGGCGTTTTAGTTCAAAAGTCAAAAGACTTGATTGAAGGAAAATAAACACCCCAGTTTTTCAATTGCATTATTATTTTGTTTGTATAATAATTTGTACATATTTCTTTAGTAAGCCTCTTATGGAGGAAGATATTCAAATACCGAAGTGGGAATGTACTATAAGAAAGGCCGACAATGGTTTTATATTGTGTTTTCTTGAGGAAAATAGAGAAAGGGAGATCATCTTTGAAATCAATGATGAACGGGATGAATACTTATCTGAGAAACAAGCCTTTCAGAAACTTTTCTGGCAGTTGATGGAGTATTTTGGTGTACACAATTCAAAACATGAAGAACATAGGTTGGAGGTACAGATCAAGAAACAGAAATAGGTAGCAGAATAAAGCGCCTCGGGAACGGGACGTTTTTTTGTACTCAAGTGAAAAATTTCAGTTGATGATTTTTCCACCCCAGAGTTCTTGCAAAAATAAAACAGTAATTTAGATATACATCTAAAACTAAAGTGGAGGTTGTTTCAACCGTCATTTCCCCTTGACGTCCATTTTCAAGGTTGCTAAATTGTCTTGGCCTTGAAAAAGGTTATGTACTTCCCGATTCATCGGGAGTTGGTAACGGTTCGCTTGACCCTGAGCATTGTCGAAGGGGAGAACCTAACTATCAATAGCAACCCCTAACCAACTCAGCTATGCCAGGACTCATTGGCAAAAAAATTGGGATGACACGCGTGATCCAGGAAGACGGGCTCGTAATACCCGTCACTGTGATATCCGTGCCAGACGCAACTGTCGCTCAAGTGAAGACGATTGCTAAGGACGGCTATGACGCCGTTGTTCTTGGTATTGAACCCCTGAAAAAACCGACGAAAACCAAGAAATTCCGTACTCTGAAAGAATACCGCTTCGAGAGTCCTCTCGAAAAAGGAGCTCTGGTAGGTCTCGACCTCCTTACTGACGTTACCACGGTTTCTATCCTCGGCCAGACCAAGGGAAAAGGTTTTGCCGGAGTCGTGAAGCGCTACAACTTCCGCGGTCAACCAGGATCCCATGGTCACTCCAGCAAGCACAAGCACGGTGGAGGACGTCTCCCTGGATCAGTGGGAGCGCGAGCCAAGCCTGGACGGATCAAGAAAGGCAAGAAGCTTCCCGGGCACATGGGTATGGACATGCAAACCCTGCATAAGGTTCCAGTGATCAAAATTGACAGAGAAAACAAGCTCCTCGCCGTCAAATGCCCCATCCCCGGGGCCTACGGCAGCACCGTCTACATCTCCTTCTAATTCGTACAGACGCAAGATCTTGCGTCTCTCCCCAAATCTCATTATGACCTTCGATCTCTACCTCCAGTCCGGCGAAAAAAAAGGCACCGTTGAAGCCCATGAAAGCATCTTCGGCATTAAGCCAAATATGGTGCTGCTGACCCAAGCCTTCCACCGCCAACGTGATAATTCTCGCCAGGGTAATGCCCACAGCAAGACCCGTGGAGAGGTGAATTTTTCTACTAAAAAAATCTACCGTCAGAAAGGCACCGGAGGTGCCCGTCACGGCGCCAAGAGTGCGAATCTGTTCCGTAAAGGAGGCGTGACTTTTGGCCCCCGTTCCAATCGGAATTGGGAAACCATGATGCCGAAGAAACAGCGCCGAAAAGCTCTTTTCTCAGCTCTCAGCATCAAAGCCAATGACCAAGCGATTTTTTGTCTCGAAGCCTACGAAGGGACGATTAAGACCAAGTCATTTGCCGCGATGATGACCAAGCTCGCCCCCCTCAAAGAGAAGAAGAATGTCCTGATTGTGATCCCGGAAAAGAACGACATCATTCAGAAGTCTGCCAAAAACCTCACCAATACCAAAACCATCCTCGCCAGCTATCTGAATATCGCCGACTGTCTGAAATATGACTCGGTCATGTTTGTCGGTGACGCCCTCAAGAAAACCGAAGAGGTTTTTCTATCCCAAGAAGCTAAAAAGCTAAAAAGCTAATTATGCATACCATTATCAAAAAAGCAATCGCTACTGAGAAAGGCTTCAAGAACCAAGACAAGGGTCACTGGACCTTCCAAGTCACGAAAACTGCCAACAAGCAGGAGATCAAAGAAGCCGTCGAAAAGCTCTTCGGAGTCAAAGTCGCTTCTGTCACCACCCATAATCAACGCCCAAAAGTACGCCAACTCCGTGGTTCTCGGACTCATACCCGCCGTGCTCAGCGCAAGATCGCTCTGGTGAGCCTCGAAGGTAAAGATGCCCACATTGACCTTACCAAATTGAATCGATAATTCTTCCTATGGCCGTCAAAACCTACAGACCGACAACCCCTAGCCGCCGAGCGATGACCGGCTATACCTTCGATGAGCTCACCACAAATCTCCCCCAAAAGAGACTGATCAAGAGATTGAAGAAACACTCGGGAAGAAATAACACAGGCTCTATCACCTGCCGTCATCGCGGAGGAGGTGTGAAACAAAAGTACCGCAGTATTGATTTCAAACAGCTGAAGAACCATCTGATCGTCGGCAAGGTCGTCAGTGTCGAATACGATCCTGTGCGTACCGCCTATATCATGCTCGTCGTCTACAAAAACGGTGATAAGTGCTACCACCTCGCTCCTGAGAACATCAAGGTTGGCGACGAGGTCGTCACGGCTCCCAAAGCGAAGATCAAGATTGGAAATCGCATGCGACTCGAGAATATTCCTGTTGGCTTCGATATTCACAACCTCGAATTGGTGCTCAATCGAGGTGGCCAAGCTGTTCGTTCAGCTGGTTCTTGCGCCAAGATTATCGGTTTCGACCGTGATTATGCGCAAATCCAAATGCCTTCCAAGGAAATTCGTATGGTGCTGAAATCTTGCTACGCCAGTGTTGGCCGCCTCTCCAATGTTGATCACAATCTGATCACCATCGGTAAGGCTGGTCGAAATCGTTACAAAGGCAAGCGACCTCAAGTCCGCGGTAAAGCTATGAATCCGGACGATCACCCGCACGGAGGAGGAGAAGGACGGAACTCTATCGGTCTCAAGTATCCGAAGACTCCTTGGGGGCTCCCTGCTCTTGGTGTTAAGACTCGCCTCCGCAAGAAACCGACCAACCGTTTGATCATTCGCACTCGCAAAGGACGCAATATGATCAAGGTATAGTTTCTAAAAACCTAACCTCCTCCAAATGTCCCGTTCTTCCAAAAAAGGCCCTTACGTAGACCCCCGCCTGCTCAAGAAAATCACCATGATGGGTGACAAGAAGAGAGTGATCAAGACTTGGGCTCGTGATTCAGCGATCTCTCCGGAATTCGTCGGCAACACCTTCTCCGTCCACAACGGTCTACAGCATATTCCCGTATTCGTGACAGAAAACATGGTCGGACACAAGCTGGGTGAATTCGCCCCTACTCGAAAATTCCGGGCTCATGGCGGTCAAAAAGCCAAAGAAGCCGCTGCTGCCACACCTGCTTAATCTCTCCCCCACCATTAGCCTATGAAAGCCTTTCTCAAAAATGCCCGGATCTCTCCCAAGAAGATGAACCTCGTCGCCGGAATGGTGCGCGGAAAGAATGTCAAAGTGGCTCTTGATCAGCTCAAATTTACGCCAAAAAAAGCCGCCCAAATCCTGGCGAAACTCATCACCTCCGCCGCCGCCAATGCCACCAACAATTTTGACCTCCAGATGGAGAATCTCATCATCAAAGAAATTCGGGCCAACAAAGGCATGACCTACAAACGAGGTATGCCCGTATCTCGGGGCCGACAGCACCCTATCCTCAAGCGCAACACCAACCTCTCTGTGGAAGTCGGCATCGCTGGGATGACAGAAGCACCACAACCCGTCAAAAAAGGTACCAAGAAAGTTAATACTGCAGCAACTGAAACTTCTGAATCAGAACCAGCCCAGAAAAAGACTCCTGCCAAAAAGAGCAGGCCTAAAAACCTAAAAAGCTAAAAACCTACCAGCTACCCACTAACCCCCTCACCCCCCATGGGCCAAAAAGTTAGCCCCAAGACGATTCGCCTACAAATTACCCACACTTGGCCAGGAAAGTGGTTTGCTCGAAAGCGGAAATACACCGAGCTGGTGATACGCGATGTCGAACTCCGGAAGAAGATCCACGAGCTTCTGCCGGATGCCGGCATTTCCAAGATTGAAATTCAGCGCTCCAACAAAAAACTGATCGTTACCATCAATAGTGCGAAGCCGGGAATCATCATTGGCAAGCAAGGGGACAAGATCGAAGAACTCAAGAAAACCCTCCATCACAAGTTCGGAGAACAAATTGAAATCAATATCAAGGAAATCAAGAAGCCCGATCTCGATGCCAAAATCGTGGGCGACTCTATTGCCCGTCAGGTAGAACGCCGTATCTCCTACCGCCGAGCTGCGAAACAAGCTGTTCAGAAAGCCATTGACGCCGGAGCTATAGGAGTCAAGATCTTCATCACCGGCCGTCTGAACGGAGTGGATATCGCCCGCAGTGAATATTTCAAAGAAGGTAACATTCCTCTGCATACCTTCAGAGCTGATATCGACTACGCCAAATCTACGTCTATGACGACCTATGGCGCTATTGGTATCACCGTCTGGATCTACAAAGGGAATATCTACAAGACTGATAAAATTGAATAATTCCTTCTCATGTTAAGCCCTAAGAAGCAAAAATTCCGAAAAGCTCACCGCAACCGCAATGGTATGAAAGGTATTGCTGTGCGTGGTAGTACCGTGGCCTTTGGAGACTTCGGCTTGAAAGCTCAGACCAAAGGTGAAATCTCCTCTCGTCAGATCGAAGCCGCCCGAAGGGCTATGACCCGTTTCGTCAAACGTGGTGGTAAAATCTGGATCCGTATCTTCCCTCAGAAGCCAATTACCAAGAAAGCCGCCGAAGTACCGATGGGATCTGGAAAAGGTAATGTTGAGCTCTACGTCGCCGCCATCAAACCAGGAACTGTACTCTTCGAAATCGCCGGTGTAAAAGAAGATCAAGCCAAAGAAGCCTTCCAGCTCGCAGCTCAGAAGCTCCCTGTCCTTTGCCGCTTCAGTAAAGCTGCAATCCGTTAGTACCACTCATCTCTGTCCTACATATGCAATTCAAAGAAGCCAAAGAACTTCGATCGATGAATACCAAAGAGCTCAGCAAAGAGCTCTCACAGGTTCAAAAGTTTCTGAATGCGATGATCTTCGATCATAGCCAACGAAACCTGAAAGATACTTCTCAATTGAGAAAAGTCAGAGTCTATAAAGCTCGAATTCATACCTTCCTCAGTGAACGACCCGTCGAAGCAGCCCCTGAAGTAGCTGAGAAAAAGCCAGCCAAAAAAGTTGCTACTAAAAAAACCAAGAGCTAAGAAAAAAGGAATTTAGCTTGTAGGAAGTTAGCTTGCAGTAATTCCCTATCAACTATCAACTACCAACCCCTCCCCATGCGCACCAAAACTGGTACCGTCTCCTCCACCAAAATGGCCAAAACTGTGGTCGTCCTGGTACATACCTACAAAAATCACCCCAAATATAAAAAACGCTACCGTGTGACGAAGAAATTCTATGCTCATGATGAGGCTCAAGTGTGCAAGGAAGGCGACACCGTCACCGTGAAAGAAACTCGCCCTCTCTCCAAGCTCAAACGCTGGACGGTCCTAGAGGTCAATGGCCAGCCAATAACTGCTTAACGCTCATCTCTCCACTACCCCGCAATGGGGATTCGCTCTCCACTACCTATGCTACAACAACAATCCATCGCTATCGTCGCCGACAATACCGGAGCCAAGACCGCTTATGTGATCAAGGTCCCTGGAGGTTCCAAGCGGCGTTATGCTCGCATAGGAGACACCATTGTCTGCTCCATCAAGTCCGCTTCTCCACGAGGTACCGTGAAACGAAAATCTATTCAAACAGCCGTTATCGTCCGCAGCACCCGCACTATTCGTCGCAAGGACGGTACCGCGATCCGCTTCGACGACAATGCCGTGGTGATCATCGACAAGGACGGCAATCCGAAAGGCACTCGCGTCTTCGGCCCCATCGCTCGTGAACTCCGTGAAAAAGGTTACCAGAAGATCATCTCACTCGCCCCTGAAGTTGTCTAATTTCAACCGCTCTCCACTACCCATGAAATTCAAACTCAACGACCGCATCATCGTCATCGCCGGGAAGCACAAAGGCAAAACTGGCAAGATCACCAAGATCGACCGTGATAACAACAAAGTTATCGTCGAAAAAGTGAATATGCAGAAGAAGCATGTGAAGAAGACAAGCAGCGCGCCCGGTCAGAAGATCGAGCGCGAGGCACCCATCGATGCTTCGAATGTCATGATACTCTGCCCGAAAACCAGCAAGCCGTCCCGTATCGGATATCGAATGCTCAAAGACGGCAAGAAAGAACGCTTTGCCAAAAAGACCGGTGAAACGCTCGCCTAATCCTCATCCGCCCATAAGCTTGTTACAAACCATGAAATCCTACGCCAAGCACATCACCGAAGTCGTCCTCCCAAAGATTCAGAAGGAACTCCATCTGAAGAATCTGATGGCTGTACCGAAACTCGACAAAATCATTGTCGACGTCGGCATCGGAACGCGGGTCAAGGTCAGTAAGGACTACAGCGATATTGTCGATAATGTCATCGCCATTACCGGCCAAAAACCGGTCATCATCATGGCGAAAAAGGCGATTTCGAACTTCAAACTCAGACAAGGCTCCCCCAGTGGAGTGGTGGTTACCCTACGCAAGAAAAAAATGCTCGACTTCTTCAACCGTCTGGTCAATGTCGCTTTCCCTCGTATTCGTGACTTCCAGGGTCTGAGTGACAAATCCTTCGATGGTCGAGGTAACTACTCGATTGGCATCAAGGATTGCACCATCTTCCCAGAAATCAATCCTGATGACCTCAGCAACATCCATGGCATGAGCATCACCATCGTCACCACTTCTCAGAATGACGAAGGTGCGAGAGCTCTCTTCCGAGCTCTGAATTTCCCTTTCAAGAAATCTGCTGCCAAAAAAGACGATAAAAACAATGAATCAAAAACTGACGAACCCGTATCAGTCTAATCCGCTCATCAACTCGACCCCTCTATGGCAAAAACCTCTCTCATCATCAAGTCACAGCGACGGAAAGAAAAATTCTTGGCGGCCAAGAAGGCTGGTAAGAAGCCCGAATTTTCTACCAAGGTCTACAATCGCTGTCAGGTCTGCGGCCGTCCCCGTGGATATATCCGGAAATTCAACATGTGCCGTATCTGTCTGCGCCAGCTGGCCTCAGATGACATGATTATGGGCCTGCGAAAAGCCTCTTGGTAGCCATTTCTCAACCATTTCCTAAGCTAAAAAGCCTGCCTGCCGGCAGGCAAGCTAGAAAGCTAATTCCCTCCCCATGCACACCGACCCTATCGCTGACCTGCTCACCAGAATCCGCAATGCCACTATGGCCAATCATGAGCGGACCAAGGTCCCCTCTTCCGTCCTGAAGAAAGAAATTCTCCGAGTGATGAAAGAGAAACAGGCGATCCAAAATTTCAGTGAAATGGAGCAAGACGGGCCGCGGAAGATGATTGATATTCAGCTGGTACCTGGGCGCCGTCTGTCCTTGAAACGAGTCTCAACACCTGGGCAACGCATCTACAAAAAATCAACGGAACTTTACCCTGTCCTTCGCGGCTATGGATTCTCCATCGTCTCCACCTCTCAGGGAATTATGACTGGTGAGGAAGCCCGCAAGAAGGGTATGGGTGGTGAACTCATCTGTGAAATCTCCTAATAAGCTAAAAAGCTAATTCCTACCCTATGTCCCGCATTGGCAAGCTCCCCATATCGATTCCCAGCGATGTTACTGTCACCATTCAAGGTCAGAAGGTGACCGTGAAAGGCAAGAAAGGCGAACTGCATCTGATCGTGCACCCCGAGATAACGGTTGCGGTGGAAGAACAGAGCATTGTGGTGAAGAATAGCAAGGAAACCAAACAAAATAATGCCTTGCATGGTACCACTCGTGCTCTCCTGAACAATATGGTCAACGGAGTCACGAAAGGTTATGAAAAAAGACTGGAAGTACGTGGAGTAGGATATCGCTTTACCATTGCCGGCAAGAAATTGAATCTCGCCCTCGGTTATTCTCATCCTGTAGAATTCATGATCCCGGCTGGGATTACCATTACCGTCGATGAAGAGAACAAAAATCTTATGATCATCTCCGGTTTCGACAGACAGCTCGTCGGTGAGACCGCCGCCCGCATTCGAGAATTCCGCAAGCCAGAACCGTACAAAGGCAAGGGCATCCGTTACGTCGACGAGCACGTCACCATCAAGCAAGGTAAGAAAGCCGCTAAGTAATTTCCTAAAAAGCTAGAAAGCTAATTCCTCCCCCATGCCCTCCTCCCTAAAAACCATCGCTCGCCTTCGTCGCAAGAATCGCATTCGGGCCAAAGTATCCGGAACAGCTACCCGCCCACGACTGGTGGTCTTCCGTAGTAATAGCCATATCACCGCCCAACTGGTTGACGACAGTGCTGGCAAAACCCTGATAGCAGCCAGTGATCTAAAGGTGAAAAAAGGGACAAAAGTCGAACGTGCACAAATGGTCGGTAAGGCCATCGCTGAATTTTCCACAGCGAAAAAACTCGAGGCTGTGGTTTTCGACCGCAATGGTTATCAATACCACGGCAGAGTCAAAGCCCTCGCCGATGCCGCTCGAGAAGGTGGTTTGAAATTTTAACCTAGAAAGGTAACGAAGCTAATTCCTAAATCCTCCCCCCACATGTCCAAACCTCAAGCTCCCCGAAAACGAATGATGAAAGAAAAGAAGGAATTTGAAGAAGAGGTTCTTCAGGTGGATCGTGTAACCCGTGTGGTGAAAGGAGGTCGGCGTCTGAGCTTCCGTGCCACGGTCGTCATTGGCAATCGTAAAGGAAAAGTTGCTATCGGTCTTGGTAAGGCGAATGAAGTTTCCATCGCGATTCAGAAGGGTGTTACGCAAGCGAAAAAAGACATCGTCCACGTACCAATTATCCGAGAAACCATTCCCCACAATGTGCTGGTGAAGTTCAAAGCAACCAAACTGTTGATGATTCCAGCTTCTCCAGGTACCGGTCTCAAGGCGGGGAGTTCTACTCGGAAGATCCTCGAACTCGCCGGAGTGAAGAATGTACTCTCCAAGCGCTTTGGATCCGGTAACCGTATCAATCTTGCCAAAGCCACCATCAAAGGCCTGAAAATTCTTCGCCAGCGTGTCAAACCTGAAGATATCCAAGAACGAAAGAACCGTGGCCCAAGACAACCAATGAGTGAAAAATCAGTTCTCGCGACTCCAGCACCAGCTAACGGAGCACCTGCAACCACTGAAACAACAGAAACTATCGAATCCCCAACCAATTCCTAGAAAGCTAACTCCTACCCTACCATTCATGAAACTCAACACTTTTACCACCTTCAAAAAACGAAGTAAACGCGTCGGACGCGGTATTTCTGCAGGACAAGGCAAAACCGCTGGCCGTGGTCATAAAGGACAGAAAGCCAGAACAGGTAAGAAGCTCCGCGCCGGTTTCGAAGGCGGACAAACCCCTATCTTTCAGCGACTCCCGAAGTATCGTGGATTTCGAAATCCCAACGAAATCGACTACCAAATCATCAATGTCGGTGATTTGAACGATCACAAGGGCAACACCATCACGGTCGTTTCCCTCTTCGAGCTCAAAATGGTTGCTAAAAAAAATCAACCGGTCAAAATTCTCGGTACAGGTGAATTGAAGAAAGCATTCTCCATCGAAGTCGAGAAAGCCAGCGAGAGCGCGATTGCGAAGATCACCGCCGCGGGAGGTACCTTCACCTCGACTTATAAAAGTAATAAGCTGGGAAAAGAAGAAGCAAAAAAGGAGAAAGAGGTCAAAGAGTAAAAATTGACCTAAGAACCTAAGAACCTAAAAAGCTACAAGCTACCTCTCATGAACAAACTGCTCAAAATTTGGCGCAACACCACCCTACGCAAAAAGATCTTCTATACCCTAGGAGCGGTCTTGGTCTACCGCCTCGCTTCCGCCATCAGTGTCCCTGGTGTTGATGTGGCAGCCATTAAGACTTTGCTCGAACAGAATCAAGTTCTGGGAGCCTTTTCGGTATTCACCGGCGGCAGCACGGAAAATTTTTCGATCATGTTGATGGGCGTATCCCCCTACATCAATGCTTCGATCATTATGCAGCTCATGACAGTCGTGATACCCAAGCTAGAAAATCTCAGCAAAGAAGGCGAACAAGGCCGGAAAGTCATCAACCGTTGGACGCGCTATCTCACCCTTCCCCTCGCTATTCTGCAGAGTTACGGCATGATCCTGCTGCTCAATAATTCCGCCGTCCAAGCTGGAGCCAACGCGATCACCGATGTCTACAGTGTCTCAGCAGTATTGCCTCTCATGCTCAGCATCACAGTGGGCACAATCTTTCTGATGTGGCTAGGAGAACTCATCACGGAAAAAGGAATTGGCAATGGTATATCCATGATCATTTTTGCCGGTATCGTTGCGAGTGTCCCGAGCATTATTGGACAAACCCTTGGACTCGCCAGTTTCGACGAGAGCAAGTACCTCCCCTTCATCATCATTGCCATCATTACCTTGCTCCTCATCATGCTCGTGGTGTTCATCACGGAAGCCTATCGTAATGTTCCCATCACCTATGGCGGCGCTGGTCAGAAGGGCATGAGTAAGGGAGGTCTACCGATCAAAATCAACCAGGCTGGAATGATTCCGATCATCTTCGCCATCTCGATGATTACCTTTCCTACGCTCGTCGCTCAATTCTTCCCCGATAATGCTGTCGCTGCTTGGATCATCAATAATTTCAGTGGTAATCAACTCAGTGGAGTCTACATCGCTTCCCTCTTCCTCTTCGTGCTCGCCTTCACCTTCTTCTACGTTTCCATTACTTTCAATCCTGAACAAGTAGCCGAGAATATCCAGAAACGAGGAGGATATATCCCCGGAATACGCCCTGGCAAAGAGACCGCGACCTACTTAGGACAAATCTCCAATCGTTTGAATCTCTGGGGAGGTCTCTTCATTGGCTTCATCGCTGCCGGACCGATTTTCTTACAGCGATTGTTCATTGATTTGAACCTCGGTACCATCCAACTCCTCATGTCCGGCTCCGGTATCATCATCATCGTTGGCGTCATCGTAGAACTCAATCGCCAGGTCAACACTCAGCTGATGCAGGAGAATTATGATAAGTATCTGACGCCAGCCAATACCCTTTAATCGGGTCGCTCATTTCGCACCTATGAGGCTCTTCTATTCTCTCCTCATCTTCGCTGCCGGCCTTGGCCTGGTGGTTTATCGTGAGAGAATTCAGCTCTTCACGGGAAGCTTCGCCTTTGCTGAGAAATATCTGGGCAGTACCTTCAATTTTTACCTGCTTTTCGGTATTGGCATGATGATGATGTCTTTCCTCTACCTGTTCGGCACCTTCGACAGTTTCTTGCAATGGACGGTGGGAAGATTTTTGCTCGTACCGCAATAGAGAGTACCAGCCCACTAAAAAATGATTTAAAAGAGCTCGAGTAGCCACTGGCTTTTTCTTGAATAGCTGACTTGCAAAAAGTACAATTCATGCTATGGTGCCAACGCCTTATACGCCTTGATATGGAAAATGAAGGGCCATTCTCGCCAGAGGACTGTTTTACTGAGCAGGAAAATTCTGAATTCCTAGAAGCACTAGATCATTATGGAAGCGAGCTACCGAGTGCTATCGGCACTCCTGAAGTTCAGCAACCCACGCCTTCAGGTTTATCAAGACGACAGTTATTGATTCGTTTTGGGATTGGAGCTGTCTTGACTCCTCCAGCATTGCATCTCATTGGACCTGCTTTTGGATTCACTTGGCTAAGAGATTTCGTCAATCGACTTTCCGCCTATTCTAGGAGCAATTTGCAAGATGTTTTACTTAATCTTGCATCTCACCCGGGGATAGCTGGTGAGCAGGTTTTGAGCGCCTATTACGATCGAGAAATGAAGCTTGAAAGATTGTTGATCAATAAGGATCCAGAAAAAAATCTTGCGTATTTGTCTGTTCCGTGGAGTGCTGTGAATTTTTCGCGCGATCCCAATGCCCTTGAAAACTACCTAACTCCAATAACAACCCCGGATAAGATTGCTGTCGCAAAAGATCAAAAGGGAATTTTATGGGCATCTTCAGACAACCCAGTACGTTTGGATGATCTTTCTTATAGAGGAGAGGATCGTGCTTTCGTTCGTATTTCACAGGAAGATTTCACGGTGAATGGCGAGAAAAAATTGAGCTACACTTTTAAAAGTGTCAAATATGAGATTTCGCTAAGGGAATTAACAGATTTTTTAGACGGGCGTACAACTTATGGAGGTGTAGATCTGTTCTCGAGCACTGGAATGAGCTTTTTCGGATCAAAAATAGTGAATCATGGCAGTATGGTCGCTCGACCTGAAGAACCATCTCTCATGAGATTGTGCGATCAGTTGCTTCAAAAAGATCAAACAACAACCCCTTTACAGCTGGCGCAAAGCGCTCTCGATTTTGTTTCTGGAGAGATACCGTACAATTTTGCTGAAGCGAATCGAGGCGGTGAAACTCTGAAACGCCCAAATGAAACCATTATGAGTGCCGAAAAAGGCTCCGATTGTAGTAATTCCGCGATTTTATTGGCTTCACTCCTTGAGCAATTGAAGGTCCCATACGCTCTTCGATATACTGACCGAAAAGGTATTGGTGGGCATATCTCGGTTTGGGTAGAGGCTCCTGGAGAAACTTCCAATGGTTATCACTTTCGTTTCAAAGATAAGCTCTACACTTTGGCAGAAGGAACTTGCCCTGGATTTCAGATAGGAAAAACTCTTTTGTCGAGCGATCCTCAAAAAAATCTCAGATTCGATCTTCTTCAATTTGTTTCTCAAGGAGTCATAATTGATAGGAAAACAGGTAGGAAACAAAATGTTTCGGAACGACTGATAAATTGGAATGCGTTTTGATGTAACAATAGTATTGCTGCGCGAAAAATGCAGTGTGAGTCTTTCAAGAAGCCCAAAACCCTTTACTTCCTGAGCCAGTTCCGTTAGATTTTTCCAGTCTTTTGGGGCTGTAGCTCAGCTGGCTAGAGCACCTGCCTTGCACGCAGGGGGTCAAGGGTTCGAATCCCTTCAGCTCCACCATTAACTTGCGAGCCGAGCGGTCTGAAGCGTAGAAATCGACGTTAGGAGAGTTCGTAGTGGAGGATGCCGAAGGTCAAAAAATCAGCAGATTTTTTCGGCTTTCGGCAAGTGTTGGCCCTAGTGGAGCTACAGGCGCCTAAGATTTTTTGGTTTACCAGAATTGTTTCAAAATGTAACAATTAGAGCTGAAAATGATACAATTAAAGAGTCACTTCCCCGCTTCAGACTTTTTCCCCAGCGCCTCCAAGCTCTCTTTCAACCCCTCCAACCACTGGAACCCCAGCGACTTCATGTCGGTTTTTAACGATGATCCGGAGATCATCCAGGTGGGATTTTTGCTGAGGAGACTGAAGATTTGTTCCGGTTTCATATTCTTGCCCATTGATAGGATGATTTGCCGATTGCCCGCTTCGGATCCAGCCCGGAGAGCGATGATGTCCCCATTTCGAGCTAAAATCTTGAGTTCCAGAATTTTAAACAGCATCCGTACTTCCTCAGGCATACTGCCGTAATCCTCGTCGAATTCCTGCTCTAACTCAGTGAGGTCTTCCAAGCGTGTGGCAGAAGACAAGCGTTGGTAGGCATTAATTTTCTCCCGGCTTTCGGAGATATAGCGGTCGGGAATGAAAGCGTTCACCGGCAAATCGATGGTGATCTTCTCCAGGTCTTCCAACTCCTGGGTCACCTCCTTACCAGCTTTCAACTCAGCAACAGTCTGATGTAAGAGGCGGACGAAGTGGCTAACGCCCACGACACTGATCGCTCCGCTTTGATTGGCACCGAGAATATCTCCCGCCCCACGAATCTCGAGGTCATGCATAGCGATCTGGAAACCGGCGCCCAATTCATTCGCCTCAACGATCGCTCGCAAACGTCGCTTGGCATCAGGCTGCAACTTCTGGGCATGATACAGGAGATAGGCGTAGGCCTGGACCTTGGCGCGTCCGATACGTCCGCGGAGCTGGTAGAGCTGAGCGAGACCGAATTGCTCAGCATTATTCACGATCAAGGTATTGGCATTGGGAAGATCAATCCCATTCTCAATAATCGTCGAGGAGACCAGGATGTCATACTTCCCCTCTTTGAAGGCCATGATCCGTGATTCCAAATCGGTCGACTTGAGTTTCCCATGAGCCACCACGATGCGCAGATGCGGAAACATACTGCGCAGCCGGTCGGCCATGGACTCAATAGTTTGCACCCGATTGTGGAGGAAATAGACTTGACCACCACGGGCGACCTCACGATCAACCGCTTCGGTGATCAATGTATCCCCATAGCGGCGCACTTCGGTAATGATTGGGAGACGGCCTGGAGGAGGGGTCGTGATAATCGTGATGTCTCGAAGCTTGTTGAGACTCATATTCAGGGTTCGGGGGATCGGAGTGGCACTCAGAGTCAAAATATCGACCTCAGAGCGCATATCCTTGAGCTTTTCCTTCTGCTTTACTCCAAAGCGTTGTTCTTCATCGATGATCACCAAGCCTAAGTCCTTGAACTTCACGTCCGGCTGGAGCAGACGATGAGTACCCACAATGATGTCAATTTTCCCAGCACTTAAATCCTTCAAAATCTGTTTCTGTTCCGCAGCACTGCGAAATCGGGACATCATGTCGATGCGCACGTCAAAAGGGCTCATACGCTTACGGAATTCCTTGAAATGTTGATCCGTCAAAATGGTGATCGGGGTAATGACCGTCACTTGTTTGCCACTGCGGACGGCTTTGAAAGCAGCTCGGAGAGCCACTTCGGTCTTCCCAAATCCCACATCGCCACAAACCAGACGGTCCATGGGTTTTGGAGTCTCCATATCCTTTTTCACGTCGATAATGGCTCGGAGCTGTCCGGGAGTTTCTTGATAGGGGAAGGTTTTTTCAAATTGCTCCTGCATCTTGTCATCGGGCATGAAGGCAAAACCCTTGGCCATTTCCCGCTTGGAATAGAGCATCAGGAGCTCTTTGGCAATCGACTCCGTCTCCTTCCTGACCTTATTCGTCACCGTGGTCCATTCCCCAGAGCCGAGGCGAGTCAGACGTGGCTCAGTATTCCCCACCCCGACATACTTATTCACCTTCTCGGCCTGATCGATAGGGACATAGAGCTTGTCATTGCCGGCATACTCGATCTTCATGTACTCCCGAGTCATCCCATCGAAGAGTTGCTGTTCGATACCCATGAAGCGGCCGATCCCATGGTCGACGTGAACGACGTAGTCTCGCTCTTTGAGGCTCTGCAGAAACTCCAGATTCACCTTGCGCTGGACCTTATTCACCTTGCGACGGATTTGCCGAAAATCGAAGATCTCCCGGTCCGCCATGACCGCGACTTTGAGGTGCGGATTCTGAAATGATTGGGGCAGAAAAGGAATTTCCGTGGCGTCTTCCAGATGCAGGAAACAACTTTCGTCGAAATCCTGGCGAGTAGAATAGCGAATATTTTCTTCTTTAAAGAGCGCCGTCAGCTCATCGAGATGCTTGCTGAAAATCATGACTTTCCAGGCCGCTCGCTGCTTCTCGCGAAGGTCATTGAGAAAATCAAACACATCCTGAAACTTCAGGATGGAGAGGTAATAGAGATAGAAGTAATGCGTATCCTCTTCTTCCGGGAAAGCGGTGAAGGTGACAAAGGCCGGCGAATCTGCACTAAGCTCCTTGCTCTCGACCTTCTTCATATTCTCTTCGAAATCCGGAGAAAGATCGATCTCATCATCGACGATCACGGTGTCGGCTTTCAAGAATTCGAAGAGAGTCGCCTTCTCACGGGCACAGCGAAGCGGGACGATATCGATGTGATCAAAAGAACCGACAATCTTGTTGGTCTTCTGATCCACTTCATAAATGGCTTCGATCTTGACCCCGTCCAGCTCGATCTTCAGTGGTGAATGATGTGTGGGGATAAAAATATTCAGCAGTCCTCCCCGCTGGCAATACGTCCCTGGAATCAAAAATTCGTCAGCGCTAAACTCATAACCTTTCTCGAGTAACTCATTGATGATTTTCATCGAATCGAAGATCTCTCTTTTTTTCAACTGAATCGTGTTTTTCTGAATCTCATGCGGAGATGGATAAACGGCGAAAAATGAGGCCGGATCAATCACGATCACCTTCCGCTCCGGGCGAATGATCGTATAGAGCTGAAACATTTTTTCCAAATCGGTCAGGGGCTTACCCTCTCTCAGGGAAAAATTGTGGACTGGTAATCCATTCCAAAAGCGAAAATTGGCACAAACCTTTTCGGCCTCAGCCGCTTCCTCGATGATCCAGAAGAGCGTGTTGAAACCGATCTTCTTCTTGGGAAGATTTTCAGCACTCGTAGCCAACATCAGTTCATTCAGAAAAAACGCCTTGGCATTCAGATTTCCGGTACCTGAAAGGGTGAGCCTGCGATGCTCTAGGAGGTGATCAACCTCTCCCCGATGAATGTTTTTTTGGAAAAACTGCTGCATACTCTCGAAAAATCTCGACCCAAAAGCAATCTGCTCTTGAATCCCTGACCATCAAAACCGAATTAAAAAAAGGAGGCCCCGTAAGGGGCGTACCATGTCATCTAACGGCTCTATCATAGCAAATCGCTGCGGAAATTCAAGGGAAATGAAGGATTCTATATAGAACTCTTAAAATGAAAAAAACATTTTTATGACAATGGATACTGTATCACATTGATCTGCGGAACTTTTTGGAAATCGCTATCAGCAGTAATCAAAGAAAAACCATAGTTCTTGGCGGTAGCGGCAATCAAAAGATCCTTAAATTTTAGCTTATGCTTCAGGCTCCTCTGGAGAACCACCGCTTCGTGAATGATATCCTTATTGAGATCAAGATTTTGAAAATCATCGAGGTAGCCTTCCGCCTCCAGCAAGTTCATTTCATCCTGCTCAGATCCCATCAATACTTCGAATCGAGTGATCATACTGATCGAGAATTGCACCTGAGAAAAACCCTCTAAAAAGCGAATAACATCTTCATTCTTCTTGAGGAGGTAAATGACGATATTGGTATCGAGCAAAACCATAACACTACAAAATATCTTCTTCGGGACGCTTGAGCGATTGGAAAGGTTTGAGAGCAACTTTTTCCAACAATCGTTGAAATGGGGTCATTTTACGTTCAACAACGATCTTCAGAACAACGCCGTTCTTTTGTGGAATTTCGAGTTTGTCCAGACTTCCATTCTCCAGCTTCATCCGCCAGTGACGATAATCTCGGAGAAACTCCCGATTGCTGATGATCTTGGTCATAGGTACATAAAGAACCACAACACGCTTTCATGGTACCATATGTCAGACAATTTTGTCAAACAAATCAGAGAGACTACCTTTTCTTGAGAGCTCGAATCTCCTTTTTGAAAGCCCTGATAAGGGCGAAGTGCTCCAAGTATTTACGAGTATCGTAAGATTGATGCTGATCTATATATACTGGCACAAAATCATCTTCAAACTTCTTGAGGAGCGGATTCTTATACAATCCGCCTCCTCCGTTTGCTGTGATATCATCAATGCTTTCTAGGGGTGGCAGGAGCAATGGTTTTGCCGATGCTCCGACATAATTTTCTGGGACCAGATACGAGTTCCCTTGTTTGCCTTGAGATGGAAGGGGTTCTATTGCTCCGATACCAATAGCACCATCGTTGACTCGTTCTACCACGAAGTAGCGAAACGACGATGATTCAAAAAAATAAAGGTTTTTAGCCTCGGAAGATTGGGGGTGAAGAGCAAATGTCCCCTTATGTTTCAAATGAATGTAACCAGCTTTATCTTTTTCATTTGGATTTGCATCCTTCAAATGGACTAATTCAGGATAAAGAAAATATTTCTCATCGTATTCCGTAGTGTTCTTTCTAAATTCAGCCTGCATTCTCGGGTGAAGTACCTCGATCTCCGAAACCTGAGAGGAAAAGAAAGAATCATCGTCAGAATCAACGTTTTCTGAGGTTTTGGTGGCACCGACGAGGCTGATTAAAAAATCTGATACCGTCTCAACATCAACTTGCTCTTCGGACGGAGAAAATGAAAAAGTTGGCAAAAGTTTTTGATGATTCTCCATGGTGAGAGCAACGCTTGGCTGCCCTTTCCCCTTACCAAGAGACCGAATTTTTCCGTTGCTTCGAACAACTATTTCCGGGACAACCCGAAGAACTCCTTGAGTAATGCTGAGGTAAACAAGCCGAGGGATGAGACGCTCTCCCTCGCGTACATACAGCACCTTGCAACTGCGCTTCTCATTATATGTTCCGTGGACCAATTGAAAGCCTTGAGGAGGTACATAGACCTCCTGTTGCGAATTTGGAAGGTTTATTTTTTCTTGAATCGGCCATTGCTTCAATTTCTTCAACTGATCTAAAAGCCCTTTTTTCTTTAACTCGCTTTCCAAATTTTCCAAAAATTGATCGCCTTCTTCCAGTTCTGGTTTTTGGCCTCGATAGGCTTTTTGCAAATCGATACTAGCAATACGCCCACGAGTTCCTTCCTCAATCATAGGGATAAGAGCTTTTCTGTTTTCTCTCCGAGGGTTCAATAGATCTAAGAAGTAGAGATAAAGTATCGTTGCGGAGGAAATTTGATCACCGAATAAATCGGGGTTTTCAAAAAAGGATGGCAGGGCCAGAGTATAAAGCGCGTCATTCCCCAGGGAGCGAAAAAAATCAAAAGAACTGAGGCCTTCTAGAGCTTCTTTTTCATCACCTATCTTCTGAGTATAAAAGATTCCTCCAAGTGTCTCATCAAACTCTACTGTCTGGTAGGTGGTCTCCCCGACCGCTTGATTAAAAAACCGAGCAAAGTTCTCGGGAGTGCTGGTAAGTTCTTTTCCAGTGGTACGAACGTAAGAGAGCCATCCCGGATTGGCATCGAGGGCTTGCAAATACTCCTTATTAGCAGCTTCACTATTTGCCATATCTCGCTGGCCCCTTTCATATGGTTCGAGATTGGCTACTTGTTCCTCCATGGATAATGACTAAGAATCATCATATCATTATACCCAAAAGCCCCTTAAAAAGACAGAGCGAAGGTAGGGCACTGTTTATCATCACTTACTGAGCCGGAGGATACAGCAGTACATTGGGGAAAGGGGTGATTGTGACGTATCTGAAGAACCCGAGCAAATGCCATGACTTGCTATTGGGGAACAAATGTTGATGGATATCTTTCTAAAATCTTCCTACATTTTCGACAGTGCTGGGAGGTTTGTGTCAAGATTCCTCAAGACACACCTCAACAGTACTTCTTCTGGATGAACTCCATACCCCCTTTGCGCCTCTTCTTTCGAGAGCTGATACATAAGAGTGGTAAGTATGTACGATCTCGTATTGATAGCACTGCCTGGACTCTTATATCCCAGTAACCCCTTTGTCCTGATTCTTTCGAATAACACACGAGCCAGTTCTTTTGCTGTTTCTTCCGTGCATCGTGAGGTCAAAAAATAGCTTCCAATAGCCTTGGAGATGTCACTGATAAAACTATCCACCTCTTCATTCTTGGAGAATATTCGCCGCTTCAAAAACTCCTGATGTGCATTCAAGAAGTCCGCAAAATCTCCAGTTTCAGCTTCAGGCTCTGGCGTTGGCATGGGAGCTGGCGAAGGTTCCGGAGCTGGGCGATAAAACCCCCGCTCCGGGTCTTCTTTTTGCTTCTGAGATGACCAGACATCCACATCATAGAGCTTTGATAGCCTTTTTATTTTGCACTCGCTAGGACCGAAGGTGATGCTGAAATGCTTTTTAGAGATGGTATTCCCCTCTGAAGAACAGATATCATGATACGGTGACTCAGATGTTCCTCGTCGTCCGAAAATAATTTCTTTCCCATAATCTTCCTTCGGTATTTCGAGCTCTAAGCCTTTCAAATCGGGAGTGTCGGTCTTATTGATCACGTACCATCGGCCATCTCTCCAATCGATCTGAAAGTAATGAGCGATCACATTCTCGGGCGTTGAATCAGGGGTTGAACTGTAACCAATGGACTTGGATCCCACCAGTAATGGTGCCTCAGCAGAAATATACTGTTCTGATTCTTCATTGGGGGCTTTGAGGGGTTTATTGATTTGCTTTTTCCCCGTCGCCAAAAGCTTCCCAACGGCTTCTCCGGTCAGCTCAATTCGCCTTTGGACGAAGTCCACTCTTTTCTGAGTAGAGGTTTCTACCCTCGTTCCGTTTGTTCCGAGGTTTTTAAAAGTAATGTTCTCGCGGTTGACCTGTATTTGGAGGTGGTTTCGAGAAACCGCTGGGTCTTCGATTTTGAAGTTTGGATCAGTCGCGAGTCTTCCGACTGTAATATCGGTAGGGATGCTCACCGTCTTTTTCTTGAGACTGTCTTTCATCCACCATCCTTTCTCGTCCCTCCATATTCTGAGATCCGTGCTGCCAATCTGGACAAAAAAGGGATTCCCCATGGATGTAAAGCTCCTGGATTGAGCTTGAGAGAGTTGCTCATGAATCTCGGTCGATGATTCATGCAAGAGATGGATGGGACTGAGGTTTGCGAAGTATTCTAGGAACTCTTGAAAAGTAACGGTGTATTCTTTACTCGTATCCCATGGATTGATGATGCGAAGACTTGCTGCATTTTGCATATCTCCACGCTGAAAGGCTGACTCATCCGCCCTCAAGACTTTTATTCCATAAGCGTGACGAGCCACAAAGCGTCCATTTTGATCCATAAAAGTTTTGGGCCTCTTCTTTTTCTTGAACTCATCTTTTCCTGCCACCACCCGTTGATGGAGGCTTCCATCATGATTGTAAGGACCCTTCAGCGCTGACGCGGAAACGAGGATCATCTCATCTGGCTTTTCAAAACCCTCCTTTACCAAGCTAAAAATGCGATCTTTCTCAGCAGACGACTTCAAGGTTGCTTCTTCTTCTCTTCCATAGGCCACAGTTCCCTCTCCCTCTCGTGGGGCGATCGTCTTGTAGCGTTCATTCTTCTCCCATTTGTCTCCGAGAAAATCTCTCAGTACATGCTGGGGAAATCCACCGCTGCCCATTCTTTGAAAGGTTTGTTCTACCGCATGTTCTGGTCCTTTTTTGATTCGCAAGAAACGGTCATAGGCGACCTCAAAAATTCTGTCTACCTTGTGTGGGCTCTCAATCTGCCCTACCACGATTTTTTCTTCTCCATCATCACTGTCATCATCAATAATTTCTCTTTTCTGGGTTTGGATGTCCTGCTCCGTGACATCAATTTCGAGATCAGAACCCCAGAATTTCACTCTCCAGCCGCCGGGGATTTTGAAGACGCAGCGTCGAACGAGCTCGGGGAAGATAGGATTGTCATGCAAGGCTGCCAATGCGAGAACAAAATAGCAAGAACCGATATTCGCGCCTTGCTTAATCCGTGGATTGGCTAAAGAAGAATCGTAAATTTCTTTCATCTGCTCCGGACTCAGCGGCATTTCGACATTATCTGCTCCTTCCGGCACAGCCGGAGCGGGGACTGGCGTCTCATCTCCCAGGTCGAGGTCGAAGAAGAGATCATCGTCTGTTTCAGATTTTGGAGCAGACATTTCTTTTCCCATAGTTTCTAAAAATAAATCTCTTTATTATATCACGATTTTTGACTTTTTATGGGCGCTATCCTTGACAAAAAGACTTCCCATGGCTCCTGACCAGTCAGGAGAACCATCAGCTCCATTTTTAGTGAGGGTCAGCACCGCATGAACTATTGCCCTCGTATGGAAAAGGTGAATTTTTGGCCCCTATAAGCGCGGGAAGGATGCTTTTCTAAGATATTTCCGCATCATTCTTCCTAAGCTTCACTCTTACCACGGCCCGGGAGGGCCCAGGGCTCCAATCATGACGCTCGAGGGAAAATCGTCTAGTTGGCTTTACTATTTAATAAAAAGAGTAAACTAGACTAGTCACTAATAGAAAACCATGGAGACTGCCTCAAGCTGGGTTCCGAAAAGAGCATCCCACTCTATCTCCTAGGATTTCTCTATTAAAATTCGTAAGCCCTACTACACCTTCAACGGCATGATGATGTGCACAAAATCATCCTTCCATTTTTTCCGGCGTAAAGAAGCGTGACCGGTACACGACCGTAACCGTACGTGGATTCGGATTGATAAAGACTCCCTGAGCACTCTTCAGATTCTTAAGCGTAAGGGTATAGAAAACTTCTTCCTTGCTGGGGAGTTTTCTGACCTCGAAAAACAATGATTTACCGTCTTCATTCAGGAAAACTTTCTTGAGTTCAAAATGCTTTTTTCCATCCCGCTCCTTCAACAGAAAGTTGTTTTTTTTCTTCTCAAGAAGGATTGGCTCACTGAAATCGAGCCGAATCATATTGGGCCTGATGAGCTCATGACGCAGTAGGCGAGGAGCATTTTTCGTTCGCATAGTCAAAAGATCGATCACGACATCCTGATCCACCTGAGCAACTCCATAGGTGTACACTTGTTCGGTTACCAGCCCTTTTGACGGTCTAACAATCATCGTCCCTTGAGGGAAAATTACCGACTTTTGAAAATTTTCTCGAATAACCCCTGACTGCTTGAAGTATTTGAATTGATATTGTTCAGGACTGCCTCCTCGAGGGGAACGATACTGCAGATGAAAAAAACACTTTTCTTGAGGCTTCAAAAAAAGCTTAAAGCCAATGACCAAAAACTCACCTTCATCATGTTGATCACAGTTCTGGAGAGGGAGAGAAGAGACCCATTGAATGTTTTTCGATGCTTTCGGGACGACTAAACGGATATAAGCCTTGTAGATCCCAGACAACGGACGGTCATAGGCGCCAAAATGTTCCCAGATAATCCTCACCTCGTTCCGAAAGCTTCCTTCTGCCGTCATCTGCGAGTCATGAGTGACCGAGCGCTGCAGATAACGATTGCTTTTGAGACCCAGAAAATTACTTTCAATGATCGCAAAAAAATGTTGATCTTTTTCAAAAGAAAATTCTGGAGGTCCTGCCGGACGGTTGAGTTGAATATCACGGTTTCTGAACGAACGATGGATTAGGAAAAATAGCTGAGGCCAGATCCAAAAACGAAGTAAGCTCGCGAGCAATAGGCTCTTAGCCAAGACCTTGAGAATAGCTTTTCGGCCAGCGAGTGATTCCAAATTATGCCGATCAATGTCTGAGACCTCAGCGCTCAGGAAATAGAAGAGATTATCTGCATTCATCACATGTCCTTTGATCTGGATCGGGCCCAGACGGCGAAGCCACTGCTCGACAAAAGAAAAGTTCATGGCGGCCACTGAATCCACCTTTGCCTTTGGAAAAATTTTTTTGTAGAAACGAATAACCTCAGCAGAGGTCTTCGAGAAATTAGGAAAATAATTCGCATCCCGAAGCGTCCAGCTTTTGAAATACCCATCCTGAAGCATCTCTTGTAATGGCTTAGGACCTTTCACAGGCTTATGCTGATCGAGCTCTCCGAAGACTTTTCTCAGACGAATTTGCAGTAGTCCAATGTCAGCCACAGCCGTGATGAATCCCCCACTGGCTCTTAACTCCTGGTTATTCTGGAATAGGACGAGGAAACGCCCTCTGCCGAGGAAAAAAGATCTGACGAATGAAAATAAAAACTGGATCATAACGACGATGACAGTTTTGTAAGAAGCAACTGGAGCTCTTGATCATTCGCCTCGAAGAAAAGTGTTTTTTGAAAGGCAAGAGGGTCAAAAACCAAGGCTTGTTGAAAGGCTTTCTCGGCATCATCAACAAGATGGAGAGCCCATAAACAAAAACCCATATGGCATAATACTCTGGCAACTTCATGATCATCTGGAGGGTTTGACTTCAAATACTGCTCACCCCAAGCGATGGCCTTCTTGTATTCCCGGAGGAAACGGTTATCACTGAGGAGGTAATACAGCATCCTGTGTTCAGGTGGATGACTGGAAAGATATTTCTCCATGAGCGAGATGTAATACCTACGGCTCTCGGCATAATCCTTGATCCCCGTATGACGGAGCATTACCTCGAATCGAGTTCTCCGGAGCAGGGCAGGAACGGGTAGGTACTCATGAACCGGGTAGATATAACGGAGCTTGAGATCACTTCTCCACAAACGAGGATGATCAGCGATACTGCCATGGAATTCACGAGGAAGGTCGACCACATCCCATTGCTCCAATGAGGTATCGATAAAATCTCGAAGAAGCCTGCTGTCCTCAGAACTAATTCGAAAATCCGGATCAATCATCATCACCCAAGGGGTCTTCACCTGATCGAGCGCGAAGTTCCGAGCAGCGCTGAAATCATCAACCCAATCAAAATCAAGAACGGTAGCACCCTTTGACTGAGCTATTTCCCGAGTATCATCACTCGAACCCGTATCAATGATAAGTGTTTGATCAGCAACTCGAGCGAAACTCTCCAAACACTGAGCAATGTTTGTGCCCTCATTTTTAGCAATGAGACAGAGCGTTATCATAAAAAAAATGACCTTCATCATCCTAGCGTTCTCGAACGACAGGAGCAAATCAGGTCATTTCTTGATGTTCCGGTAAACCCTCACCTTAACAGCCCTCAGGCGTTGGTTGCGGTTGTGGTGCTGGTCGTTGCTCTACTGCTGGTGTAGTAACAACAATAGTTTTGTCATCTCCACAGGCTGAAAGCGCTGCCGCTCCAAAAGCAATAGCCAAGCCTTTTAAAAAACTTGCTGTACGAGCTCGTCCGGCGGCATCGATGCCTGTTGATTGAGAATTGCCTTCACTTGGTGCTATTCCTGGTGTGTTCATACGATGAGAATAAAAAGAATAAAAAAGCATCGGCATTATAAGCCTATTTTATAAAATGTCAATAGCTTCTTATGGGGTTGATGAAGAAGTTTTTGAACGACAAATAAATGGCACATCTGAATGGTCGTGCAAAAGTCATGAAAAGTGTCGACTCTAGAAGACATTTCTGATATAATTATGTCGACTCTAAAAGACACTCATGCCACTCGATCAGCTTTTTGAACTTCACCAAAAATGGATCAGAACCGTGGTCACTTCCATCAAAAGACCATTGATTCATCAAATAAACTGGAAAAATAGGCTTATTGTCCTCGCCGGAATGAGAGGCGTTGGCAAGACGACCCTCCTGCTCCAACACCTCCAGGAAACGTATTCGGACAGCAGAAAAGCGTTGTATATTCCTGCAGACCACATTCTCCTGAGCCAATCAGGGCTTTTCCAGACCGCATGGGAATTCGAGAAGTTGGGAGGTGAATGCTTGGTTCTGGATGAAATTCAAAAATATCCGAACTGGAATCAAGAACTCAAAAACATCTATGATTCGTTCCCTGCTTTAAAAGTGATTGTTTCTGGTAGCTCAAGCCTCAATCTGATCACAGGACAGTATGACCTTTCGCGAAGGGCAGTGCTGTACCGGATGAAGGGGCTCTCTTTTCGCGAATACCTTCTGTTTCGAGAGGGGTTAGAATTTCCACCCCTTTCGCTTTCAGATGTTCTTACCCATTCCTCTTCTCAAGCCACAAAAATTCTTTCCGTTCTCGAGAGAAAAGGCCTCAAGGTCCTTCCCCTCTTTCACGACTACCTGCATCATGGCTATTATCCGTACTTCCTCGAGGGGGTTGATGAGTATTTCTTGAAGGTGAATAATGCGATGAGCAAGGTTCTTCAGGAAGATATTCCTTCCCTCTTCCCCATCAAACGAGAAGCCATTCATGCTCTGCAAAAAATGATTGCTCTGGTGGCGGGTTCTGTTCCTTTTTCTCCCAACATTTCTGGGCTTTCATCAGATCTCGGGATTTCGAGAGACTCGGTGTATCAATATCTCGACTACCTGCATCAGGCGGGAATCTTTCTTTTCCTCTTTCGCCACCACAAAGGTGGGAAACAGGCCCGAAAGCCTGTGAAGATTTACCTTGAAAATACCAACCTCTTCTATGCCCTGGAATATGACCGACGCCTCGAAGCGAGTATGGGAGCCCTTCGCGAAGCTTTTGTGGTCAATCAGCTTTCGTCCTCCCATCAGCTCATTGCTCCGGAGAACGGAGATCTCTTGGTGGACCGAAAGTATCATTTCGAAATTGGAGGAATGGGAAAATCATCTGGTCAGCTGAGCGGAATAAAAAACTCTTATATCCTAAAAGACAATGTGGAGGCAGGTGGTCCTCGTGTCATCCCACTGTGGTTGCTGGGATTTGTCGATAAGCACACACTCTCGAGATGAGAGGTTCAGCTCAAGATGCAGAAACAACCAGTGTCGGTAATTTTGGCTTGCGAAAAAAAAAAATGATGTATTATTATTAGAATACGATTCACGTGAATTGTATGAGCATTCTAACTAACTAAAGCAATTAACTTCAAGGTATGGAAAAAAATCTGCCCTCAGAGCACAAGGAGGAAAATAAGACAGACCAATTGGAGGCTTTTGACCGTATGGCCAACTCCCTCGCGCAAGAGTTTGCAAGTTACCGGCAACCGGATTTCGTTTCTAATGACAAGCCTGGCTTTTCAGCCGCCGATGTCTTGAACTCCACCCCAGACTCCATTTCGGCGAACATTGAAAAAATCGAGAAAATAGGAGCTCAACATGTCGTGGCTATTTTCTTGAAGGAACCGAAGGGTCTACGGGGAGATGAAAGAGTGGCTGACATTCGACAAGCGGAAAAAGAACTCGAAACGACCATGAAAGATATCTCGGGAAAATATGGGATGCATACGATCTTCACCGAAGGCGTAACTGCTGAAGTCGAATCTGATTATAACTACCTGAATAAGGAGGACTACAAAAAAGCAGCTAGCTATGTCGGAGCAGATCTACTTGGTGCAAAAAGCATGATAGAAACCCTGAGAAAATCTGATAATGAAATCATCACTTGGTATCAGAAACAAGTGAATCCTGCAGGGAGAAATGCCATGCATATTGAACCGGTAGAAAAAATCAAAAAACACCTGGTAGAAAGCATCGAGCGAAAGCTAGGACGCGTTCGGAAAGGTCTAGGGGAACTGAATGGCTTCAAAAAGCTCTGGGATCCTCAAAAAGATCGCAATGCGGCTATGCGTCTGATGGAGAAGAAAACGATCAGGATCAAAGGTGCCGTCACCCAAGAAGAGAATGCTCAGGCAAAAGCTGCGCATGAAAAATTCCTTACAATAGGCTTCGAAAATTCTGACAAAAGTTCTCAGAAGGAAATTGATGAAATTTGGTCAAATCGTGAGGACACGCTCTTCGAGAAGATCAACAGTTATTTAAAAACCGAAAAAGGTGTTGGCATGGTGACAGGAGTGCAATGGACTCCAGGACATGATTGGGAATCGGCTCTCGAGCGTTACAACCTTCGTCATCCCGAAATGCCTCTTTCTTTACTTGTGGTCACACCAAAAAATCTAGAAAGATTCCTAGAAGAGAGTGAGAATATGCCAAAAAATACTTCTGAAGGAATCAAAGACAATACCATCTCGAATCTTTCCTTCGAGGATCTCACTCCAGGCGATTTTATTACCATTACCACTGAAAGCGGTTCAGAATATTCATTCTGGTTTGGGGTAACAGAAGGAAAGCGTTTCCTCTCACCAGGAGATGAAAAAACTCGGAAAAAATTTAAACCAACAGTTCTACGTGATGGCACAGAATACTTACCTATTCATGAAAGTGACATGATGATCAAGAAAGGTGAACCTTTCGAATTTGGATTCAATATGCAAACAAGCCCAATAAAAACCATTAAGTTGAGCAAGGCGTTATAGGGCTTTTCGGGGGCCTGTGAAGAGGCCTTCATCCATGAGCCAGATTGCTTCGACAAGCTGGAGACCCTAAATCCGATTGGTTTACGGAAGTACCATTAGCGGTCTACTGCAACTTCAGCGGCATGATGATATGCACGAAGTCGTCTTTGCCGACAGCAATCGTCCAAAAGATTTTTTTCCTTTATTCTTGCAATCAGAGGGCTTTCCATACCATATAGAGCGGGATCTCAACATTTTTGATTGTACTCCAATTTTTTTATGATATTATTGGAGTACACTCTAATTATAAAAATGGATATTCTTCGCGAAGCGCATGACCGTCTGCTTGAGAAGTTTGATCACGTCTATGTGCGGGATTTCTATCGGCAGTTCCGATTCCTCTATCGGGTGATGGGTATCATTGGCGCCCGGGGGGTCGGGAAGACAACATTTCTTCTCCACTACCTCAAAGAAAACTATGGTCATAGTGAGAAAGCGCTTTATGTCTCGGCTGATCATCTCTATTTCTCTCAGAATACACTCCTCGAGGTGGTTGATCGATTTCACAAAGAACATGCTGGTGAATTGCTATGTATCGATGAAATTCACCGTTATTCTAACTGGAATCAGGAGCTCAAAAATATTATCGACAGCTATCCTAGCATGAAGATCATTTTTTCTGGCAGTTCTAGCATTAACCTCATTAAAGGAAAATATGACCTCTCTCGTCGGGCAATTTTGAGACATTTGTCGGGCTTTTCATTTCGAGAATTTTTAGAAATTCGTTTGAATCAATCTTTTCCTATTCTCAAGTTGAATGACCTCCTCAAGTCTCCATCGACGGCCATTTCTCCGATCAACTCAACTCCCAAGCTATTGGGCTGGTTTAAGAAATATTTGAAAACTGGCTATTACCCTTTATTTCTGGAGATTTCGGATGAGGGTGCTTACTATCAAGCGATTCTCAGTACCGTTGAAAAAACGATTTACGAAGATCTTGCCAGTTTCTATGCCGTAAAAACACAGCATTTGGGAGTTTTTCGGAAACTTCTTACGTTCCTGGCTACTTCCGCACCAGGATCCATGAATATCAACAAGCTCGGCAAAAGCCTCCGAAAAGATCATAGTACTATCTCTGCTTATCTGGAGATGATGCGAGACACGGGCTTAATCAGATTTTTACTGAAAGATAAGCGTGGGCATGCTTTAGTGAGAAACGCCGAGAAAATGTATTTAGCTAATACGAATCTCCTTCAGGCCATAACACATTCATTGGGTAAACAAACAGACCTTGGAGCTCTACGGGAGCTCTTCGTCATTTCTCAACTCGAAGAGGCTGGACATCCGGTATTTTACGCTGACCCTGGAGATATCTGCAGTGAAGGTAAGGTCTTTGAAATTGGCGGAAAAGGCAAAAAATGGGAGCAGCTCAAGCGCTCTCCTCATCACTATTTGATTCGAGATGATGCGCTCACAGCACAACAACAAGTCATCCCTCTGTATGCTTTCGGATTTCTGAGGTGATTAGCTCAACTTCAACGGCATGATGATGTGTACAAAGTCGTCCTTCCCCACGGCCTTGAAGACGGTCGAGAGCACTATTAAAATCGTCTAATAGACTTTACTCTTTTAATAGAAAGTAGTAAACTATAGTAGTCTACTATCCAATCCCTATGGCACAGGCCGCACTCGATGCCCTATTCGAAATTCACCGAGAATTGGTTGATTCAGTTCATCATAGCTTTCATCGATATCTCTATACTCAAATCAATTGGCAAAATCGGCTCATCATTTTAACTGGATTGAGAGGAGTCGGGAAATCCACCATGATGCTCCAATATGCCCGGGAGCAAGAATCACAAGGCAAGATCACTCTCTATGTCTCAGCCGACAATTCTCTCGTCAATACCATTGGCTTATTTGAGCTCGGAAGAAGTTTTTATAAGGAAGGCGGGTCAATTCTCTTCATCGACGAAGTTCATAAATACCCAGCCTGGACTCAATCCATCAAGAATCTCTATGACAGCTGCCCAAAACTCCAGATCATCGCCTCAGGTAGCTCCAGTCTCGATGTCACAAAGGGCCAATATGACCTCTCCAGAAGGAGTGTTGTCACCGAATTACGAGGATTGTCATTCCGGGAATTCCTGAAACTTGCCTATACGATTGAACTCCCAAAGCATACTCTGAGTGATATCCTCCAGAACCATCAGAAGATAAGCCAAACCCTCAAAAGAGCTGTCGAATCAAAAAACAAGAAAATCCTCCCACTCTTCAGGGAATACCTCCGATCGGGATATTTTCCTTTCCTCGATGAAGGTAAAGCTGAGTATGGATCAAAGCTCAGGAATGCCCTCTCAAAAGTCCTCTATGAGGATATCCCATCGGTATTCAACGTAAACCAAAGTACCATCACCGTATTTCACAAGCTGATCAGTCTGGTGGCCTCGAGCCATTCCTTTACCCCGAACATTGCGAAATTAAGCAGCCAGCTAGGCTTTGCAAAAGAGTCGATCTACAACTTCCTCTCTTACCTCGACCAGTCAAAAATCTTCATTTCACTCCAGAGCACAAAATCCGGGCTCAAGAGAGCCAGAAAACCTCAGAGAATTTACCTGAATAATCCGAATCTTTATTTCATCATCGAGGGGAGTGACATCGGGAAAACAAATATCGGGGCCATTCGGGAATCCTTCGTACTGAACCAACTTTCGGAAGCTCACGAGGTCAAAGACGTTGGGATTGGAGACTTCTTCATCGATAATCAGTGGCTCTTTGAGGTAGGCGGAAAAAACAAAGATGCGAAACAGATTCGGTCACAAAAAAGTAAGTCCTACATCATCAAGGATGAGATAGAGACAGGGGCAGAGCGAAGCATACCGCTCTATCTTTTGGGTTTGCTCTACTAATGGCAACCCTAAGGCAGCCTCACTCGATACACATGCGGTTCGTAGCCGCCGTTTCGTGAAGATTTCCCGCCTCTCCTGACCGGTGGACGAGGACGGCGAATTTGAGCCATATCAGCGATTTTATCCAAGAATTTTGCTCGATTGGACTCATTGATAATGTACATCGTCTTCTCCCGAGTCTGTTGACCAATCATGATCAGGAAACGAAGCGAAGTGAGGTCCTCATCCGGCAGTGCCAAAAGATACTGCGCCAATGAGGAGTCTTCAGAAATATCTTTCGGAAAAGCACATTGGGAATGTGACACCAGCTCCCATTTCTCACCTTTTTCACAGATCACCATGAGGATTTTCGCTTTAAGATTCTGTTGGATCTCTGCCGTTTTCGGCTGTTGTGCACTTTTAAGCAGTTTACCATCGACGGGGATTTCCTTTAAAATTTCCTCAACACTCTCAGGGATTCCTTCGGAAATAATGCTTTCAATTTCCTTCGAAAAAGACACTTTTTCAGCCAGGTTCATCTGAGGAGTTGAGTTCGGTGCTTTTTTTCCCATATATCAAAATAAGATGGACTGCATGTTAATCATGATTTCCGAAAAAGTCAACGCGAAGGATGTGGCATGCTTACTGCAACTTCAGCGGCATGATGATATGCACGAAATCGTCATTTCCCACCGCCTTGAACACGGCGGGAGACTTGGCGTCGTTGATACCCACTTCCACCTGATCGGAACCGAGATGGCTCAGCATATCGAGCACGAATTCGCTGTTGAGGGCGATTGTCCCAGGCTCACCATCCAGAGCAATCGGGAGCTCGCCGTGTTCCTCGCCAATCTGCGTGGCCGGAGTGGAAATCGACAGCTTATCCTTTTGGAAATCGAACAAGACCTTATTATTATTCTCTTTCGCAAACAGATTCACCCGCTTCACGGCATTCGCCTGATCACTGGTCATCATGGTGGTGGAAGTGCGGATACTGCGGGGAAGGATCTGGCGGTAGTTAGGGAAATTGCCTTCAATCAGACGAGAATAGAGCTCGATAGCGCCGATACGGAACAGGATCTGATTCTTGCCCATCAAGATCTGAACGGTGCTGGAACTCGTATCCTTGCTGCACAGCCGAGCAAATTCCAGCGTCGTTCGGCTAGGGATGATGCAGGTGGCGGGCTGCGGTACTGCTTGAGATAATTTGATCTTCTTCTCGCTGAGTCGGAAACTATCCGTCGCGACCAGAGTCAAATTCTGACCTTCCACTTCGAGAAATACACCTGCCAAGACCGGCCGGGTATTCATCGTTGAAGCCGCGAAACAGACCTGGTGGATGGAATCAGCGAGTCCCTCTTTTTCCAATTCAAATGATACCGTCTCTTCAATACTAGAAATCGTGGGGTACTCCTCAGCAGCGATACACTTCATCTTGGTTTTGGATCCGGCCGAGTTCATGGCCAGGGTCAGACCCTCGATCACGGAACATTCGAGCTTTTCATCCTTTACCAGATTCACATAGCTGGAGAACAGTTTGGCAGGTACCGTCACGGCCCCTTCATTCACCACCTCAGCTTCCATGGAGAAATTCACCGCCATTTCCAAATTCGTCGCCGAAAAATGCACCTTCTTCCCTTGGCATTTGATGAGGATATTATTCAGCACCGGCAACGTGACATTGGTATCGATGACGTGATTGACGATGTCGAGAGCCTGGCTGAGATCTGCGTGAGAACAGCGGAATTTCATGGGTAGTGGAGAGATAAGCGGTCCGAAGTGGAGCCGCCGCAGGAGGCGTAACGCAGGACTCCGAGATCGAAAAATCTTTGATTTTATCGGTCGAGGAGAGCGAAATCCCCATTGCGGGGTAGTGGTGTTATACTGTATCTGAAGCATAACAATATTCCTCTACTTTGACAACGCAGCTATGACCCTCTCCCTCTTCCTCAAAATCCTCTTCGGCTCCACGCCTCCCATCACGGGGATGAAAATCACTATACCCCTTTTTCTCACGACCCATCCCGAGCTCCCCTTGTGGTTCATTCTCAGCGCTGCTCTCATCGGCTATATCCTCCCGGCTTTTTTGCTTCTGTGGATTTTGCCGAGACTGACCGACTGGTTGCACCGACATGTCGGAGGGAAAGCCAGTGAGTGGATCAACTGGCTCTACAAAAAAACCCACGCCAAACACAGCGAATCGTTCTATCGTTGGGGTTCTATCGCTCTGATTATTCTTATCGCGATCCCCTTCCCAGGCTCAGGGGTCTGGACCGCAAGCCTCGTAGCGTTTCTCTTCAATATACCCTATTGGCGAGCCATCGGAGTCATCACCATCGGGGCGGTCATAGAGGCTGTCCTCATCGCAGCACTCTCGAAGGGGGTGTTGGCGGGGGTAAATTTGTTGTAAAACTCAGACCCTCAGTACGCCGCGAAAGCCTCCTAGCTCGGGCTTGAGTGTGATGAACTATATATAGTTATAACTGCTATGAAAACCGCACAGCTCCAAGAAGATTCTAGTCTTCTGGAAGATTTTCTGTGCGACGCGGTGCTCGAGGGCCTCAAAGTTATGGTGGAATCTAGCTAACTTTCCTTAATATCGGATGAACTGAAAATACAGTTTATCCGATATTAGGGCGTCCAATAATCTTCACCACCTTCCTTTGGCTCGTCTGCCCCTGACTGACCGATACCAAGCTTTTTGATACGCCAAAGATCTTGGCTAAATAATCGCACAGAGCCTTATTCGCCTTGCCCTTTTCCGGCACCGCCGCCACTTTAATTTTCAAGATCTGCTCCCCTTCCGGGCCGACGAGTATTTCTACCGCCTCAGTTTTTTGAGCCTTGGGAATGACTTTTACGTTCAAGTAGAGCAGGCCATCAGCCTCCAATTGATTTCGAAATGATTCAAAAATTTCGTTCATAAGGAAATGACCTCATACACCCTCGAATCCCGTTTCACCCCCTTGCGCACTTCGTAATTGGGGACGATACCAATAAAGCTCATCCCCGCCTTCTGCATCATCTTATCAGACGCCACATTGTCTACTCGACAGGACCCCACCACTTTTTTGAATCCATGATCGTCCAGAGCAGCGCGAATGAGAAGCTTGGTAATCTCGGTGCCATAACCTTGGCCCCAATGAGAACGATCGAGTACCACCGCCAAACGAACAGAATTTCCTTCCGGACTATGGAGACTCGCCTTGCCCAGGAACTGACCATCCAAGCGCTCAATGGCCCAGTCGCAGATGTCGGCCTCGCCATGAGCATATCGACCGAGGATTTTTTTAATATGCCGCTCCGCTTGAGACATCTCCGTTCGCGGGCCCCAGAACAGGTGCCGACATACTTCTGGATCGGAAGCATACTGATGCACGGCCTGAACATCATCTGCTTGAACGGAACGCAATTTCAAACGCTCGCCGATCATTTCTTTGGGGGGAACTTTCATAGGAAATTCTTGAAAGTTTTATCGCAGCCCTTCCCTCCTCCACTTCTCGATCTCCGCATGATTCCCGGATAAGAGTACATCTGGCACCTTCATACCCTGGAAGTCCGCCGGCTTGGTGTAGTGGGGATATTCTTTTTTACCGTCAAAAGCTTTGGAAAAAGAGTCAAAATGATGTGACCCCTCTTTGCCTAACACGCCAGGCACTAGCCGCGTCACACTATCCATTAGCACCATCGCCGGCAACTCTCCTCCGGTCAGCACATAATCTCCGATGGAGATTTCTTCGTCGACCAGGGTGTCGACAACCCGTTGATCGACGCCCTCGTAGCGCCCGCAAAGCAGGACAATTTCGTCGTATGTTCCCAACCGTTCCGCCGTCCTTTGGGTTAATTTCTTCCCAGCTGGACTCAGGTAAATAATCCTGCGCTTTCCCTTCGCAGGCTTCAAACTCTCCACCGCCGCAAAGATCGGCTGGCACTGCATAACCATTCCTTCACCGCCGCCGAAAGGGCTGTCGTCCACCTTGCCATGTTTGTTGTCGGAAAAATCACGGATGTTCACCAGATCGATCATCACCTTCTTCGCCTTGATCGCCCGACCAATGATCGATTCTTTTTTGAAATCACGAAACAGCTCCGGGAAAAGGGTAAGGACATGGAAAACCATGGTGTGCTAAAATAGAGCAGACGAATTATATCATAGAGAAGCCTATCAATTGCTATGCCAACCTTAGAAAAAGATCAGTCTCAAGCCGCTCTCGAGGTCTATCGCCTTGTGGTGGATAAGTGCTACCGGATGAACCTTTTGAAAAATCCCCTCGATTTGGAATCGGCCCAGGACTTTGACAACCTGATCGCGAACGCCATTATGCCGGCGATTATTAAACTCCTGGACAAGAGCCTCTTCGACGTCTATCAAGTCCTCTACACCATCGATGTCCCGGAAGAATACATCAAAGCGAAGATCATGGACTTGGAGAATTCCAGCATGATCCCTTCGATCATCGCTTTTGCCATTATCGATCGACTAAAGCAAAGGTATAGCAACTACGCTCTTCTGCCATCAACTTCACCAGGATTGACCAGCTAAAGTATGTAGATCTAGCTAACTCACTCGTTTATGAATAACTCTTCCGAAACTCCAAAACCCACAAAAAAATATCATCTGTGGTTAGTGCTCTTGGGAGTCGTGATAGGCGGATCGATATTCGTATTACTTCTTCTCAATCATAATAAGAGTCTCTACCCGATGGTGAAAAGCGTAATATCGGCTCAATTTTCTCAAGACTATGAGAAGCTCGAAGAGAAATACTTCTCTTTAGTAGACGAGAAGGATCCCGGGGTAGCCCTTGAACTGATTAAGCAAGAAATCCAAACCGATACCGTCCTAGCATACTTCTGCCACCATCTTCTCCACGAGGTTGGACGTCATGCTTATGAGAAATACGATGATTTCGGTAAGGCCATGAGTTACCAAGATGAAGTTTGCGTTTCAGCCTATATGCATGGAGTGATGGAAGGCTTTTTTTCTCACGGAACCAATCTGGACGTGACCTCGCTCGAAGCGGGCCGGGAATGCAACAAATTTGATGAAAACAGCCATTCTCGCTGGGAGTGTTATCATGGTATCGGACATGGACTCATGTATTTCACGAAAAACAACCTTCCAAAGACACTCACTCTGTGCGAGCAATACCCACTCTGGGAACAGGGTGGCTGTGTAAACGGGGCCTTTATGGAAAATTTCAATGCTGACCAAAAAACTCACTTTTCCGACTACCTCAAAGAAAGTGATTTTTCATATCCTTGCGCTGAGCAAAATGAAAAACACCAATACCACTGCTATATGAATGCCCCCATTCAGTATCTCAACCGGACAAATGACGATTACGCCGGAGCACTCATCTGGTGCGATTCACTGGTTCATACAGGTCGGGAAGCTTGTTACTATGGCCTTGGCGCTCAAATGGCCCGCAGGAATACCCTAAAGATTCCTTTTGCCGAAAGTATGTGCGAAAAAGCACCCTCCAGTATGAGGAGTCACTGTATTTCCGGAATCGTCTCCTATCTCATCTCACATTATGATTTTCAGACTATGGAAGACGCCAATACGTTTTGCAACTCCCTTAATCCTCAGAATTGGGAAACATGCTATGACAAAGTAAGTAGTCACTCATCTTTTTAGAAAAAATTCCTGCCCTTCATCAGAAATCATATGCACCAGCTCCGATCCACCATCCTTCATTTCCAAGCCCTCCTCGGGATCAAGCTCTACCTCGTGGGCGGTTCAGTGCGCGATCACCTCTTGGGTGTCCCCCACAGCGATCTCGACTTCGCCACCCCCGCCAGTCCGGACGAGATCGAGGCGGGTATTCGAAAGGCTGGGAAGAAGCCGCTCTTAATGGGGAAAAGGTTCGGAACCATCGCCTTCAAATATCGATTGCCAGGCGATTCCGCCAAGACCAGCTCTCCACTGATCGAGATCACCACCTTCCGGACTGAAACCTACGGGAATACCAGGAAGCCCACCGTGGAATTCGTCAGTGACATCGTGAAAGATCTCTCCCGGCGTGACTTCACGGTCAATGCCATGGCGGTGAACGATGAGGGGAAATTGATCGATCCTTTCAGTGGTCATGCCGATCTGAAAGCAGGAACCATCCGTTTCGTCGGCGAGCCGGCGGTACGCATCAACGAAGACCCGCTGCGCATGCTCAGGGCTTGTCGGCTTTCGGCTCAGTTCAGCTTCGTTCCCACCACGGAAACGAAAGAAAAAATCCGTGCAAACGCCGTCAAAATTCTGAACATTTCCCACGAACGCTGGACCCAGGAACTGGACAAAATTCTGACTTCGACCCACCCCCATCGCGGTCTCGATGCCTTGGCTCAGACCGAACTGCTGCGCTTCATTCTCCCGGAAATCTGGATCCAGTATCATTATGACCAAAACTCCCCCTATCACCGCTTGAGCCTCTTCGAGCACACCAAGAAGACCGTGCAACTGGTGCGAAACGATATCAATGTCCGCTGGGCCGCCCTGCTCCATGACGTCGGTAAACCCTTCGCCCGCATCGACAAAACACCGCACAAACGAACCTTCTTCATCGGCAAGCTAAGGCGACTGTGGGAGAAAGATACTCAATCGAACTATCCCTATCACTCCGAAATCGGGGCGGAACTGGTCGAAAAAATCGGCCGGTATCTGAAATGGTCCAATGATCGCATCGACATGACCAAAGACCTGGTGCTGCATCATCTGACCGATGCTTCACCGATTGATAAGGCGGATAGTGCTGCGCGTTAACGCTTCGCCCACTGTGGCGATCGGCGAGCTTTCTTCAGACCCGGCTTCTTTCGCTCCACCATACGAGCGTCACGAGTGAGGAATCCTTTTCGCTTCAACACTGGGCGAAATTTCTCATCGAGTTCGAGAAGGCTCTTGGCGATGCCATGACGGATGGCCTGTGCTTGTCCAGTAGTACCTCCTCCCATTACCTCCACCACCACATTGACATTTTTGTCTTGTTCAACGACCTTGAGCGGCTCCAAAATGGTTCCCATGGCCGTATTGACCGTGAAGTACTTTTCTGCTGGCTGACCATTAATCTCAACCTTCCCTTCTCCATTCGGGAACAATCGCACTTGTGCAACGGAAGTCTTTCGTTTACCGGTTGCGTAATAGTATTTATCAGTCGTCATAGTGTGAACGTAAGAAAAGAACCAATTAGAATGTCAGAGGAACTGGTTGCTGAGCCTCATGCTTGTGCTCCGTGCCTTCATAGAGGTGAAGCTTGCTCATGAAGACATCGCGAAGCTTATTTTTGGGGAGCATACCGCGAACGGCATCCTGAATCACTTGAAAAGGACGCTTTTGCAGCTGATTCTCAAGAGTCGTCAGCTTCAGATGACCGGCATAGCCGCTGTGGGTGAAATACAGCTTGTGATGCATCTTGGCTCCGGTCACGGCAATCTTGCCGGCATTAATCACAATCACGTGATCACCGAGATCCATATGTGGGCTGAAATGAGGCTTGTGCTTGCCGCGCAAGACATCAGCCAAGCGGGTGGCCAAACGGCCGAGAACCTTGCCTTCGGCATCGACAATAAACCACTTTTTGTCCTGCTGGTGCTGTTTGGTCGGGGTCGTAGTTTTCATAACAATAATCAGTTAAACAAATTCCACCATGCTCACCTCAGCATTATCACCCTTCCGAAAACCAAGCTTGGTCATCCGAAGATGTCCGGTAACATCGGAAAGTGCCTGAAGTTTGAGGAAAAAAGCCTTTTGACCGGCTTCGGTATAGATATATTGCTTGATCACGCGAATAGCATTCATACCCTCACTGCGCTTGGCAAGCGTGATCAGATGACCATAGTAGCTCATCAAAACTTTTGCTTTGGCGGTGGTGGTTTTCACCTTCCCGTTGAGAGCCAATGAAGTGGCGAGATTACGGAGGAGCGCCTTGCGATGATCGCGGAGGACGCCGAGTTTCGGGGTTTTTTTGTTATGTCTCACGGGGAAGAAAAAATAATCAAAAGGGGGAAAGAAAAGACTTGTCCGCCTCAGGCGGATACCATACTGAACTATACTCTAGTCGTCAAGAAGCGAGAATCCTCTTTTTTCCAAAGCTTCTCGAACCTCATCCATCGCTTTCTTACCAAATCCACGCAGATTGCCCAGCTTGCTCTCGGTACACTGAGTGAGTTGCTCGATAGAGCCAATACCACCATTGATAAGAGCATTGAGGGTACGTGGGCTAAGATTGAGGATTTCAATCGGGGTGTACTCGGTGCGGGTGGCCTTCTCTTCCTCAACCTGCTGCTTGGCCATGATGTCATGAGCCGTGCTCATGAATTCGGCATCAGCGGGAGTACCGGTGGCATTGAAGTAGCTGAAGTAGGAGCTCAGAATGTCTGAGGCGAATTTGAGGGATTCAGCAGCGTCGAAAGAACCATTGGAGAAGATCTCCAGTTCGAGCTTGTCGAGATTGGTCATTTGGCCGACTCGAGTACGATGAACGTCAAAACGGACTTTTTTGATCGGGGTATAAATAGCGTCGGTGACGATCAGATCCGGATCGGTATTCTTAGCGTTTTCTACCGGCTGATAGCCAACTCCCTTTTGCAAGAAAATCTTGGCATCGAGACTAGAACTCTTCTTATCAATCGAGGTAATGACATAGTCAGGATTGACGACTTCTACTCCGGTGGGACAGGTGATCTGACCAGCGGTGATATCGCCGACATGGTTGGAGACTTTGAGCTGAACCACCATTGGTTCCTTGGAATGCATCCGGAAAACGACGCCTTTCAAATTCAGCATGAAATCCAGCACACTGTCCTTCACTCCCGGAATGGTGGTGTATTCATGTCGAACACCTTCGATCTTCACTCCCGTGATCGCCACACCCGGCACCGAAGAAAGGAGTACTCTTCGTAGAGCATTCCCCAAGGTCATACCGTATCCCTGTGGCAAAGGTTCTACAGTAATAAAAACGTGGTTATCCTCGATTTTATCAATCGAAACCTGAGGAATACCAATTTCTGCCTGGATGATGTGCATAACGGCGGAAATGAAGGAATAAAGAAACGGAATGCAAGGAAGTAGGTCTTAGCTTATTAGGGAATAAATCCAGAAAGCTAAAAACTATCTACTATAGAACTCAATAATCTTCGGGCAATCCACAATTCTTTCGAAATCATCACCAGCAGGCTCGCCTGTGATCTCAACAGCAAGATTCTTCGGATTGACTTGTAACCAACGGGCTGGCTTGTACCCCTTATTCTCCTCTGCAATCAAAGGGTAGAGCTTGGAATTCTTGAGCTTGGGCCGCACCTCAACCTTATCGCCGATGCGAACGGTGTAGGAAGGAATATCGACGCGGCGAGCATTGACCAAAAAATGGCCATGAGTTGCCATTTGTCGAGCTTGCATGCGAGTCAAAGCGAAACCAGCGCGGTAGAGCACATTGTCGAGCCGCATCTCCAATTGTTTCATCAGATTATCCGTGGTCAGGCCTTTTTTGTTAATAGCCTTGGTCACATAACGCTCGCACTGACTCTCAGAAATACCGAACATAATGCGAAGCTTTTGTTTTTCTCTCAATTGCAGAGCAAAACCAGAACTTTTCCGCGGCGCTTCAGAATGCACTCCAGGACGACCTGGTCGCTTCTCCAGAATTTTGGCATACTTCGGCCGACCGAAGAGATTTACTCCTTCGCGACGACACAATCGAGCTTTTGGACCATGACGAGCCATGTGGTAGTGATTTAACGATTGAAATTAAACGCGGCGGCGCTTGCGGGGGCGGCATCCATTATGCGGAGTAGCAGTACGATCAACGATCAATTCGACTTCAAATGACTTGGCCAAACCACGAATCCCCTGCTCTCTGCCTGGACCAATGCCATTCACATACACTCGAATATTTTGAAGGCCATAAGGCTGTAACTTTTCAGCTAAGCGTTCAGCAGCTACTTGAGCAGCGTAAGGGGTTGATTTTTTTGTCCCTTTGAAACCACTCGCTCCAGCACTACTGCGCGCCAAGACATTCCCGGTCGGGTCAGTGGCAGTCAAAATAGTGTTGTTGAAGCCAGCTAGAATATAGACACAACCATTCTTCACCAAACGCTTCAGCTTCTTCTTCGCAACTTTTTTCGCTTCAGCACCTGCTTCGCTGCTAGCGGCTTCTGATACCGCATCGGTCTTCATCTCTGGTGTTGTGTTTTCTTCTGCCATAGGTTTAAAAATTATTTAGTTTCCATCTTCTTATTCGCCACCGTGAAGCGCTTGCCTCGCTTGGTGCGAGCATTGGTCTTGGTACGTTGGCCACGAACTGGAAGTCGGCGCTTGTGGCGAAAACCACGGTAAGAACCGGTATCTTGCAATCGCTTAACGTCTAATTGTTGTTTTCGGCGCAAATCACCTTCCACCATCACCGCCTCTACCTCACGACGAACAGCATTCTCTTGGTCGAGGGTCAGATCCTTGGCTCGGATATTCATGTCCACTCGAGCTCGTTCCAAGATAACCTTACTGAGGGGCCGGCCAATGCCATACACATAAGTCAGAGCGATTTGGATG